>Ga0194113_10002769_pt1 | contig 23684 bp, 21 predicted proteins | sample TA2MahC200mmetaG_FD_146193 | JGI IMG/M metagenome (GOLD analysis project Ga0194113, IMG submission 146193) | Freshwater microbial communities from Lake Tanganyika, Tanzania - TA2015017 Mahale Deep Cast 200m | ecosystem: Environmental > Aquatic > Freshwater > Lake | place: Tanzania: Lake... | reverse complement strand
CACCATACACCATATCCACTTCGATAAAAAAAATTCCAAGAGAATTATTCGAATCCCCATATCTGGCGCAGCGGCTTAGTCCTTCACACGTCATTCTTCAACTTCGCAGCAGAATGACGCTTATTCGCAATCAACAAGAATTAAGAGCTTTTCACAATGAAGATAAATAGAAAAAAGAGATATTTTTGTTCCAGTTAGTTAAGGAACTATGCAGGAACTAAATATTAAAGCACTGCTTTTCTGAATTCCTCTATACCAATGCGCTGGATGAATCGCGGAAGTCTTTCCCGTGGCTTGGCGTTTTTTGAATAATAATCAAGGCACTTTTTTATTAAATCGAGTGCATCTTCTTCTGAAAGATCTTCGGCAATAACGTCTCCGATACGGGGTCTTCCTCCGGAATTACCTCCGACAACAACAGTCCAGCCATCAGGGGTGGCAAACGCACCTATGTCCCTTACGTAACTTTCCCCACAGTTCAGCTTGCACCCGGAAATGCCGAATTTTGTCTTTGCAGGTATGAAATCTTTTTTACCCACATACATATTTTCAATCTTTGCTGCAAGGCCAATTGAGTCCCTCTGGCCAAATTTACAGGTTTCAGTACCCGGACATGCCTGCACATAGTGAACGCATAAACCTTCTGCAGGACCAACTTCCATTCCGAGGTCTTTCCATGCGTTGTCAATGTCCTGATGCTTGATTCCTACAAGTGCAATACGCTGTCCTGAGGTTATCTTGATTATACGAACCTTATACTTGCGTGCAACCTTTGCCAGATTCTCAAGAATTTCAGGGGTCAAAATTCCCATTGGAATCCTTGGCACAATCGCATATGTTTTCTTGTCTCTCTGGAGAATAGCTCCTTTGGGTCCTTCACTCATCACTCTATTCCTCCTATTACACTTTCTCCTGCTTTTACTTTATCACCCAAATTAACCTTAATCGTAATATCCTTTGGCAGATAGATATCAAGCCTTGAACCAAATTTTATCATTCCATATCTCTCGCCCATTTTAAGAAAATCGCCTTCAGATACCCTGCAGACAGCCCTCCGTGCAAGAAATCCTGCGACCTGGCGGATGAGGATTTCGCCATATTTTCCATTGAGTACCATAACAATGTTCTCATTTTTAATTGAAGCATCATCTTTATACGCAGCCATGAATCGGCCTGGAGAATGTTTTATAACGCTTACATTTCCTTCGCACGGTGCACGGTTCACATGTACATCGAGTGGAGACATAAATATGCTTATTTCCTTTGTATCAGCCTTTAGATGATCCTTTTCAAATATATCTCTTATGAGTATTACTTTCCCATCGGCAGGAGATACAAAGATACCATTGCCTTCCGGAATTTTTCTCTCCGGGTCTCTGAAAAAAAAAGCCATAAATATCGTTAATCCAAAAAAGAGGCAAGAATTGAGAAGTAAAAAATAGAAAGAAAAATCATAACTTCCTAATTCCCACTTCCAGATTAAGAATATTGAGTCTGTAACCGTGATAAAAAGGGAACCAAGAATAAAAGGGTATCCCTCAGGAGCAAATTTAATCACGCTTTTGATTTATCGACGAGTTTCCCTTTCTTGAGCCATGGCATCATAGCTCTGAGTTTTGCCCCAACTTCTTCTATAGGATGCTCTTCACCCTTCTTTGTCAGCGCATTGAATACAGGCTTGTTAGCCCTGCACTCAAGAATCCACTCCCTCGCAAACTGACCTGATTGTACCTCTTCCAGTATCTTCTTCATCTCTTTCTTTGTCTCTTTTGTTATGATCCTCGGCCCTCGTGTCAGGTCACCATACTGAGCAGTGTTGCTGATAGAATATCTCATAGTAGAAATTCCGCCCTCGTAGATGAGGTCAACAATCAATTTTACCTCATGGAGACACTCAAAATATGCCATCTCTGGCGAATAACCAGCCTCGACAAGGGTCTCATAGCCAGCTAGTATAAGGGATGTAAGACCACCGCAGAGAACAACCTGTTCTCCAAATAAATCTGTCTCAGTCTCTTCCCTGAATGTCGTCTCTATGACGCCTGCTCTTCCCCCGCCAATTGCAGATGCATAGGCAAGTGCGACCTTTTTTGTATTCTTTGATGGATCCTGATGGATTGCAATCAGACAGGGCACACCACTACCTTTTAAGTATTCAGACCTGACAAGGTGGCCAGGACCCTTTGGTGCGACCATGAAGACATTCACATCATCTGGAGGTACAATCTGACCGAAGTGGATATTAAAGCCATGGGCAAATCCCAGATATGCACCTTTTTTGATGTGAGGAGCTATCTCTGTTCTGTATATATCCGCCATGTACTCATCTGGTACAAGCATCATTATCACGTCGGCCTTTTTTGCTGCCTCTGAAGATGTCGTGACCTTAAAACCTGCTTTTACTGCCTTTTCCCAGTTTGCCCCTTTGGTCTCACCAACGATAACATCCAGGCCGCTCTCTTTAAGATTATTTGTGTGGGCGTGTCCCTGGCTTCCGTAGCCTATGACAGCAATCTTTTTACTCTTGAGGATTTTTTTATCTGCATCTTTATCGTAGTAAATCTTGACCATCTGTCCCCTCCTGAAATAGTGTTGAATTAAAAATACGTCATATTATAGTACATCGCCGTGATTTTTTCTATTTTCTCTCATCGTATAACTCGAAACCTGCCTGGTATTAATGTACTTTTTTCACTGCCTTGTAGATGATGATATAGGTGATGATGCTTGAAAGGAAGCCAATCAGTAATGTGCCAAAAATAAAGGGCATCAGAAGCGGAGTAAGTTCATTAAGAAATTTGCTGAAAGTAATAGTTGACCAGTCTATCTTTGGAATTATCTGTTGTAATCCAAGGCACTGTACGCCTACCCATGTGCTAAAGGTATAAATCGGTACAATAGTCCACGGATTTGTAACATACACTCCGGCAATTATAGCAAATGTGTTGAGTCTAAAAATCCACGCAACGATTACTCCGAGAATGGTGTGTATACCTAAAAACGGAGACATTCCTATAAAGACACCTGTAGAAAAAGACAGTGCTATTCTGTGTGGTGTCTCTTTTATTCTTAGAATTTCTCTGAGTCTATCTCTGAATGCCAAAGTGTTGATAACCTTTTGCTGCAAATATCATTTTTTTGCCAGAACTATCTATCATTACCCTTTCTGATTCTGTAATCTCTCCAATATGGAGTGATTTAACCTTTTTTCTGGCGGGTGCAGTAAATAGCAGCTCATAATCTTCTCCACCTGATAGGGCTAATTTTATTGGTGGAATTCCAAGATGTGAGGCAGTTTTCTTGAGTTCATGAGATACAGGAATTTTTTCAATGTATATTCTTGCTCCGACCTTGCTCTCGTCGCAGAGCCTTGACAAATCAATAAGGAGTCCATCACTTATGTCAATCATAGCTGTTGCATACCTGACAAATTTCTTCGGGTCTCTTGCCCCAGGCATAAGATGCCTCTTAAGTAATGGCTCAACCACTTTCCAGGGTAAACCCAATTCAGAACATAGAGTCAAGAGATCGGGTGACCGACTTTTACCCCCTCCCTTACCCTCCCCCTTCAAGGGGGAGGGTGGGGTGGGGGTATCTGAGTTCTCAAAAGGTATAGGTCTTTTTATCTTTTTCTTCAACAACATTAAACCACAGGCTGAATCCCCGAGAGGCCCTGTTACATAGATTTTATCTCCCACTCTTGCACCAGAGCGTTGAATATGCCTTTTTGTATCTCCGATGAGTGTTGCTGACAGACTCATGAGACTTTTTGAAGATGAAAGATCTCCACCGACAAGAGATATGCCATATAATTTTATTGCCCGTTGAACTCCGTCAAAGAATTTGTCAATAAATGTTTTTTCTGTATTTTTATCCATAGCAAGACTCAGTAAAAGGTATCTGGGCTTTCCCCCCATGGCATAGATGTCGCTTACATTCACGGATACCAGTTTGAAACCAATCTGAAAGGGAGTTGTAAAATTAAGGTCAAAGTGAACACCCTCAACCATCATGTCGGTAGTCACGAGAAGGGTCATATCTCCTTGCTTTAATACAGCAGCGTCATCGCCTATCCCGACAATAATAGTGCGTGATTGTTTTTCAAACCTCTTCCTTATTTGCTCTAAAAGGGACAGTTCCCCGATTTGAGAAAGCCTCATATTAGTGAATAGACTTCTGTCTTTTCTGATTGGAGACTAATTGGTTTTTTTGTCTGTGGTCTTTTTTCAAAGCAACGTTGAGTACATCATCCATTGTATCAGCGAAAACAAAATCCATATCTTTTTTAACATATTTTGGAATATCTTCAAGGTCTTTTCTGTTCCTCTTCGGGATAATGACCTTTTTAATTCCCATCCTCTTTGCAGCAAGGGTTTTTTCTTTCAGACCTCCTATAGGAAGCACCCTTCCTCTCAATGTCACCTCTCCTGTCATTGCAGTATTCTTATTAACTGGCTTATTTGTGAAGGCGGATGCAATCGAGGTCGCCATTGTAATACCTGCAGAAGGTCCGTCTTTTGGTGTTGCGCCTGCAGGAACATGGATATGAATATCTGTTTTAGAAAATACATCGTCTTTTATGCCGATTTTCTTTGCTCTTGAACGCACGTAACTCAACGCAGCCTGGGCAGATTCTTTCATAATATCTCCAAGCTGTCCTGTTAACGTAAGATGACCTTTACCTTTCATCGTCGTTGCCTCTACGTAGATTATGTCTCCACCGGTCTCTGTCCATGCAAGTCCTGTCGCAACGCCAATCTCATCCTTCTCCATCTCTTCTTCAGGCAGGAATTTAGGCACGCCGAGGTATCTATGAAGGTTTTTTGCTTTAATTACAAATGTTTTCTCTTTGCCCTCAGCTATCTTTTTTGCTACTTTCCTGCAGAGATGTGCAATCTCTCTCTCGAGGTTTCTTACCCCTGCCTCTCTTGTATATTGTGAAATTATATTGATAAGCCCTGAGTCTGTGATCTTAAGTATCTTACTGTTGATACCGTGTTCTTCTAACTGCTTTGGTATAAGATAGTTTTTTGCTATGCCGAGCTTCTCCTCTTTTGTATAGCCGGAGAGATATATTATCTCCATTCTGTCTCTGAGAGGGTTGGGTATTGTGTCTACAAGGTTACCAGTGGTAATAAACATAACCTTTGAAAGATCAAAAGGAACTGCAAGATAATGATCTACAAAGGAGTTATTCTGTTCAGGGTCGAGAACTTCGAGTAAAGCAGAAGAGGGGTCTCCCCTGAAGTCCATGCCAATTTTATCAATTTCGTCCAGCATGAATATAGGGTTGTTTGTACCTGATGTTTTTATTCCCTGTACTATCCTTCCGGGCAAGGCTCCCACATACGTCCTTCTATGTCCCCTGATCTCTGCTTCATCTCTCATCCCTCCGAGAGACATACGGACAAATTCTCTCCCAAGAGCCCTTGCAATAGACCTTCCGAGAGAAGTCTTTCCTACGCCCGGGGGACCAATAAAACATAAGATAGGACCCTTCATCTTTTCCTTTAACTTTCTAACGCTAAGGTATTCTAAAATACGCTCTTTTACCTTCTCCAGATCATAGTGATCATCATTTAAAACCTTCTCAGCAGCTTTGATATCGAGGTTGTCTGTGGTACTCTTTGACCAAGGAAGCTCAACAAGCCAGTCAAGATATGTCCTCACAGTAGCAGATTCTGCACTGTCCGGGTGCATCTTTTCGAGTCGTCTGATCTGTTTCTCGGCTTCTTTCATTACTTTTTCAGGCATCTTCGCATCTTCTATCTTTTTACTGAGTTCTTTAATTTCTTCAGCCCTTTCGTCTATTGAACCGAGTTCTTTCTGTATTGCTTTTAGCTGTTCTCTCAGGAAGTACTCACGTTGTGTTTTATCAATTTCTCCTCTGGCCTCGGACTGGATCTTCTGTTGGACTATCAGAAGCTCTATTTCTCTTCCTAATATCTCACTCACACGCTTCAACTTTTTCATAGGATTAATTGTCTCGAGCACCTCCTGTGCCTGTTCTGTTTTTAATCCAAGATTTGAGGCAATAAGGTCCGCAAGTCTTCCGGGATCATCAATATTTTCCACAGTTCCCATAATATCAGGAAGTATCGTCTTTCCGAGAGAGACAGATCTGTCTAACTGTTCTTTGATTGTCCTTATCTGTGCTTCATCTTCAATGGTAAGTGTCTGGGGTTTTTTCTCAACTATCTTTTCTATGTTTGCTAAAAAGAAGGGCTCTGTCTGAGAATAACTCAATGCGCGTGCTTTACTCAGACCTTGCACAAGTATCTTCACCCTTCCGTCAGGAAGCTTGAGCGTTCTCATGATAATCGCTACTGTGCCTACTGAGTAAAGGTCATCAGGAGTTGGATTTTCAATATTTAAATCCTTTTGTGAGAGGAGAAGTACCAGTCTGTTTGAATTGAGGGAATGATCTATAGCTTTTATTGACATTTCCCTTCCGACAAAAAGAGGAAGTATCATGTAAGGGAAAACAACAATATCCCTCACAGGAAGTACTGGTATGTTATCAGGTATCTCTATTTCTTTGTTACTCTTCTTTTCTGTTTCTACCACGGTCACTCCTTAACATTTTTCTATACATTAATTTTTAAACTTTTCACGACTTCAATCAGATACTCTTTAAATTGATCGGAAACTTGAGGATTTTTTAAGGCAATGTTAACCGTTGCCTTAAGGTAACCAACTTTATCACCTGCATCATATCTGGTTCCTTTGAATAGATATCCGTATATAGGGCGTTTTTTCAATAAACTGCAAAGAGCATCTGTGAGTTGTATCTCACCACCTCTTCCAGGGCCGATACCTTCAAGAATGTCGAAGATATCAGGTGTAAGAATATACCTGCCGATTATTGCCATGTCAGATGGTGCATCTGATGATTTAGGTTTTTCTACAAGTTTATTAATCCTGTACACACCATCTCTTTCTCTTATCCCATCAATCACTCCGTATTTATGAATCTCTGACATGGGGACTTGCTGAAGGGCAAGTACAGGAGCGTTCAACTCCCTATGGAGTTTGATCATATCCTTCAGTAAGGTATCATCAGGGTCAATAATATCGTCACTCAGGAGAACGGCAAAAGGTTCATCTTTTACAAAGGGCTTCGCACAATAAATTGCGTGACCAAGTCCAAGGGCTGCCCTCTGCCTGATATAGGCAAAGTTTATGTGGTTTAATCGGCTGATCTCTTCGAGAAGTCTCTTTTTCCCGGCCTTTTTCAGGCTCTCTTCAAGTTCGAATGCGGAGTCAAAGTGATCTTCTATGGAGCGTTTGTATTTTCCTGTAATAATGATAAACTCCTCTATTCCACATGCAGTTGCTTCTTCAATAGCATACTGGATCATCGGTTTGTCAACGATAGGCAACATCTCTTTTGGTGATGCCTTTGTCGCAGGGAGAAACCTTGTCCCAAGTCCTGCAGCAGGAAATATAGCTTTTTTCACTTTCTTTTCCATTGTGCCCTGTAGACTATCAAATAAAATAAAATCTTATTATTATACCATATAAAAATATCAGATGAATGAATTAACAAAATAATATCAAAAAGTAATTTAACCGGTGAGAAAGAGCTTTCTCAGGTATTTGGGTATACAGAATAATCTTGTGTGTGTTTCATGATCATAATAGAACAGGTTTTTGAGCCTTCTTTCTTTTAATCTGCTTTTGATCGTTATAGAAGGCATCTTTTTTATACTGTACTTTAATGAACCAGATGTGAATGCCCATAGTGAACTAAAGCTCGGGATATATTCATAATAGAATTCAGCTACAGGGAAAATTTCAACGAGTGTTTTCAATATGTCGGAAGAAAGGCTCTTATCAGGAAAATGTTGAACTTCTGTTGCGTGAGTGACAAAGATTCCATCGGGTTTCAGTGTTCTTTTTATGTCAGAATAAAATTCTCTTGTAAAGAGGAGCTGAGCAGGACCTTTTTCAACAGGGTCACTGATATCAGCAATGATGACATCAAACTTCGATTTTGACTTTTTGATGTATTCAATTGCGTTAGCGAAAATTAAGGTGACTTTTTCATCATTGAAGGAATCCCCGTGCCAATTCTCAAGGTGATTTCTGCATGTAGTTACAAATTCTTCATCAATATCTACCATCACAACCTTTTTAACGGTTGGATGTTTGAGGACTTCTCGTAATGTTGCACCTTCACCTCCGCCAAGTATCAAAATGTTCTTGGGCTCAGGGTGCGCAATCATAGTGGGATGTACAAGTGCTTCATGATAAATGAATTCATCAAATTCGGAAGATTGAATTTTGTTATCCAGAATGACAACACGGCCGAAGTTATACGTGTCAATAAGCTTTATATTCTGATATTTTGTCCTCGTTGATAACAGATGCTTTTTGATTTTATGGTATATCCATCTGTATTTACTGTCTCTGTCAATGAACCAATTACTCCCGATTTTCATAACTTAGCTTTAAACTCCTCTCATGAGCCGTAATGATAATTACTTACCATTTCAGAGTTTTGTTTAAAAGTTTTTCATATAAGCGTTCAGGTACAAAACTCTGTAAATGTATCTCGCTATCATAAAATTTGGTCTCAATCTCGGGAATTCTTCTGATTTCTCGACAACCGTATTTTTTTGATGCACATGAAAATGACCACCAGTTCCCTGGATAGGTTGCAATTGGAGCAGTATAGAGGTCAACTACCGGAAAGACCTTCTTCAGTGTTTCCTGAATTTCAATAACCATATCCATATGAAAGTGAAATGACTCTGAGTGTGTCACAAACATGCCTTCGTCTGTCAGGCAATCTCTTAAGGTAGTAAAAAAATCCGTTGTGTAAAGACTTCTTGCAAAACCAATAATGTCTGTAGAGTCCACTATTACGGCATCTATATCTGCAGATTTCTTCTTCAGTATAAACTCAGCCCCATCCATGATCTTTATCTCTACACGCGGATCATCAATACCGTATGATACAGTCGGGAAAAACTTTTTTGATACATTGATTACCTCTTCATCTATTTCTACAAAGTATATCTTCTCAACATTCTTGTGCTTTAAGACTTCTCTCACTGTTCCTCCGTCTCCACCACCAATGACAATAACTTTTTTAGGATGAGGATGGGCATGCATTATGACATGGGTAAGCATTTCATGGTAAAAAAACTCATCCCTCTCAGTTAACTGGACGACATCATCAAGGATGAGCATTTTCCCAAAGTGTGGATTCTTTATCACTATGATTTCTTGAAACTTACTCTTCTCCTTATAAAGGATCTCCTCGACATCATAAGAATATTCGACTGGTGCATATGGTGCTTTTTCAAAAAATTTGATCATCGTTTTCCCTTTCTCTGTATAAGAATTGTTTTTGGTATTGAAAAACCGTTAAATTCCGATGCATAGGATACTGTGTACGCACCGCTGGATAATATGAGAATCAGATTACCTGTATCAGGTTCAGGGAGTGTGACATTTTTGTCTATTACATCAAAGCTGTCACAACTTGGTCCAGCGATTGTATATCTTTTTTTATATTTTGTGTGCTTATAACTCTCAACAATATAGCTGTATTTTATTCCTCCAACGCTTTCCATCAATCCATTAAAGACACCTATATCAATGTAAAGCCACTCTTCATCAGACCTCTGTGCCTTACCGATTACTGTTGCTACAAAAATGCCTGCTTCTCCGACAACGGCTCTGCCAGGTTCAATGTGTATCTCTATATTCTTGGGAAATTTATCATAAATGAGATTATTTACATTTTTCTCTATCGTTTCAATACTTACCACGTTCTTCGTATATTTTATGGGATAACCACCACCGATATTTAAAAGGGTTAACTTTATTTTATTTCTTTCAGCTAACTCCCAGAGAGCCTTTGCCTTATCAAGTGCAATATTCCAGTTATATACATTTGTGCACTGAGATCCAACGTGAAAGGTAATGCCTACTGGATTAAGTCCCTTGTCTTTCGCATAAGTCAGAAGTGTTGCAGCTTCATCAAGTTCAACACCAAATTTTTTGCTCAGTGGCCACTCGCTGCCTTCATTCGGGACCGAAAGTCTCACGTAGACATTGCAGTGCGGTACTACCTTTGTGAGCTTGTCTACCTCATCAACAGAATCATAGGAAAAAAAATGTATACCATACTTCGCAGCCATTTTTAAAAATTTTAGAGATTTTACAGGATTACTTGATATGATCCTTTCTGGTTCTACCCCTAACGACGAAAGTATTTCCAGTTCTCCTTCAGATGATATTTCAAAGCCCAGGTTGAGTTCATTGAGGAATTTAAGTATCTCAATGTCTGGATTTGCCTTAACTGCATAGAATATTTTTGAGTTTCTGATGTGCCGGCCAATCATTGATACCTTTTCTTTGATCATTTCGCTGTCTATGAGAAGAAAGGGTGTTTCGATGACTTCTTTATCGAGGTATTTTAATACCTTAAACAATGTCGATTCTGGAATGATACTCGCATGGAATTTTTCTACTTTAAAGGTTCTCAGCATTATGGCTCCATTTTATCTTGATAATGTGATGTAAATTTATATTTAAAGTTATTTAGATAAAATTTGCAACAGATTTTTAGAGTCTTTTTAGTGTGCTCTTCTCGACTGGAGGATGTTCTTAGCAGTGGTCCGTACAGCATCTGAAATGTTTATATTTTTTTCAAGAACTGCAAGATCTCTTGTTTTCAGTTCATTCACAAACGTAACCGCAATGCCCGGTGAAGTTTTCGGATTTGTCACGAGTGCAAGAACTATTGGATATTTTTTCATCCATTCCCTCTTTTTTGATATTTTCCTCAATGCTTCTTCCGGTATCGAGCGCGACTTAGCCATTATTTCTATCTCAGTCTCTGTGAGTTTGGGGTTATCGAGGAGAGTTAACAGTACCTCTTTATTCGGATCCTTTATCAGAACCGACCTGATTTCCCTACCGCCCATCCGCGCAAGATGCCTCTTCTCTATGACACCTAATCTCTGAATCCTTTGGAAAATGTTCTCTGCACGCATCTCGGGCGTTTTCCTGACCCTTGCAACTTCTGATGGGATCTTTACAGGGGCACTAAGAACTTTTACAATCTGCTGTCTTACCTCATCAGGTGTATCAGGGTTTTCAATGAGAATTCTGAGTATTTCAGGCCTATGAGTGTTTGCCTTTGCTATGTCAGCGAATATAGAAGGTTCAGATGTATCTTCAATGAGTATTTCTATTACTTCTCGGGATGCAAGTGAAAGATCTAATTCAAGGAGAAGTTTAGTCTCTTCCATACGGTTCCTTCTTCATATATAAAAAATATTCTCTATTGCCTTTCTGCCCAGAAATGGGTGATTGAAATATGCCTATGGTCCTAAGGCTGAGTTTCTCTAAATCTTTTCGTACATCTTCCACAGCCTTTAGCCTTTTTTCATCTTCTCTCACGATGCCTCCTTTTCCTACCTCACCTTTTCCAACCTCAAACTGTGGCTTGACAAGCGCGAGCACCGTACCTTCTTCTTTAAGAAACTGCACTACTACAGGAATCACCTTTATCAATGATATAAATGAAACATCTACTGTAGCCATATCTATAGTGCTCTTTATGAGTTCTTCAAACTCCTGGCCACTGAATTTTGAACCTTCACCCCAGACTATAGTATCAAGGTGTCGTACATTTGTTCTTTCCATCACTATGACCCTCGGGTCTTTTCTAAGAGACCATGCGAGCTGTCCGTAACCCACATCTATACAATAGACCTTTTTTGCACCGTTCTTCAACAAACAATCTGTGAAACCACCTGTTGATGAACCAACGTCTATAATAACCTTATTGGTTACATTAATGTGAAAAAATATTCTTGCTGCCTCAAGTTTGAGTCCTCCTCTGCTCACATAAGGCAGGGCTACTTCTTTGAGTAGAATGTCTGACGCGTGGTTCACAGAGGTGCCTGCTTTGGTTACTTTTTGGCCATCAACAAATACTTTTCCTTCCATGATGAGGGCCTTTGCAATTTCCCTGCTCTTTACAAGCCCTCTGCCAACAAGAATTTTATCTAATCTCTCTTTCAATGGCTATACGTTGGCTCTTTGAGGAATGAAAGCACAGCAAGATAAATCCCTTCTTCATCAAGCCCGTATTTTTTCCTTAATTCACTTTGTTGACCTATCTCAATGAATTCATCAGGTATGCCGAGCCGCCTTACCCGAACATCATGGATTGCCATGTCATTCAGGAGTTCAATAACTGCACTTCCAAAACCACCTTCGAGTGCATTTTCTTCTACCGTGATTATCTTTTTAATTTTCGAAGTCATAGATAAGAGGAGATTACGGTCAAATGGCTTTACGAATCTTGCATTGACAACCATTGCACTGACCCCTTCATTTTCAAGTCGTTCTGCAGCGGATAGGGCAGGGGAAACAGTATTCCCTATTGCCAATATTGCTATGTCCTCCCCGTCTTTAAGAACATCAGACTCTCCGATAGTAAAGGTGACAGGTGATTCTCCGACGGATTCCTGATGATTTATGGCTGCAGAATGTATTTTCCCTCTTGGAAACCTTATGGCAGAAGGTCCACTATGTGTTAAAGCAAGCTCAAGCATAGCTCTGAGTTCAACGCCGTCCTTAGGTGCCATGACAACGATATTTGGTATATGTCTAAGATATGATAGGTCAAATAACCCGCTATGGGTAGGTCCGTCTTCACCTACTATGCCTGCCCTGTCAATGGCGAATACGACGTGGAGGTTCTGAAGGCAGACATCATGGACTATCTCATCGTATGCCCTTTGAAGAAAGGTAGAGTATATTGCAACGACAGGTTTTAATCCCTGTGTTGCAAGCCCTGCTGCGAAAGTTACTGCATGTGGCTCTGCAATGCCCACATCGTAAAATCTATCAGGGTGTCTTTCTGCGAAATGGACAAGGCCAGTACCTTCTTTCATCGCTGCTGAGATAGCAATTATTTTATTATCATGATCTGCAAGTTCTGTCAGGGTTTTACCAAAAACCTCACTGTAGGTGAGACTGTCTGCATTTATAGGGGTGCCTGTTTCGAGCTTGAAAGGACCGATTCCATGAAACAGAGATGGGTTTTTCTCTGAAAATTCGAAGCCTTTACCTTTCGTTGTGATGATATGGATGAGTGTAGGTGATGATACTGTTTTTATTCTCTTCAATGTCTCAATTAAAAGCTCAATATTGTGGCCGTCTATAGGACCGAAGTAATTAAATCCGAGTTCCTCAAATATGATTCCTGGCAAGAAAATTCCCTTGAGCATCTCCTCTGTCTTCTGAGCTATCTTTGCAGCAGGTACCCCTAATTTTGGAATGCTTTCGAGAAAGGATTTGGTTTCTTTTTTAAATTTACGATAGAATTCTCCTGTGAGTATCCTGTTGAGGTATGCAGAGAGGGCACCAACATTTTTGGAAATGGACATCTCATTGTCATTGAGAATGACAATGAGGTCTTTTTTAAGATGGCCCGCATTGTTTAACCCCTCAAACGCAAGTCCAGATGTCATTGCTCCATCGCCGATAACAGCGATAACTTTAAAATCCTCTTTGTTTTTATCTCTCCCCTCGATTATTCCAAGGGCTGCTGAGATTGATGTAGAACTATGTCCGGTACCGAACGTATCATGCTCACTTTCCTGTCTCTTAGGAAAGCCAGAAATACCTTTATATTTTCTCAGGGTTGAAAACTTTTCGTATCTTCCGGTGAGAATTTTGTGGGAATAGGATTGATGACCAACATCCCATATTATTTTATCGACTGGAGAATTGAATACATGGTGGAGAGCAATGGTTAATTCGATCACGCCAAGGTTTGAGGATAGATGACCACCATTTCGTGAGACCGTTTCAACTATTGTCTCTCTTATTTTTTTTGCGAGTTCTTTGAGTTGTGATACAGAGAGATTTTTTAAATCTGACGGTGATTTGATCGATTCAAGATACATCAAACGCTCCTTTTTATGAGATAGCGGGCAATTTCTCTTAATGGTTCTGCTTCAGAAGAAAATACCTTAAGTACATCTATTGCGTTTGAGATTAAGTCTTCTGCTTTTTGTCGTGACTTTTCTGTGCCAAACAACGCGGGATAGGTCATCTTCTTCATCTTCTCATCTGAACCAGCCGGTTTACCGAGCTCCTCTGTATTGCCTTCAATATTCAGTATATCATCAACAATCTGGAAGGCGAGTCCTATGTTTTCGCCGTATTTTGTCAAAGCCATTAAAGCATCTTCATCGCTGTTAGCAAGTATTGGCCCGATCCTGACAGATGCGGTGATAAGTGCAGCAGTTTTGTGAAGGTGGATGAAGGCAAGTGTATCTCTATCAGGCTTTGAGTTTTCTGAAAGTATGTCCTGAACCTGACCTGCAACCATGCCATGGGTACCTGCTGCCATAGAGACCTCACATATAACCCGCAAGATAGAGTGATGAGTGATGAGTGAAGAGTTTTTCAGTGATGATGCATGATGCATGATGCGTGATGCATCATTATCCTGTATCTTGAATCCTGTATCTTGAATCCTATCATTCGATAGCATAGAGAATGCCTCTGTAAGAAGCGCGTCACCTGCAAGTATTGCTATTGCTTCTCCAAAAACTTTGTGGCTTGTCGGTTTTCCTCGCCTCAGGTCATCATTGTCCATTGCAGGCAGGTCATCGTGAATAAGGGAATATGTGTGTATAAGCTCAAGGGCAGCAGCATAGGGAATAATGTCATTGGCCCTTCCGCCACATGCCTCGTATGATGCAAGTGCAAGTATAGGGCGGATTCTCTTTCCACCTGCAAAAAGTGAATATTTCATTGCCTCATGAAGCAAACGGGGTTCAGAAGGGACATTGAAATAGGACTCTAGGTATGAGTCAATTAATTCACGTTTTTCTTTTAGATAAATCTCGATATCCATAGTTCTTTATAACCACTAAAAGAAAATTATCACATCCTCATATCAATTTCTGTCATTCTAGCTTGTCCAGAATCCTTCTTAGTCCGCCTTAGCAAAGAGGATTCAGGGGGGTTGTTTCAGAAAGATTCCCGACAAGCGGGAATGACAGATGTCGCTTTACTGGTAATCTCACTCCCATTCTATTGTACTCGGTGGTTTTGAGCTTATATCATATACTACCCTGTTAACCCCTTTCACTTCATTTATTATCCTGTTTGATATTCTTCCCATAATATCATATGGTATTCTTGCCCAGTCAGCTGTCATTCCGTCGAGGCTTTTTACTGCCCTGACTGCGATCACATTTTCGTATGTCCTTTCATCGCCCATAACACCCACACTCTTTACGGGCAAAAGTACTACAAAAGCCTGCCACAGCTCGGTGTAAAGACCGGCTTTCTTTATCTCTTCTAAGACGATTGCATCTGCCTTTCTCACTATATCACACCTCTCATGTGTTACCTCATCAATAACCCTTATCGCAAGGCCTGGCCCTGGAAATGGATGACGGTTTATTATCTCATCGGGTATACCGAGTTCTTTTCCAAGGAGTCGAACCTCATCTTTAAATAATTCCCTGAGAGGTTCTATTAGTTTCAACTTCATCCTTTTGAGTAGACCTCCGACATTATGATGACTTTTTATAGTAGCTGACGGGCCCTTAAAAGGAACACTCTCTATCACATCTGGATATAATGTCCCCTGCGCAAGAAACCTGACCCCTTTGATTTTTTTGGCCTCTTCTTCAAAGACCTTTATGAATTCATTACCTATTGTCTTCCTCTTCATTTCAGGATCAACAATCCCATGCAGTTTATTGAGAAATCTTTCAGAGGCATCAACGCAGTGTATGTTCATATCAAAATGCCTTCGCAAAGTATCTTCAACTTTTTTTGCCTCTCCTGCCCTCAAGACCCCGTTATCTACAAATATGCAGGTGAGCTGATCTTTGATAGCCCTGTGTACAAGCACTGCGGTAACTGCAGAATCAACTCCACCGCTTATTCCACACACAACTTTTTTATTTCTGACTTTCTCTTTTATCTCTTTTGTTGCTGTATTGATGAAGGATTTTATAGTCCATGTTGGCGTGCATCCACATATCTTAAATAAAAAATTCTTCAAAATATCAAATCCTCTTGGCGTATGGACAACTTCAGGATGAAATTGTAAAGCATAAAATCCCATTTTTTTGTTTGTCATAGCTGCAATAGGTGAATTCGCTGTATATGCTATGGGTTTAAAGTGAGAAGGACAATGCTCGATTCTGTCGCCATGGCTCATCCAGACAATAGTTTTTGTGGGGATACCTTTAAAGAGATCTATCCTGTTGTTGACAATGATTTCTGCCTTTCCGTATTCTCTTTTCAGTGCTTTGGCAACTTTTCCTTCAAAAAGATACGCCATGAGCTGCATTCCATAACAGATACCAAGTACAGGGATACCAAGTTCGAATAGTGCACTATCAGGAATTGGTGCCTTTGTATCATAGACGCTTGATGGTCCACCTGAAAGGATTATTCCTTTCGGGTTAAAATTTTTTATTTTTTCTATTCGGGTATTAAACGGGAATATCTCCGAGTAGACTTTATTCTCTCTTACACGTCTTGCGATGAGTTGAGTATACTGAGAGCCAAAGTCAAGGACTAAAATTTTTTCTTTGTGCATTCACCATTCAGGCCTATAATTTGGAGCCTCTTTTGTTATTATGACATCATGGACATGGCTTTCTCTGAGGCCTGCATTCGTAATCATTATGAATTGTGCCTTTTTCCTGAGTTCCTCGAGATTTTTGCACCCACAGTAACCCATTCCTGAACACAAACCTCCTATTAACTGATGAACACTTTGTGAAAGAGGTCCTTTATGTGGTACCCTGCCTTCTACACCTTCTGGTACAAGTTTAATTGATTCTACTCCTGCCTGCATATATCTGTCTTTTGAGCCCTGTTCCATTGCTCCTATAGAACCCATTCCTCTATATACCTTATAACTACGACCCTGGAAGAGAACTAACTCACCTGGAGACTCATCTGTACCTGCAAAAAGGCTTCCTATCATGACAGAATGGGCGCCTGCTGCAAGTGCTTTTGTAATATCTCCTGAATATTTTATCCCTCCGTCTGCGATGAGAGGAACTCCATATTTCTTTGCAACAGAATGACAGTCTTTAATTGCGGTAATCTGTGGTACGCCTGTACCTGCTATAATTCTCGTAGTACATATTGAGCCCGGGCCTATGCCAATCTTTATTCCATCTACACCAGCCTTAATGAGGTCAAATGTAGCCTCTGCAGTAGCGATATTGCCTGCAATTATATCCACATCAATTCTCTTTTTTAATGTCTTAAGGGTGGCAATGACTGACTTGGTATGTCCATGGGCAGTATCAATTACGATGACATCTACCCCTGCTTTTACAAGGATTTCCGCCCTGTAGAGTGAATCTTCTCCTGTGCCTACAGCGGCTCCAACGCAAAGTCTCCCAACTCTATCTTTGCATGCATGTGGATATTTCTTCCTCTTTTCGATATCTTTTATCGTTATGAGCCCTTTGAGTTTGTTCTCTTTATCTAAAATGGGGAGCTTTTCTATTTTGTATTTGTGGAGGATTTTCTGTGCCTGGTCAAGAGTTGTCCCAACTGGTGCAGTGATGAGATGTTCTCTTGTCATTACCTTGGAAACTTTTTTTGACCATTGTGTTTCAAAGCGAAGATCCCTGTTTGTAAGTATCCCGATAAGTTTCCCCTTTTCTGTAACAGGGACACCTGATATCCTGTATTTTTCCATCAGGGCCATCGCTTCTGAGATAGGTGCATCCTGTGAAATTGTTATAGGATCCAATATCATCCCGCTTTCAGACTTTTTTACCTTGTCTACCTCTGATGCCTGCTTCTCCGGACTCATCGCTCTATGAATAATTCCGATCCCGCCTTCACGAGCTATGGCGATTGCGAGGTTTGCCTCTGTCACGGTATCCATTGCAGCACTTACTAACGGAATATTGATTTTTATACTCCGTGTGAGCATGGTTTTTATGTCAACTTCTTTTGGAAGGACTTCTGATTTAGACGGAATAAGGAGCACATCGTCAAAAGTTAACCCTATTTGTAATACCTCATGGAGCATTAGATACCTCTAAAATTTTTAATAATATTAACATTTTAATATCTTATAATTCAATTGACAAACATTTTCTCCTTGACAGAACTATTACTTTTTAATTATATTTTTCTGAATTTTGTTTTCCCCTAATGAGAAAGAATTCCCTATTTGCCGAAGGCTCATAGAGAGGATTACCTCTTATATTAGGATGCCCTGTATGGGCATAAAGTTTAGTGGCATACTATTTGATTCCTGATTTTCAGGATTATGAAAGGGGGTGAATGATGGTGAGGTCATGGTCGGTAGTAGTAGGATTAATTGCAGCATTGGCTCTGGTAACGTCAGCTTTTGCAGGGATGACTGTGCTCGAGTACAAAGATAGCACTTTCGGAAAAGCTATTTTTGATGGAAAACTTCACAACGATAAACTCGGCCCCGGTAAATGTGTGGAATGTCATAAAATGCCAGAGGGTGTTCCTTTTGCTATGAAGAAGCCGGGTATGGAGGGCTCAGCTAAGATTACATCAGCAGAACATGTATCCGGTAAGTACTGCATAACATGTCACAATGGCACAAAGGCATTTGCGATGTATACACCAGATTTTTCAACCTGTGCGAAGTGCCATAAACCAGCGGGTCCATAGAAAAGGAGATAGGTAAAAGGGGCGTAACGTGTTACGCCCCCCACTTAATATATAAAATTAATAGGTTAAACCTTTGTTAACCAGAACTTGTATTTCTTATTCTTCCCCTTGACAATATCAAAGAATAATGATTGAAGCATCTTTGTTACCTTGCCTGACTTACCAGTACCAATGGCTCTTCCATCAACATCTCTTATAGGTGTAACCTCAGCAGCTGTGCCGGTGAAAAAGGCCTCATCAGAAATATATACTTCGTCTCTTGTGAACCGCTCCTCTGTGACTTTAATCCCCTCGTCATTTGCTATTTTGATAATGCTGTTTCTTGTAATCCCTTCAAGTATCGAAGTAAGAGGTGTCGTTTTTAATGCCCCATTTCTTACTATGAAAATATTCTCGCCGCTTCCCTCAGATACATATCCTTCTGTATCAAGTAAAAGTGCCTCATCAAATCCACATGAAATCGCCTCTTTTTTTGCAAGCTGTGAATTTATATAATATCCGCATACCTTGCCCCTTGACATACTCGCATTTACATGGTTTCGTATAAAGGATGAAGTCTTAACCTTGATGCCCTCTTTAATCCCTTTGTCTCCGAGATAGGCTCCCCATGACCATACTGCAATAGCGACATTAATGGGGTTATCCTTTGGATAAAGACCCATGGAACCATAGCCGATGTAAACGAAAGGTCTGATATAACATTCTTTCATTTTATTTATTCTTACTGTCCCGATTATAGCGTCTTTGATCTCTTTTCTTGAATAGGGTATTTTTATCAAGAAAATATGGGCTGAGTTAAAAAGTCTGTCAATGTGCTCATTGAGTCTGAATATTGCAGGTCCTTCTTTTGTTTCGTAACACCTTATTCCTTCAAAAACACCAAGGCCATATTGGAGAGTATGCGTAAGGATATGCACATTGGCATCGTCCCAATCTAAGAACTTCCCATCCATCCATATCTTCTTTGTTTTCGCTATCATAGACCTGTTATTTATACCAGTATCGCATATCCAATGTCAATCACATCTTCTCAGGAATGCTTATCCCAAGTATTTCAAGACCATCTTGAAGGACAATCCTTATTGCCTCACATAAAGCGAGTCGTGCCCTGCTCTGTTCACTTTTTTCGGTGATTACCCTGTATTTATTGTAGTAAGGGTGAAACATGCCTGAAAGTTCCTGTAAATAGAATGTAATCCTGTGGGGCTCATGGGCATTCACAGCGCCCTCAAATATCATTGGGTAGGTAAGGAGCTTCCTTATTATTCTGAGCTCCTCATGAACAGAGAGAAGTTTGAGGTCAGCATTATAAAGCATGTCTGTATCTATACCTTTTTCTCTTGCATGGGCAAAAATACTGTTTATCCTTGCATTTGCATATTGAACGTAAAAAACAGGATTTTCTGACGATTGAGCCTTTGCGGCCTCGAGGTCAAATTCAAGGTGGCTGTCAGGACGTCTGGTAAGGAATATAAATTTGGTTGTATCTGTTCCAACCTCGTCTATGACTTCTCTCAGGGTTATAAACTTGCCAGCCCTTTTTGACATCTGGACAGGCTTCCTGCCTCTCAGAAGAGTAACCATCTGTACAAGTAAAATCTTTAATTTTTCCTTAGGATAGCCAATCGCCTCAATGACTGCTTTGACTCTTGTGATATACCCGTGGTGGTCAGCACCCCATATATCAATTATTTCATCATATTTTTTTTCTACCTTCTGTCTGTGATAGGCAATGTCGGAGGTAAAATATGTATATTCGCCATCCTGTTTGATGATGACCCTGTCTTTGTCATCGCCAAAAGCGGTTGATTTAAACCAGGCGGCACCGTCTTTTTCATATATTAAACCCCTGTTTTTCAGGTCATCAAGAGCCTTTTCTACATCGCCCTTTTTGTAAAGCTCTTTTTCACTCTGCCATGTATCAAAGGCAATGCCAAAATCCTTTAGATCACTGTCGATGCTTGAGAGCATCCTTTTGTAAGAGTAGTCAGTAAAAAAATCTGAAACCTCATCAAATGCTCGCTTAAGATATTTCTCGCCTTCTTCTTTAATTAGTACGCGTGCTATCTCTTCTATATATCCGCCTCTATAGCCTTCTTCTGGAAAGGGATAGTCTCTTCCGAGCAGCTGCTGATAACGTGCAAATACTGACAGTCCGAGGATTCTTACCTGTTTTCCTGCATCGTTTATATAGTATTCACGGTCAACCTTATATCCTGCAGCTTCGAGGAGATTTGAGAGGGCTGCCCCGGTTGCTGCACCTCTTCCATGGCCGAGGTGAAGCGGGCCTGTTGGGTTTGCACTTATGAATTCGATTTGAACCCGTTTGCCCTTCCCAATATCTTCTCGCAAAAATTTACTTTTATCTTTCATCAACTTTTTAATCTCAGAATATATGTATTTTTTTGAGAAGGTGAAATTAATGAATCCTGGACCAGCAATATCTATTTTTTCAAAAACAGATTTATCTTTAATGGCATTTACGAGTTCCTCTGCAATTTTCTTTGGAGGTTTTTTCAATGTTGCTGCGAGGATCATTGCTACAGGTGTTGCCATATCCCCAAAAGACTCATTCTGAGGTATCTCTATCTCGATGTGTGTGGGTTTTTCAATACCGAGCGTTTTCAGTGCATCTTCAATTATTTTTACAAGGTCTTTTTTCATAGAGTTAAGTTTAAACAGCGTATGGAGTTAAAGTCAATTGATGGACTTGATTTTAATGAATTAATTCCCCGTAGTTTTGTTACAGGTTTGTTGGTGTCATTGCGAGCGAAACGTGGCAATCTATTCGTTTGGGATTGCTTCATCAGTCGTATCGACTTCCTCGCAATGACATTATGACTGTTTGTGCTTCAATGCGTGGTTAGTTCATTTAAAATCTCATCCTCACTCTATAGGTAAGCTTTGTCTCTTTGTCTTTAGGAACTGGAATATTAAACTCAGCGGTGAAGGCCTCTGTCTTTGTATATTCATGTGAAGAAATGAGCATCTTCCAGTCTCCGGGTATCGGCTCAACAACCCTCACCACAACATCTTCCTTTTTATGGTTTCTGAGGGAAATTTCGAAAGCTGCCTCATAGGTATCATAGGCAATCTTTTTCCAGTCTGTCTGTTTTCTGTTCCCCACCACATCAAAGGCATCACCGAGCTTAATTCTCACTTTTTCGTCTTTTGGTGTATGGTCTATAGAGTCCTCACCGACAAACTGAAGGCTTCCCTCTTTATCATGTTTGTAGACCCTGATAATACCTTTTGGGAGGGGGATACCGAGATTGTTCTCCTTCTTATTTGCAATTTCCACAAATACCCCCACCTTCTGGTTTGACATGACCTCGCCGTGCTGGTTGTAATAGTAATAACGTGCACCACGGTAGAGCAGCCCTTTTTTGACAGGGACAGTATCAGCACTGATTAGACTTATCTGTTTTGTCTGGTTATCCTTAATTGTTGAAGGTCTCTGAAGTGTGTAAATGTGATACTCAAAGAATTCTTCCTCTTTGAACTGATCTTTTTTCGGAGCTGCCTCTGCAACTGCAGCACGGAGCATCTTAGTCTTATATTCGTATTCATCCTTAACTCTGTTTACGTCACCTGCAACAAGCTTGAGCTTTGCATCTTTGTATGTAGTACCGCTCTTATTATCAATGGTTACCCAGCCTGAGAGGTCTGCCTTATCATCCTTCTCATTCAATGTGACCACATAATCAGCTCTCCAGTTGATGCCATTGGTGAGATACGTTGCCTCGACCTTCTGAGCTTTTGAAAGGTGGTTTTCCAGAAGCCAGAGGAGGGTGGGTTTCGAGATGAGGTTTTCAGGAACACCAGGGAATATAATCCTTCCCGGATGACCGAAGGTAATCTCATTACCGATTTTAAATATTGGCCCTCCATTGTTCGACAGAAGCGTGGCGGTGACAATCTCTTCTCGTTCAGTATATGGATTTCTGTAATAGAGTTTCACATCCTTCCCTACATATTTGTCGAGAAGTTTTTGGGGATTAAGCAGGTCATACTCGTAGTTCTGCTCAAGCACCTGTAAGCTCGCAGGGTCTAAAAGGGATTTAATATGCACACTCGTGGGTATGATCTGTGACGCCACATCCATAAACCTCAACTCACCAGTACCCTTTACGAGCTTTATCTCCCTCTGGTCTTTCACAAGCCCGAGGTTAACGTTATAGATAGTCAAAGACACCCCTGTCTGGTCTTCCAATCCAGTAGAAAGTGCTTTGCTTTTTCTCTCATTGTCAATCCTGGTCAATTCCGACTTCTCTGCAAGTGCCATAGCACTATACCCAATTCCTACTAAAAACATGACTGCTAAAATGATGAATAAGTATTTCCTTTTCATCCTAAACCTCCTTTGAAATCTGTGTTTTGTCATTTCCACGAAAGTGGGAATCCAGACGCCGTTTTGTTTTTTCCGACCGGTCTTAGTTGATTAGACAGGAGAGGGTTTAAAAAAGTTCCAGGATATGGATTATTTTAAGATGGCTAAAAAGAAAATGAGAATATTGAACTAATTCTTGACATCATCAAATCTATAGGCTAAGAATTTTGGTGAATATTGTGTATGAAGTTTAATAGAAAAAAATAGAAAATATCTGAAAAGGATACTTTTATGCTAAGAAAATAGACCCTAATTTACTAATTTCTACAGGTTCATTCCTCTGGTGGAAAGACCAGATATGGCTCAATCACAAAACAAGGCTCAAGATGGTTAAGGTGGATACTCATAGAACTATCGCATCATTTTATAAATGGTTCTGAAAGACTTAAAAAGATGTATTTAAGGATATCAAGGAGTCACGGGAAGAACACAGCGAGGGTTGCAGTAGCAAGGGAGATGTTGAAAATCATATATTACATTTTGAGGGAAGACAGGCCTTTTATTAACCCAAATAATGCAGTTAGATATTCATAAAATCTAAAAAAGATTCTCCTTTCGTATTAGAATCAATAGCTTAGAAAACAATTAACTCTAAACGAAAGGA
>Ga0194113_10002759_pt1 | contig 23761 bp, 18 predicted proteins | sample TA2MahC200mmetaG_FD_146193 | JGI IMG/M metagenome (GOLD analysis project Ga0194113, IMG submission 146193) | Freshwater microbial communities from Lake Tanganyika, Tanzania - TA2015017 Mahale Deep Cast 200m | ecosystem: Environmental > Aquatic > Freshwater > Lake | place: Tanzania: Lake... | reverse complement strand
CTGGAACATTGCTACCATCATGAACCGGTCTCGATGCTGGCGCAGATGTTGATGTTGATGCTGGGGTTTGTGCTTTTCGGCGCGCATGCCGTGCTGCACAGCCAGCAGGTGCGCCTGGGGCAAATTCTGACAATGCAGGACCGGTCCAAGTGCCGGTCCTGCGGTCAACAAACTGCCCGGAACCATCCGCCCAAGTAAAGAAGCATGCACCCAGCGAAGCCCAACCACATTCACTTCTCCCGCCGCGCAGCGGCTTCGTTCAACCCCATGATGTACGCAAGTAAAATAAATATTGATCATGGCTTTAAAATGGTTGAAAGACAAAGGTTAGTTTTAATACCAAACCCGCAAAGCAAATGCCTATCAGTCAAACCATTCCATTTCGCTCGTGGTCGGCTCGCGGATTCACCTTGATCGAGTTGCTCGTCGTCATAGCGATCATTGCGATCCTTGCCGGCATGCTGCTCCCCGCTTTGGCCAAGGCAAAGTCCAAGGCAAAACAAACGGCGTGTCTCAATAACCAACGGCAGCTCGGCATCGCCACGATCATGTATGTGACGAGCAATGAAAAATATCCCGGCTGCCTTTCGGTCGTGCGCGGTTTCTATTACGTTTGGCCAGTTCGACTGTTCAGTGAAATGGGCACGAATCGCGCCGTCTTCTCCTGTCCGGCCGCGATCGCGGAAAGCCGCTGGGACACCAACATCAACAAAACCCTGGGACGCCGGCCAGGTCTGGACGGCCAGAACGATCCCTGGGCCATTACGGAAACGTCGTTGTTCTCGCTCGGTTACAACGATTGGGGCTTGAACGATCCCGGCGTGCAACCCCACCTCGGCCTGGGTGGTGATATCGATGGACCCGTCGCTGCGGGCGTGATCGTGAGGGACTCGATGGTCAAGAGCCCCAGTCAAATGATTATGTTAGGCGACAGCAAACCCGGCAACGGAGACCCCAAGCCACGAATCGGTTCGTTCGACGCGAACATCGATCCGAAGAGCCGCGATGACGGCCCGGCCAACCGTCACAATTTCAGGACGGTCTTGATGTTCGCCGATGGCCATGCCGACGCCGCCCGCCGCGGTGATATTATCGATCCCAGGAACGACCAGTGGCGTGCTCGTTGGAACAACGACAATCTCGCGCATTCTCCGCGAACCAGGGAAGCTCCGATCATTCCAGACTGGACCGTCAACGCTGCCGACGAACGCCGCCTCGATCCTTGATTGCCACGAGCATATGAAGTGGAAGGCGTCCTTGCCTTCGAAGTGAGCGACACCGGGATCGGCATGACGCCCGAGCAACTCGCCAAGCTCTTCCAGGTGTTCACGCAAGCGGACGCGAGAGAAGTTTGTCGCCACGCTAGCGGAGGCCTGTGGGAAAGCCGGCTGGCAAGTGCAGGCCTTCTGTCTGATGGGAAATCACATCGTGGAAGATGGCTTCCCGTCGGTCGCCGCGATTCATCACGCCTGTCCCGCCGTAGCTCGAAGCGAAGGTGGATGGTAAATCGCGCCCGGATACTCAATGCGGAGCTTGCGTGCCATGCGCCGAAGCTTAGCCTGCCCAAACAGGGCAATGGTGTCAATGTGTGGGACTGACCCGTGTATTTCGCACAAACAAATCCAGGAGTGTGATCGGAAAATCGAGTTGGCCCTCCAAGCCATTCCGACGGTCCGCGTGGTCGAGGTGAAGGTTAAGGTTCCTGCTTTGCCGGTTCCGGCGGCGGCCGAACAACCCAAGAAGAAGACCAAAGGCACGGAGGGTAAAAATGCTCCGGAAAAAGATTTCACTCCGATCCTGAAACGGATTTGCGGGGTGGATCTGACCCAGGTGAGCGGATTGAATCTTTTGAGCGTCCTGATGCTGATTGGGGAAATTGGTGCGGACATGAGCCGTTGGCGCAGCGCGCAGGCGTTCTGTTCCTGGCTGGGGCTGTGTCCAGGGGCAAAAATCAGCGGGGGCAAGGTGCTGAGCCGGCGGACCCGCAAAGTCAGGTCGAGTTCGTCGCGTTGGACATGGACAAGTACCTCGCTCAGGCCGAAGCTCACCGGCTTGGTTACTTGACGCGTGAAGCCAAAAAGCTCGGATACCAACTCATTGAAATAGAACAGGCTGCTTAGAAGTTATTGGGAAGGACTGCTGAAAAGCCTCTATGAGCCGCCGAGAAGACGTTTTCTTTTCATCTTGTGGCCCCAGTCGCGCTTCGGCAGAATCGTGCCGCAACGATGGGAGCAACAGATGAACTCAAAGCATTCAAAGCTCACGCGGTCGAATCAACGCTTCTCGATTTCGGGGCATTTTGCCAGCGCAACCTTTGTTTCCAGGCCCGGACGCTTTCTTCGTAGCGCAGAGTTTCACTCTGCTGTATCGCAGATTTTCAATCTGCAGCATCTTCGTGGAATCGCTGCCGCCGGAGGGGGCGAACACGCTGCCGACCGCAAGTCGGCGATACGGCAGAGTGAAACTCTGCATTGCGGCAGGCTCGCGTTTACCCTGATTGAATTGCTGGTCGTCATTGCAATCATCAGCGTCCTTGCCTCGATGTTGTTGCCGGCCCTCGCCAAAGCGAAAAGCAAGGCGCAGAAGATAAAATGCCTGAACAATGTTCGCCAAATTGGGCTGGGCCTGACGCTCTACGCTGGTGATTCACATGAAACATTTCCTGGATCGACCGCGTGGCCGGGCGATCAGAGAATATGGGTGATGTACAAACGGTTGATCAAACCGTACGTCGGGTTGAGCAATACGAACAATCCTTCGACCAACGATATGATCTTCCGCTGTCCGAGCGATTTCGGTTTCCCGCTTATTCTTGGGCTGAACTTTCCGTCCTATCGAGATTCGTTCCAGGATTACAACAGTTACATCTTCAATGGCGTTTATTGGGCGCCCAATATCAGCGGCAAAAAGAACTCAGACATTCGAGAGACCACAAAAACCATTCTCGCTGTCGAGTACGCCGCGCACGGCCCGGTTACGTGGCATGATGGCATCACGAAATTTCAGAGACGGACCAACAAAGCGCGAAGTGTGACTTGTTTCGTGGATGGCCATGTCGGATATCCGGGCATCTATTACAACAACCAGCAGGGACCGTGGGAATACAATCCGCCGAAGACAGGGGCTTTCGAGTACGTGTGGTTTGAACCGTAATCAATCCGGCAATTGCCCGGCACGTTCTGGCGTTTCAACCAGGTAATTTCGTTCAAACCAAGCCCGTGGATCGATCGGTTGGGGCGACTCACTCTCAGTGGGCGCCCGAGGCACAATGGCCAGTTGGATCGTTCCTTCTCCGAGCAAGGTTTTGTAATAGCGTTCATAATTGCCGATCACAATTAGCTTTGGGCTTTGGGCTGGCAGTTTGTCTCTCTTCAATTCGCCGGGGCCGGCCAAACCGACAAACAATACGAGAGCGTCAGCATCGGGCCAACGGGCTAGCACCTGCGCAATCTCTCCGGACTTCATGAAAATGCCGTCGCGCCCCATCGAAGGCGGCGCCAGAGCAACCTTGTCAATTGCCGCCACTTTCAGACTCGTCTGACGAAGTCTTTTCTGAAATGACTTTATTTGTGCAGCATTGATGGGAGCCAGAATCCTGTAATCGCCGAACGTGGCGTCAACGAGAATGATCCGTCCGGAGTTCTTGAGCACTTTGGCCGTTTCTGCTGCTGCTTGGGCTCCGAGCACCTCGTAAGGGCCAAGGTCAATACCTTTCGGCCGCAGCGTCAAATAGAGCCACAGCCATGATGCTGAGATCATCAGCACCAAAATCGCGATGCCCGCTGCTCTCTTGCTCATGAGATGAGTGGTCGGTTGACTGCGCTGCCCATTTTTTAATCCGGCAGATTGAACCCGAAAAGCTGAAAACATTGCCAATCACCTGGCGTTGTCCGCACGAGATGCGATTCAACCAAATTTAACTTGCTCCGCATTCCGAGTTTCTCCGCGAGGTTGACCAGTCTGGATGATTTAGGTATCGCTTCGGTTGACAACAACGCTCACATGACAACCCACCCCTTGACCCTAAATCGTCGTCAAGCCCTCAACCGCGTTGCCGTGGCAGCCATGGCCTTTACGAATCCGCTGCGCGTGCGGGCTGCCGACTTGCCCGCACTCCCTTCGCAGCACCTGCCGCAAACCGATGCCAACACTTACTGGACTCGGATTCGCCAAGATCAATTCCTTCTGCCTGACGACCGCATTTTCCTGAACAATGGCAGTCTCGGAGTAACACCGCGACCCGTGCTTCAGGCAATGACAAGTTATCTGGAGCGCGCCGCCGCGATGGACATGGAAGAGACGCCTCGCTGGGGGTATGAAACATTGGACCCTGAGCGATCTGAGTTCGCTGAGTTCCTGGGCTGCCAGAAGGACGAACTCGCGTTTACGCACAATTGCACGGAAGCCATGAGCACCATCGCAAATGGTCTCGACTTGCAAGCAGGCGACGAAGTCATTCTGACCAATCAAGAGCACGCCGGCGGAACAATGTGCTGGCGCGTGCAAGAGAAGCGGCGCGGGATCCGTGTGCGTGTTGTCGAAATTCCTGTCACACCACGTGAGCCAGGAGAAATCACAGACCGGCTCATCTCGGCGATTGGCCCACGGACGCGGGTGCTCAGCTTCAGCGGCATCATAACAACGACCGGTTTGATCCTCCCAGTGAAACAGATTTGCCAAAGCGCCCAGGAAAAAGGCGTGATCAGTGTGGTCGATGGCGCGCATATGGATGGCCAAATGCCAGTTAACCTTCGCGAGCTCGGCTGCGATTACTTCGCCGGGAGTCCGCACAAATGGATGTTCGCACCGGCGGGCTGCGGTTTTCTCTATGGGCGCAACAACCTGCTGGATCGTCTCTGGCCCGCCATCGCCTCAGCGCGCTGGGACGACAAAGAACAACTCAAGTCTGCGCGCTTCATGATGGTCGGCACGAACAACCGCGCCATTTTCGAAGGCATGATGGCCGGCTTGCGATTCCTGAAAAGCCTGGGGCCGGACGCGGTCTATGCACGTCTTCAACACTTGGCCAATCTCGTGGTCCGTCTTGCTAAGGAACGCAGCTACCTCGAACTCATCAGTTCCGACGATCCTCGCTTTTACCAGGCAATCGCGAAGGTCCGATTCAAGTCCCAGAACATCCAACCTGTTTTGGACGCGCTGAAGCGAAACAAGATCATCTTTCTTGGTGGGAACGAGATTCGATTGTCTGCCCACATCCACACACGTCCGAGCGACATCGAAACGTTCTTCGCCGTGTGCGACAAGGTGGCAAGGGCTTGATAAGCTTCCCGTCGTTGTCGAGGAGCACGCTTAACCTAAGTTCCTTCTGCGTTAACAGTTGTCATTGGGGTCAACTCCTAACACCTAACATTTGCAGCGCTTTGTCCAGCCGGTCCCGTTCAGATCGATCGCTGGCCAAGCGCACAGAAAACCGCTTCAAACATACCGCCACGCTGGCATCACTGTTCAGCCCCGCGGCATCAAACCCCAAAAGCTGAATTTTCGCCAGCTGGCGAAAATTGGCCCGGCACGCTGCAAACACGAAGCTTTCACCAGTCACGCCGAACCGTGATTGACACATGAAAGCTGGCCGTTACATTGCGCCACCATGTCCGAACCGTCTGCGCCATCTGTGATTCGCCTGAGGGGCGTGCGGCATAACAATCTCAAGAATTTTGATCTCGACCTGCCAGCTGGCCAGTTGATCGTCGTTACAGGAGTGAGCGGGTCGGGGAAAAGTTCACTCGCCTTTGACACGCTCTATGCCGAGGGGCAACGGCGTTACGTCGAAACCTTCTCGCCGTATGCCCGGCAATTCTTCGATCGCATGGACAAACCGCAGGTCGACAGCATTCAAGGCATTCCTCCGGCCATAGCCATCGAACAGCGCAATTCGGTCAAATCGACCCGCTCGACCGTTGGCACGATGACGGAGATTTGCGATTACATGAAACTGGTCTGGTCGCATTTGTCATCGTTGTACTGTCGAGGTTGTGGCCAAGCGGTGCGCAAGGATTCTCCGCATCAAGTTTGGGAACAGCTCATGGCACGACAAGCCGGTGACGGGCCAAAGGCGTCCGAGGTTTTGATCCTTTTTGAACTTAGCCTTTCCGAAAAAATCTCCTTAGCTGAATCCCTGAGGCTGATCTCGAATCAAGGCTATCAACGGCTGCTCCTTCCCGATCTGGCGGCCGTATCGGCTCGTCCGGCGGCTGAAATCGAAATCGTTCGAATCGAGGACGCGCAGGATCGATTTGAATCCCCAAAGCTCCGGAGTCTGATCGTGGTCCAGGATCGCCTGAAATTAGACGCGGCGAGCCGCTCGCGCTTCGTGGATGCCTGCGAGCAAGCTTATCATTTTGGCAAAGGCAAATTGGCGATCTACAATTTTGACGGCGCAACCGTTCAGCGGTTTTCAAACCGTTTTCATTGCGCGCCATGTGATCTCGAGTACCGGGCGCCCACGCCGAGCTTGTTTAGTTTCAACCATCCCGCCGGAGCTTGCCCAACCTGCCGCGGCTTTGGACGCACGATAACCATTGACTACGATCTGGCCATTCCTGACCGATCGCTGTCGCTCGCTCAGGGCGTGGTCAAACCGTGGCAAACCGGACAATCAGCCGAGTGCCAGGAAGATATGCTGAAATTTTGCCGGCTCCGGAATGTGCCGACGGACGTGCCATTTGAGCGCCTTTCGCAAAAATGGCAGAGCTGGGTGATCGACGGCGATCCTGATTATGGCAAAGACTCGCGTCACGAATGGCCGCACGCTTGGTATGGTGTTAAGGGCTATTTTCGATGGCTCGAATCGAAAGCGTACAAGATGCACGTGCGGGTGTTGCTGTCGCGTTACCGGTCCTACCAAAAATGCGTGGACTGCGAAGGCCGCCGGCTCCAGCCAGAGGCGCTGCTTTATAAACTCTCGGGCCTCGAGGCTCCCCCTGAACCGGTCGCTGGACAGGCGTCTCGCCTGTCCAGCATTTCGATACACCCAAAGCAGGACAGGCGGGACACACTGTCCTGCAACAGAGGGATAACGCTGGCTGACTTTTACCAATTGTCGGTCCGTGAAGCGTTGGCGTTTATTCAAACTGTTGTGCCGCCCATGGACCCTTCCGGGAAAGCAAATCCTTTGACCCTCGCGATTAATGAGGTGCGGTCGCGGCTGAATTACCTAAGCGAGGTCGGTCTCGGTTATCTGACGCTCGACCGTCCGACGCGCTCGCTTTCGGGCGGAGAAACGGAACGGGTCAGTTTGACGACGTGTTTGGGATCGCGATTGGTCAATACGCTTTTCGTTCTGGATGAGCCGAGCGTCGGTCTTCATCCGCGCGACACAGGCCGATTGATTAACATTCTGCAATGTTTGCGTGACGCGGGAAACACCGTGGTTGTTGTCGAGCATGAAGCGAGCGTGATTCGTGCAGCGGACCAGATCATCGATCTTGGACCGGGACATGGCGAGGCGGGCGGCCAGTTGGTATTTCAAGGGACTTTCCGTTCCATTCTCAAAGCGCCGCAATCATTGACCGGGCAGTATCTCAGTGGGCATAAACAGATCGAGGCGCGGCAGCCGCGCCGCGTCACAGCACAGAGCAAGAAACTAACCCTTTCTCACGCGCGCCTGAACAATCTGAAGGACTTGACCGTGGAAATCCCGCTCGAACGGCTCGTTTGCGTGACGGGTGTTAGCGGTTCGGGGAAGACGACACTGGTGCGGGATGTTCTCTTGCCCGCCCTGCAAGGAAAACTGAAAAGTCCAAGGTCACACTGCGGACGTGAGAAAACCGAGAGAGAAACTAGAGAAGACAATCTTGAGGGGCCCGGAAACGGAGTGGGCGAAACGCGAGAGGAGTCGGAAGTTATTCAAGGTCTCGAGCGCCCGGCTGTCGCGGCCAAACTTTCGGGCGTCGAGCACATCAACGCGGTTGTGATGGTCGATCAATCGCCTATGGGCAAAACACCACGATCCAATCCAGCCGTTTACATCGGCGCCTTCGAACAGATTCGAGAGTTATTCGCCCAATCGGACCTTGCGATCCGGCGCGGCCTTAGCGCTAGCGCGTTCAGTTTCAATTCCGCTCAAGGGCAGTGTCCACTTTGCCGGGGGGCAGGTTTCGAGAAGATCGAAATGCAATTTTTGAGCGATGTGTACGTGCGCTGTCCGGAGTGTCAGGGGCGGCGTTATCGTCCACACATTCTCGAAGTCAAGTTATTCGCGCCGGTTGCTGCCGGAGCCCGCGTGAGTGGCCGCAACGGCTCGAAGCATCAGCCGTTGAAAACCGGCGTCGCACAGGTGAAGTGGAGCATCGCCGATCTTTTGGGGTCTACCGTGGACGAGGGCATTCAGTTCTTGTCTTGGTTTAAGGATTCACGCCCAGCCCAGCGTGCCGTGCAAAGCCTGAAGTTGCTGCAAGACGTTGGCCTGGGTTACTTGCGCGTGGGACAGCCGATCAACACACTTTCTGGAGGAGAAAGCCAGCGGCTAAAGCTGGTGAGTCATTTGTCGGGATTCGCCGAAACTGGCAGCCGCGCAGAAGAGCCAACGCTGTTTCTGTTCGATGAACCGACCACAGGTTTGCATTTTGACGATGTCAGAGTTCTGTTGGGAGTCTTTCAGCGCTTCGTCGATGCTGGTCACTCGGTTGTCGTGATTGAACATAATTTGGACGTGATCAAGTCTGCGGATTGGCTGATCGATTTAGGCCCGGAGGCGGGGGAGCAAGGGGGGCGAGTCGTCGCCAAAGGCACGCCGGAGAATATCGCTAGGCACTCGAACGGACACACTGGCCGCGCCTTGGGCGCAATCATCGAGTCTTACATATAGAATAAGGTGCGTTCTGGTTGGGAAACGGCGAGCAGGCTCACATCTCGCGATCCGGATGGCCAGACGCGGAAAGTACACCTTCTTAATCAAGTTGGCGCTGGCAACAAGACTTCTTGGATGATTGGTTCAACCCATTCGCAAAGAATGTCCAGGGGACGAGCGCAGCGAAACTAAAGATCGGATACGGAACTCCGTTGGAAGGCACCTGAGCAAGTTTGCCAAAGAAAAGACTGAAAACCACCATCGCTCGATTAAGGTGTCATGTCTCGACTTTGCCGGGGGCTTTCAGCAGAAACAGAGTCGTGCTTGACATTCACTCGCCTTGGCGAAAATGTCGTGCTCGGCAAATCGAAGATTGTCTATGTCTGTTAAATCGGCGCTTATCGATCCGAGTTGGGTTCGCATATTAGTTGTTGACGATGAACAAATGGTTCTGGGTGTGCTCAAAGAGCAAATGCAGCCCGAAGGCTATCACGTCACGGCAATTGATAGTCCCAGCAAAGCGATCGAGATCCTGCAAAAGGAAAACTTTTCGGTGATTCTGGCCGACCAGGAAATGCCGGAAATGACCGGCATGGACTTGCTGGCCAAGGTCAAAGAATCGCATCCAACCATTACGCGCCTGCTGCTCAGCAGCGGCATGAGCCTGACGGCGCTTTCCGAGGCTATTAAGTCTGACCTGATCTACCGATTTGTCACGAGACCCTGGTTGCGCGAGGAATTGTTAGTCACACTACGCAATGCCATCGTCCATAATCGTTTGGTCACCGAAAACAAGGCGCTGCATGAGCGCAATGTTCATCTGAACCTGAAAATCTCAAAGCTAGCTGAAGAGAGCGAACAGCCCGCTGCGGACGTTGCGAGCCAGCAAACGGCAGGGGCGGGCAGTCGTGAATATGGCTATGGCGGCCCGGAAGCTGAAGAACAGATGGAAGTGAGCGGGACGGCGCCGGCGCCGCAAGGCGTGGCTCTGGCAGTGGACGCCTTCGTGAAAATGATCTACACCTTTCACCCCAATTTGGGCAACACCTCCTTGCGAGCGGTAGCTTTGTGCCAAACACTCGGGGAGGTGCTCGAGTTGCCGCCCGAACAGTTGAAAAGTTTGCTCTGGGCAGCGGCCTTGCATGATATTTCGCTCGTCGGGATCGATCGCGGCATTGTTCGCCGATGGCTCCGGGGCCCCGAAAAATGCACCGATGAAGAGATGGTCCTCATCAAAAGGCATCCGGAGCAATCGCAAAAGATGCTGGGGCATCTCCCGTTTTTTCAAGAGGCAGGCGAAATAATCAGGTCGCATCACGAACATTGGGATGGGACTGGTTATCCAGATGGGTTAAAGGGTGAAACGATTCCGTGGCTCTCGCGACTTCTTTGCGTCGTGATCACTTACTGCAGCAAACATTCGGCAAGCATCCAAGCCATGAGCGAAATTGAGGCCGAATCTGAAAAGATGTTCGATCCCGATGCGATCAGCGCTTTGGCCAAAGCAGCGCCGCTCACGAAGATGCCTCGCGGCGAACGCGAAATCCTGCTCATCGAACTCAAAGCTGGCATGGTCCTGGCCCGCGAGATTTACAATGCGAACGGTTTCCTCTTGCTCCCGAAAGGACGGGAAATGACCGACGCCTCGATCAACAAGGTCTTGAGCATCAATCGCGTCACTCCCATCGATCCGCTCGTGCTTGTTTACTGCTAAACCGGCAGGACAGCGCGCGTCTCGCCTGTCCATGAACTTTCCGGTATGTAGTCTCGCCTTTAGGCGCCAGCATTTGCTTGTAGCGACACAGCTCTGCGGATGGCCACCGCACCGGCTGAAGCCTAATGCCATTCGGTAATTCGAAGCCCGTCAGCGAACTGACGAACTCGAAAATGGACATTTGCTCCCCTTTGCCTCTTTAATCTTTCCGTTGTGTCTAGTGCGACTGCGCCTAATCCGGAATTGGAAGAACGCCTCTCGATAGCTCACGCGGCTTTGCAGAAGGGTGACTTGCCAAAAGCTGCGTCCTTGTACCGTTCCGTGCTCTCTTTGGACCCGGCGAATCTGCTCGCCAATTATTGGCTGGGCGTCCTCGCACTCAACGCCGGCTCGATCCGCCAAGCTGTGACTTGTCTCCAAACGGCCGCTTTGGCTGATCCCCACTTTCCCGACGTCCATTTGGATTTGGGATTGGCGCATCAAGCGTCGAGCCATCTCGATCAAGCGGAAGCTTGTTTTCGAATGGTGCGCGAGCGTTTTCCCGATTACGCCATTAATCAGCTCCGCTTGGCCGCCGATTTCGAACAACAGGCGCAATTGAACGAAGCCATTGAAGCTTGCCGGCGCGCCCTCTTGGCCTTTCCGCGCGAGGCTGGGCTCCTCCGGAAATTGGCGGACCTGCTGTCGCGCCTGAATCGCTGGCCAGAAGCTTTGCCAGTTTGGCGAACGTTGCTCGAGATCCGCCCGGATTGCGCGGTGACGCATTATGCATTTGGACTGGCCTGTCTTCAGCGCGGCGATCTCGAAATCGCGCTGGAGGCATTCCAGAAGACACTGCGGGTCGATTCAACATTCCTGGCGGCGCTTCTCAATCTTGGTTTGCTTTGGCAGCGATTGGGCAAGCCGCACAACGCCGTGGATTGCTTTGAGCGCGCGCTCGCGATTAACGCGAATGATGCCGAGGTTCACAAAGCGCTCGGCGACGCCTGGCGCGAGCTCGGCCAATGGACCGCAGCTAACGAATCGTGGCGGAAGGCAATCGCACTGAGGCCCGACTACGCGGATGCTTGGCAAAACCTGGCGCTGAGTTTGGAACGAGAAGAACGGTTGCGCGAAGCCCTGGATTGCCATCAACGCGTCGTCGAGTTGCGTCCAGACGATGCAACCGCGCGTCGTTACCTCGGCATGGTTTGCCAGGATCTCGGAATGCTTGATCGCGCCGAGGAATCGTATCGGACCGGCCTGACCGTCAGCCCCAACGACGCCGATACTCACTGGCAATTGTTCTCGCTCCTCGCTTCGAAAGGTGAATTTCCCGAAGCTTGGCACGAACACGAATGGCGTTGGGAAAAGAAAAACCGCTCGACTCCCAAACGCGAATTTGCGCAGCCAAGATGGAACGGCGAAGACTTGACGGGCCGCGCTATTCTTCTCTACGGCGAGCAAGGCTTCGGCGATTCGATACAGGCTGTGCGATACGCGCCTTTGGTTCAAGCACGTGGTGGGCGCGCGCTTGTTTGGTGCCCACCGGAGCTCGTTTCGATCTTTCAAACCGTTCCCGGGGTCGCGGAGGTCTTTTCCGCATTGGGGCCCGGGATGAAGTTCGATACCCACCTGCCATTGATGAGCCTGCCCTTAATCTTCGGCACAACGCTGGCCACGATTCCTAACGAGGCGCCTTATTTGCGCGCACCTCGCGATCAGCTTGTTAAACACAAGCTGCCGGCAAACCAAGCTCGAGGCGATTGCCTCAAGGTCGGTTTGGTTTGGTGCGGGTCCCGAAGTCAACCGAACGACCGCCGGCCAGTTCCATTCAATTTCATGAGGCCGTTGCTGGAGATGACTGGAATCGAGTTTTACAGTCTGCAAACTGGGAGCGCCGCGGAGGATGCTCAGAATGTAGTCGATTTGAGTTCGCATCTGACCGATTTCGCCGCGACCGCTGCGGTCATCGAACAATTGGACCTCGTCATTACCATCGACACGTCGGTGGCCCATCTCGCCGGAGCTTTGGGCAAACCTGTCTGGACCTTGCTTTCCTTTGCGTCGGACTGGCGCTGGTTGTTGGGACGCGAGGATAGTCCGTGGTATCCGACGATGCGATTGTTTCGGCAAACCGAACCCAGAGCGTGGGCGCCAGTCATTGAACGCGTTTGTGCGGCTTTGGCGAAAGTTCAAAGTTCGAGAACTTCGTCGAACGTCGAGAGTTCGCCGTCGAGGGTTGAACGTTCTCGGTTTGCCGAAGCCTTGGTGCATCATCAGAGCGGTCGTTGGGCGGAAGCGGAAGTGCTCTACAATCGAATCTTGCAAGCTAACGATAAGAACGCCGAAGTGCTCTGCCTGCTGGGAGCGTTACGGCGTCAACAAGGGAAACTGCATGAGGCTTGCGAGTATTTGGAAAAAGCATTGGCCCTTCAACCGGGATCGGCGCAAGCGCACCATGAGCTCGGCTTGGTCTGTTCTGAACTGGGCGAATTGACTAAAGCTATCGCTTCTTATCAGCGCGCCATCGAGCTCCAGCCGGAATTCCCCGATGCGCACTACAACTTAGCCAATGCCTTCCACGCATCGGGAAATAACCTCGAGGCCATGGCCTGTTATCAGCGTGCTGTCGAGCAACAGCCCGATTTTGCATTGGCCCATTACAACCTCGGTCTGTTGGCACAGGAGCGTTCTGAAGTCGAAGTTGCCATCACCTCTTACCGCAAAGTCTTGACGGTTGAACCAACGCACCGAGATGCGCTCCTCAATTTGGCGCTCGCAATTAAGGATTCTGGACGCGAGGCGGAAGCTGAGGCGAATCTGAAGAAACTGCTCCAACTCGAACCTGATCACGCCCAAGCCAAAATCAATCTCGCCTCGCTGCTCGCTTCGAGAAATGAATTGGACCAGGCGGAAAGTCTCTGCCGCGAAGTATTGAACATTCAGCCGCACTTGCCCGAAGGATGGTTGAATCTGGGCGTGATCCTCCAAGCGAAGCGAGACGTGACGGGCGCAATCGACTGTTTTCAGCGTGCTCTGAAACGTCGGCCCGATTACGCCGATGCCCGCTTTAACCTGAGCATTGCTGAGCTGTTGTCGGGACGATTTGGCGAAGGGTGGCGAGATTTCGAGGCGCGCTGGCAAACCGCCAATCCGATCTTCGCGCCTCGCGAGTTCGCGTCTCCCCTTTGGCAGGGCGAAACCCTTGCCGAGCGCACGTTGCTGGTCCATGCCGAACAAGGACTCGGCGACGCAATACAATTCATCCGTTACGTGCCTCTTCTCGCGAGCCAAGGCGCTCGCGTGATTGTCGAATGTCCTCCGCCGCTCACGCGTTTGTTGGGCACGATTAATGGGGTATCGGCCGTTATGCCGCGAGGCGGCGCCTTGCCAAGTTTCGACTTTCACATCCCGCTGTTGAGTTTGCCCTTACGATTCGCGACAAAGGCCGAGACGATTCCCAATGCCGTGCCGTATCTCCGCGTCCCCTCAGGCGTGCAAGTGCCCGTGCCCGCGCCGACGCCCGGCTCTCTGAAGATTGGACTTGTGTGGGCCGGCAATCCAACGCACGGCGCGGACCGGAATCGTTCGATACCACTGGCCTTGTTTGAGCCGATTTTTTCTCTGGAAAAAAGCAATCTCCATAGCTTGCAAGTGGGACCGGCGAGCCGCCACTTATTCGAAATCGTCCGAAGCAGTCGCATCACCGATCTCGCACCGCAACTGAATGACTTTGCAGCCACCGCGGCTGCTATCGAAAAAATGGACTTGATCATCAGCGTGGACACCGCCGTGGCGCATTTAGCGGGAGCCCTGGCCAAGCCGATTTGGTTGTTGTTGCCGTTCGTTCCCGATTGGCGATGGTTGCTCGATCGTTCGGATAGCCCATGGTATCCGACGATGCGATTGTTTCGGCAACGGCGACATGGCGACTGGGCGTCGGTAATTGAAAACGTCGCAAGTGCCCTAAGGAAACAGACGAATGGCTAATCCTGGCCTGGCCAATTCTGGAGACGCCGATTTTCATCAAGAAGAAGCGATACGGCTGGCTTCGGCAGGCAAGCTGGCTGAAGCCATCGGCCATTTCGAGACAGCCGCCCGCTTGCGTCCCGACAACCCAATTTGGCATTTCAATTGCGGACTCGCTTGGCAGCAGCTCAATCAGTTGCCTAACGCGATCGCTGCTTACCAAGCAGCCCTGTCGCGCAAGCCCGATTTCTTTGATGCGTGGAGCAACCTGTGCGCTGCGCTCAAGGCGAGCGGTGAATTTCAAGCAGCGGTGGACGCGGGCCGGAAAGCAGCCGCTTTGCGTCCCGACTCTGCCGGAGCCCATTTGCATTTGGGAAACGCGTTAAAGGCTCAAGGAGATTGGGCGGCCGCCGAAGCTTCCTACCGCGTGGCCCGGGGCTTGGAACCGGGCACTGTTCGGATTCAATTGAACCTGGCGAACACGTTGCGGGAAATGGGACGTCTTCCCGAGGCGATTGCGCTCTTGCGCGAAGCGGTGGCTAAGAGTCCTCGGTTTGCCGAAGCCCACCGTGACTTGGCGTTCGCGCTCCTGCTCTCCGGCGGCTTGCGCGCCGGTTGGGAAGAGAATGAGTGGCGTTGGCAAACTGAAGAATTGGCTCCCAAACGCCGCTCCTTCCCTCAGCCAGCCTGGGCTCGCGAGAACCTCGCAGGCCGTCGGCTGTTCGTTTACACCGAGCAAGGTTTCGGCGACGCGATTCAGTTTGTCCGTTACATCGAACTTCTCATCGAGCGCGGAGCGGAAATCATCTTGGAATGTCAAATCGAGTTGAGGCGTTTGTTTCGCATGATCCCAAGCGTCGCGAGATTGCTGACGCGCGGAGAAGCAGCGCCGCCATTTGATTTTCATGCGCCGTTGATGAGTTTGCCTCGGCTTGTCGGCACGACTTTGGAAACCATTCCGCGACGCGTTCCTTACCTTAAAGTCCCGCCCGAATTAGCGAATGAGGCATCGCTTCCGCGCAACGGGCGGCTAAAGGTTGGGTTAATCTGGGCTGGCAACCCGTCGCACCTGAATGATCGGAATCGGTCGTTGCCGGTCGAATTGCTTCGGCCTCTTCTGGACGTTGAAGGGGTGGATTTCTATAGCTTGCAGATCGGTGAGCGGGCTCGTGACGCGCAACAAGGTGATATAACGAGCCGAATCACAGATGTGCGCGAACGAATTAGCGATTTTGCCAGCACCGCTGCTATCGTTGACCAACTTGATCTCGTCATAAGCGTGGATACAGCTACGGCTCACTTAGCGGGAGCACTGGCCAGACCGACTTGGCTCTTGTTGCCCTTCGCGCCGGATTGGCGATGGTTGTTGGGCCGCGACGACAGCGTCTGGTATCCGACAATGCGGCTGTTTCGTCAGCCAGGACCTGGGAATTGGACCGACGTTGTGGCGCGCGTTTGTGCGCAACTGCGAGCTTCGGTTGTTCGCGGAGAGCGCTGAGCAGTCAGCTGCTCCTAAATCGAAACAGACAACCTTGGGACACTGCTACAGGAGCGCGGATGCCCACATCCGCGACATAACCGGTGCAACGAACTGCGCGGATGTGGGCATCCGCGCTCCGATTACCGCACGAGAGACTGTCCCAATCCCGCTTGTTTTGATTTAGCTGATTCTTCCAACGGTAGGGCGAACCTGCTGGTAAGCCGGCAGAAACGATTCGCGATTACTCTTTGCCCGCTCGCCAGCAGGTTCGCCCTACCGTTGAAACTTGCCGTTGCATTACTCGCTCATCGTCTCCGGCAGAGCCGTCGTGTGCGCTTTGCGTTTTGTGCTTGCGGAAGTCACCGGTGTTTTCGCCAGCGCGGTGAGGAATAAGTCGTGCAGAGTCTCGAGCAATCTCTCCACTGCGAATGGCTTCTTCAGGAATGGAATCCGTTTCTTCAGCAGGTCGGGAAGATTAAAATCCTCCTGCAGTCCGCTAATCGCGACGACTTTGATCTTGGGATCGATTTGCAGAAGCGCGCGAATCATCTTGGCGCCGTCCATGTAGGGCATCGACATGTCAGTGATCACGGCGGCGATTTCGTTGCGATGCTGCGTGAAGAGGGCGAAGCCTTCCGTGCCATCCGAGGCCGTCAGGATTTGATAGCCATTTTTCTTCAGCGTGGAGGCGGTGATATCGCGTATGACCCGTTCGTCATCCACGAACAAAATCAGTTTGCCATCGCCGCCGGGCAAGACTGGGGCAACGTCGTCGATCCCTGTGCTGGTGGTCGATTCGACCGTGGGCAGATAAATCGTGAACTTGGTTCCTTTGCCGATTTTGCTTGTCACATCGAGAAATCCTCGATGACGTTTGACAATGCCCAAGACTGTGGACAAGCCCAGGCCAGTGCCCTTGCCGGTTTCCTTCGTCGTAAAAAAGGGGTCGAAAATCTTATCGAGGTGTTCTTCCGGGATGCCGACACCGTTGTCGGAAACCTTGAGCATTAAATATTCTCCTGGCTGGGCGGGCGGAAATCGACTTACGAAGTGCGCATCGAGGACAACATTGTTTGCTTCAAGTTGGAGAATGCCTCCATTCGTCATCGCGTCCCGGGCATTGACGCACAGGTTCATGATAGCCTGATACAATTCCGTCCGGCTGCCGAGCACGGGACGGACATTTTTGCCGAACCTCGTGACGATCTGAATCGAGCGCGGGAAGGTGTCCTTGGCGACTTTTTGAAACTCGTGCAACAGTTGCTTGACTTGAAGCGGGGCTCGTTCGCCTTCTGCACCGCGAGCAAACGACAGGATTTGGTGCACCAGCGCTCCACCGCGCCGCGCGCTGACTTCGATGGACCGCAGCAGCTCCATTTGCATCTCGTCTTTGATTTCGTTCAGCAGGTTCTGAGAGGCCATGAGAACAGGCGCGAGAACGTTGTTCAAATCGTGAGCGATGCCGCTGGCGAGAAGGCCGAGAGTTTCCAAGCGTTGCATGCGCAAGAATTGCCGCTCCAGCTCTTTCTGTTCGGTAACGTCGGTATTGGCGATCAGAATTTCGTCCTGGCCGCCCGGATGTTGCACCAGGACCCAGCGCGAATCGACGATCATGGTTCGCCCAGATTTGTTGAGATGGTGTTCCTCCGCTTGGTACCGCTGCTTTTGCGCCAGGGTTGTTAGGATGGTCGCGAAATTTGTCGATTCCGGCGGGTAAATCAATTCCGTGATTAACTTGCCTTTGGCCGATTCCGATGACCAGCCATACATGCGGCAGGCGCCTTGGTTCCAAAAAACGATGCGTCCTTCCGGGTTGCAAACAACAGTGCCGTCCGATGCCATATCCAGCAAGGCCGCATGGCTGCGCGTCAGTTCTTCGGCTTTCCGCCGTTCGTTGCCTTCCGCCTTGAGGAAAATGTTCAGCCTTGAGAATTCAGAGGTTAGCTCAGCGAGCTGATGCTCCAATTGGTCATGGGCTTGTCTCAGCTCGATCTCAGTTTCCATTATCGGATTCACACGATCAAAAATCTAATTAGGCCGCTGTCTTCTCAAGCTGCGTTGCGAAGCCATCCAGTCCGGCTTCGCCTTTTTGAGGTTGGCCGCAGGGCTGCTTCATCTCGCGCCAGCGTAGAATAAATCAAAAGATGCCTCCCCAAGGCAAGCCCGACAAATTGAGACAAATTGGCGGCTCCTGGAAATTGACTTGGGTGATGGCGTTCGTCTGTGACTTAATGGCGCGTGCGGTTGCATTTGAAATACAAATTGCCTCGCTCTCGATCCGGCCGCGATTCCGGAACGAAACTTTATTGGCTCTTGCTTTTGATCGTCCTCGGGTTCGCGGGCTGGCTCTGGTGGGGCAACCGACCGCGGGAAAAGCCGGAAGCGCGCGTTGCCTCGCGGTCAACGAATCAAATCTCCTCCAATTTGGCGCCGCACATCGCACCGGTTGCCACGAACTTGATTGCCACACCGCCGCCAGTGCAGACGTCCGCGCCGCCAGCAACGCAGGTCACGGCAAGAGTCAATGTTCCATCCGCTTTTGCACCGCGATTGCCTCGAAATGTCTATGAAGCACAATTGGCGCTGGCGCGACGCGGCATTTCCGCAGGCAGTCTGGACGGCGCGATGGGTTACCAAACGCGCATGGCCATTCGAGCTTTTCAGCAAAAGGAGCGCCTCCCGATCACCGGAGAACTTGATCTCCCCACGCGCGAACGATTGCGGTTGGTGGAGCCGCCAGAGAGACCATACGTCATTACAACCAACGACCTGACAAGGCTGCAACCCGTCGGAAAGGATTGGCTGTCGAAGTCGCTCCAAAAACATCTCGAATATGAGAACATCGTGGAGTTGCTGGCTGAGGCTGGGCAAGCGCATCCCAGCGTTGTTCGCTCCCTCAATCCTCAGATCAATTGGACTAATCTAGCGGCTGGAGATGTTGTGACGATTCCGAATGTTCGATCCCCGCCGGTGCGCAGCCGGGCAGCATTCGTGCGCATTCGTTTGACCGATAAAATTCTGCAAGCTTTCGACAGCGGGACGAATCTGCTCGCGCATTTCCCCTGCAGCATTGCCCGGCGCATCGAGAAACGCCCGCAAGGCCAGCTCTTCGTCGAGAAGGTGGCATTGCTGCCCAGTTACCGCTTTGACCCTAACATCTACCCCGAATCAGCCGAAGCACGCCGGATTGGCCGGCCGCTGACGATTCCGCCAGGCCCGAACAATCCGGTCGGGACCGCATGGATTGGTCTCAATTGGCCCGGTTACGGCATCCATGGAACACCGCGTCCGGAAGACGTTGGGCGGACAGAATCCCACGGCTGTTTTCGTTTGGCCAACTGGAATGCGCAGTACCTCGCCCAAATGGTCAAAGTCGGCACGCCAGTGATTGTTGAACCGTAATAAACTGACAGGCTGAAACGGGCGCCCAGTCGCGCGTTAGGCAGACAAAGTTTTGTCTCATATGGGACAAAAGTTTGTCTATCGTGGGTTTGCTCTGGGTCGCCTTGTTTACCTGCTACGCAAGCGCGGCTTTGGCGAATTGCAAGCATTTCGCCAGTTCAGCCAGCACCGTTGAACCTTGGGGGACATTGTATTCGAGCTCAATCGTGGCTGGGTAGGCGTGCTTGTCACGTTTCATGTGGAGTGTGCACATAGCCGCAGCAGTCTTGCAGTCTTCAAGATTATGATTGCGCCAGTGTCGATTCCCTGTTGAATGCCACGGCTAAGTTTTGCTTTCGTTTCGAAGTTTCAGCGAACTCTTTTGCTTACGCTTGCCTTCAACGCCCGCTGGCTCCGCATGGTCATGGGCCTTCTCAGCTTCAGCGACTTCTGGCTCTCGGCGAACCCTTCCCCACCTTCGGATTCCCTCGCGCCAACCGTCGCCATTACGAATCCCGCCGACGCTGCAGTCTTCGCCGCCGGCGTCACTGCGACAATCACGGCTACGGCGTCAGCTTCAACCGGCCGGTCCATTACGAAAGTGGAGTTTTTCGCAGGCCCGCTCAAACTTGGCGAAGACACCGTCGTTCCCGCCATCCTCCTTATTCGAAACATTCCAGCAGGCCACTACATCATCACTGCGAAAGCAACTGACAATCAGGGATCATCAGCAACCTCGGCGCCCATCAACATCACCGTGGGCAATCCACCGGACGTGCTCTCGCTCTTCACCTTCTCCGACGACATGCAGTGGCGCTACAACAGGGACGGCAAGGATCTGGGAACGGCGTGGAAAAATGGCGATTACGACGATAGCAAATGTCCGGCGGGCCTGCAGCCAATCGGAGATAACAGCGACGGCAGCGAAATCATGCCGATCCGGACCCCGATCAGCCGCAACAACGACGCTGGACAGCATGTCACTACGCTCTACGTTCGGGGCCATTTCAATTTTCCATTGAAGAGCACGGCCGGGGTTCTTCTCACGCTCCGAAACGTTATTGATGATGGCGCGGTTTTTTACCTCAATGGGGTTGAAGTAAGCCGGTTCAGCATGGGGACTGGAGCCGTTACCTTCGCGACATTTGCAATGGGTCACGAAGCCAGCCTGTTCGGCGGGCCGGAAATCATCTCCTCAGCCAGTTTGGTTCCCGGAGACAACGTTTTCGCGGTAGAAGTCCATCAGGCGGATGCGAGTAGCTCCGACATTGTTTTTGGCGCTGAACTCGTCGCAAGCATTGCTGAGCCTCCGCTGCTTTCACGACCCGTGTTGCCCATTCCTATCTGGCAAGACGGCAAACTCGTTTTGAATTGGCCTGGGCCGGGCACACTTCAATCCGCCGAGGCGATTACTGGCCCATGGATTGACGTTTCCGATGCTCAAAATCCTTTTGCGATACCATTGTCCCCTGGAGCAGAATTCTATCGGCTCAAGCGTTAGCAAACAATTCCCCTGCGTTTCGCAACTTCGAGCAAGGTGGCGTGTTAAACTTTCGAACCATTTTGTCAGTCGCGTCGTATACTGATAGATGAACACCGGCGCCGAGAGATGGTCTTATTGATATCGGCAATCCGTTTTTTGGCTGATGAAGACAACCTTCTCTCTAAGAGATGGGCCGGGCCGTTTCATTTGTTTTTTGCTCCTGCTACTTTTCGCAGTCAGCGCCCCCCGAACTGTCGCTGGTGACGGCGACGAGCTATTCACCGGCAACGTCGTGCCCAGCCTGAAGATCGAGATTCCCGCCTCTGGGATGAGAGTGTTGCGAAGCTACCATCAGGAAAGGGGGCAACCCCGTCCGGAGCGAGTGGATGTGCAGGCGACTGTGCGGGAAGGGGACAAGGTTTACACAATTGCCGCGGTCCATTTGAAAGGTTCGTGGTCATTCCAACCGGTGGATGCGAAACCGTCGTTGACATTGAACTTCGATAAGTTTGCGCCCGGACAGAAGTTTCGCGGCCTGGACAAGATTCACCTGAACAATTCGGTCCAAGACCCCACCTGCCTTCACGAGGCCCTCGCGCGCGAGGTTTTCAACGAAGCCGGTGTGCCGGCCACGCGCGCCGGACATGCAACTGCCAGTTTGAACGGGCGTAATCTTGGCCTTTTCGTGTTGGTCGAGGGCGCGAACAAACGATTCGTCAAGCGCCATTTCAAATCCACCGCGGGAAATTTCTATGATGGAGGCTCCGGAGGCGACCTCACCCCACCGAAACCTAAAGTAAATTCGGGCGATCATCGCGATGATCGTTCTGACCTCAACGCACTGTTAGCGGCCGTCCGAGAACGCGATCCAGCGAAACGATTTTCCATGCTGGATCAAATTTTAGACGTGGACCGGTTTTTGACCTTCGCCGCTTTGGAAGTCATGTTCGTTCATTGGGACGGTTACTGCATGGCCTCGAACAATTATCACATCGTCCATGATGCGGAGCGCGGCAAGATGGTGTTTATGCCGCATGGAATGGATCAGATTCTTGGGGTGCACGGTTCCCTTTCCACCAGCATTACTCCGCCATGGCGAGGCAGCGTAGCAAGAGCGTTGTTAACGACAGGCGAAGGACATCGCCGGTACCTGGAGAAGTTCAAGCAAGTGTTCACAAATCATTTTCAGACCGACAAGCTGAACGCGAAGGTCGACCGGCTGAGCAACGCGTCCGTCCTGAGGTATCTTCTGGCCTCTTAGACTCGCTGCAATCGCAGTTCGGGATGAGAGGTTTGAAATCGCGGATCGCTCAGCGGGTAAATCAGGTGGCGGCGCAATTGGCCAGACCAGAAACGACGCCCATCCCGTTCAGCGCCTCCACGCTGCAGCTTCGGGATTGGCGTTTCCGAAATGGCACGCAGGGAGATTCCTCCGGGCGCTCTACCAGTGAGAATGGGCGCGAGATTCTTGAGGTCCGCGCGAACGGAGCGGGAGCGAGCGGATCTTGGGGGAAGACTGTGACATTGACACCTGGAAGCTACGAGCTTGCCGGTCTCGCCAAGGTGAGTGGGCTGCCTGCCGGCATTCCTCGAACTGGCGTCTTGGTTCGAATTTCAGGGGAACGCTCAATCGAGGGGATTTCGACAGCCACGAAGTGGACTCCGGTGCGGTATGAATTTGCCACCGAAGCAGCCGGGAGTTTTGAGCTGATTTGCGAGTACAGAGGACCGGAGGGCGCCGGTTCGTTCGATCTCTCGTCACTCAAACTCCAGCGTCGTTAGCGAAACACGTTCCGCTTTAGGAATGCCATAATCCGCTCAAACGTTTTTGCAATTTCAGGATCTTTCAATTTATCACGGCCGCCGTCGAAGCCATGCCCGCGGTCGTTCAAGGCGATAAACTCGCACTCGACGCCGCGGCGCTTCAGCTCTTCGCTCATCTGGACAGATTGTTCGAACGGAACGTCGGTGTCCTTGTCGCCATGCAATAGCATGGTTGGCGGATACTCTTTCGTCACATTGCGAATCGGACAGAATGGGTCGAATGCTTTTGGCTCGCGATCCGGATCGAACCCAGCGACCTCCTTCGGCCAAAGACCATTCTGCCGGCAATAAAGATAAAAGCGTCCACGTTTGAGAGTTCCCGGATCCTCCGCGAGAACTCCGCGTCCCACAACTCCATACGCTTCGTCTTTAGGAACGGCTGTTTGCTGGCTGTAGAACGGGTCGGGCCGGCTGTACCATGGCCCGGCAATGTCACCGTAACCGTAGAATGACACCAAAGCTTTAGGGCGCGGGTTCAAACAGAACCCAGCCATGAGCGTGAGGTAACCTCCGGCCGAATGCCCGATCACGGCAATGCGATCCGGATCGATGCGCAGCAGTTCAGCTCCCTGCGCGCGAACCCATTTGTGCGCGTCTTGCAAATCTTCAATGATCGCTTTGAGCTTGGTCTCCGGCGCCAAACGATAGTCAATCGAAACCGCAGCGAAGCCGCCCTTCAAGTATTGCTGCAACTGGTCGGAATTGAGCCCTCGCCGGTTACCCATAATCAACGCGCCGCCGTGAATCCAAAGGATAGCTGGACGAACATCATCGCCAGCCGCGCGATAAACATCCGCTTGGATCTCGCAATCGCCAACGGTTTTGTAGGTGTAAGTGTTCTTGGTGAAAGGGACGGCGTCGCCACTTGTTCCGGTAAGCTTAGGCGAATCCTGTGCGCTGCTTGAAGCAATCATAGAAAGCAATGCTATCCGCCAAAACGCCACCTGCAGTGTTGAGTTCCCAGTAAGGATTTGTCGGGCCGGCCGAACATATCGTTTCATAACATTTCTGGTTTTCTTCGCGTTGGTATGAGTTTTGTCAACGGGGCGCCCTGGAAGCACTCAGGTCGCAGTTGCAGAACGGCCGGAAAGGGGCTCACCTTAAGGATCTGTTGGTGTG
>Ga0194113_10002740_pt1 | contig 23880 bp, 20 predicted proteins | sample TA2MahC200mmetaG_FD_146193 | JGI IMG/M metagenome (GOLD analysis project Ga0194113, IMG submission 146193) | Freshwater microbial communities from Lake Tanganyika, Tanzania - TA2015017 Mahale Deep Cast 200m | ecosystem: Environmental > Aquatic > Freshwater > Lake | place: Tanzania: Lake... | reverse complement strand
TGGCAGGCGGGATAGCGCCCGGAAATCTGCGCCGCCACCCAGCGGGCCTGGGCCAGGGCCAGGGCGCTGCCCCGGGTGCCGATTTTAATATCTCTGGACAAGATCACTTATAGCTTTTTCCTTTGAAAAACGTCAAATCGTAGGGGTGGACCTGCGTGTCCGCCCACCCCGAGGGCGCACACATGGGTGCGCCCCTACAGGAAAATGGTATTACCCGCAGGTGCTGCAGGAAGTTGCGGCGCAGCCGGTGCAGGAACTCTTGCTGCCGCTGGAGGCGGCGGTATACTTCTGCCCCACCTTGGCGGCGCAGGCGCTCATCAGCTTTTCCACCTTGGCCTGGCCGCAGTGGGGGCACTCCACCTCCGGGTCGGTCCAGAAGACCAGCTTCTCGAACTCCTGGTTACAGCTATGGCAGCGAAATTCAAAAATGGGCATTGATCGGTGTTCTCCTTCGTGGAATATGTTGTCGGGCCGGGAAAGCTCGGGTCTCCCGGCCCGGTGCCTGGACTGGAGTCAAGGCGAATCCTGGGCAGTTTCACCCGTGAATCATGAAAGTTCGTGGGGCGGGCGTCCCGCCCGCCGTATCAGGGCGGGCACTGCCCGCCATCTTCACAGGCTGGAAGCCTGTGCTACTGATGGATTTTTCCAGGGAAGAGGGCCATGGCCCGCGCTGGTGATCTCCCCCCCACGGTGCCAGGAGTCAACCCCCCAGGGTTTTGCCGCTTACCTCACAGCTTCATGATCAGGTTGAAAAGCTTGTCCGCTTTCTGCGGGTCATAGCGCCGCAACTCCTTGACCGCCTCCAGGGCGGCGCTGCGGTTGCCTGATAGGGCATAGGCAATGGCGAGGTTGCACCAGGCGCTGGCATAATCAGGCTTAAGGCGCAACGCCTCCCGGTAAGCCTCGATTGCCTCCCGGTAACGGCCCAGGTTTCCGTAAGCATTGCCGAGGTTATTCCAGGCGCTGGCATCATCAGGCTTAAGGCGCAACGCCTCCCGGAAAGCCTCGAAGGCCTCCCGGTGACGGCCCAGGTTTCCGTAAGCATTGCCGAGGTTATTCCAGGCGCTGGCATAATCAGGCTTAAGGCGCAACGCCTCCCGGAAAGCCTCGAAGGCCTCCCGGTAACGGCCCATTTTCTCATATGAAACGCCGAGGTTATTCCAAGCATCGGCAAAATCAGGCTTAAGTCGCAGGGCCTCCCGGTAAGCCTCGATGGCCTCCCGGTAACGGCCCATTTCGCTATATGCTAAGGCGAGAGAGAACCAGGCTAATTCGTTGCCCGGCTCCGCCTTGGTCCAGCGGCGGAAATGGGCCAGCATACCCGGCCAATCCTGCGCTTTTTCCAACGCCCTTCCGCGGTCTTCCCAGCCCTCTTTCGATCTCGCGCCCGGTTCAGGAGCGACAGGCGCTTCACCTCTGGGCCGTTCCCGAATTTTTTTTCCGGCGACCTCGGCGATCCACTCCACCGGCAGGGCGAAGTTCAGGCTCTGGCCGTCCTTCAGGTAGAAGGTGGTGATGCCCACCAGTTCCGCTTCGGCGTTGAACAGGCCGCCGCCGCTGGAGCCCTTGGAGATGGCCACAGTGGTCTGGATGAGGGGCGGCGGGCCGTCGCGCAGTTGGGACACAATCCCTTCGGACAGGGACAGTTCCAGCCCCTGGGGCGCGCCCACGGCATAGACCGGTTCGCCCACCTTGAGCTTCACCGCCTGGCCCAGGCGGGCCGGTTTGGCCGTCAGGCCGGGGGCGGTGAGCAGGCAGAGGTCCTTGTCGGGGTCGCCCGCTTTCACGGTGGCCGGTACGCCTTGTTTCCCTTGGCCCACCGTGTACCGCACCCCCGCCTTGACCACATGGTAGTTGGTGATGACGTCGCCGGACGGCAGCCTGACCCCGCTGCCCAGACCCACCGGTTTACCATGCTGGTCGTAGGCCCTGACCACCACCACCGAGTCTTTCACCTGCTCGTAAACCTGGCTGGCGGTGAGGGCCAGCGCCGCTTGCGGCCACGCGGCAATCAAGGCAAGGAGAATGAACAACAATCTACCGGGGACCGCTAACCATGGGCGCACGGTTCTTCTCCCTCTGCGGCATTGCGAGCCGGTTTGCCGCAAATAGTTCCAGCCCCAGTATAGGCCGAAACAGGTAAGAAGGGCAATCCCCGCTTACATTTCATTGTCCTGAAAAGATTTTAGTGGCGCCGGCATCTTGCCGGTGCGGCAAACCGGCTGGAAGCCTGTGCCACCAAAGGCGGCGGGCGCGGAGGCCCGCCCCACCTTTTTATGCATTAACGGTGAGCCCGCGGCTCATGAGCAACTGTGGTAAAAGATATGGTGCGCAGTGCGCACCCGACATTTCTCAAGGCCGGGAGTTGGAGGCCTCCAGCGCCTCGATCTGCTCCTGGGTGAGGCCGAAGCGGCGTTGGCGCTGCTGGTAGGTTTCCAGGGCCTTCCCGAGTTCGGCTTCCCGGAAGTCGGGCCACAGGGTCTCGGTGACGTAGAGTTCGGTGTAGGCCGACTGCCAGAGGAGGAAGTTGCTCAGGCGGTACTCGCCGCTGGTGCGGATGATGAGGTCGGGGTCGGGCATGCCGGCGGTGTAGAGGGAGCGGGAAAACCGGGCGGCGTCGATGTCCTCGGGCGCCAGAAGGCCCGCCGCCACCTCCCGGGCCAGGCTTTGCACCGCCTGGACGATTTCGCTGCGCCCGCCGTAGCTCAGGGCCAGGGTCAGGTCCATCCGGGCGCCCTCGGCGGTGAGGGCGATGGTCGCCTCCAGGTCCCGCTGCACCGCCTCGGGGAGCTGGGACAGGTCGCCGATGGCCTTAAGAGCGATCCGGTTATCCCGCATCTCGGAGAGTTCCCGGTGCAGGTAGCGCCGGAGCAGGGCCATCAGGACCCGTATCTCCATGCCGGGGCGCTGCCAGTTTTCTTCGGAAAAGGCAAACAGGGTGAGGTAAGAGACGCCCAGCTTGCGGGCCAGGCGGGTCACCACCCGGACCGACTCGGCGCCGGCCACGTGGCCCCGGACCCGGTGCAGCCCCCGGCGTTGGGCCCAGCGGCCATTGCCATCCATGATGATGGCCACGTGGCGGGGGATTTTTTGGGGGTCCAGAGGCATAAAATGTTCAGTCAACGCTGCCCTCCGGCCCCTTAAAAGGACATGATCTCCTTTTCTTTTTCCGCTGCCTGGACTTCCGCTTTCTTGGCGTATTCATCCGTGATCTTCTGGACCTCATCGGTACCCCGGTGGGCGTCGTCTTCGGCCAGGAGTTTCTCTTTCTTCATCTCCTTGAAATCCTCGTTGGCTTCCCGACGGACGTTGCGCAAGGCCACCTTGGCCTCTTCCTCCATTTTTTTCACCATCTTCACCAGATCCTTCCGGCGTTCGGTGGTGAGGGCCGGGATGGGCAGGCGAATGATCTTGCCGTCGTTGACCGGATTCAGGCCCAGGTCGGATTTAAGGATGGCCTTCTCGATATCCCCCAGCACGGAGGAATCCCAGGGTTGGATGGTGAGCAGCCGGCTCTCCGGCGCCGCCAGGGAAGACACCTGGTCCAGGGGCATGGTGGCGCCGTAACATTCCACCTTGATCCCTTCCAGCAGGGCCACGGAAGCCCGCCCGGTGCGCACCCGGGAGAGGTCCCGGGCCATGGCCTCCAGGACCTTGTCCATCTTGCGTCTGGTTTCGTTGAGGACCTCATCTTTCATCGCCGCGCGTCTCCACGATGGTGCCCACCACCTCTCCGAGCACCAATTTTTTCATATTTCCCGGCTCCAGCAATTTAAAGACGATGATGGGGATATGCTGTTCCATGGCCATGGTGATGGCGGTGCTGTCCATGACCCGGAGGGATTTTTCCAGGACCTCGAAATAGGTGAGGCGGGGGATCATCTGCGCCTGGGCGTCTTTTTCCGGGTCCCGGTCGTAGATGCCCGCCACCCTGGTGCCCTTGAGGATGGCGTCGGCCCCGATCTCGGTGGCGCGCAGGGCCGCCGCGGTATCCGTGGTGAAATAGGGGCTGCCGGTGCCGGCGCCGAAGACCACGATCCGGCCCTTTTCCAGATGGCGCATGGCCCGGCGGCGGATATAGGGCTCCGCCACCTCGTTCATGGTGATGGCGCTCATTACTCGGGTGGGCACCCCGGCCTTTTCCAGGGCGTCCTGGAGGGCCAGGGCGTTAACCACGGTGGCCAGCATCCCCATGTTGTCGGCCACGGCCCGGTCAATCCCCTGGGCGCTGGCTTCCAGGCCCCGGAAGATGTTGCCGCCGCCCACCACGATCCCGACTTCCACCTTCAGGTCCACCACCGCCTTGATCTCCCGGGCGATGGCTCTCAGGGTGTTGGGGTCCAGGCCGAATTTCTTCTCCCCGGCCAGGCTTTCGCCGCTCACCTTGAGGAGGATGCGGCGATATTTGAGGGGCGCCGATGTCATGGGCCCTCGCTCAGGCGCCCACCTGGTAGCGGGTGAACCGTTTGACTCTGAGTTCCTTGCCCCCCAGAGAAGCGCCCACTTCCTTGAGGAATTGGGTCACGGTGATGTCCGGGTTCTTCACGAAGGTTTGCTCCACCAGGCAGACTTCCTTGTAGAATTTCTCCAGGCGGCCGATTACCATCTTCTCGATAATATTATCCGGCTTGCCGCTCTCTTGGGCCGCGGCCTCGTAGATGGCCTTTTCCTTGGCGATGAGCTCCGGCGAAATTTCCTCCCGGGCCACGGCCGAAGGCATAGTGGCGGCCACCTGCATGGCCAGGTCCTTGGCCGCGGCCACCGCCGGCGGCGCGGCGCCGCCGCCGCTCAGCTCCAGCATGACCCCGATCTTCCCGCCGTGGTGGATGTAGGCGGTCACCAGGTCGCCCTGATATCGGGTAAAATGCCGGATGCGGATGGCTTCCCCCGTCTTGGCGATCACTTCATTGAGGTAATCGGTCACCGAGAGGTCAGCCTGATGCGGGCAGGGCTGGGTCAGCAGCTCTTCCACGCTCGAAAGGGCCACCGCGGCCAAATGCTCCGTCAGCCTGGCGCCTAACTCGACGAAGGCCTGGGTCTTGGCCACAAAATCCGTTTCACAGTTGACCTCCAACAGGATGCCGGATTTCTGGTCCGGGGCGATGGACGCCCAGACCGCGCCTTCGGAGGTGGCCCGGTCGGCCCTTTTGCTGGCCACGGCCAGGCCCTTCTGGCGCAGGTAGGCCACCGCCGCCTCCAGGTCGCCGCCGGTTTCTTTCAGAGCTTTCTTGCAATCCATCATCCCGGCGTCGGTCTTGATACGCAGGGTTTTTACCAGTTCAGCCGTAATTTCCAACGGTTGCCTCCTTAAAATGGAGGGTTCCCTTTGACTTCAGACGACAAAAGGCGACCAAAAGCGACAGAATTCTTGCCCAACCGAGACCGCATCAGCAGAGATGCGGCCCCCTTGCAAATGGCCACGTAGGGGCGGCGCCCTCACCGCCCCTACAGTTTGTTGCGCCTGGAGTCAACCGTGAACCCCTTAAAGCTTATTCACTGCCCGGACTATCTATCAAGCCTCGGGTTCCGCTGCCGCCGCCACTTCCGGCGCCAGGTTCTCTACCGCCGGCGGCATTTCCACTTCGGCCTCGGCCATCTCCTTGTCGGTGATGGCCTGGCGCCTTTCTTCGGCCAGCTTCTTGCCGTCCAGGACCGCGTCGGCCACCCGGGCGGTGAGCAGGCGAATGGCGCGAATGGCGTCGTCGTTGCCCGGGATGGGGTAAGTGATTTCCGTGGGGTCGCAGTTGCTGTCCACGATGGCCAAAAGCGCTATTCCCGTTTTCTGCCCTTCCGCCACCGCGATGTCTTCCTTCCGGGGGTCGACGATGTAGACGATATCCGGCAGGCGGCCCATATTCTTGATGCCGCCCAGGGAGCGCTCCAGCTTGGCGGCCTTCTTTTCCATCATCAAAATTTCTTTTTTAGGGAAGCGCTTGAGGGTGTCGTCCTCCTTCATGGCCTCAAACTCCTTGAGGCGCTTGATGGAGCGGCTGATGGTCTGGTAGTTGGTGAGCATGCCCCCCAGCCACCGGTGGTTGACGTAGAACATGCCGCAGCGCTTGGCCTCTTCGGCAATGGCGTCCTGGGCCTGTTTCTTGGTGCCCACGAACAAGACGATGCCGCCGTTGGCGACCGTTTCCACCACGTAGTTGTAAGCGACTTTAAAGAACTGAACGGTCTTTTGCAGGTCGATGATGTGAATGCCGTTTCTGGCCCCGAAGATGTAAGCTCCCATCTTGGGATTCCAGCGGCGGGTCTGGTGGCCGAAGTGCACCCCGGCCTCCAGCAGCTCCTTCATGGTGACATACGACATGGAACTTCCTCCTGGTTGGTCCGCCGCACCATGGTTGGCGGGGCCACCGACCCGCGTGGTCGGCACCAGCCCGCCCTAAAATGGCGCGTGAGAATTTTTCAAATCCATTCTTTATAGCAGAACTATCGAGGCTTGACAAGGGTTTTCGGGAGAGGAAAAATCTCGCGGTTGGCGGCATGATGGTCCCGGCCCTTTGACCTACCCGTCCTTCTTCGGTTCCAGGCCGTAGGATTTGAGTTTGCGGTAGAGGTGGGAGCGTTCCAGGCCGATTTTTTCGGCCAGCAGGCTGACGTTGCCCCGGTATTCCTCCAGTTTGCGCCGCAGAAACTGTTTTTCAAACAAGGCCCGGGCCTCCCGGAAGGACGGCACCTGGAGGAAAGGGTCGATGAATTCGCCGTCGCCGCTCTCTTCCGGGGTAAGGCCCTGGGCGGTGAGCGGCAGGTCAGCCACTTCGATGGTGGGCCCGGCGGTCAGGATGGCCAAGCGCCAGACGAAGTTTTTCAGTTCCCGGACGTTCCCCGGCCAGGGCTGGGCGGCCAGAAGCTCCAGGGCCTGGGGGCTGAAAGTCTTGGGCGGGGCGTCATTTTCCCGGGCCAGTTCCTTGAGGAAATGGGCCGCCAGCGGGGGGATGTCCTCCCGGCGCTCCCTCAGGGGCGGGACGACGAGGGGAATGACGTGGATGCGGTGGTAGAGGTCTTCCCGGAAAGTCCCTTTGGCGATCTCTTCATCCAGGTTCTTGTTGGTGGCGGCCACGATGCGCACGTCCACCTGGATGGGCCGGTGGCCCCCCACCCGCTCGAAGCGCTGCTCCTCCAGGATGCGCAGGATCTTGGCCTGGGTCTTCAGGCTCATATCGGCGATTTCGTCCAGGAAGAGGGTGCCTTCATGGGCCAGGTCGAATTTGCCCCGGTGGCGGTCCGTAGCCCCGGTAAAGGCCCCCTTCTCGTGGCCGAAGAGCTCGCTTTCGATGAGGTCTTCGGGAATGGCGGCGCAGTTGACCTCCACGAAGGGGCGTTGCGACCGGCGGCTGTGGGCATGCAGGGCCCTGGCCACCAGCTCCTTGCCGGTGCCGTTTTCCCCGGTGATGAGCACTGAGGCGTTGGTGGGCGCCACCAGGTTCAGCGCCTCCCGCAGCTTGCGGATGGGCTCGCTCTTGCCGATAATCTCCCGGACCGGCGCCGCCTGCTGGCGTAGCCGCCGGTTTTCCTCGGACAGGCGGGCCAGTTCCAGGCCGTTCCGCACCGTTAAGAGGATCTTGTCGGCGTGGGGCGGCTTTTCGATAAAGTCATAGGCTCCCAGGCGGGTGGCTTTCACGGCGTTTTCCACCGAGCCATAGGCGGAAATGATCACCACCGGCAGGAAGGGGTAATGGCGCTTCAGTTCCTGGAGCACCTCCAGGCCGTCCATGCCCGGCAGGGCGATGTCCAGGAGCACCAGATCCGGGGCCTCCTCCCCCACCAGCTTGAGGGCGGCCTCCCCGTCCGGGGCCGTGATCACCGAGAAGCCTTCATCCTGAAGGATACCCGAGATCATCTGAAGGATCTGGGGCTCGTCGTCAACTACTAGCAGCGGTCCCGGCATAATCGGCCCTGTGCATGGGAAGATAAATGATAAACCTGGTGCCCTGGGGCACGTTGTCTTCCACCCGGAGAAAGCCCTGGTGCTCCGCCACGATGGAGTTGACGATGGCCAGACCCAGGCCGGTGCCTCCCCGCTTGGTGGAGAAGTAAGGTTCGAAGATGCGGATCTTGTCCCGGTCCGGGACCCCGACGCCGGTATCGGCCACGATGAGCTGAACCCGCTCCTGGCCCGGGTCCCCCGTAACCGACACGGTGATGGCGCCGCTTCCGGGGATGGACCCCAGGGCGTTATCCAGCAGGTTCAGGAGCATCCGCTTGACCTGCTCCCGGTCCAGGAGCAGGGGAGACAAGGCCGGGTCGGGGTGAAACGCCAGGGTGATGCGAGGCTGGACCTCCTGGTAGAGCAGGAGGGTTTCCTGGACCAGTTGGTTGAGGTCCTGGGGGGCCAGGGTCAACTGGGGCAGCCGGGCAAACCGGGAAAATTCATTGATCAGGTTCTTGATCTCATCCGCCTGATTGATGATGACCTGGGTGCATTCGTCAAAGATGGGGGCATCCTCGCCCAGGCGGCCTTTGAGGCGGCGCTGCAGGCGCTGGGCCGCCAGTTTGATGGGCGTCAGGGGGTTCTTCACTTCGTGGGCGATCCGCCGGGCCACCTCCCGCCAGGCCGCCAGCCGCTGGGCCCTTTCTAGCTCCGTCAAGTCCTCGAACACCAGCACCACTCCCAGGTCCTGGCCCGCCTCATCCCTGAGCGCCGTGGTTTTGACCAGGAGATAGAGGGTCTTATCCGGCAAAACCAGGTGCAGGGGCTTCTCCACCGTACCCCGGGAAGATTTCCGGGCCGCGGCCACCACGTCGGCCATGCGGTTATATTCCCCGGAAGGCAGAAGCATCCGGCAGTCCTGGCCCAGGACCTCTTCCCGCTTGAGACGCAGCATCTGGGCGGCGGAATCGTTGATGTTGGTCACGCGCCCGGCGGCGTCGATGCCGATCACCCCAGCCGCCACATTTTTGAGCAGGATTTCCATGTCCCGCTTCTGACTGGAAATCAGGGTATGGCTGTCGCTCAGCTGGCGGTAGGTCGCGGCCAGCTGAGACTGGCTCTGCTGCAAGTCGTGGGTCATCTTGTTGAACGATTGCACCAGGAAGCCGATTTCATCGCGGCCTTCCTGATCGATGTGGATATCATAATCCCCCCCCGCCACCTTCACGGTGCCTTCGGCCAGCTGGCGAATGGGGGTGGTAATCTCCCGGGCCATGTAAAAAGCCAGCCAGATGGCAGCCATCATGGCGACGAGGGTGACGATGATCAGGGTCAGGTAATGGCTGACTCTGACGGGGCTGAAGAGCAGGTGCCGCCGGCGCAGGTCCTGAAGGCTCTTGGCCGCGGCGGCGATTTGCAGGAGCTGGGCCTGGGGGATGAGTTCCCGCACCACCACATAACCTGCCAGGGAGCCGGCCGCGTCCCGGAGGGGGACCGGCAGGGTCAGGAGTTCTCCTGGCGGGAGGGGCTGCCGGATGACCTTATCCTGGGCCGCGGCGGTGGATTGGACCTCTGGCAAGGCCAGCGCCGGGAACGGCGGCGCCTGCGGCGCCACGCTTTCGGCCACCAGGGTCCCCCGGGGGTCAAAGACCGAAAGGCCCGTCAGGTGAAAATCCTCCCGGCGTTGTTTGAGGAAAGCTTCCTGAGAACCCCGATCTTCCTGGCGCCAGCCTTCTCTTTGGGCCAACTCCAGGTTCACCAGTTGGCCGCAGGCCTTGAGCTTGCTTTTCAGCTCCTGGGAAACGGTGCGGCTCACCGTCAGGGCTTGATCCAGGGACTGCTCCACCTGGCGGTCCCAGGAGTAATCCACCCGGCTGGACATCAGCTGCCAGGACATGACGAAAAGAAAGAGGGTGGGCAGCAGGGTCAAGGTAATGAAGGCCAGGACCAGTCGGGTTCGCAGACGGGAGCCAAATACTTTGCGGCGCCGTTCTAAAAAGAGCTTGGACAGGTGGCGGAAAATGAGAAAGGTGAACAGGAGCAGCAGGAAGGTATTGATATTCAGCAGGCCGAACGCCAGGAGACTGCCGGTCACCGGCTGGCCGCCCCGGCGCACCAGGTGGACTTCCAGGGAGGTGATGACCACCACCAGGACCAGGGATACGGCGATGAGGACGCGTTCCCGGCGGCGTTTTTGATGCTCCTGGGGCGGGGTTTCGCTCTTGGGCGAGCGCTTATGCAGCATCAGCGCCTTTTTTCGGCAATCTCACCGTGAAGGTACTGCCACTTCCGGCGACGCTGTCCACCGTAATAGTGCCGTGGTGATCAGTGATAATTTTGTTGATCACCGCCAGTCCCAAGCCGGTGCCCTTATGTTTGGTGGTAAAAAAGGGATGGAAAATCTTTTCCAGCACGTCCTCGCCCATCCCTTTGCCCGTATCCTGGACCGCAAACCACACCTGGCCGTCCCTGGTCCCGGAGCTTAATAAGATTTTGCCTTTGCTTTCCGTGGCCTCCAGGGCATTCTTGAGGAGATTCAGCAGGACCTGTTCGATCTGGTTGGGGTCCGCCTCTACGGGCGGCAGATTCGGCTCCAACCGCTCTTCCAGAAGAATCCCCTTTTCCTGGATGAAGTCTCCCATCAAGGCCTCAACGTCCTTGATCACCTGGTTCAGATCGATTGTCTTTCGGGAAGGGGGGGCAGGGCGCAGAAAATCCCGCAATTCCCCCAGGAAAGACTCCAGGCGCTGCACTTCGTTCTGGATAATCCGCAGTTTCTCCTGGGCCGCCGGGTCCTCGGTGAGGCGCCGCTCCACCTGGTTGGCCATGCCGCCGATGACCATCAGGGGATTCTTGATTTCATGGCTGACATAAGCGGCCGCTTCCCCCACCGCGGCAAAACGCTCCGAATGCAGCAGACGCTCCTGGGACTCCATCAACTCCTCGGTCTTCAACTTCACCTGGCGGGTCAGGCTCTTGTTCCAGAACAGCGCGGTGCCGATCAACGCCCCGCTGGCCCCCAACACGACGAGGAAGAACAGGCCCACCAGGAACAACTCCTGGTGCAGCACCTGGGCGACGCTGCCATAGACTTCCTCCACCGGAGCCAACACGCAGACCCCCCAAAGGTTGTGGGCCGGGTCTTCTACCTCGATTACCCCCGTGATCAACCCCTTGTCAAACCGGATGGGGGTGTAGGCCGCTAACTTCGGCATCCGCCCCAGCTTCTGGCGGTGCCAGCCGGAGTCATACTCCGTGACCCCTTCCCGGCCCGCCAGGAGGTTGGCGTGCAGCTCGCGTAATCCCCGAAAGACGATCTGGGGGTTGCGGGCGATGCGGATTTGCATGGCTTCATGGCCCACAAAATCCTTCTCGTAGTGGGCCAGCATGATCAGGTTCTGGTCAATGATCCAGGCATAGCCGGTTTGCCCGGAGCGCACGTCCGCCGTAACTTTTGCACAGATAAACAGGGGGTCGATGAGAAATTCCAGCACCCCGGCGAAGTTTGGCGTCGTCCCCCAGTAGAGCGGCGTGATAAACCGCATCACCCTTCGCCCTTTCCAGGGAGGGCCGGGATAATCAAAGGTCTTGCTCAGCAACAGGCGGCCGCGGTGCTCGGGGTCCTGGGCCCACTTCAGGAAGCCGGCGGGAAGAGCCAGACTGCCGGCTGGCGGCGGATTGGGGGAGATGCTGAAGGACTGGACCCCCGCGCCCTCGGCGTCGTAGCGGTTAATCTCCAACAGGCCGAAGCGCTGGTGCCGGGCAAACCTTTCTTCCAGGGACGTATCTATGGTCCGCTCGTCGGGCGGGGTGGTTTGGAACAGGCCGGCATAGCCCAGGAGGGCGTTCTCCAGGAAGTCGAAATAGGATTCCACGTTGTCGGCGATTTTTCTGGCCAGCATCAACTGCTGCTGGTTGAACTGCTCCTTGAGAATGACCTCGACCTGATGATTGAGTCGCTGCCAGAAAGTATAGAAAAGGATAGATAACAGGGAGGCCCCGGTGACGATGATCACGATGGTCAGGCTCAGGCGGAAAGAACCCCGGGACCGGCCGGCTAGCATAGCGCATTAACTCCTTAAATTGGTTAAATTTATCACCTTTTTTTGGCCTTGACAAGGATTCTTCCGGGGAAAAAGTCTCTCCCAAGATATGAGTCCGGCTGCGGCCGCGCCCTCACGGGGATGGGTCTTTCTTCGGTTTGCAGGCTTCCCAAATGGCGTCCATCTCCTCCAGGGTGGCGGTCTCCGGGGTCTTGCCCTCCTTGGCCAGGGTGCGTTCCACTACGTTAAACCGCTTGATAAATTTATAAATGGTGCGCCTCAGGGCCCCTTCGGAATCGATGTTGAGGAAACGGGCGACGTTGACCAGGGAGAAGAGCAGGTCCCCCAGTTCTTCCTCCCAGGCCAGGTTGGCGGCCTGCCCCAGGGCCTGACGCAGCTCCTGCCACTCCTCCTCGACTTTGTCCAGGGCGCCCTTGACGTCGGGCCAATCGAAACCCAGGCGGGCCGCAGCCTCCCCCAGACGCTGGGCCTGAACCAGGGCCGGCAGGGCCGGGGAAACCTTGCCCAGGGTCGGAACCGCCGGCAGCTTGCCCTCCTGGGCTTTGGCCTGCTGCCAGAGGCGGCGCAGTTCTTCGTGGGTCTCGGCCTTGGCGTCCCCAAATACATGGGGATGCCGATGGATCATCTTGGCCGCGACCCCCGCAGTCACTTCCGCCAGGGAAAAAATACCCCGCTCCTGATAGAGGTCGCTCAAGAACACCAGGTGCAGCAGCAGGTCCCCCAGTTCCTCTTTGACCTTGCCGGGGTCGCCGCTGTCCAGGGCCTCGACCAGTTCATAAGCCTCTTCCAGCAGATACGTTTTTAAGGTCTCCGGGGTCTGTTGGGCGTCCCAGGGGCATCCTCCCGGACCCCGCAAGCGCCGCACAATGGCCACGAATTCATTCAGCGCCGCACCCGGGTCGCCATTGTTACCGTTCATATCCATAATACCGTTTCCGGTTTCCTGTTAAAAAATAATTATGATTATCAACAAGATAGCCAGTAGGCTGGCAGTATTTGCAAAAGAACCTGGCAAAATCTCCAGCATGAGATGGGGCGTGGCCGGATACCGCCGGGACCTGCCGCTTCAGGCCCGGGGCCATTTCCTTAAATTTCGCTGGGGGCGGCCGGGGTCTGGGGCTCCTGATCCTCCTGGGGCCGGGATTCCTCGGCCTGGCGCTTTTCCAGGGGCTGGCGCCATTCCTTCAGGTAATCGTTCAGACGTCGCTTGAAGTCCGGTGGAAGCAACCCCAAAGATTGGCGGGCAAGAGCAATGAGGCGGGGAGCGGCGACGGAGCTTTGCAACAGGTGGGAGTTCCGGGGCAGCACCACCCCCAACAGCATCAGCGCGAATCCCACCAGGAGCGCCCCTTTGGCCAGGGCAAAAACCCCGCCCAGGATGCGGTCAAAAAAATCCAGGTAGAGATGATAGAGCAGGCGCTGGATAAAATGGGCCGCCAGTCGGGTGAGCCAGTAGACGGCCACGAACACCCCGGCAAACGCGACCCACCGGGCATGGTTGGGGTCGGTGATCCAGGGGTGCAACAACCCTGCCAGGCGCAGGTACGTGTGGGCTGCCACCACCACGCCTCCCACCACCCCCACCAGGACCGCCACCTCCTGAAACAGGCCCCGGAAAAAGCCTCTCAGGGTGATCAAGCCCAGAAGAACAATGATCCCCAAGTCTAACAGGTTCATGCACTGCCGTCCCTTATTATGCACAGGCCTATCAGAAAAACCGCTACCCGTCAACCCCGGAGCAGGTTCACCGTCAATCGCCCCTGAAGAATCAGCTGAAGATCCTTTACGATGATGGCCTGGTTAAGAGCTTCGAAGAAAAGCTCCAGATCCCCGACTTGAAGGACATGCTGGTTCAACTTTACCGGCCGGGCAGGAGTCAGGATCCCTTCCGTCCGGATTATGATCCCGGCCGGTGCCGGGTCGATGCCTTTTTTACGGCCGTTTACGGGGCTTCCGCCTCGGAAGTCAGGGGCAACCTGGTTCCGGCCAGCAGTGTCCGGTTAGGAAATTGCATGCGGTGGTTCTGCCCCCCTCACCCCACCCCTCTCCCCCCGAAGCGGGGGGAGAGGGGGTAGAGGAGGTCTCCGGGTCTAGTAACCATAACGCATTAAATCAGTTCCACTTTTCCCCCTCTCCCCCAATGGGGGAGAGGGCTGGGGTGAGGGGGAAGTAATCTTCTCGGAGCAAGAAGTGCTTTAGTGAATTTATGAACTTTTGGACTACGTATAACGAGCAGCCTTTTTTGCAAAAACCAAACCGGACACTGCTGGGTTCCGGCGCCCTTTTGCGGCGCCACGGTTTGGTTCAATGCCCAAAACGGGGCGGCAAGTGGTCGCATTTCGATCTGAGGCATTTTGAATATCGCCCGGAGTTGCTGCGAAAATGGCAACTGTCCCGGGTGACCGGTCGGCCCACGGCCTCCCGGCGTTCCCCCTGGGCGCATCTGACCCTCAACCTGGCCGCGACCCCGCTTTTTTCATCCGCCGGTCTTCCGTGAACCCTGATTTTCTCCCAATTCCGAGTCCAAGCAACCCGCTTCCACTTCATGGTTTTTTAAGAGTTCCTTTCCCGAGAGGAACCCGATACCCCAAGACCCGACTCATGGGGAACCAGGCATAACTCACGGCGTTCCCCTGGTTGCCGCCCAGGAGCCTTACCCGGTTATCGTCCCAATCCTCCAGGAACCCGACGTGGCCGGAAATGGGGCCACGCGCCAGGACCACCACCACCCCTGCGTCGAACTCTGCATCGGTGGGCTCCCGGCCCCAAGCGAGCCACGATCTCGCCCAGGCGTTATTGGTGCCGTCATATCCGGCCAACTGCATGACCCGGTTGGCAAAGGCTGAACACCAGGCCGTTTCGTCCGATTGATTGTCAGGATAGTCGAGCGTCGTGGATGCCAGACACTCCGCGATAAAGGCATTTGCCTCTGGGCCGGGGATTTCGTGGATTCCAAGTTTGCTTCTGGCAATCGCCATCCAAGGGTATTCGATCATGGTCCCCCCTCCTTTGGCGGGATGGGCACTGCGCCCCAGGTTTTTTCTCATGGCCACCGGGGTGGCATGGCCTAAGGCCGAACGTGCTCTGATCAGGACCCTAATGCATTAACGGGAGAGGCGCAGGAAGGATGGGATGGGAGAATCTCGGGATCTTGATTATTGTCTGAAGGGATGACCTCCATGGCTCCTCACCTCAGCAGGGAGGTGAACAATGCCCCCGGCGGAGTTTTCCTATCTTCTCCCGGTCCCGGATGAGGTCCATTAACTGGCGGCTGTGCAGCAAATATCCTCCCAGCAGCTCCAAAAAACCTGGGTCCTGACCATAGACCGCCTCTTTTTTGAGCCTGATGAGGGTGAGGCAGGTCACGTGGAGACGGTTGACCAGACAATCCACCCGATCTTCGCTCATCGCACCACCCTCCCCCGCGTATCGTGGCCGTGGTAATTGAGGGCTTCCCACATGCCATGGTGTTCCACCTCATGCTCGAAGCGGGGGACAAAGCGGTCTCCCAGCTCCTCCCGGCAACTGAAAAAATGGTGCGACAGCTCATCCAGCTTCTTTTCCATGCGCACCAGCATGCGCCACACCAAGAGGCCGCTCACCCCGGCAAAGAGGCCCAGCAGAGAGACCAGAGCCCCCACGTGTTCGCTCAAGTCCTGGTAATTCATAAGGTAATTTTCCCCGGAATCCCCTGGGGGGAGCGAAGTTGCAATACTCCGCCCCCGCCCCGCATCATCCCTTACCCGTTGGCGCCGCCGCGGCACCCGGCGGCGCCTCGTCACACAGGTTGCAAACCTGTGCCACCGGTTGACTTTCCCTGGCCTTATCCGTGTCGCACTTGGCTACCCCGGACCGCAGCGCCGCCAATCCCAGGGACCCTAACAGACCGAGGATCACCTGGTACTGTTCTTGGCTCAGCCACCCCATGGCCAGGGCAAAACTGGCCATGGCCGCCACCACGGCGGTGATATAGGTTTTCTTGCCATCCAGTGTCATCATTCCCTCCAACCCGTTATCTTGACCGCCTGACTGGCAGTGTTGTCGTTGTTCAGATACACCCGGCCGCCATCTAAGACCTGGCAGGCAAAGGGCATGGCCCCCCGCTCGCCCTGGAACGTGGTGGCCGGCGGGGACCCGTGGACCACAAGGGCCGGGGTGCTGCCGTTGTAGGACACGGCCAGCTTCACGTCGTAGCCGGCCGCGGCCGCGGCATACCCTGTAAGCCCATACGCCGTGGGCGGCGCCACCAGGCCCAGGTCTATCAGGGTGTAGCCATTAATGGTCCCGCTGCACAACTGCCGGGGGCTGAGGTAACTGGTGCGCCCCACTTCCTGGTAAAAGGGCGCCAGGTTGCCGGAGGCATCGTTTAAAACCATGCCCAGGTACCGAAAGTTAGTGGCCGGCAGGACCATGCCCCAATCCCCCTGGGCCAGGGTCAGGGCCGCGCCGCCATAGGTGATGGTGCCCCCGGTCCCGTTGTCGTTATTGTTGGCGGTGATGGCCCGCAGCAGGCCCCGGGAAGCCCCGCTGAGGATCAGGAGGCCGGCCCCCGCCAGTTCGTTAATGGTGAACCCGTAACCGATGTTGGCCCCATTGGCGTTGTTCCTCAGGGTAACCACCTGGCTGTCCTGGGAGGCCACCCTGATCACCGGCATGGCTTTCAGGGAAAAAATGGTGTCATTGGGTCCCGCCAGGGCATAGACGGCATACCACTGGTCGGACTTCTCAGCGCCCCAGAGATGCCCGGCGGTAGCCAGATTGAGGGTCACCGGGGCGGCGTTTTCCCGGTAGCGGCCATCGCTCAGGCCTCCATCCACCCAGTGGCCCCGGGCCAGGGGGGAAGGAAAGCCGCACAACATCACGCGGGCCTTGCAGTCCGCAGTGGCGTTGACCCGAAGGGTGGCGCTATCCACGTATTCCAGCCCGGGCCCCCGGGTGAATTCGAAGGCCTCCGTCACCGCCTGCTCGATCTTGGCGAAATCGCCTTTTAAAATAACCTGGCGGCCAGTGCCGCTGCCCCATTTGGTCTGGGGAAGGTGTATCAGAGACATGGATTAACCTCGCTTTGTCAGTGTGAAATACGGCTTCGATCCGGGCGCTGACTCTCCCCGGAATTACCCGGCCTCAGCCCGAAAGGCCCAGTTGACATCATAGGAACTGGCCGCATCGATGGCCCAGGCGTCCCTCGCGCTTCCCGGGGCGTCCACGGCCCAGTGCCGGGCGGTGTTCAGGGGCCGGTCCAGGCTCAGACGGACCGAGCGCCCCCCCAGGTCCAGGTCTTTACCGCGCACGGTAAATTCTTCCTGGTCCAACCCGTGAAAGTCCGAAGAGAGCGCCACCGTGTCTCCCAGTTCCAGGCGCACCCCTTCCAGCCAGGTCTCCACTTCGGCCAGTTCCCGGGGGGCCGAAAGCCTGGCCAGCAGCCGGGAAGCCAGGAACTGGGCCACCCCCGGGTCTTCCAAGATTACGGGGGAGCCGTAACGACAATCCAGGTCCAGGGCCGCCTCCCCCCAGTCGCGGATGGCCGCCGCCTCCCGGGCCTCGGCATAATTCTCGTTGTCCTGGTCGTAGTCGGCGTAGAGCACCCGCACCAGGTTCTTGGGGCCGGTCTGTTCATGGGCCAGGGTGAGAGAGCGAATCTGGGACGGGGATAGCCCCACCAGGTGATCCGCCAGGACAAAGTCCAGCAAGCGCTGCCACCAGGTCCATTCCCCCGTTGCCTTGCCGTACTCCAGGGCCGCACCCAGCATGGCCGCCACCGCCTCCAAGGTCCCCATCTGACTTATGGCCAGATAGTTCGGGGCGTATTCCCAGATATCCGCCGCCTCGCTGTAGGCGAAAGGAATTAAATCAGCGTTGAGGACGTTGGGCTTCTCGTCCCCGGTATGGGTCCAGACCCAGGCCATCAAGGCGTCGAAATGTTCCCGGTCATCAGGACCGGCCGGGAAGACAAACGCCTGCCCGGCCGCTCCCCGGGCCGCCAACCCAAAGGCCCGAATCACCGTGGCGTTGAGCCAGGCATAATGATAGTCGCTCTTATAACCGCCGAAGACCGGGTCCAGGCGGTTTTCCCGGAGATCATCCAGGAGCCGCCGGGCCCAGGTGGCCGCCAGATCATGGCCGTTCCTGAGATACATGAAGAGGCATCCCAGGGCGATGGCCGCGGTCTGCCCCGGATCGTAGTCGCCATAGGTGAAACCAAATTCCGAGAATTGGGTCGGAAATTTCCAACCGTTGCCGTCGGGCGCGCCTACGCCGTCGATCCAGGCGAGCCAGTTGAGCAGAACGGCTTCGGCGGCGGCATCATTGCTCAGGAAGAAAAATTCCGCCAGGCGCATGAAGGCCCAGTACTGGCCCAGGCCGCTGCCGACTTCAGGATAGGCGCTGCCGTTCACCTGGCCCTGGATGATCCGCCAGTTGTCCGATAGTTCGGCGCCGCTTAAGGCCCGGCCCCGGTGCACCCGGATCAGGTCTAAGCGGCCCTCGAACCGACTGGTGCCGTCGAAATAACCGCCAATAAAACAGTCCGTACTATTATCCAAGTTTCCAGGTCGGGCGGCGGCTACGGTAGTCGTAATCCCGTCCAGACAGAATGTGATATTGCCGTCCCGGTCCACCGACACCCCCAGGTAATGAAAATTGGTTGTGTCGCTGACGGCAAAAGCAACTCCTGGGTCAAAGCCGGTGTAGCCGGAGCTGTCCAACAAATAAAGAACCGGACGGTTATTGGGGGCGAGGAGCAAATCGCAGCCGATAGTTTCAGACCGTTTACACAGCAACCGTTCATCTAGTCCGGTCCGACCCCGTTTAAAAACTATCTCGATGGTAAAATCTCCAATTCCCATATCCAAATCGGAGTGATCGGCGGCGCGCAGATAATGGCTGCCGTCCAGGTCAACCGCGGTAGGCCCCGGCTGACAAATGCCCTCAACATAGCTTGGGGCGCCGCCCCCCTGCCAGGTGAGGGTGTGCCCTTTCCCGGAGGCGTCGGTGAGCGCGCCGTTGAAATGCCAGAACCCCGCCACCTTGCCGAAATCCCGGTACCGCCGCCACCAGGAGAACCGGAGAAAATCCTCCTCGCCGCACAGGGCGATATTTTCCACGTCATTGCGGGTGTGGACCGGGATGATGGGACCCGGCGCCCCGCCGTAACGCCGGGTATATTCCTCCTGGGCGTCGCGGTGCAGCTTAAGATAGGTTTGGCTGAGGTCCAAGGCCCCAACCAGGTAAGGCGCCAGGGGTTGCGCATAATGCACCGGGGTGGGACCCCGCCAGGGGTTCTGGCCGTAAGGGGTCAGGGAAATGGCCAGCCGGGGCGCATACGGATAGGGGTCCGCAGCCGTAAGGTTCAGGGCCACCTCGTCCAGCCACCACTCGTGCTCGGCCAACCCCTGCTGCTCCATCTTGAATTCCAACACCCGGAGGCGGTCGGCCGCGGCAAAGGTTACGTGCTCATCGAACTTGAGGTCGGTAAGATAAAGCGCCCCGTTGCTGGGGGGAGAAGTCGGGCAGCCGACATCCACCACCTGGAGGGGATGGGTGAGGGGGTACGCCCCCGATTCCAGGGTCATCTCCCCCAGGGGTACGGTCAAACGCTGCCAGGCGTTGACCTGGACCGTCTCATCCCGGTAGAAATAGCTGCCCTGGGCGTCCTTGACTTTGACCCGGAGGGTGAGGGAGCCGACCCCGCTCACCATAGGTTTGATGAGAAAGTTGACGTTGACGTGACCGGCGGAGTTGCAGTTTGAAGTATCAATCCCGGCCCACACCCCGAACGCGGTGACATCAGGGGACAGGTCCCAGGTAATGTGCCGCTGGGTATAAAAGGTCTCCCCCAAAAGAATTTCGGTTTCTTCCCGGGCGCCGATGGTGATGTCGCTGTCGCCCGGCTGGCTGGCGGAGTACCAGCTGCCCCACATCGCCTGCACCCGGTCGCCGTCATCGATGAGGTTGTTCCGGCGCCAGAACTGGTCGAACGGGAGGTCAAAGGCGGTCGCCTCGGCAAAGCGGTCCGGAATCGCGTGGACATACGTATGTTCGGAACCCCAGGGGTCCGAATCATCCTGGCTGGAGTCGTTCAGCGTCACCAGGAGGCGCCGGGGGTGAACGGCGGGCTCGCCGCCCCAAAACATCCAGAAATCTCCCGCCACCAGGTCGGCGCCGTCGCCTCCCTCCCAAGCGACGGCCAGGTCGTCTTCCAGGGTCAGCGGGTGCTGCCGGTCCCCACTCGTAAGGCCTGTGGCTTCCCAGGTGAGGCCGCCGTCTTTGGACCAGCGGCAGGTGGCCGCCCCCACCTCTCCCGTACTCTCCATCTCCACCACGAACCGCCGCTTCTCCTGCTTGGCGTAGTCCCCCAGGAGCAATAGGGTGGCGCTGCCGCTGCCGATCTTGGTGAGGTTGTGCAGGTGGCTAATGCTCCCGACCCCTTGCAAGGTGAAGGTGAGACGGTCCATGGCCGTGAAGGGGTCAGCGGCCAGGGACCAGTCCAGTCCATAGCCGAACCAGGCCGCGTCCCGGCCGGCGGGCAGCGCCGCCTTCACGTGGAGCGCCCGGCCGCTCATGCCCCCGGCCAGTTCGCTGTGAAAGGCCTTAAAAGCCGTCTCCCCACAGGTGGCGCCGCGATAAAGCAGGTGCGCCCCCCGGTCCCACTGCTGACGCTCAAAGTCGTCATGCATCAGGGGCGAGGTGCGGGACTCCTCCCGCTTCTCAAAGGCATCCCAGAGAAACCGGATCAACGGGCCGTAGTCCCGGCCCCGCTCCCGCCCCGCCAGGTGCAGCAAGACCATCAGATCCAGCATCCGGTCCACCGCAAAATCATAGGTGTAATCGTCCCGGGCCCGGTTGGCCCGGCGGATGCAGGGATAATTGTTCAGTGGTTCAAACTTGACCGCCTGCTCCCCGGTGAAATAAATGTAATAGAACTGCACCGCGGTTCCCGCCGGCAGCGCCGTCCCCAAAGTGATGGTGGTCAGGTCCCCCGCATTGGTAAAGGACCCGCCCGGGTAATAGTTGGTGAGATCCCCCCCCATGGGCTCGGCCCAAAAACCTGCCCAGGGGAACAAGGCGTCCAGCCGCCATACCCCCCGCACCCAGCAGACCTGGCCGCCCCCGGGGTTAGGGGCGGTGATCGCCACGCGGCCCGCCTCGGCCACCGTGGCCACGGCCTGATGCCAGTTGCCGGCCACCGCCTCCTGGAGCGGGGTTCCGCCCATATTGTCGAAGACCCAGTTAAACTGTGAGGCCCGGGTCCATTGAATGCGTCCCATGGTGATTCCTTATTATTTGGATGGCTGTTAATTCCCCCCTTTTTTAAAGGGGGGTCAGGGGTGATTATGGATAACCAACTGATAACCCTCCTAAATCACCTTTTAGAAAAGGGGGACTTAAAATCAGCCTTGGGGAAACCCTGGCGAAATTGCTGAAGCTGCGACTGCCCAAAATCGCCTTTTGATTGCAAACCGGCACTAATCCTCACCCAGATACGCCCTGATCTTGATCTCCCCGAAATCGATCCAGAGATCGTAAAGGCAGCGCCGGACAATCTCCCGGATGGCCTGGGCGGCGGTGAGATTCTCAAACCTCACCCCAATGGCGTATTCAGGGGTGAGGCTCTTGGCCAGGGCAAAGGAATCCTGATGGATGGCCTGGTTAAGGCCGACTTCGGCGAGAATATCGGCCACCATGTCCACCGGGTGGGTGGTGTGGTCCTTGACCACCCGGGCCGAAACCGAGGCGTTCCTGCCGCTCACCTGGATCAGGCCGGTGCCCGCGTCCGCCGTCACCCGGTCGTCGTCTTCCTCCCCGGTAAGATAGACCGCGGTGATGGCCTCGAAGGGGGCGCCAAAGACCTGGTAGTGGTAAACCGGGGGGAACGCCGTGAAGGTCCAGCGGTCCCCCGCCACCAGGTCCGCCCCCGGCCCCGACTCCCAATAGACCGACAGGCCTTCCTCCAACTCCACCGGTCCATCCGCCCCGGCAGTGGTAAGATTTGTCTTTTGCCAGCTCTGCCCCTGGTTGTGCGACCACCGGAAGGTCGCGCTCCCCACCTCGCCGCTGGTTTCCGCTTCCAGGAGATGATCCAGGAGATAGTCCCCCCGGTAGGTCCCCAGGAGGTTCAGACTGGCGGCGCCGCTGCCGGTCCGGGAGATCGCGCTGACGGTGGCCTCAACGACCCGGGTCAGCTCCCCCCGGGCCAGGTAGGCGCCCCGCATGAACGGGCGCCGCTCACCCGTGTCGGCCGGGACGCCGATCTTCTGCTTGAGCCCCGCCGCCACCCCATCCTGGCTTTCCAGACGGACGCGATGCGGCTGACGCCAGCCGTGGGCCATCCCCGCCAAGCGCCGCACCACTCCCTGGTAAAGCAGCTGCCAGGCCACCGTGCCGTCGGCCAACTCCCAGCCGTGATAAAGCGCCAGTTGCTTCCGGGTCCAGTCCGGCTCGTTCAGATAGGCCTGGTCGGCCCGGTTCAGCCATTGCCCCGCCCGGTTGTCCAGGACCAGGACGTGGTCGCCGGTCCTAAGCTCGCTGAAATCCCGGGTCAGGTCCACCCGCACCCCGCCCGGATCAATGATTTCCCGCTCCGGTAGAGTGAGCCGTCCGGCCAGGCTGAAGCCGGCCAGACACCCCGGCCCGTCCGAGGCGTAACTCTCAAAACCTCCGTCCGGGCCCTGGTCCACCGCATAGGCCGTAAACTCATCCGCCTCCCCGGGGTCGTCCAGCCCCCAGGCCCGGATAGTTTCGTCAAAGTCCACTTTCACCTGAAAATACGGAGCCAGGGACATGTCCTGCCCCGACGTGAGCAGCGTAAAAGCAGCCTGGGCCACCCCGGCCGGCGTCTCCCCGGTGCGGAGCCGGATCTCCACGTCCATGTGTCCCGCCGGCTCTTCCCAGGATGCGACCGCCTCGTCCAGATAGGGCGAAAAACTTTGGACGACCGGGGAGGTCCAGGAACCGGAAGTAAGGTAGCCGTCGCCCATCGCCAGTTTCCCCGGTTCTCCGCCGTAGGCGGTGTGGATAAACTCTCCGGAGCCCGGGGCCAGCCCGTAATCCAGTTCATAGGGGAAGAGCGCCGCCTTCACCCGGGGCCGGGCGCCCCGGCAACGCGCTTCTTCCCGCAAATAATCCGCTCCAGCTTGCCGCATAGATTCTCTCTATTCAGGGTCGTCTTCTTCCCCCCCTTCCCAAAGGGGGGGGATCGCGTTTCTGATGTTGCTTCAATAAGTTATGGTCTCAAAATTCCCCCTCCCCTGGTGGGAGGGGGTTAGGGGGAGGGAAATAAGACAAGCGCTTATTAAAGGCACTCACGGGACATAACCCTACACCTCTTCCAGCATCATGCTCCCGGACCATAACCCGGGAGCCACCTCCCGGAAATCCAGGTCATTGGTCCAAACTCCGGTGAAGGTCTTGGCCCCGGTCCCGTCCCGGAAAAAATCAATATCCGCCTGGTCCTGCTTGATGGCCACGAGTACATCCTTCTGAATCGTGGAAATGAATTGGAACCGCAAAACCCATCGCTGCTTCAGTCCCCGGAGATAACTCCTCAAGGTGCCGTCCACGGCCCGCTCCCGGTCGGTCTCATCCTGGGCCAGTTCCTGATAGTCCCAGGTGAAGTTGACCGGCAAGGCGTAGCTCTGACCGCTGCCCCCCGGGGGGGTCCATTCCAACCGGGCGTTTGCCATCTCCCCCTCCTTACCAGCGCCGATCCGCTTCTTGTCTGAGCGCCGGCGCCAGGTGCCGCTGCACCAGGCGATCCCAGTCCAGGCCCGCCACCCCGGAGGCATCCAAAGTCTGGACCTGTATGGTCACGTCATAGCGGGGGGCGGCTTTGCCTCCGGAGGAATCGAACCGGCCGGTTCTCAGGGCCTCGAAGTTTTTCTCCCCCAAGCGGGCCATGCTCTCCCGGGGCAGGACCCCCTCGCCCGCCTGGGCCATAATGAG
>Ga0194113_10002730_pt1 | contig 23931 bp, 20 predicted proteins | sample TA2MahC200mmetaG_FD_146193 | JGI IMG/M metagenome (GOLD analysis project Ga0194113, IMG submission 146193) | Freshwater microbial communities from Lake Tanganyika, Tanzania - TA2015017 Mahale Deep Cast 200m | ecosystem: Environmental > Aquatic > Freshwater > Lake | place: Tanzania: Lake... | reverse complement strand
GCCTCCAGGAAGGCCTGAACGGTGTTCTTGGAGGTTTCGGGGCCGTGCATTTCATCGAAGGGCACCACCTTGACGCGGCAGTCGAGGTGGGACGCCGCCCAGCCCATCAGGCACTCGAACACCTGGCCGACGTTCATGCGGCTCGGCACCCCCAGGGGGTTGAGCACGATGTCGATCGGGGTGCCGTCGGGCAGGTAGGGCATGTCCTCCAGCGGCAGGATGCGGCTGATGATGCCCTTGTTGCCGTGGCGGCCAGCCATCTTGTCGCCCACCTGGATCTTGCGGCGCTGCGCCACATAGACCCGCACCACCATGTTGGCGCCCGGCGGCAGTTCATCCCCCTGCTCCCGGGTGTAGATGCGCACGTCCACAACGCGGCCCCGCTCGGTGCTGGGCACCCGCAGGGAGTTGTCACGCACGTCGCGGGCCTTCTCACCGAAGATCGCGCGCAGCAGCTTCTCCTCGGGGGGCTGGTCGGATTCACCCTTGGGGGTCACCTTGCCCACCAGGATGTCGCCGCTCTCCACGTAGGCACCGATGCGGATGATGCCCATCTCGTCGAGGTTGCCCAGGCTCTCCTCGGCGACGTTGGGGATCTCGCGGGTGATCTCCTCGGGGCCGAGCTTGGTCTGACGGGCTTCGATCTCGTACTTCTCGATGTGCACCGAGGTGTAGAGGTCGTCGCGCACCAGGCGCTCGGACACCAGGATGGCGTCCTCGTAGTTGTAGCCCTCCCAGGGCATGTAGGCGATCAGCACGTTCTGGCCGAGGGCGATCTCACCGCCTTCGCAGGCGGAGCCGTTGGCCAGCACCTGACCGGCGATCACCGGGTCGCCCAGCTTCACGATCGGGCGGTGGTTGAGGCAGGTGTCCTGGTTGGAGCGCTGGTACTTCTGTAGGTAGTGGGTGTGGTCGGTGCCCTGCTCATCGCGGATCACGATGGCGGTGGCGTCCACGTAAGTCACCGTGCCGTTGACGGTGGTGATCGGCACCATGCCGGAGTCGCGCGCCACCTGGGTTTCCAGGCCGGTGCCCACCAGCGGCCGCTCGGGCCGCAGCAGCGGCACCGCCTGACGCTGCATGTTCGAGCCCATTAGGGCGCGGTTGGCGTCGTCGTGCTCCAGGAACGGAATCAGGGAGGTGGCCACGGAGATCACCTGCACCGGTGAGAGCTGCACGTAATCCACCTGCTCCGGCGGCACGGTCTCAAAGTCCTGGCGGTAGCGCACCGGCACCAGGTCGGCCTTGATGCGGCCGTCGGCATCGGTGGCCACGTCGCCGGGGGCCACGCGGCACTCGTCCTCCAGGTCGGCGGAGAGGTAGATGGGGTCGCCCTGCTTGAGCACCACACCGTTCTCCACCTTCCAGAAGGGGGTCTCGATGAAGCCGTACTCGTTGACGCGGGCGTGGGTGGCCAGCGAACCGATCAGACCGGCGTTGGGGCCCTCCGGCGTTTCGATCGGGCAGATGCGGCCGTAGTGGGAGGGGTGGATGTCGCGCACGGCGAAGCCGGCCCGCTCCCGGGTGAGGCCGCCGGGGCCCAGGGCGCTGATGCGGCGCTTGTGGGTGAGCTCCGCCAGGGGGTTCGTCTGATCCATGAACTGGCTCAGCTGGCTGGAGCCGAAGAACTCCTTGATGGCCGCCACCAGGGGCTTGGGGTTCACCAGCTGGGCCGGGGTGAGGCTCTCGGTCTCACCGACGGTCATCCGTTCCTTGATGATCCGCTCGAGCCGGTTGAGGCCCACGCGCACCTGGTTCTGCAGCAGCTCACCCACGGAGCGCACGCGGCGGTTGCCCAGATGGTCGATGTCATCGAGGGTGGCGCCGCCCACATCGAGCTCGAGGTTGATCAGGTAATCGATCGTGCTCAGCACGTCCTCGGGGGTGAGGGTGCGGGTGGCGTCGGGGATGGTCAGACGCAGCTTCTTGTTGATCTTGTAGCGGCCGACCCGGCCCAGGTCGTAGCGCTTGGGATCGAAGAAACGGCTGTGCAGCAGGGTCTGGCCGCCGCTCACGGAGGGGGGCTCACCGGGCCGCAGCTTCTTGTAGAGCTCGAGCAGGGCCTGGTCTTCGGAGGCGATGCCTTCGTCGTTGGCCGCCTCGATCGACTTCTGGTAGTACTCCGGGTGCCGCAGCTTGTCGAGCACGTCGTTGTCCGACAGGCCGATGGCCCGCATCAACACGTGGGCGTTGATCTTGCGGGTCTTGTCGACCCGCACGTGCAGCAGGTCGTTCTTGTCGGTTTCAAATTTCAGCCAGGCGCCCCGGTTGGGGATCAGGCTGGCGTTGAAGGTCTTGCGGCCGTTCTTGTCCTGCTCGTCCTTGAAGTAGACGCCGGGGGAACGCACGATCTGGTTCACGATCACGCGCTCGGCGCCGTTGATGATGAACGTGCCGCGCTCGGTCATCAGGGGTAGTTCCCCGATGAACACCTCCTGCTCCTTGATTTCGCCGGTCTCCTTGTTGACCAGGCGGCAGGTGACATACATCTGCGAAGCGAAGGTCGCATCGCGACGCTTGGCCTCTTCCACATCGTGGCGAGGGCGCTTCAGGCGGTACTCGCTGCCGATGAAGTGCAGCTCAAGCTTGCCGGTGTAATCGGTGATCGGGGAGAAGCTCTCCAGCTCCTCGATCAGCCCCTTCTCCAGAAACCATTTGAAGCTCGCGCGCTGTACCTCCACCAAGTCGGGCAGGTAAGTGGCGGTCTTGGCGACCTGAATCGCGCTGCTCATGCGGTGAACCTGCAGGAACGGGTTGGACGGGGACGACGGCACTGGTGGCGTGGGTGATCTGGGGAACGAGCGCAGACAACAGGGCCAGCCACCCCGCTCTGGGGATGGCTGGCCCTCCGGCATGCCTATTCAGCTCGCTTCAACCCCGCAGACAACCAACACGCGTACCGGAAAGACACAGCACCATGGGCATGGGCAGGCGCACCAGAAACCCGGTGCGCGCTTTCGGGCTGCAACAAGCACGGAAAAACCAAGACTCGCTGCCAGGCCAATAGATCATCATACACTGTGAAGTCGCGCTCCAAACAGCGCACAGGCGTTAGCCGTGCTCTGGCGGGCCACCTGCTCCAGGGGCTCCTGCCGCAGCTCCGCCACCCGCTGGGCCACCGCCGCCACGTAGGCCGGTTCGTTGCGCTTACCGCGGCGGGGCACCGGCGCCAGGAAGGGGCAGTCGGTTTCCACCAGGTAGCGATCCGCCGGCACCCCCTGGGCACAGGCGTGGGTGGCCGCCGCCTTGGGAAAGGTGACGTTGCCGCTAAAGCTGATGTAGAGCCCTAGGGCCAGGAAGGCTTCCATCTCCTCGGGGGTGCCGCTCCAGCAGTGCATGACCCCGCGGGGGCAGGCCCCGCGGGCCGCCCGGCTGTGCAGCTCCGCCAGCATCGACTCGGCCGCATCGCGGCAATGGATGATCACCGGCAGATCCAGCTCCACCGCCAGATCAAGCTGGGGCCGCAGCATCGCCAGCTGCTGATCCAGGTTGGTGTCACGGAAGAGGTCGAGCCCCAGCTCCCCCACCGCGATCACCCGTGGGTCGTCAAGGGCCGCCTGGCGCAGCACCGCCGGCGTGTCGCTGCGCCAGTGCTCGCTGTCGAGGGGATGCACCCCCACGGAGTAGCGCAGCTCCGGGAAGCGATCCGCCAGGGCCCGGATCGCCGGGATTTCCGAAGGCTCCACACAGGCGTGGAGGAGGCGACCCACGCCGGCATCCCGCCAGCGCTGGGCCACCTCCTCCAGGTCATCGTCAAAGTTGCGGAAGACGATGTGACAGTGGCTGTCGATCAGGGGCACCTCGAGGCTCTCGAGGGCGACGGCCGATGCCATGGGGCTGGGTTCAGCGCAAGGCCTGAACCCTAGGGCGCTCAGGCCGTGGCGGCCGGCTCGACGGCCTTCTTCACGGCGGCGCTCAGGCGCGACTTCTGATGGGCGCCGGTGTTGCGGTGCAGCACACCCACCTTCACGGCCTTGTCGATCTTGCTGAAAGCGGCGTTGAGGCTGGTCTGCACGGCATCCTTGGCGGCGGTGCCGGGGGCCTGGGCGTAGGCGGCGCAAGCGGTGAAGCAGCGCTTCACCAGGGTGCGGACGGCCGACTTGTAGCTGCGGTTGTGCAGACGGTTGCGCTCGGCAATCTCGATGCGCTTCTTCGACGACTTGTTATTGGCCACAGGCGGTACGGCGCTGACTCGGCAAACGAAGACTCTAACCCTTGAGCCCCCGGCCCCCCAGGGACGGCCCTCTAGCGTGCTGGGGACGTCGCAGCGCCCCGGTGACCGTTGCCCCCAGCTCCGCCGCCGATTCCACCGATCTGGGGTTGGCGACGCTGCACGACCTGGAGCAGGCGGGCGCACGGCTGGAGGCCATCGCCCAACGCACCGACAGCGGCCAGAGCCGCGAGGCGGCAGGGCGTGTGAACGCCATCCTGGAGCAGGTGCAGCGCCAGGGCGATGCCGCCCTGCTGGAGCTCACCGAACGCTTTGACGGGGTGCGCCCCGACCCGCTGCGGGTGCCCCAGGGGCAGCTGGAGGCCGCCTGGAACGCCACACCGACCGATCTGCAGGAGGCCCTGAAGCTGGCCCACCGGCGCATCGTGGATTTTCACCAGCGCCAGAAGCCGGCCGACCTGGCGGTGACCGGCGTGCACGGCGAACAACTGGGGCGCCGCTGGCGGCCCGTGGAGCGCGCCGGCCTGTATGTGCCCGGCGGGCGCGCCAGCTACCCCAGCACGGTGCTGATGAACGCCGTGCCGGCCACCGTGGCCGGGGTGCAGCGGCTGGTGATGGTGACCCCCCCGGGCCCGGATGGGCTGGTGAACCAGACCGTGCTCGCCGCCGCCCACCTGGCGGGGGTGGAGGAGATCTACCGGGTGGGGGGCGCCCAGGCCATCGCCGCCCTGGCCTACGGCACCGAGAGCATCCCGCGGGTGGATGTGATCAGCGGCCCGGGCAACCTCTACGTGACCCTCGCCAAGAAGGCGGTGTATGGCCGGGTGGCGATCGATTCCCTGGCGGGCCCCAGCGAGGTGCTGGTGATCGCCGACCACACCGCCAACCCCGAGCACGTGGCGGCGGACCTGCTGGCCCAGGCGGAGCACGACCCCCTGGCGGCCGCCATCCTGCTCACCACCAGCGCGGAGCTGGCCCGGGCGGTGCCCGCCGCCATCGCCGCCCAGCTGCAGGGCCACCCGCGGGCGGCCATCACCCGCCAGGCCCTGCGCGACTGGGGCCTGATCGTGGTGTGCCCCGATCTGCTCAGCGCCGCCCAGCTCAGCGACCGCTTCGCGCCGGAGCACCTGGAGCTGCAGGTGGAGCGCCCCGAACCGCTGGCGGAGCGCATCCAGAACGCCGGCGCCATCTTCCTGGGGGCCTGGACACCGGAGGCCGTGGGGGATTACCTGGCGGGCCCCAACCACACCCTGCCCACCTCCGGCACCGCCCGCTTCGCCGGGGCTCTGAGCGTGGAGACGTTCCTGCGCCACACCAGCCTGATCCAGTTCAACCGCCAGGCCCTGGAGGCCACCGGTCAGGCGGTCACCACCCTGGCGGACAGTGAGGGGCTCCACAGCCATGCCGCATCGGTGCGGCTGCGGCTGAACTGAGCAGCTCCGCCGTCAGCGCTTCACCAGGTCGCGCACGCCGGCCACGCCATCGGTGATCTCCCCCACCAGCACCTGGTCGGTGAGGTTCACGAACAGGCCGTTCTCCAGCACTCCGGGCAGGTTGTTGATGGCCTGCTCCAGGCCCACGGGATCGGTGATGCCGCCGCCGAACTTCACATCCAGCACCAGGTTGCCCTGATCGGTCACCACGGGGCCAGCCTTCTTGACGGCCATGCGCAACTGGGCATCGCCCCCCATGGCCCGCAACTGCCCCTGCACCTGACGCCAGGCCCCCGGCAGCACCTCCACCGGCAGCAGGAAACCGAGGTTGAGGGTGTCCACCAGCTTGGTGGAATCCACCACCACCACAAAGCGCTCGGCCCGCACGGCCACCAGCTTTTCCTGCACGTGGCAGGCGCCGCCACCTTTGATCAGCTGGAAGGAGGGGTCCACCTCATCGGCGCCATCGATGGCCAGGTCGATGCGGTCCACCGCGTTGAGGCTCTGCAGGGGAATGCCCAGCTCAGCCGCCAGCACCTCCCCCTGGAAGGAGGTGGTCACCCCCACGATGTCGGTGAGTTCGCCGCTCTTGAGCTTGGCGCCGAGGGCCTGGATCATCAGGGCCGCCGTGGAGCCCGAGCCCAGGCCCACCACCATGCCGCTGCGGATCTGTTCGGTGGCGGCCGCCGCCACCGCCCGCTTCATCTGATCCTGCAGATCCGCCATCACCACACCACAACAGGGCCGTGACCGTAGCTCAGGCGTGGGGCAGGGCCTCAGGGCGGATGGAGAGCTGCAGCTCCTGCTCGCCCCGCAGCACGGTGAGCGGCAGGGTTTCCCCCACCTGGGAGGCCTCCACCAACCGCAACAACGCCGCCGGATCCACCACCTGCTGCTCGGCGGCGGCCACCACCAGGTCGCCGCGGCGCAGGCCCGCCCGCTCGGCTGGGCTTTCCGGCAACACCCGCTGCACCAGGGCCCCATCCCGCTCCGGCAACTGCAGCAGGGCGTTGGGGTCGGTGTTGTTGTCGCGGGCCAGGCGGGCGTTGAGGGGCACCAGCTGCAGCCCCAGGTAAGGGTGCACCACGCTGGAGCCCTGCCCCAGCTGGGCCGCCACCCCCTTGGCCAGGTTGATCGGAATGGCGAACCCCAGCCCAGCCCCGGGGCCGGAGCGCACCAGGGTGTTGATGCCCACCACCTCACCGTTGGCGTTGATCAGCGGACCCCCGGAATTGCCGGGGTTGATGGCGGCGTCGGTCTGGATCAGATCGAGGCGTTTATCCGAAAAACCGAGGCTGGTGATGTTGCGGTGCAGGCTGCTGACGATCCCCAGGGTGACGGTGCGCTCCAGGCCGTAGGGGGTGCCCAGGGCGATGGCCCAGTCGCCCACCTCCAGCCGCTCGGAATCCCCGAGGGGCGCAGCCTTGAGGCCGGATCCCTGGGGAATGCGCACCACCGCCAGGTCAGTGACGGCATCGCTGCCCAGCACCGTGCCCTCCAGATCACGGCCATCGGGGAGGGTCACCTCCACCCGGTCGGCCCCCTCCACCACATGGGCATTGGTGAGCACCAGCCCCTTGGCGTCGATCACGATTCCGGACCCCTGGCCCCGCTCGCGGCTGTGGGGCAGCTGATCGCCAAACAGCTCCCGCAGCAAGGGATCGTTGAAGGAGGGGTCGAGCCCAACCCGGGGCACGCTGCGCTCCGTGTCGATGCGCACCACCGCCGGCGCCACCTTCTTCACCGCCGCACTCACGAAGCTGCTGCCGGAGCCGAGGCCATCGGCCCAGGCCGGCCGCGCCAACCCCAGGCTCAGCAGCAGGGGCAGCAGCAGGAGTGGCAGGGCGAAAACGCGGCGCACGCAGGCCCGGGCAGTGGCCACTCAGGCTAGGCAGCTGGAGCGGGCCGCCAGCGCAGCAGCGCGGTGGTGATCTCCCCCGCGGCCCCCAGCTGCAGCCAGCGCCCCCCGGGGTCATCGGCCCGACCCAGGGGACAGGGCTGCACCGCCGGGAAGGACGCCAGGGTGGAGGGGCAGCTCCACAGGGGCAGGGGGTCGCCGCCGCCGGGGCGGGGCAGCAGCCCATGCCAGTGCTGGTGCACATGGCCGCAGACCAGGCCCCGCACCCGCGGGCTCGCCAGCAGCCGCTCCAGCAGGGCCGGGCCCTGGCGCAGGCCGATGGCATCCAGCTCGGGGGAGCCGATCGCCAGCGGTGGATGGTGCAGGGCCACCAGCAGCGGCGGACCGGTGGCCGCCAGCTGGCGATCCAGCCAGGCCCACTGGCTTGGCTCCAGCCATCCCTCCACGGCGCCAGGTCGGTGACTATCCAGCAGCAGCAGATCCCACCCCGCCAGCGGCAGCAACGCCGGCGCCAGCACGGCACAACGCCCCAGGGCGCAACGCAGCAGGGCGGGATGGTCGTGGTTGCCCGGCAGCAGCGCCACCGCCACCCCGAGGGGCAGCACCGCCTGCTCCAGCCACTCCCGCAGGCGCACGTAGCCGCCGAGGCTCTCGTCCTGACACAGATCACCGCTGATCAGCAGCAGATCGGGCCGCTGCCGGCGCTGCCGCAGGGCTTCACGCCAGCCGTGGCCCAGGCAGGGCAGGGCCGGTCGGCGGCGGCAACGCCCCCGGGGATCCGCCAGCAGGTGCGGATCGCTCAGCTGCAGGATGCGGATCACACCGAGGCCTCGGGGGGTTGGCCTTAAGTTGCCCCCTCTGCGCATGACTGGCATGGCTGCGATTCCCCCGGGCACCCGTCAACGCTGCGCCCTGTGCCAGGTGGAGATCCAGGGGCTGGCGGGCGGCCTCGAGCAGGTGCATTTCAGCCAGGGGGCACCCTCGACCCGCTCCAAGCTGTGGGCAAGGGTGTGCCAATACCTGCGCACGGACGAGCAAAAGGCGCAGTGCCTCAACCAGGACCCGAGCCTGCGCGGTGAACTCAAGCCTGGCGACGCCTACATGGAGCCCCCCGCCGTCGACCTCAGCACCCTGGGCGGCTGAGGGGGGGGGTTCGGGGGTCGAACCGGCGATCCACTAAGGTCAGGGTGTGCCCGGCGGGCACCTCTGAATGGTTGGACGGCCCTGCCCCCTGCCTTCAGGTCGCAGATCCCTGCAGGTGCCGGACGGGCTGCCCGTTCCCCCTGTCTCCGATCCGGCCTTGCCGCATCCCCTGACCCCCGACCTTGAACGCCTGGTGAGCCGGGTGGCCGCCGAGGCCGGGTATCAGCTGTGCGGCATCCAGCTGTTGACCCACCGCATCCCGATGACGCTTCAGGTGCAGTTGCGCCTGGGTGACGGCGGCGATGTGAATCTGGATGACTGCGCCACATTCAGCGGCGTGCTGGGGGATGCCCTGGAGGCCGATGGCCTGCTGGAGGAGGCCTATGTTCTGGAGATCAGCAGTCCTGGCATCAGCGAGGAGCTGAGCGAAGACCGCGATTTCCGCAGCTTCCGCGGTTTTCCGGTCTGCGTTCGCTACCGCGACGCCAAGACCGGCGCGGAGGCCGAGCGTGAAGGCCTGCTGCTGGAGCGTGACGACAGCACCGTGCACCTGAATGTGCGCGGCCGCACCGTTCGCCTGCCCCGGCCCTCCGTGATCAGCGTTCGCCTGATCACCCCAAGCAACGCCTGACCCCCATCCGTTTCCGCCTCACCCGCACCACCCCCCATGGCCCTTGTTCTGCTCCCCGGTCTGGCGAACCTGATCGAGGACATCAGCGAAGAGAAGAAGTTGCCCACCCCCGTGGTGGAGGCCGCCCTGCGTGAAGCCCTGCTCAAGGGCTACGAGCGGTACCGCCGCACCCTCTACCTGGGCATTAGCGAGGACCCCTTCGAAGAGGACTACTTCTCCAACTTCGACGTGGCCCTCGACCTGGACGAGGAGGGCTACCGCGTGCTGGCCTCCAAGATCATCGTGGAGGAGGTGGAGAGCGAAGACCACCAGATCGCCCTGGCCGAGGTGATGCAGGTGGCCGAGGACGCCCAGGTGGGCGACACCGTGGTGCTGGATGTCACCCCGGAAAAAGAGGATTTCGGCCGCATGGCCGCCGCCACCACCAAGCAGGTGCTGGCCCAGAAGCTGCGGGACCACCAGCGCCGCATGATCCAGGAGGAGTTTGCGGATCTGGAGGATCCCGTGCTCACCGCCCGGGTGATCCGCTTCGAGCGCCAGAGCGTGATCATGGCCGTGAGCAGCGGCCTGGGTCGCCCTGAGGTGGAGGCGGAACTGCCCCGCCGCGACCAGCTTCCCAACGACAACTACCGCGCCAACGCCACCTTCAAGGTGTTCCTCAAGGAGGTGAGCGAGGTGCCCCGCCGCGGACCCCAGCTGTTCGTGAGCCGCGCCAACGCCGGCCTGGTGGTTTACCTGTTTGAAAACGAGGTGCCCGAGATCCAGGAGGGCTCGGTGCGCATCGTGGCCGTGGCCCGCGAGGCCAACCCCCCCAGCCGCTCCGTGGGCCCCCGCACCAAGGTGGCCGTGGATTCGGTGGAACGGGAAGTGGATCCGGTGGGGGCCTGCATCGGCGCCCGCGGCTCCCGCATCCAGCAGGTGGTGAACGAACTGCGCGGCGAAAAAATCGACGTGATCCGCTGGTCCCAGGACCCGGGTCAGTACATCGCCAACTCCCTCAGCCCCGCCCGGGTGGAGATGGTGCGTCTGGTGGACCCCGAGGGACAGCACGCCCACGTGCTGGTGCCGCCCGATCAGCTCAGCCTGGCCATCGGCCGTGAGGGCCAGAACGTGCGCCTGGCGGCCCGCCTCACCGGCTGGAAGATCGACATCAAGAACAGCACCGAATACGACCAGGCCTCGGAAGACGAGAAGGTGTCAGAGCTGATCGCCCTGCGCCAGGAGGAGGAGGCCCTGCAGGCGGAAGCTGAAGCCCGCATGGAGGCGGAGCAGGTGCTGCGGGCCGAGGAGGACGCCCGCCTGCGGGAGCTGTATCCACTGCCCGAGGACGAGGAGGAGTACGGCGACGGCAGCTACGCCGAGTATCAGGAGGAGGCGGAAGCCGCCGAGGCCGAGGCTCCGGCCGAATCCGACAGCAGCGACGGGGACGAGGCCCGGTGAGTGGCCGCAGCGTCCTCCGGCGCTGCGTGACCTGCCGGAGCCTGCTGGATCGTCAGCAGCTCTGGCGGGTCATCCGCCTGGCCGATGGAGGACTCGCCCTCGACGCGGGCATGGGCAGGTCGGCTTACCTGTGCCGCGACCACGCCTGCCTCGAGGAAGCCAGACGCCGCAAGAAACTGCAGAAGGCACTCCGCTGCCAGGTTGCAGATTCCATCTACGCGGCCCTGGAGCAGCGCCTGCACACCTCCCCTTCCGCTGGCGCTGAGGCAAGATAAACAGTGGCCTCACCGTGGGTTGAGGTCCGGTGGCACCCGTTGCCCCGACCATTTGGAGCATTGAATGACCAGCAGCGGCAAAGTCAGGATTTACGAGCTGTCCAAGGACTTGGGCCTTGAGAACAAGGACGTGCTCGATGCCGCCGAAAAGCTGGCCATCGCGGCCAAGAGCCACAGCAGCTGCATCAGCGATGACGAGGCCTCCCGCATCCGCAGCCTGATCAAGGGCGGCGGCAATGGTGCCCACGCGGCAGCGCCGGCGCCGAAGGCGATCCTGTCCGTGAAGAAAGCCGCGGCACCCGCCCCCAGCCCCGCAGCCGCCGTCGAGCCCCCCAAACCGGCCGCCAAGCCCCCCGCCCCCAAGGCCGCCGCTCCGGTGCCGCCGCCGGCCAGCCCGGCACGGCCGGCGCCCGCCAAGCCCCCGGTGATGGCCGCGGCCAAACCGCCGGTGGTGGTGGCCAAGCCCGCCGCACCGGCCAAACCGGCCGTGATCGCCGCCAAGCCAGCCGCCAAGCCCGCGGTGGTGGCCACCAAGCCCGCCACGCCCGCACCGGCCCCGGCCCGGCCGGCGGCCGCCAAGCCCGCCCCCGGCGCCCCCACCCGTCCGGGTGCCCCGGCCCCGAGCCGGCCGGCACCGGCCGGCGCCCCCGCCCGCAAGCCCGCGCCGCCCATCGCCGGCGCCCCTACCCGGCCACCGGCGCCGGCCCCCCAGCGCCCCGGCGCCCCGGCGCCCGTCCGACCCGCCGCCGGTGGCGGCAGGCCCCAGCTGGTGGGTCGCCCCCAGGGGCAGGGACAGCCCGCTGCTGCCGGCGGTAGCCGCCCCGCTTCCCCCTCAGGCCGCCCCTCCCTGAGCCAGCGGCCCGGCATGCCCAGCCGCCCCGGTGCTCCGGCCCCCGTGCGGGCCGGCCAGGGCGGCCGCCCCGGCGCCCCACCGGTGCGCCCCCAGGTGGAGCTGGTGGGCAAACCGATCCGCCGCGACAGCAACGCCCCCATGGCCGGGGGCAGCCGCCCGGCGCCGCCGAGCCGCCCGGGCATGCCCGGCATGCGCAAGCCGGTGGCCCCCGGCGAGCTGATGCAGCTGCAGAAGCCGGGCGCCCGGCCCGCGGCCCCGGCCCCCCGCCGCCCCGGTGCCCCCGGGGCCGATGGAGCCCCCGCCGGTGAGGACGGGCTGCGCCCCCTGGCGACACCGCCCGCGGCGCCCCGCCGCCCCAACTTCCGCACGCCCCAGGCGCCGGCACCGGGCCGGGCCCGCCGCCCCGACTGGGACGACTCCGCCAAGCTCGAAGCCCTGCGCAGCCGCTCGCCCCAGAAGCAGCGCCAGAAGGTTCACATCATTGGCGAGAACGACGACGCCCTGACCGCCGAAACGGGGGGCTTCGCCGGCGAACAGGAGGCCCTGGTGCTGCAGGCCTCCCTGGCCCGTCCCGCCAAGCCCCGCAGCGTCTCCGCCGCCCAGCCGAAGCCCACGGTGGTGGCCCGCAAGCGCAAGAAGGAAACCACCCGCCAGCGCCAGCGCCGCCGCGCCATGGAGCTGCGGGCCGCCCGGGAGGCCAAGGCCCAGCGCCCCGAAATGCTGGTGGTGCCCGAGGGCAACCTCACGGTGCAGGAACTGGCGGACCGCCTCGGCGTCGACAGCTCCGAAATCATCAAGAGCCTGTTCTTCAAGGGCATCATCGCCACGGTCACCCAGACCCTCGATCTCTCCGCGATCGAGACGGTGTCCGATGAATTCGGCGTGCCGGTGCTCGAGGACGACGTGGAGGCCGCCGCCGCCAAGACGGTGGAGATGATCGAGGAGAGCGACCTGGCTCACCTGATCCGCCGCCCACCGGTGGTGACCGTGATGGGCCACGTGGACCACGGCAAAACCAGCCTGCTGGATGCCATCCGCAAAACCCGTGTGGCCGCGGGCGAAGCCGGCGGCATCACCCAGCACATCGGCGCTTACCAGGTGCAGGTGCCCCACGCCGGCGAACAGCGCAAGATCACCTTCCTGGACACCCCGGGCCACGAGGCCTTCACCGCCATGCGGGCCCGCGGCACCAAGGTGACCGACGTGGCCGTGCTGGTGGTGGCCGCCGATGACGGCGTGCGCCCCCAGACCCTGGAGGCCATCAGCCACGCCCGCGCCGCCAAGGTGCCGATCGTGGTGGCCATCAACAAGATCGACAAGGAGGGGGCCTCCCCCGACCGGGTGAAGCAGGAGCTCTCCGCCCAGGAATTGGTGGCGGAGGACTGGGGCGGCAACACCGTGATGGTGCCGGTGAGCGCCGTCAAGGGCGAGAACATCGACAAGCTGCTGGAGATGATCCTGCTGGTCACCGAAGTGGAGGACCTGCAGGCCAACCCCGACCGGATGGCCAAGGGCACCGTGATCGAGGCGCACCTCGACAAGGCCAAGGGCCCCGTGGCCACCCTGCTGATCCAGAACGGCACCCTGCGCACCGGCGACGTGGTGGCGGCGGGCCCGGTGCTGGGCAAGGTGCGCGCCATGGTGGACGACACCGGCAAGCGCGTGAAGGAGGCCGGCCCCTCCTACGCCGTGGAGGCCCTCGGCTTCAGCGAAGTGCCCACCGCCGGCGATGAATTCGAGGTGTACCCGGACGAGAAGAGCGCCCGGGCCGTGGTGGGCGATCGCGCCACCGAAGCCCGCGCCACCCGCCTGGCCCAACAGATGGCCTCGCGCCGGGTGTCGCTGGCGTCCATGTCCGGCCAGGCGAGCGAAGGGGAGCTCAAGGAGCTCAACCTGATCCTCAAGGCCGACGTGCAGGGTTCCGTGGAGGCGATCCTCGGCTCCCTGGAACAGCTGCCCCAGGAGGAGGTGCAGGTGCGGGTGCTGCTGTCGGCCCCGGGCGAGATCACCGAAACCGACGTGGACCTGGCCGCCGCCTCCGGCGCCGTGATCGTGGGCTTCAACACCTCCATGGCCCCCGGCGCCAAGCGCGCCGCCGACGCCACCGGTGTGGATGTGCGCGACTACGACGTGATCTACAAACTGCTCGAGGAAATCCAGATGGCCATGGAGGGCCTGCTGGAGCCCGAGATGGTGGAGGAAAACCTGGGCGAAGCCGAGGTGCGGGCCGTGTTCAGCATCGGCAAGAGCGCCGTGGCGGGTTGCTACGTCACCAACGGCAAATTGCAGCGCAACTGCCGGGTGCGTGTCTGGCGCGGCAAGGAGAAGGTGTTCGAGGGCGACCTCGACTCCCTGCGCCGCGGCAAGGACGACCAGAAGGAGGTGGCCACCGGTTTCGAATGCGGCATCGGCTGCGATCGCTTCGCCAACTGGCAGGACGGCGATCGGGTGGAGGCCTACAAACTGGTGACCCAACGGCGCACACTGAGCACCTGACCCCCAGCGGCGCGAGAGCGTGAATCCGGCACGACGCGAACCACTCCTGTGGATCCAGCTGCTGGGGCTCGCCGCCCTGCCCCTGGAGGCCTTGGCGCTGCTGCTGGTGTTGGCGGGGTCGGACCCCGGGCTGTTCCCGGGGTTTGAGCGGGTGCTGGCCTGGGCCCTGGGGGCCCTGGCGCCGGCGGTGCTGTTCTGGCGGTTGCCGCCTGATCTGTGGTCCCTGTTGGTGGTGCAGGTGCCCCTGCGGGGGCGGCGGCCCGATCAGCTGCGCCTCAGTGCCCTGCAGACCGCCCTGCCCCTGAAACTGGTGGCGGCCGGCGGCAGCCTGCTGCTGCTGCCGCTGCTGTGGTGGTCGGATGCGGCGGCGGGCATGGCCTGGGCCTGGTCGCCCCTGAATGCCAGCCCGCGGCTGGTGGGGCTGCTGGTGGCCCTGCCGCTGCTGGCCCTGATGCTCTGGCAGTGGCAACAGCTGGTGCAGGTGCTGTGGCTGTTCAGCCGTTCGGCCCAGCAGCTGGAGCAGACCCTGCCCCTCAGCCAGAGCCAGGCGGCTCAGCAACGCCTCAACCTGGGGCTGCCGCTGCTGCTGTTGCCCCCCCTCGACCTGCCGGAGCCGCCACCAGCGCCCAAGCCGGAGCCCGAGCCGGCACCTGAGCCTGCAGCTGAGCCTGAGTCAGCCGCCGAACCGGATCCCGAAGCCGCCCCGGCGCCCGAACCAGCGCCCGAACCCGAGCCCGAGCAAGCCGAGGAGGAGCCGCTCCCGGCCTCAGCCGTTGTCGTCGTCGACGCTGCGGTTGCGGTCGAACCAGAGCAGCCCACCGAACAGCACGACGGCGCCGACCTGGATGCCGAGGTCGCTGAGGGCGACGAGCTCCCCGGCGGAGGCGCGGAGGGCCATGGTGGCCAGACCGATGGCACCGGAGGCGGTGAAGGCGAGCCATAGGCCCCGCCGCAGCCCCCGCCAGGGGGTGCGGGCCTCCTGCAACAGCCGCGAGCGCAGGGCTGGATCCAACGACGGGGGGCCGCTGCGGGCCGGATCCGAACCAGCCATGGAGCGGCCTCGATTGCATGTGGGGCTGAATGCTAGTTTCTCAACGCTGCCGGTGTAGCTCAGTGGTAGAGCAACTGATTCGTAATCAGTAGGTCGCAGGTTCAAATCCAGTCACCGGCTTTTTGTTTCCATTCCAGTCATCAACAGCCGCCCTCAGCGCAGGTGCGACGTTGTTTTTGCCCCATTGCAACGGCGACTGATCCCCCACGTTGCGGCAACGGTTGCGGCGCTGTGCAGCGGTTCGCAGCGTGATCCAATCGCAGCGCATTTCAAGCCGGCAAAGATCACCGGCCAAAGCGCCGCATCACTGCTAGGAGTGACCCAACGCCCCCCTCGCCATGCGCACCCCCCTGCTTCTCCTGGCCGCGGCCCTGGTGCTGGCGGGCTGCCAACGGGGCCCCAGTGAAAGCCAGCGGCTGGAGCGGCTGGAGCTGCGCCTGCAGCAATTGGAGCAGCGCCTCAACGCTCCCGATGGCCCCAACAGCGCCGACCGTGGCGGCAAAGCCCCGGCGGGGCCAGTGAAGTCGCTCACCTTCCGCATGGGCAGTGCCGACGACCGCCTGCGCATCTATTGGGCCGATGGCAGCAACAGCGATCTGCCCTGCACCAAGGAGCAGGGCACCTGGGCCTGTGGCTAAAGGGCCGCCAGGGCATCCCCCCAGCCCAGCTCACAACCCCAACGTTCCCGCTGGCAGAGGCTGAGGGCAATGCCCTTCTCGCCGTAGGCCGCCTCGTTGATGAACACTGGCCAACGGGCCGCGGGGTTGGCGCCGGGTTCGTAGGCGATCACCGTGCCATCGGCACTCCAGAAGAGGGGATCCCCCGGCGTCAGGGGGCGCCAATCGCGGTGCTGGCGGAGGGGGTGAACGGCGGCGGCGGGGCGGCCATCGCCATGGCGGGGCAGATCAACGCTGCCGGCATGGCGATGCACCCACAGCGCTTCAGGCAGCCGCAGCCGCCCGGCCCGGGCCTGGGCCAGCACCGCCAGGCAGGCCTCCAGGGCGAGCTGGGTCTGGCGGCAGATGCTGGCGCTCAGCAACCCCTGGGGCACCGGCCCCACCTCGATCACCAGGCCGGCGGGCCAACGCTCCACCAGGAAACCCGTCTGGGCGGCATCGGCCTCATGCAGATACACCGGTAAGCCCAGCCGCGCCTGCACCCCCGCCGCCAGGGCCAGATCGGCGGGCCGGCGGCCGTACACCACCAGGGAATTGCCCATGGCGCTGGTGGTGCTGTGCAGATCGAGGGCCACGCTGCAGGGCTGGTCGCCATCGGGGCCGAAGCGGGCCAGCAGCTGCCGGGCCCGCTGCACCTCCAGCTCCTGGCGGCTGGGGTCCGCCAGGAGCTCCGGCGCAAAGCTGCGGTTGAGGTCGCGGTCGATGTAGCGGCGGTTGGCGGCCAGGGCCTCGGGGTTCCCCAGCTCCAGGGCCAGCTCCACCCCCGCCGCGGCCAACAGCTCAGGCCGCTGGCGCCACTGCTCCAGCAACCAGGGGGCGTTGCGCTCGTTGCCGTGGGTGGCGGCCACCACCAGCACGCGGCCCTGGGCCATGGCCTGTTCTCCCGCTGCCTCTTGCGCCAGCCTGGCAGCAGTGAGGCGCAAACGCCGATGGCGATCCCCCCGGCCGTGGTGCGTGCCGCCCGCACGGGCTGGCACTGGCAGTGGCAGCGGTTGATGGGCGGGCTGGGGCCCGCCGATGCCGACGGCAACTACATCCGGCCCGCCGGGGCCTTCACCCAGCCGCCACCCGTGCCGGCCAACGCCGGCGCCGCCGGCGGCCATGTGCTGATCGTGGGGCGCAGCTGCCCCTGGGCGCACCGGGCCTGGTTGGTGTGGCTGCTGCGGCAGCTGCAGGGGAGCATCGACCTGCTCACGGTGGAGCCGGATCCGGAGGAAGGGCGCTGGCGCTTCAGCCAGCCCTTTCTGGGCTGCGACACCCTGCAGGAGCTCTACCAACGCGCCGGCGCCGACCCCGGCCAACGGGCCACGGTGCCGGTGCTGGTGGAGCGGGCCAGCGGCCGGGTGGTGGTGGGCGAAAGCGCCCGCCTGATGGAGCTGCTCAACGCCTGGCCCGCCGCCGCCGATGCCCCCGACCTGGAACCTCAGCCCCTGCGGGAGGCCATCGAGGGCTGGCGGGAGCGGCTGCAGGGCAGCGTCAACGACGGCGTCTACCGCTGCGGCTTCGCCCGCACCCAGGCGGCCTACGACCGGGCTGAGGCGGCCCTGTTCGCCACCCTCCAGCAGGCGGAAGCGGCGCTGGGCGCCGGTGGCCCCTGGTTGTGTGGCCCCCAGCTCAGCCTCGCGGACGTGCAGCTGTTCCCCACCCTGATCCGGCTGGAACTGGTGTACGGGCCCCTGTTCGGCGTCAGCCGCCAGCCCCTCTGGCAGCTGCCGGCCCTGTGGGGCTGGCGGCAACGGTTTTTTGCGCTGCCTGGGGTGGCCGCCAGCTGCTGCGACCAGGCCTGGCGCCAGGACTACTTCGGCGCCCTGTTCCCGCTCCACCCCTCCGGGATCGTGCCCGCCGGGCCGTCCCTGGCCACACTGGTGCAAGCCCAGGTGCAGCCATGACCAGCGCCAGCGACCTGCCCGCCGATGTGGTGTTCGAGGGGGTCTACGGCCCCTTCCGCATCACCGATGCCGATCGCCGCGAGGTGCTGGGCTACCGGCTGGCGCTGTTCACCGCCGCCCTCGCCCAGGCGGCCCTGCTGCTGCAGTGGCAGCGCTGGGGAGGCGGCTGGCTGTGGCCCTGGCTGCTGCCGCTGCTAGCCGGCGTGGGGCTGGCGTTGCGCTGGATTCACATCTACCTGCGGCCGCTGCACCGGGCCCTGCAGCTGCTGTGGCTGGTGGGCAGCCTGGGGTTTGTGGCCCTGGCGATCCAGGCGGGCCCGAGCGGCATGGCCCAGGCGGTGGCGGCGGATGGCCGCTGGATCTGGGCGATCGGGCCCTTCTTCGCGGCCCTGGCGGGCATCGGCTTCAAGGAGTTCTTCTGTTTCCGGCGGCCGGAGGCCATCGGCGTCACCCTGCTGCTGCCGGTGGCGCTGCTGGGGCACCTGAGCGGCCTACTGCCCGGGGGCGGCACGGCGCTGCTGCTGGGGCTGGAGGCGGCTCTGCTGCTGGTGCTCTGCCTGCGCAAATTCCCCATGGCTGCCGCCGCCGATGTGGGCGACAAGAGCGTGTTTGCTTATCTGGAGTCCCAGCGGTAACGCCCCAGCCCTTGAGCCTGATCAGCCTGGTGGAGGTCCGCAAGGACTTCGGCATCCGCACCCTGTTCGACAACCTCACCCTGCATGTGGGGGAGCGGGAGCGGCTGGGGCTGATCGGCCCCAACGGCGCCGGCAAATCCACGCTGCTCAAGTTGCTGGCGGGCCTGGAGCCGCCAGGCGCCGGCCAGCGGCGGGTGCTGCCCCAGGCGCGGATCGTGCTGGTGAGCCAGGAGCCGGAGATGGATCCGGAGCGCACCGTGCTGGAGCAGGTGTTTGCCGGCAGCGGCGAAAAGATGGAACTGCTGGGGCGCTACACGGCCCTCAGCGATGCCCTGGCCCTGGCCCACGGGGAGGGGCGCGATGACACCGCCCTGCTGGCGGAGCTCAGCAGCCTCAATGCCCGCATGGACCAGAGCCAGGCCTGGGGGCTGGAGCAGCAGATCCGCGAGGTGCTGCAGCAGCTGGGCATCGGCGACACCCAGCGCCGCGTGGGCGACCTCTCCGGCGGCTACCGCAAACGGCTGGCCCTGGCGGCCGCCCTGGTGGCGGATCCGGATGTGCTGCTGCTGGATGAACCCACCAACCACCTCGATGCCGACTGCATCCAGTGGCTGCAGGGCTACCTGCAGCGTTTCCGCGGCGCCCTGGTGCTGATCACCCACGACCGCTACGTGCTCGATCAGGTGACCGACCGGATCGTGGAGGTGGACCGGGGCGAGGCCCGCAGCTACAGCGGCAACTACGCCACCTACCTGGGCCGCAAGGCGGAGCAGGAGGAGTCAGCGGCCGCCAGCGAAGCGAAGCTCAAGGGGGTGCTGCGGCGGGAGCTGGAGTGGCTGCGCCGGGGCCCCAAGGCCCGCAGCACCAAGCAGAAGGCCCGCATCCAGCGGATTGAAGCCCTGCAGGAGATCCCCAAACGGCAGGTGAAGGGGCAGGTGAGCCTGGCCAGCAACCAGCGGCGCCTGGGCAAACGGGCCATCGAGGCGGAGGCGCTGCAGGTGTGGGCCAGCGAGGCGGCCCGCGAGGCCGGAGCCGCGCCGCTGCTGCGGGACTTCAGCTACGACTTCAGCCCGGAGGACCGTGTCGGGATCATCGGCCCCAACGGTGTGGGTAAATCCACCCTGCTGGATCTGATCGCCGGCCGGCGCCAGCCCCACGGGGGCCGCATCGAACTGGGCGGCACCGTGAAGCTGGCCTATTTCGATCAGCACAGCCACCAGCTGCTGGATGGCACCGATGCCGCCGGCCGCGAGCGCAAGCTGATCGATGTGGTGAAGGACGCCGCCAGCTCCATCGAACTGGAGGGCAGCACCCTCAGCGCCGCCCAGCTGCTGGAGCGGTTTCTGTTTCCCCCGGCCCAGCAGCACCAGCCGGTGAGCAAGCTCTCCGGCGGCGAACGGCGGCGGCTGCACCTCTGCCGCCTGCTGATCGAAGCCCCCAACGTGCTGCTGCTGGATGAGCCCACCAACGACCTGGACGTGCAGACCCTGACGGTGCTGGAGGACTTCCTGGAGGACTTCCGGGGCTGCGTGGTGGTGGTGTCCCACGACCGCTATTTCCTCGATCGCACGGTGGACCGGCTGTTCTGCTTCGACGGGGGACGGCTGCAGCGCTTTGAGGGCAACTACAGCGCCTACCTGGAGCGGCAGGGGGCCGCCAAAGGCCATGCCAGCGCGTCAACGCCCACCCCCAGCACCGAGCCCACCGCCCCCCAGCCTGCGGCGCCGAAGCAGCGGCGGCGCAGCTTCAAGGAAACCCGCGAACTGCAGGCCCTGGAGACCGAGCTGCCCCAGTGGGAAGCCCGGCGCCAGGAGCTGGAGCGGGGGCTGGCGACGGGGGGTGCGGATTACGGCGCCCTGGAGCTGCTCAGCCAGGAGCTCAGCGAGCTGCTGCTGCGCATCGAACAGGGGGAGGAGCGCTGGCTGGAGCTCAGCGAGCTGCCGGGCTGATCCCTGCGCCCTGGGCCGCACTGCTGCGGCGACGGCGCTGCAGGTGGGGGGCCTCCCCGGGGGCGCAGCTGGGGCGGGCGCTCAGGTCGCAGCGGGGCGCGATGGGGGCAGCGGGGGCGCCGCTGCCGGCCGCCGCAGCGGTGAGCCAGGGCTGCTGGCGGGGGCGGGCACCACGGGCCTCCTCCTCCTTCATGGCGGTGGGCTTGTAGTCATCACAGCCCCGCTGCAGGGCCATCTCATCGCCCATGCGGCGCAGGTAGAGGTCGAGCGACCAGGTGACCTGGTTGTGCTCGAAGGCCTCACAGGCCGCCAGCAGGGAGGTGAAGCGCTGGCTCACCAGGCCGCTGGGGGAGCACTGCTTCCACTCGAGCACCTCCTCAAAGCTGAGCCCCTGGCGCCACTGACGCTGCTCCGAGAGGTAGCAGTGGTGGTCGGGGCCGTTGATCCAGAACAGCTGGCCATGGTCATCGATGAAATGGCGATCCCGCCGTTGACGGATCCGGGCCATGGGACAGCTGTGCAGCTGCTTCTCTCCTAGCCACGGCGGCGCCAATGCGCCGCAAGGGCCAGCATCAGAAGCCCACCACAAACCCCGGCACTGGCGCCCGGGCACCCGTATGGTGTGCGCGACGTCGAGCGGCCCGAGCATCTCCGGCCCCTTCCATGAACACCATCGACGAGCACATCGCCAAGGACAAGTCCGAGATCGCAGCGGCCCTGGAGGCCGGCGATGCCAGCAAGGTGCGTCACCTCGAAGGCGAACTCAAGGACCTCGAGGAGTACAAGGCCCACCACCCCGGGGACAACCATGACCCCACCCCGCTCGAGGTGTTCTGCGACCTGAACCCCGAAGCCCCTGAGTGCCTGGTCTACGACGACTGATCGTCGCTTCGGGGATCTGACCTCAGATCCCCAGCTGCTGCCAGGTGGCCGCCAGTAGCTGATCCAGGTTTCGCGCCGCGGCCGCCGAAATCGCGAGCACGGGCCCGCCGCAGTTCTGCTCCAGCAGCTGCCGGCGGGCCTGGAGCTCCTCCTCCAACAGCAACTCAATCTTGGTGAGGGCCACCAGGGTGGGCCGCTCACTGAGACCGTTGCCATAGGACTGCAGTTCCTGCTGCACCACCTGCAGGTCGCGGACGACGTCTTCGGAGCTGGAATCCACCAGGTGGATCAGCAGCCGTGTGCGCTCGATGTGGCGCAGAAAATCGTGCCCCAGCCCCGCCCCCTGGGCCGCCCCGGCAATCAGCCCTGGGATGTCGGCGAACACGGTGCCATCGCCGGTGGGCCGGCGCACCACCCCCAGGTTGGGCACCAGGGTGGTGAAGGGGTAGTCGGCGATCTTGGGGCGGGCTGAAGAGAGCACCGAAATCAGGGTGCTCTTGCCGGCATTGGGCAGGCCGATGATCCCCACCTCCGCCAGCAGCTTCAGCTCCAGCTGCAGGTTCCAGGCTTCACCGTCGCGGCCCTCGGTGCATTTCTCCGGGGCGCGGTTGCGGTTGCTGAGGTAGTGGGCGTTGCCCAGGCCGCCGCGGCCCCCCACCGCCACCAGCAGGCGTTGGCCCTTATCGGTGAGGTCCCCCAGCAGGATGTTGGTGCGCAGGTCGCGCACCTCCGTGCCGCAGGGCACCTTGATGGTGAGGTGGTCGCCGCTGGCGCCGGTGCTCTTGTTGGGGCCGCCCCGGCGACCATCCACCGCCTCGAACAGGCGCTTGTATTTGAAGTCGAGCAGGGTCTGCAGGTTGGGATCGGCCTCGAGCCACACATCGCCGCCGCGGCCGCCATCACCGCCGGAGGGGCCGCCGGCCGGCACGTACTTCTCCCGGCGGAAGGCCACGATGCCGTCACCGCCGCGGCCGGCCTGCACCGCAATGCGGGCCTGATCAATGAACTGCATTTGATCAACCCTAGGATCGGGCCGCCGCGGGCCCAGGGGTTGGCAGAGGTTCGGTTCCAGCAGGTCAGCAAGACCTACCCACCCCGGCGGGGCAGCGCGCCGGTGGAGGTGCTGCGCCAGCTCGATCTGGCCATCGCCGATGGGGAATTCCTGGTGCTGGTGGGCCCCTCGGGCTGCGGCAAGAGCACCCTGCTGCGGCTGCTGGCGGGCCTCGAATCGCCAACCGGCGGCGACATCGTTGTGGGGGACCGTTGCGTCACCCAGCTGCGGCCCGCCCAACGGGACGTGGCGATGGTGTTCCAGAGCTATGCCCTGTATCCGCACCTGAGCGTGGCGGACAACATCGGCTTCGGGCTGCGGCGCCAGCGGCGGCGCACGCCCCTGCAGCAACTGGCCGATGGGCTGCACCGGGCCAGCGCCGGCCTCCCCAGTCCCTTGCGGTTTCCCTCCAGCCGGGAAAGCCGGATCCAACAGCGCATCAGCGAGGTGGCCAGCACCCTGGAGCTCGATCACCTGCTGGATCGGCTGCCCAAGGAGCTCTCCGGCGGCCAGAAACAACGGGTGGCCCTGGGCCGCGCCATCGCGCGCCAGCCGGCGGTGTTCCTGATGGATGAACCGCTCAGCAACCTCGACGCCAAGCTGCGCACGGGCACCCGCGCCCAGATCGTGGAGCTGCAGCGACGGCTGGGCACCACCACGGTGTACGTGACCCACGACCAGGTGGAGGCGATGACCATGGGCCATCGCATCGCCGTGCTCAACCGCGGCCAGCTGCAGCAGCTGGGCACGCCGATGGAGCTGTATCAGTGGCCCAGCAATCTGTTTGTGGCCCAGTTCATCGGTAGCCCACCCATGAACCTGCTGCCGGTGCAGGCGGTGGGCAACGGCCAACTGCAGCTGGGGGGGCGCCGCTTCCTGCTGGAGGGCCCGGTGCGCGCCGCCCTGGAGCAGTGGCAGAGCCGGGGCGGCCCCGACGCCCTCACCGGCGGCCTCCGGGCAGAACACCTGCGGCTGGCCCCCGCCACCAACCGCAACCTGCCCGCGGAGCTCTGCCATGTGGAGAGCCTGGGCAACGAACAGCTGCTCACCTGCCGGCTGCTGGAGGGGGATCAGCTGGTGCAGCTGCGGGCCGAACCCGACCAGCGGGTGGCCCCTGGCGAAACCGTGCACCTGGAGGTGGAGCCCGGCGGCTGGCGACTGTTCGACAACGGCGGTGACGCCCTGCCGCCCGCGCCCGTGGCCACCCCAGTGGCTCCCGAGCCGCTGCTGCCGCCGCTGGGCTGAGCCCTACTTCGGCCAGATCACGCTGCAGCCGGGGCCGCCATCCCCCTGCTCCGCATCGCTCACACGCTCCACGTAGGGGAGCGTGGCCAGCCACTCCCGCAGGCCGCGCTTGAGCTTGCCGGTGCCGATGCCGTGGATCACCCACAGCGGGCCACTGGCGGTTCGCAGTTGGTCCTCCACCGCCGCCTCCGCCTCGTGCACCCGCAGGCCGCGCACGTCCACGGTGTTGCGCTCGGTGCGCACCTGGGGGCC
>Ga0194113_10002727_pt1 | contig 23940 bp, 23 predicted proteins | sample TA2MahC200mmetaG_FD_146193 | JGI IMG/M metagenome (GOLD analysis project Ga0194113, IMG submission 146193) | Freshwater microbial communities from Lake Tanganyika, Tanzania - TA2015017 Mahale Deep Cast 200m | ecosystem: Environmental > Aquatic > Freshwater > Lake | place: Tanzania: Lake... | reverse complement strand
ATAACTCTTGATTGGAAATTGGCCCGATAAAGGATCGCAATATCTTTGTGGCTAAAGCCGTAATTCTCAACCAATTCTCTGACCTCATTCACAATGGAAAGAGCCTCTCCTTCTTCGCTTGAGGATTCAAGGACGATGATATCTTCTCCTTTAGGATTGTGGGTCTTAAGGGTCTTCTCGATTTTTCTCTTGTTGGCCTGAATCAAGTTCTGGCAGGCCTTGAGGATCTGGGGAGTGGAACGGTAATTGAGATTTAGAATAAAGAGCTTTGCTCCTTCGAAGGTTTTTGTGAAGTTTAGGATATTTCCAACACTTGCCCCTGTGAAGGCATAGATACTTTGCCAGTCATCTCCGCATACCCAGAAGCTCTGACCATTTGCCCCGCTGATCAAGGTCTTAAGAATCTCTCCCTGTGCTGGGTTAATGTCCTGGTACTCGTCAACAAGGATATGGACAAACCTGTCAGAGTACTTGTCCCGTATGGATTCATTCTCGCTTAGCAGACGGTATGCCTGGACGAGTAAGTCATCAAAGTCTAAAAGGCATTTCTTTTGCTTCTCAAGGTCATAGGATTCATAGATATTCCCAACTTTTTGCATGGATTTGTCTCCCAGGTAGAGCTCCCTGAATTCCTCAACGGAGATGAGATTATTCTTGGCCAGGCTTATTTCATTTAAGACCATGGAACTGGAGAGGTCTTTGATCCGGAGTTGCTTCATGATGTTTCTGACGAATATGATTTGCTCCTTTCCTGAGAGAATATCAAAAGTCTTTCCCTCGCTTCTGAGGAGGTAATGACAGAAGCTGTGAATGGTAGATAGGGTGACCCTGGATGCCTGATCTCCAAGAATAAGGATAAGCCTTTGTCTCATCTCCTCTGCGGCGTTTCTTGTGAACGTAAGGCCTAAGATATTTTCGGGTGGAACCCCATGAGAGGTTACCAGCTTTACAATTCTATGGGTAAGGGTCCTGGTCTTTCCTGTTCCGCATCCTGCTACAATGACAGCGATTCCGTTTAGAAAGTTTGCCGCTTCTTCCTGCTCCTTATTTAGCTCGCTCAACGGTTTTCACCTCCCTTCCATTTTGGATTGTCTTTATGGCCATGGTGACCCTGAACATGAGGGCAATGGTTTCGTCAATCTCAGGTTTGGTCTTGTCTTCCAGGATGAAGTCTCTTAACTTTTCTTGCTTCTCCTTGAGGATAGTCTTTAGGAGATTGATCACTTCTTTAGAGGAATGCCTTATCATCAGTTGATCAATAGCCATGATTACCTTCTTCCCGTTGTCCTTTTTGCCCACGGTCAGATATTCCTGAGCCGTTTGAATGATTTCTTTATTCATTTGCCTTCCTCCATAAACCAATTGTCACATGCTTTCTTGTAAGCACAGTTTTTGCATCTCCAGTTTGAGGTGCTGTCGTTAGGAAGGAAAACCCCTTTGTTGATTCCATTCCAGACTTCGAGGATCTTCCTGACAGCCCTGGCCTCATCAACCTCACTGCGAGTCGTATAATAGGGTTCAAACTTTGGGGTCTTGGTCTTGATCAGGCAGTCAAACTTAAGAAGGATTTCCCTGTTTGAGTAACCGTTCTCCTTTGCAGCCATCTGGTAAAGGGTAAGCTGGAAGTTTCTGTCTACCTCATCATTGGAGTAGGCTTTTTTCGAGGTTTTCCAGTCGGTGATGATCAGTGTCTCAGATTCGTCTTCTTCGATAAGATCTATTGCTCCAATAATGGGAACCGGGCAGTTTCCGACCATGAAGCTGAAAGGTTCTTCTACCCCGATGATCGTGAAATTGTTTTCAGGGATTTTATTGTGATAGACCGTAAGAAGTTCTTTCCCCTCCAGGAGGAGGGTATTAAAGTCTTTGCCTTCAGAATAGCAAATGTCTTCCTTTCCTTCTGCCGTTTCCTTCCAATATTTTTCGAATATCTGGTGCAGTTCTTTTGCAGAGAGAAATTTCCCTTCCATTTTCATTCGGTAATGCTCTTCGAGAACCTTGTGTATGCAGGAACCGAATTCCAGCGAATCGGACCGGAATTCCATTGGAAGCTTGTCTAGCCTTCCAAATTTGTAAAGAAGGCCACAATCGAGGTAGTCATTAATTGAAGATGATGAGAGGTGAGGGTTTTTTCTCAATTCAGATATGTCCATGGTAGATTACCTCCTGGGTTATTAGAGATACAGGGACAGGAGGTCCTTCCATCTTCTGTCCCCTCCTTGCCAGATAGACAGTTGCGCGCCTCCTGTCCCTGTTTCGAGATCGAGATCACAGTAGTAATTCAAAAATGAAACATTACCGTATCCTCTACTGTCTGGTTTAACCTTTTGTTTTTTTTGGGTAAGAATCCTACTGAGGCGGGTGATAATTTAATGTGTGATATTGTTGAAAACTACTGTCTGATCAGGCAGATTGCTGGAGGTTTCGGATGAGGGAGACTGCATCGGAGGCAGAAAGCTTATCAAGAGGAAGGCCAAATGTGTCAGTGCTCATTTTTTCAAGTTCTTCGACTGAGATTCCTCTTCTCCTGCTTAAATTAAAAACCGCTCGTTTCTGTGCCTCCGACATGAGGGGGGTGTCAGTTTTTGTTTTCTTCTGGCCGTTATTGTCGGGTTTTTCTGATACTTTAGCTTCGGGCTGAGCAGTGGTTTTCTTTTCTTCCTTCTGAGGGGTGATGATATTCTTTACAGAATCAACGGACTTAACTCCTCTCCCATTTCCGTTATTGGGTTGAGAAGCGGGGGACTCCGCCTTCATCACCTTTTTGGGAAAGGGTTTGACTTTTCCTTTTTGAGCTGTTCCCTTTTCCTCATTTCCAATCACCTCATCCAGATCTCCAAGCTCTTCCATGCAGGTCATTCCGATATTGGTAAGATCTCTTAAAGCCCTTGCCTTGGCCCGGGTTGAGGCCATGCGGATCAGGTGTCTGGAGACTTTGGAGTTACAGCTTGCCGGGTTGGCATCCCCCACATCGATGAAGGATTCTCCGAAGGTTGTTTTGGCATGGGCTTTACAGATGGCCGTCTTTTCGTTCTCCTGGGTGGGATACTGGATGATCTCTGTTTCAAGGCTTGCCATCTTCTTCTGGTGGGCCAAATCCAGAAGCCCGGCGTATTTGACAAAGTCCTGGCCATCGATCTGAACGATGAATCTCGGATCAAGCTTGGGCTGGGCTTTATGAAGCGTCCTGGCATTCTCCGAATCGTGCTCGCAATTCATCAGAGCCAGGATGTGTTTGCATTTGAACTGAGGGTCATTCTTTGAGCCTTTGGCAAAGTCTCCGCAGGTGCAGGACTGCCCCTCCCCGTTTCCGCAGTTGACCTTATAAAGGATCAACCCGTCCTCGCTCGATACGAAGTGATCTCCCGCGTCCTCCACCCGGATGACTCTCAGGTTTTGGGCCTTGTTGTTACGTTTTTGAACCTCCTGAACCGTTGTCATGTTTTCCTCCTATCTTGTCTTTCAGAAGGGTTAGCACTTCAATGGCTAACCCGGCTATCATGATGAGAATGTCCCAAGCTCTTTTTGTCATGTGATGACTCCTTAAATTGGGATTTCTTCTTCAGGTTGTTCTCCTTCCTTTCCTTGCTCAAATCCTCGGCCATCGGTTTTGATGAACTCCAATGTGTTGGCAATCAAATGAAAAGAACTTCTCTGAATGCCTTCATCGGTTTCCCACCTGCTCTGATCAAGGGTTCCGATCACGGCGATTCTGGCTCCTTTGTGCAAATACCGACTCACGACATCCGATAGTTTGTGGAAACACGTCACCTTAATCCAGTTTGTTTTTTTCTTGCTGGAGTGGAAAGCCAGATTGAAGGTAGCCACTGGTTCCCCTTGACTTGAATAAAAAACCTCCGGATCTGCACCAAGATTCCCAGTCAATATGCATTGATTTAACATTCTGTATCACCTCCTTTCTTTTTGAGATTTTAATTAACTGATCCAAGTAATCATACTTATTAACTCGTGTCCCCTCGGACAATCATAGGCCTCACCTCCCATCCCTGATATGTGTCTCTTCTTGCCAAAGAGCCTTTTTATAATTCCTCCTTTCTCTTTGAGATTAACTCCAAACGGACTCTTTCCAAATCCAAGAGGTCTTGATATTAATTGCTTTGAATCGTACATCTTCTTACATACATTACAGTAAACATGGCCTTTGCCTGCCCTTATTAAATCCAGGATTATAAATCCAAAATAATCTGCTTCGACTTTTATGACTGGAGAAAGGCATGAAAAAATTGTGTCTAATATTTTGGTGGCTTCATGAACGTTCTGATCAGAATAATACTTGAGACGGTCGATAACATCCGGGAGGATAAAATCAAAAATAGCGTTATCATTTTTATACATCACTGTTCTCATAGAAGCTCCTTTGTTGTTATGAAAGAATGAATTGTGGGTGAATAGGAGTCTTATCCAAAAATTAATATATATAGAAGTTGAGGGTATCCATGATTCTGGATCTGAAGGTTGAACTCGGTTAAATCGGTGGGTATGGTAGGAAGGAAACTTCTTTCACGTTTGATTGGCTGTTGACGTTTTCTCAATAAGTTTCAGTTAACGGGGTTTAAGGCGGGATGGGAGGAGGGGTCAGATAAATTGAAATGAGTGGAGCAATAGCACAATTTGTCTGTGGAGCCATTGTTAGGTGGAGTCTCGGCTGGCGAGTACACCTACAAAGAGTGAAGATGGGCTGTCTATTTGATCTGAAGATTTACGATTGAAATAGAGTATAACATTGAAATCAGCGGCGGCTGAAGGATGTCCGCTGGATTGATTGGTTCGGCAGCTTAAGGATCAGCTTCATTATCGGTCGAAGTAGCTGTGGCGATAGATAGATAGGGAACTGGGAAAGAGCGAAATAGAGCCAAGTGAGATCCGGCAAGGCTCCTCCGGTAGCGGCAAGCATCAAGCCCATGTTTCGCTGAGAAGCCATAAACGCAAGCGCAAGAGCACGCTCCCGGCCTGCAAACAGAAACAGGAGAGTGGTCAAAAGAAGCACGGCAAGAAATACCAAGAAGGCGAGCGCTGCAAGGCGAATCGTGATCATTGGCGCGGCGACGAATCTATCGCCAACTTTTTCCATCAAGGCTGCCACGAAGACAAAAAGGACCAGTATATTCAGACCGTTGATTCTATCGTTATGTCGCTCGATGGTGGCCATGCCGAGAACTCGACGCGCCAAGAAACCTACCAAAGCTGCCCCCGCAAGGATTGCAAACAACCTGACTGCAAGTAACCACGGAGAAATCGAGAGGGTCGGTCCGACAAACAGGTGCGCAAACAGGGGTGCTGTAATCGGGATTAGAGCAGTGCTGGTAATGAGGGTGACAAGCACAAGGGTGGCATCCAACCCCATGAGCGCTGCGAGCGCCGGAGCTGCCATCATCGGAGAGGCGACTGCCTGCAACATGAGGCCGAGGAATAGACCGGGTGTTTGCCTGTCAAGACCCAACGCAAGGCAACCGATGCCGAAGAGAACAGGGACCGCTACAGAGGTCCAGGCCGTTGCAGCACCCACGATAAAGGGGCGACGCATACAAGTCTTGAAGCCTGCGCTATCCACCCGAAGGAAAGCGATACACAGGAGCACAAAGACGGCTTCGGTGACATACGGTTTGAGCATCGTGCCCAACCACGGCAGGGCGATACCAATAACCACAAGCGCTGCCACCGCACGCGTTCCCTGCTTTCCGAGCCACGAGAGGACTTCACTGGGCGTATCAATAAAGAGCATTCTAAGCAACGCTCTTGGCATCAATCTCCTGAGGTCATCAATACGTCATGCCAAACAATGATTATACTTGCAATTTGTAATTTGTAAGAATCCTACCTATTCAATTACTCATTGTCAATGGACATTTGAGGTTGAGGATTTTCGTCTGAAAGGTTGTATGGAAGGATGATTTTAAGAAAACTCGATTACAGGAAGCAACCTTGCATCGAGCCCCCTTGTTTGCCTAAAAAATAGGCAGACAGACCCACCATGGATTGGCAGGAGAAAGCCCAAAAAGTGAAACTTTCTTTTGAAAAAAGTTAGGGGTATCCGATTCCCTTTTCATATAGATGCGCCTTCTGGAAGATATCCCTTGAACAGTTCATCCAATAATCAGCAGATGCTTCTCCGAAAACGAGTGTATCCCAATGATGAGAGACAAGCCCAGCCTCCTAATAAAAAGGTGAAAGGCAGGATTGGAGCACTCCCCCATAAACACCTGCTTCAAAAGAAGCAGTAAAGGAGAGGGCTGTTAGGAGTTATCGGAAGAGGAGAGCACAAAAACCCTCCGTGTTCATTCAACTTTGCACCTACTAATCTTCCGCCCAATATATGGCATCTGATTAAAGATTTTCGGTTCAAAGAGTTAAGTAGTCCTTTTTTCGCTTACGACTTCCGAACATAATAATGCCTCAACGGGGAAGAAAAGGAGGGGGGCAGTATAGCCAAATATAATCCCTCGCAACTTGCACAAGGTAGTTGCCTCTATATTCAGCGTAGGTATCCTCCGAACTTTCAGTGATTCTGATGGGGTCTCCGAGAAGGGAATTGAATATACTAAGGTATTTTTTCTTGTCGGGTCTCGAAGCAAGTTTAAAACCATAAGAGTAATAGACTAACTTTCCATCCGAGAAATTAGCATTAAGTTTGATTTCTGAAATCCCATCCGAAAACTCTAAAGGAGTTCCTTTGAGAACAGGAATTTTAGATATATGTAACCCAGCATCGCGGGTCATGTGATGGTTACTATAATAGTAAAATCTAACTCTTTGAGGGGGTTGCCCTGTTTTCAATTTGAGATAATCTTTCAAGAAAAGAGTAATCTCATAAGGCTCACCCCCAGAGGCGATCATCTCCTCTTCTGTTGTGGCTCCAATCTTGAAGTCTCTCCATGACAACCCAAAGCATTCACTTTTAGCCATTGTGAAAAGAGCTAATAGCACCGCAAAAATTGTTGTCTTCATAAGATTGCCTCCTAATACTGTTTAGGACCAGAGGTAACGCCACGAGTTCCTATATTACCAATTTTCAGGAAGATAAGTTATCTTGGAATTATTATCACGTTAGGAGTCCGTATATCATTAAACACCCTTACTACCTTATCCTCTTTGAATGCTATGTAGAGATATTGAGTTGATAGCCCATATTGAGCAGAAAGAGCCTGCCGAGCCAACGATGGTCTATATACCCATATTTCAGCCTGAGTCCCATCATCAAAAACTGAATAATTGACAGCGTGTGGAGGGCCATGAATCGCTTCAACCATATCATGGGTCATCCCTGGAATTACTCTTTTTTGCCTTATTGCATCTTTGTAGGATTGCTCGACAGTGGGATCTTCCAATATTTGTTGTGAGGGAAGTGGTTGAGAGGGCTTATGGGCACAACTCCAGGATATGCTTGTGCAGACAATCAAAATGATAAGACAGAATCTTTTCATAAAATTCTCCTTTCGCCAAGCTAAATCCTCGGTCAGAAATGGAGGGTATAAGGGAACTTGGTATACATTATTCACAATTACTGCATAAAATCTACACAATTCAACCGAAAATGTCAAAACAGACTTCAGGAAGGAATCATTGTGAAAAGAGATTTTCAACATCATAAATGGTCAATCAAATATAACGAGGAGTAAAATAATCATCATCTTGATGGTTAGGTTGCAAAATTTATAAAGGTATACCTCATTTCCTGGTCTTCATAACCTTTTCTATGATTACTTTTTGTTCCCTATCTTTGTCATAACTAGGGTTATATTTGCCACAAGGAATGGAATTTATGATCATATAATTTGCTCTCTTGGCAATAGGTACATAATCTGTCGCAGCTGTCTTAATAGCCGTAGCAACCATCGCTACGGCCAATCCAGCCAACCCACCTCCACTAGAGGTAACAGTAGTATCTTCAACAATTGTGCCTTCGTATTGCCATAAGTCGTCTCCTGTGGTTGTGGATCTTATTACTGAACGAATAGATACGCTAACATTTCCCCCTAATACGTAATAAGAAGTGCTCCATCTTTGTATCCAAATATACATTACTGCATCTGCCCCAAAAAAATCTTTAAATTTATGTGGTGGTAGGTTTATTAAAGTTTCTGTATCGTAAATCCCCTCATTTTTCATAATCTCAGAAATCACTTCTAATGGGAAAACGTAATATCCCGAAAAGGATAGAGGTTCCGCAATTGTTGTTGAGTAATACTCTTTCGCATCAGCAGCTGTCGTTTCATTAATCGGAGGTAAAACTATGATAGCCAAAGGACGTTCTGCATAAACCTTTGGGAACGCTTCATATTTCGTTATATGCTTCGGGCCACAACCCGTTAAAACAAGGAGGCAACATATTCCTAAAAATAATAATCTCCTAGTTTTCATAATTATTCCTTTTTATCTGTGATAGTGAATTTTTTTAACCTATCAATAAATACTTTGGACTCTGGGTAATTCTTTTCTTCCATTTCAAAATAATATAACCCTTGTTGGGTATTTCCCTCTTTTAGTAAAATATACCCATATTCACAACATATACCAGGAGGGGGTTTTTTATTCCTTTTATTAGATTCATCAATAATATTAATAAGGCATACTTTGTGAGCCTTTAAATTTTCTTCTTTTGGTTGTTTTTTGTATTTATATAAGGACGAAGAATAATTTCCCCAATAATACATTGGTTCTTGTGTGGCACATCCAGTGACAAATAGGAACCAAAAGATTGACATTATATAGACTATTTTCATGGTACTTTAATCTCCGTTGTTACCTGATTCTCCAAAATAATTATTCTATTTATCAAAAGATTTCCCTCTCTATAAGCCAACAAAGTATGTTTTCCAGGTGCCATCTCGTAATGCTTTCCATAGGATGGTATAAATGGCTCTATATCGTCTATGTGTATTTTGACATTTTCTAAATTTCCAGAGAACATAATAAAACTCTTCTCAGCTTTTTGTATGGTACCTGTCGTATAGCCACAGGCAAAAATTAAAGAGGCCACCAATAAAAGGATAATAAATCTAATCATTTAAATTACCTCCACTTTTCCAATTTTCTATTTGCTTAATTCTTGTACATAAACCTCTTCAAAATTCCCCTTAGGTAAGTCTCCGCTTTGGAGTGAACACATTGAGACTTCGTTAATTGTGTCCCTCCCTATGCAAGAATGGACTTTGATTTCCCCAATATATGTGCTTGGAAGTTCAATCATCATTTTAGTCTGTGGATTAAGAACCTGTTTTCCTTTTCGGTATACCCCGAATATATCCCCCTCTTTAACCCCCTGCGATTTGCCACCTGCAATAATATACATCCCATCCTGGAAAGATAGAATGTAAGACCTCCAAGGTTTTTCTAATAAATTTTCAACAATTTTATTGACAAGTTTTGAAATAGCAGCCGAAATTGCCCTATCATTGAGTGTTGAGTCATAACCCGCACGTCCACCAACTCCGAGGACTTCACCTACTTCAGAGAAGGCTTCACCCTCCCCCTCTTCTGAATAAATAATTTGATTGGTATAAACGTCTATAAGCCTTATGTTTACCTTTGCAAAGGCAGTTTGCTTTTGGGTCCTACTAAATACCCCCACTTCACCTGTCACTTTCCGTCCGAATTCGGAGACCGAACCGACAATGAGATAATCAGCTGGAATTTTTAAACTTGAGAGATTTCCTATTGCTAATTCTTTATTTATCTTTTCAATATCAGCCCGCTCGAGTAATATGAATTTTTCAGTTGCTGCAAGCCTGGAAGATAAGATATCCATAGCCTGCTTTCCAATTGGATCTTGATTTTTATCAAAGAAAAAGCTCTGCCCATATTTTGTTTCATTTGTAAATCTAGCTATTGCTACCTTTCTTTTTAGGTATGTCCTAGGAAGTTCTTGGGCCAACGTTTTACTTATTTGTGGCTTTTTCTCTGGTAAGGTTTCTATTTCGGGTTTCTTGATAGTTGCACAAGATTGAGATAAAAATAAACAAGCAATCGCTAAGATATAATATTTTCGCATATTCTTTACTCCTCTCAAATTGAAAAAACCCCATTCCTTATTAAGAAATAGGGTTCTTATTCAACCTTTTCCCATAACCCCCCCCCGGGTAGGTTAAAGATTATTTATTGAAAAAATCTTTATGCTAATTTGTCTGACTATTATCAAAAATAGGGAAAAAAGTCAACATAAATTTAACATATCAAAAACGAGATTGTGAAAATTATCTTTTTCAGGATTATCACTCGAAATCTGGCATAAGGATCTGAATATTCGACTTGGCGCTTACAGGAAGTACTCCACGCTCTTGACCTCACCCTTAAACTCTATCCATAATCCCACCCACCCGTCCCACCCCAAAACATCGAATTGAGTCATCAGGATCATCTCCGGGGCCTTTAACTCCTTCGACTTTCTATCTGAGTGGAAAAAGGTATGGTTCTTTAGAAAAAAGTTGGAGTGTGGTATTTATCCAGAAAGGCCAATTTTCTATGTAAAAATCGTAATGTTTTTAATAGGTTCAAAACGAATCCAAGAAGATCCTAAACTTTTCTCATTACATTTTACAGGCAGGGACACAGAGTCTTTGTGTTTATGGGAAAGGAAAGGCAGGTTGGTTGTGGATAGCTTCCTGAACTTATTAAGTTGAAAATTCTTCCCATTACAGATGGGATGCTCTTATTGTAACCCACAAATCTTGTAAATGTTTTGACACGCAATCTCCTTTTTTATATAATCATCTTACCAAAAAAGAAATTCTTATCCACGGGCCCACTTTATGAATGGGAGTATCTACATGATAGGTAAAGATGGCAAGATGGAAGAAATGTTACAATAGCCTTAGGCGCAATTCCGGATAGCCTGACTATTTTACATCGAGAACGAATGGAAAAATAAGTTTAAGGATTTATTATATGCAAAAAGATAAATTTGATTATCTGCTTAAGTTATATCTAGGGCTAATCAAAGAGGTTGGATTAGACTGCTATGTTCAAAAAGACGAGGGTTATAAATTCGATTTTGTTAATCATTTCCAGAACCATTTTGATTTAGATACTACTGATTTCTATACAATGATCGACGAAGCCTTGCTTGATAATAATTTAACGGGCGGCAATTATTTTTTCCCAAAAAAAATGCTCCTTTATTTTATTAAAAAAGATGTAGCAGGAGTGAGGAAAAGTTTTATCAACCTATTTGATAAAAGTAAAGACATAGAAGATAGGATAAATGATTTTAAAAAGGTTTTTGACGACATGATGACTGAAGACAATACAAAAACGGGGGGAAATTTACACAACTTTATCGGACTACGATTTATCAGCCTATTGCTTGCCGCAATGTATCCTGACGATTATTATTTTATAAAATTATCCGAGTATAATAGATTGCTTAAATATATATATGCTGATTTTAAGATAGTAAAAGGAACCAGCGATGGGGAGAAATACAAAATTATAGCTGGGCTGGCTGATGAAGTCAGGGGAGAAATAAAAAAAACGCCCGAAATAATAAAAGTCCATGATGCCTTTGCCGATGATAAAAATAGAATCAGATACAATAAAATGTTAAAAGACAATAATTACTGCTGGACCACGCAGGATTTTATTTTTCGTATGGGCGACAGATTAAAAGGTGACAAAATGCCAAAAGACAAAAAGCCAAAGAAGGAGAAGCAAGAGAATAAAAAGGCTAAGATAATAAAACCAGTTGAAGTAAGCATTGATGAAATATTGGATGAGATGGAAGAAAATATTGTTATTAAGGACCAGCATCATAAACTAGGACAGCCTGAAAAGGTGAAAATTTACGAGATTGTTGAAAAAGCTAAAAAGGTAAAATGGGTGGTGCCTCATTTTCAAAGGTACTTCCGCTGGGATGAAGGCAAAATTGCAGAACTATGGGAGTCGATATTAAAAGACTACTATATCGGTTCGTTCTTGTTTTGGGATGTAGATAAGAATATTGAAGTGGGTATTAAGCCTATAGAAGGCGCAGGGAGAAACCAGGATGAATATGAGCCGGAAAAAATAATCCTTGATGGACAACAGCGCATTACCTCTATTTATTATGTGTTAAATAATCCCGCTATTGAAGTGAGTAACAGAAAGGTCACTTACTATTATTATATCAATTTTTATAATTATTTATTCCAGCCGGACGCTGATTGCATTGAATATCATACTCAAGAACTTGACAATGAGGATGCTAATAACAGGTTGCTTTTCCCATTAAATCGGCTAAATGAATATGATGACTGGGTGGATGAGTTTGAAGATTATTTAAGAAAAAATAATTATGAAGATTCCAGTTTTAGGCGCTTAGTAAGGTCAATTGAGAGAAAGTTACGACTTGTCTGGTATGATTACGAGGTACCTTTTATTTCCATACCCAAGACCATGGATATTGGTCAAGTCTCCGATATATTTGAAAAAATTAATACCAAGGGTGAACCGCTAGATACTTTTGATTTGTTAATTGCAAGGATGTATAAATATAAAATTGAGCTTAAAAAAATATGGGATAAAACATTAGCCTCAAATGAGTCTATAAAAATCTATAATAAAAAAATCAGTAAAATGCCTATTTATATTTTTCAGGCGCTATCGTTAATAAGAGAAAAGAACAGCTCATGCAAACGTAAAGACATCATGAATATTTATAATCTGGTATATGAACAAAGCGAATTAATATTTGAGGATGATTGGCGCGATATGTGCGACTATATTTCAGATGCGATTAAAATGATCGAGGATTTAAGTGATGGTTTTGGTGTTAAGGATGCTGTTTCGGTGCCATTTGCGCCGACTATTCCGATATTAGCGGCTTTGTTTAAATATATCAGCGGAAGGAATGATAAAGCCCAATGTATTAAAAAAATACGACAATGGTATTGGGCGTCAGTCTTTTCCAATTCATATTCAGCTTCAGTCGATTCCCAGCTTACAACCGACTTTAAGCAATTAAAGCAATGGTTTGATGATGATAAAAATGAAATAGAAACAGTACGACAATTTAAGAAAGCTTTAAGCGCACAGGTTGTTGATTTTATCAATATTAAATCGTGGTCCAACGCCCAGTATAAAGGGATAATGTCCCTTTTAGCTTTGGAGGGTGCAAAAGATTTTGACACCACCAGGGAATTGCAACTCGCCAGGTCCAATGACCGCGACCATATATTCCCAAAAGCATTGGCCAAAGATTTTGACACTAAGCATATCGATTCAGTTTTGAATATGACGTGGATGTCAGCCGATACTAACCGTAATATCAAAAGCTTTAAAAAACCATCAGTTTATCTGCAGTACTTTATCGATGAAAAATATAATGGCAACGAGGAAGAATTTGTTAATAAAATATTACCGACCCATCTCATCAGCAGGCGTGCCTACGGTTTATTGCAAAACGATAATTTTAATGGTTTTATACTAGAGCGGCAAAACCTAATACTTAATAAAATAAAAGAGTTAGTCGGCTTTGAAGAGGAAAAGACTACTATTCTTATAACTCCCGAAACAACTTTTTTAAATGAATTGAACTACATTGATACTTTGGCCAAGTGCGATAATTACATCCATTGGATAGATTTATATTTTTCGGAAAAAGGCCTGGAGTGGATTAATAAAGCAGTCAATAAAAATGAAACGATTAAGGAGATAAAAGTGTTAATGAGGGCCGATAAAACTAATGAATTATTAAGGAAAAGTTTTAAAAAATTGCGCAATGATTTGAAAAACAGAAATATCAGTTTTGAATTGCATATTTTTTCCAAGGAGGATGCGACTGAGAACCATGACCGCTTTATTATCAGTAAATTCAACGCATTTAATGTGGGTTCTACTGATGTAGGTGCCAGGGGACAATTGCATGAAATTAATGAAAGTAAAAATTACAAAGAATTGGAAATTCGTTTTAATAGATACTGGAAAAACAGTTCAGATATTATTAACGATTGGAATAAAATTAATTTGTGAAACAATTTTGTCAATAAAAAATCGAATTATACAAACGCTGTCCTTTGCAGTTTAAATTTCAATATATAATTAAAGACAAACCACTCTCAGAGGTTATTCCCAATCCGGAATGTTTATTCTTTTTACAGTTCGACTCTCTCCCGATGCCTGGCGATCATGGTATTTACCGTGAACCCCCAATTATCTCGATGAATAACGGAATGAATCCAACCCCTTAAAACCCTTAAAAACTGTTGTTCCATATCTGCCCTCATTACTGGATTACACCATTCTAACAAATCCCGCACAGGACTCAGGTGTATGACCCTTATTATTATCCTTTACCATTTCTCCTCCTACTCCTCCTTATATCTTCTTCTCATGTCTTTTATAAGCAATAATAATCCAACAAAAAGGTTTAAGCTTAAGAGATTTGGTGTAAGTCTATTAAGGGAGAGAAAAAAAATGGTACAAGAAAAAACCGACCCAAAGGGGAAGGTTTTGATTTTTATCCTTTATATTTATTAATATATATTGGTGTGACTGAGAATCAACCGAATCCTTAATGATTATAAAAGCTTATCATTTTGAAAGGATTTCCGGACCCTCAATTGTTTTTTCCGGACCCTCAATTAATTTTTCCAGACCCTCAATCCCTTTCTGCTTTTTATCTGGAAGCAATATCTCGTACTTAATACCATGAAGACCATCTATTTTTTTATAAGTTAGGATCAACCCGTTCTTTGTCAGAGGCTTTAGAGAGTTTTTCTCGATGCTACTCATGAGATTGCTTCTATTCTTATCAACGAAGTTCATCCTCTCCGAAATGGTTTCGAGGTTCAGCTCTATACGGTGAAAATCATGATGAAGAAGGAAACGCCTATAAAAGATCTGTGCTGATGGGGGAAGGTTATAAAGGCTGTTGCTGACCCGGTCATATCCTTTAGTTAGGAGGTTATGGACGAAAAGCTCCCCAAGAATAGTATTGAAGAAGATGTAATAAGTTCTCCCCTGGATGATCCCGTCCTTTCTTGCTGCTTCCGTGTACCCCATTTCAAAAGGCCTGCTAAAGAGGTTCATGCTGTACCATTTTTCCTTTATCCGGGATCTGCTCCCTTCCTGGAGTCGGACAGGAAAAGCAACTCTGAATTCAACTCGGGAAGTTTCGAGCAGCAGAGCCAGAATTTCGTTTGAATGCATCTTGGATTTTCCGGTAAATTTCCTAAAGTAATCATCGTTGAACCTTACGGAATATTTCTGACTCCTGAATGCCTCTTCAATAGTGAGCCGACTGGGTTTTTCATTCCTTTGTTGGTTCAGTTCTATCTCTCGGGCTTTAATACTTTCGAGATCATCAAACACATTCGATTTTTCTTCTGGGAGCCGGTCACCCCCTTCTTTAAGAAGGAGAAAATAACCCAGCACATCCATCACCATGTAGTTCTTGTCATCCCAGTAGCCGTTAATGAAGCAGGCATGATCAGACTGTCCTGCCACCCATTTAAAAGGGAACTCTATTTCCTTTTCGCCTTTCTTAATGACCGGGGGAATGGATTTATTGATTCCTCTCTCGGATATATTGAACCAGGTGCCTTTATTTGATAACCTGGCGATGGTCTGAGAGATAGAATTTATCAGACGGTTATATAGCGCATTCTCTAACAGATAATCCTTTAGCTCCCCAAGTATTTCATATTTCCTTTTCAGATCCTCAAGATCTGCGTTTTGGTATTTCGGAAAGGGTAAAGATAAGTATTCGGAACGAATTGTCGAAAAAATTTCTTTTGCCTCTTCCTTTGTCATGATTTCTCCTGTCCAAATATTGATGTGGTTTTCTTGTTCGTCTTATTAGCCAACCGATCTGTCACTACCATATATTCCTTATCGACTTTCAACGGGACCTTCCCGGTGGATCCAGTTCCCCTCTTTGCCTTAAAAATAATCAGATCGATGTTCCCGTCGTAGCGGATTATATCTTCCCAGTCCTCCTTTACGCGATATCCGCCCTCGACTTCCTCAACAAGGGCAAGAATCCCCAACCAGCTTGCTTCATACTCAATCATTCCGGTTTCCTTGAAGGAGGCCATGCTTAACTTCTGTCCTGACTTGTAGGAGTCCCTGGCCAGTTCGGAAATTGCTACAATGGGGATATTCCACGTTTTTGCAAGGCTTGTAAGCTGACCCACTATCTCTTCGATTCGAAGCCTTTCATCCTGCGACTTTCTCTTTGTTCTGAGCTTGCGAAGATAATCAATGATGAGGACCGGTGGTCTGCCATGTTTCCTCTTGATCTCTTCAATTGGCCCGTCCCATTCCTCCACCGGCATCATTGCTTCAACAACATATTTGAGCCCCATGATCTTCCTTATTTGAGGATCGATACAGAGGTCTTTGATGTTGAGCTGCGATCTAAGGTTGAAGGACTCTATGGGCACTTTGCATAGCCTGGCCAGGGTTCTATATCGCAATTCAGTCCGGCCGTCGTCATAGCTAAAGAAAAGGACTGGGGCACCATTCATACAAATGTTGTCTGCAATACTGTTCACGAGTCCTGTTTTTCCGGAAGTAGGAATACCGCCGAGAATATAGAGCCTTCCGCCTATTAATCCGCCGTTCATCTTTCTTTCAAGGGCAGTCAGGTTTGCCTCTCCAAATGGGACACGAACATAATTTTGATCATATTCCTTAATTACCATATCACCGGTATCAAGGAAGGATTCTATGTCCATTCGTTGAACCTTACCTTCTGACTCATTTCTCTTGATGGATTCGAACGTTCTCTTGAGTTCGTTTGCGGCTATAGGTGGCTTGTTCTTTTCATTCCACATGGTGACCCATTCCCAGACCTCACCTTCATTCAGACCCTTCTGGAAGAGGTGCCCAATCAGACGAGCGGCAGTATCGTTTCGTTCCCCCTCCTTGCACCCAGTTCTAAGGATTTTTACCCATGTATCCTGAAATTCCTTATTGCAAGGAGGCTTCCTTTCGCTCTCATGATTGGCTTCGCGCTTCTTGTCTTTTTTTCCTTCGGTCGATATGTCAGTGATCCCTTTAAGGTGGTCAAGCATCCAAGGGGTACACTCTGCAAATTCAAGGTCAAAGATAGAAAGACCTTCTTCCCATTTGTATTGAGCTCCGGAGCCATGAAATGAAGGAGGGGCTACCACATAGCCTCCATTGGCTTTTATGTCAATCTTTAATGCCCTGTTCATTCTGTTATGGGTATCGATTCCCGGATGTTTCACGTAGACGTGATAGCCCTTTCCAGTTCTGGCCCGGACAGTGTTTGGAAATCCCCCTTTTTGATCTGCATATACCTCTGCTTCTTTTGAATCCAGATCAAAGACCACCAGGTTAGATACTTTTCCCGTGATGATCGCAATGTTAGCCAAGGGGTTCTCTGTGAACCATCTTGTGACCTCCTCGATAGTGGGGAACCTCTCCTGGTATTCCTTCCAGTTAAAAAGGAGGGGAGTCTTGCATTCATCAATTAATAGTTTTTTAAAGATTTCTTCTTCCGGAAAAGGGTGGTCACTTTTTGCATTCTCTTTTTGTTTCTCATTTACCTTTTGAACGAATGCTTCTCGAGGATTTATCTTGACCATTTCGGGACTCCAGAGCGGCATAACTGCAATCCCTTTTTTTAAATATGACAATGCAATCTCAAGATTGTCCATTAAGATTTACCTCCTCACTTCCCTCCACAATCTCTCCTTCTCCCACATTAGACCTGGAGTAAAAATGAGTCCCATTCAGGTAATCCCCAATCAATCCCCGCATTAATTCCGAGATCGAAATCTGGCATTCGTCTACATCCTTCCTGACAGCTTGGTACATCTCTGCTGTAACAAAGAAAGTAATTCCATGTGTCAGCTTTTTCCTCTTCATTGGCATCGCCTCCTGATATCAAATTATTATTTTATTATTTGTTCGGGTCAGGAAGGCGAAACAGAAGCCAGTTCGTTTCCCAAAAGGAAAGGGCCAACCTTGCTTGAGATTGGGCAACCAAAAAGAGTTTGGTTTGGAATCAAACTGGGAGCAGGTGTGGAAGTTCACACTCAAGCGAACAGGCGTTATAAAAAGATGACCCAAGACGAAGGTTTATCATGTTATCCGAATGGTGAGATGAAGGTTACTTACTATTGAGGTAATTCTCTAATGCAGAGGGCTGGATTTCGAAGATTGCTTCTTTCTCTTTTTGTCGTACCTCAGTCGTTCTTTCGCGCGAAGTCTATCCGGATCCATTAGCCATTTTTCTTTCTGATACGCCTTAGCAGCACACCCCGGACAATATTCCTTTTTCTTCTTGGTGATCACAATGCAGTTCCCACAGTGCTTGCAGTTTGAGAATAGGGAGATGGGAAGGCCTTTTAGCATCTCAAGGAAATTGACCTTGATCCTGTAGTCCCGATTGTGGACGTCAATTCTCCCAGCGTCAAAGCACAGAGTGACATGAGACATGGCTCCTGATCTTAAGTTGATACGGTAATATTTATCTAACATTTCTGATGGCTCGTAAGGAAGCAGCCCTTCCCATTCCGGAGGGGGCGGCTGTCCTCTATTCCTTCGCCACGCAGCTCTGGCTGGAGATATTTCTTTCTTATAATTAAAAAGAGATTTCTTCACTTGGTTCCAAACCGGTTTCAGTAACCTGTGCCAACTGCAAAGAACGTGTAAAGAATCTCCATCTTTAAAATCTTGCTGATCAAGCTCATCCATCCAGAACATTTTGTTAAGAAGAAGGGAATGTAGTCTGGCTATCATGTTACTTGCTTCCTCGGATCGGTTCTTTAGCCGCCTGATAATCGAAGCTTGATCCCTTTCGAGAAATTCTTCCATAAGGATCTGGAGCGATTTTTTTTGGCCTGTTGTTAATTTTTTTTGAGCGATTTTTCTTCCTATCATAAAACCCATTGTAATCGCATCACTTTCCTGTTTCAAGACGTGGTTTACCATTAAAGATTTTAGGAGGTTTTGTAGCCAATAACATTAATGGAATAATCAATGATTTCAAATAGTTACTTGACATTTAGGGCTGCGATGTTTATGCTGGGGTTATCGATGTAGCTCAGTTAAGTGACGCTCGTTGAGATGGCTCCTTGATAACCGAATAGCCCGAAACATCAATAAAAAGAATAAAGGGTATAAAAAAACGCTGCACGGCTGCACGAATCCTTCTAAAAGATTGAAATGTAAAAGGGTCTTCGTGTGCAACTGGATGGTTCGGATGGCTGCACGCCGGATGCACCATCGCTGCACAGGCTTATTTTTAAACCATTTGGACGCCGGTCTTTTAGTCGGAGCGAAATCAGAAGCCAGGGGCAAGACCCCAGAAAGGAGGAAAACTATAAAAAAGAGAAAACGAAGATGAATCTGACTGAGGGGTTCATCAGTTGTCAATTTGACGGCAGGTTTGATGAACAATAAACGACTCTAACATTAAGGAAATAGTTCAGGTTGAACGGAAAATTAGGAGGTAGTTTTAATGAGTAAAAGCAAAAGGAAAAAAGATCCAGAAATCTCCAGACAGACCAAGGAAATGGTTCGTCTGGTGACAGGTTTGTTTCGGAAGTATGTGGACTTCGATGAAAAGTCTTTTTACTTGATTTCGTTCCTTTACATCTTACTGACGTATTTTGCTGACATTTTTTACGCAATACCTTATCTGCAGATTTTTGGTCGGGAAGGGTCCGGTAAATCGCGTGTAGGTGATCTCTTCTCAAAGTTGTGTACCAACCCATTTGCTTCGGGTGATATCAGTGATGCGGCCCTATTCAGGGTAATCGCCCAAAAGAGCGGGCAGACGTTGATTGTGGACGAAGCGGATGATTTGAGTGCAGCAACACGCCGGGGGATACTGCTCAGAGTATTAAAGACCGGCTACCGCCAGAATGGATGTGTTGTTCGGTGCGGCCCAGGCGGGACAGTCAAACGATTCCCAACCTTCGGCCCCAAGATCATATTGAACGAGAGGGGTATTACGGACCGGGCGCTGGCAAGTCGTTGTATCATTCTCCATATTGGGAGATCCACACGGCGGCTCGAACAGTTAAAGCCTTCTAGTGATGAAACAGAATTCAAACAGGCGAAAGAAAGAATTCGGAGGTTCGCCGATGATTTTCGAGATCTGGTTGATAGCCATTACGCTTCTTTTGAAGGGGTTGACAAAATAAGAGGAAGGGACGAGGAGGTCTGGGCTCCAATGATTATCATTGCAGACCTGCTGGCTAGTTTGCTGCACAGTCCACTTATTAAGGAAGAACTAATCCGGTTTGCACAAAACGCAATTCTCCAGAGAGAAAAAACGCAGCTAATTGGAAACACACAGGCTCAAATTATTCAGAGCACCATGGCGTACGTGAAGGAACCAACGACCCCGGCTCTAAAAATTGATGGGCTTCGTTTTTACGTAGGTGAGGACTTATGCCGGTCTGTCAGGGAAGGCTGGAGTATCCCTCACATGTCGGTGGAAGCATTTTCTCGGGTTCTTAATCAGCTTAACATTATTAAGGACGTCAGACGCCCCCGCTTAAAGATGCGACAAGGGGACTCTGAAGTCGAAGTTCAGCGGTCGTGCTACGCCTTGGATGAAGAGAGGCTGGCAAAACTCGTCAGTCAGTACAGTGAAGGAGGAAAAAAATTATGAATCATGATTTTCGCGAAAAATATCGGCCCAAGGCGTTTTCAGAGCTTGTAGGCAACCAAAGGGTCGTTAAGAAATTGATAAACATGATCAAGCTGCGTGAAATCCCCAGGGGGGCACTTTTTCACGGACCTACTGGTTCCGGAAAGACTACCCTGGCCCGTCTCTTTATCAAAGCTCTACACTGCCTGGATTTTAAGGAGGACATTTGTGGAAGGTGTAGGGAGTGTTTATACTTTGACGATCATTTCCCCGGAAGCAATAATTTTTCATTCTATGACTGTACCAGAGTGACCGGGAGGGAATTGGACGATATCATTGAAGCCCTTCGCAAGGGCTTTCCGCTCTCAAGAGCAGGAATTCATATAAATATTTTCGATGAATTTCACAGGGCAAGAGAACCGTTAGTGGATAAGTTTTTGGTCGCCTTGGAGCAGTGTCAGGATATCTTGCTGATCTTCTGCTTGATCGACATTAAGAACATTCCCCAAGCCTTCTTGCAGCGGGTTACGGTTTTAAAAACCAAACCCCTGAAATTAACGAGATCGTCCCCTGGCTCCAAAGAATATGCAAGGCTGAGAAGATAACCGTCAAGGACAAGAATGCACTCAAGAGGGTTGCCTTGAAGGCTGGTCAATTGCCAAGGGCATGTCTGGGGCTCCTGCAGCAGGTCCATCTTCTGGGCGAACCTCTGAGCACCAGTCTTGTTGATGAGCTTGCTGAGGATACAGAAAGATCTTCAGGTTGTGAGCCTGAATACTCTCTTGTGAAATGAACTAATGAAGAAATAGGGCTAATAATGACGGCTTCTAGAACCCTAGAAGTGAAAAGGGGATGCAGGAAGGCGCTTCAACACATGGGAATTCGAAAGGAAGGCATTCGAGGAAAAAATTCAATTTTAAAAAAAATCCTTATCCACGAAAAAAGGAGGTGATGCCTATGAGCTGAGACAATGTCGGAAATGGGGAGTGATAAAACACAGAAGAATTAAACCTCTATTAAAAATTGAAAGGAGAATAGCATGGATCATGTAATTACTGAAATGGAAAGGCAGGAATCAAAAACAGAGTTGAAGAAACTTTACGATGAGATAACGAAAATATATTTAGAGACGATGAAAACCTCTAAAGATAAGATCCCGCCATCAGTCACTCTCATCCTTCCCGGGAAGATAATGGTTCCTTTTACCCTGGACTTAAGGGACAACATCGAAACTTTATGCCGCATTCTTAATAGCGGGCCGGTAACTGCTGTCATAACCATGGCCATGGGTTGGGCAGTGAGATCCGATGGACATGGATGGGAACATTTTTCACAAGAGCCTCTTCCAAGATCGGAAGAAATTTTTATAGCCATCATAGAATCTGCGGACATGAGGATTACGAAAACCTGGGAGATTAGACGAAATAAAAACGGGGAAATGATATTCCCATTGGAAAACCCAGAGGTTTTTTGGGATGATGAATCGTTAGAACTGAATTTTATAACTAGGCAAAAAACGGAAATAAAAAATTAGCATGTCTGAGAAAATAGGGGATTCGGAAAATAATAAATCCTCATAATTACTTTGGGAATCCTATCTATTTACTTGATCCACGAATTACTCATAAATAAATCAGGCTCTGGATTTTTGAGATTCCACATCATGTTACCTCCGAATCCCCATTTCCCGGCTCTTCAGTCGGGTTTTGGGGAGGAAATTCATGGAGAGACAAAAAGAAAAGGATCAGGGGTTAGAACCCCGGGAAGAATGGAACCACAAAGACGAATTGTCCCAGGGTTTTTTGAATATCCGACAGATTGCAGATTATCTTGGGATCAAGGCCAGCACCATTTACTCTTTAGTGGAAAGAAAAGGAATACCCCATTACAGGGTCGGACGATTGGTCAGGTTCAGAAAAACAGAAGTCGATGAATGGATGGCCGGGCAGAGAAAAGTGGTTGTTGACGTCAAGATGGAGGTCAAAGAAGTTCTCCGGTCCATTGAGAAGAAGTCAGATTTGAATGTTGACCGGATTGTGAAGAAAAGTATTGATGAGGTCAGAGGAAATAGATATACTTCCAAATACGGGAAACCAGACCGAATCGGGGGCCTCAGAAAGGAGGCTAAAAATGGGACTTTATAAAAGAGGTCGGGTCTGGCATATGTCTTTCTTTTATCAAGGTAAGCGCTACAGAAAGTCAACCGAAACCACAGATAGGAAGTTAGGCCAGAGAATTTATGACAAATTAAAAAGCGAGATTGCAGAAGGTAAGTGGTTTGAAAAATTACCAGGAGAGTATAAAACATTTAAGGAAATGATGGATAAGTATGAGATTGAGCACCTTACCCAAAAAGCATCAGCACGTCAGTATAAGGGGTATATTAAAAACTTGCGCTCTTTCTTTAATGAGACTCCAGTGTCGCAAATCACCCCTATAATGATCAACGAATTTAAATTAAAAAGAAGAAATGATGGGGTTGGACCGGCTTCCATCAACCGAGAATTGGCAGTGTTAAAAAATTCCTTTAACAAAGCCTTAAGAGAATGGGGATGGGTAAAGGATAATCCTGTCACAAGAATTCCGATGGAGAAGGAACCTCCTGGGAGAGTCAGGTACCTCACCGATGAAGAGTTTGAAAAGCTTCTTAAAGCCTGTCCAGAATGGTTGAGACCAATTGTATTGACGGCAAGGCATACAGGGTTGCGAAAAGGAAACATATTATCCATGAAGTGGCATCAGGTTGATTTAAGTAGAAGGGTGATCACCATTGAAAGGACAAAGAATGGTGAAAGGTTAGGGATACCTATTAACGAGACCCTATTGGAGCTATTAAAGAGACTCTCAAAGGTGCGGTATATCGGAAGTGAGCATGTCTTCTATCATCCTCCTGCCAAAAAGAAGAATGCCAAAGGAACATTTAATGGAAGAAGGTATTATGAAGTTAAAGCATCCTTTCAGAATGCATTAAAAGAGGCAGGGATCGAAGATTTCAGGTTTCATGACCTGAGGCATTGCTTTGCATCTGCCCTGGTTCAACGCGGTGTTGATCTATATGGGGTTCAAAGATTACTGGGTCACAAGAGCCACGAAATGACGCAACGATACGCTCATTTGGCCCCAGAGAATTTAAGAAAGGCCGTATTAAAGTTGGATGAGCCTAAGGATGGGAAAGAGAATAACTGCCACAAACAAGTCACAGTGGCAAAATAAACGATCAGCGGAATTCGCTAACCTATTGAAATCATGGAGCCCACGGACGGATTTGAACCGCCGACCCGCTGATTACAAATCAGCAGCTCTACCACTGAGCTACGTGGGCCTATCATTCAACTTCCAATCACCAAATTCCAATCCCGCCATGGCGGGACCAA
>Ga0194113_10002726_pt1 | contig 23943 bp, 30 predicted proteins | sample TA2MahC200mmetaG_FD_146193 | JGI IMG/M metagenome (GOLD analysis project Ga0194113, IMG submission 146193) | Freshwater microbial communities from Lake Tanganyika, Tanzania - TA2015017 Mahale Deep Cast 200m | ecosystem: Environmental > Aquatic > Freshwater > Lake | place: Tanzania: Lake... | reverse complement strand
AGTCGTTCACCTACTACGTATGGCCCGTTCGCGGCGGCCAATGAGAGGCTTTGGTACTTTGATGCTTTGGACGCTTTGACGGGGGGTTGCAAGGGGGGTGTCCCCCCTTGCCCGCGCGCGGCGAAATTTGAGGTATGAGGATGATATTCTCACCAAAGTTGGTCCAGCGCTATCACGAACTCAAGGCAGAAGCTCCCGACTGTCTGCTGTTGATGCAGGTGGGGGCGTTTATGGACGCGATGGACGAAGACGCCCGTGTGGTCGCGGATGTGACTGGCCTGAAGCTGCAAATGGCCGGAGAGGTGGACGATCCCGTAGTGTTGGGCGGGTTTCCCAAGTCCGGGCTGGATGCTTACGTGGGGAAACTGGTGCGCGCGGGGCACTCCATCGCCATTGCTCTGCAGGATGAGCAGAAAGAGCGGCACATCAAGGAAGTCATAAGGGTGAACACAGACCATGGCCCGCTATGAACACCTGCCCATCTTCCGTGAGGCGTATGACCTGACTGTGCACATCGAAAAAATCGTGCGCAACTTCAGCCGCTACTACAAGTACACCCTGGGCGCCGACCTGCGCAACCGGAGCCGCGCCATCCTGCAGCACATCATCCGCGCCAACGACGCTGCCGAACAGCGCGAGGCGCACCTGCTGGAACTGCGCCAGGAGATCGAAAGCTTCAAAGTGCTGGCCCGGCTGTGCCAGGACTCGGGGGCCTTTGCCAGCACCCGCAGCTACCTGCACGTGGCCGAGCGGATCACCAACCTCGCCCGGCAAAACGAAGGCTGGCTCAAGAAGACGCGCGACCAAAGCCGTCAGCGTCCAAAGCAAGATGGGGAGAAGGGGAGCCAACCCCAACCAGCTCAGCTTGGGTTGGGGGACTTGGGGCGGTGAGGCATGGCCAGAACTGGAAGAGTGTCAAAGCTCTTCCGGGCGTGCCCGTAGCATCATTGTGCGTCCGTCCCGCCTGTCCTTCGCGGCAGGCATGATCATACAGGCTGTTGTACCCCTGGTTGGGGATCGGCGGCCGGTGGTCCCGGTAGGCCAACAGCCCCCACCCCCGGCCCCTCCCCCAACTCTAGGGGAGGGGAGCAGAAGCCTTCCCCCCCAGGGTTGGGGGGGACTGAGGGGGGGCGGTCTGGCGGGAGAAGTGGACGGATCTTCCGGCGTCCAGTCGAACAACTACTGGTCGAGTACTACCAACGCGAACAACACGTCCAACGCCTGGAACGTGAACCTGAACGACGGCAACGTGAACAACGACGATAAGACGAACACCAACTACGTATGGCCCGTTCGCGGCGGAGAATGATGGCCTCACCGCCCCAGGATGTGACTCGTAGAAAGAGAAATGTTCAAGAATCATCCGCTGTTCACCCTGGAAAACATCTACCGCGCCTATCGCCAGTGCCGCAGGCACAAGCGGGGCACGGTCAACGCCATGAAGTTCGAGCAGAACCTGGAAGAGAACCTGGTGGCCCTGCACGAGGAACTGACCAGCGGCAGCTACCGGCCTGGCCGCTCCATCGCCTTTCTGATCGAAAAACCCAAGCGGCGGGAGATCTTCGCCGCCGACTTCCGGGACCGGGTGGTGCACCACGTCCTGGTCGGCTACCTGGAGCCCCGTTGGGAACGCCGCTTCATCCACGATTCCTACGCCTGCCGCCAAGGCAAGGGCACCCACAAGGGCGTGGAGCGGCTGCGCGCCTTCACCCGCCAGGCGACGGCCAACGGCACGCGCCGCGCCTGGTACCTGCAGCTCGATATTCGCGGCTTCTTCAACAGCATAGACCGCAACATCCTGTACCAACGGCTGGCGGCCAAAGAAAGTGATCCGGCGGTGCTCTGGCTTGTCCGCACCCTGGTCTTTAACGACCCCACCGAGAACTGTCTCATGCGGCGGGTGTGCCGGGCGGACTTCGATAGCTTGCCAGCGCACCAAACCCTGTTCAAGGCTGCGCCCAACTGCGGGCTGCCCATTGGCAACCTGACCAGCCAGTTCTTCGCCAACGTCTACCTGGATGCCCTGGACCAGTTCGTCAAGCACCGTCTCAAAGCCCGCTACTACGTGCGCTACTGCGACGACTTCGTCCTTTTGTCTGAGGACAGGGCTATCCTGGAAAAGTGGGAGGGCGAGATCAGGGAGTTTCTGCTCAACGAACTGCGTCTAACCCTCAACGACAGGAAGCGGCTGCGACCCGTGTCGGACGGGATTGACTTCCTGGGGTACATCGTCAGGCCGAACTACCTGCTGGTACGCCGGCGGGTGGTGGGGGCGTGTTACGAACGCCTGGCCCGTGCGGAGAGTGCGCTCATCGAACAGGGGCTGACCATGGACGATGGCGCCCGGCGGGTATATCCCTGGCCCTGGCCGGTGGTGGAAGCGGTTTATCAGTGGCTAAACTCCTACCTGGGGCACTTCCGCAAGGCGGCGAGCTACCACCTGGTGGAGCGACTGCGGCGGCGTTTCCCCTGGCTGGAAGAGTACTTCCTGTGGGACGGCGAGCGGGTGGCGTATACGTTCTCGCGGCCACGGCCGGGGTTGCGGATTTCACAGCAGAGGGCCCAACTGTGCGACCGCCTGCCGGGTCACGTCCTGGTGGTTCAGATGGGCAAGTGGTGGGAGTTGTGGGGCGGCTACCCAGAGAACCTGCTGCCCAAAGGCTGGCCGCGTTTTCCCGAGAACCGTCTGCCAACCGTCAAAGGCACACTGTGGGAGAGCGGCCTGCCCGTGGCCTGGATCGGGGAAACGGGCCGGCGTATCACTCGTATCAGCGAGCGGCTTCTTGTCCATCGTTGGCCGGGTGCCTCAGATCAGCGTCCGCTATCTTCGCTGCGTTGTGTATAGCAACGCTTTTAATCAACTTCACGAATCAAAAAAGGAGGAACTGACATGCTAAGAAAAGTGATCACCTACATCGGGTATCCCGCATTGATTGCCGGGCTCGTGTTAGGTCTGGTCGGAGTGGCTTATGCAGCGGGCAACATTGACTCGACGTACAAATGGGCCTGGGGCACCAACGTCGGCTGGATCAACTTCAACCCCACCCACGGCGGGGTGACGGTCTACTCCGACCATTTGGAAGGCTACGCCTGGGCGGAGAACGTCGGCTGGATCAGGCTGGGCACCTACACCGGCGGCAGTCCCCACACCTACGCCAACACCACCAAGGACAACTATGGGGTGAACAGGGACGCCAACGGCAATCTGTCCGGCTACGCCTGGGGTACGAACGTGGGCTGGATCAACTTCCACCCCACCCACGGCGGCGTTACCATAGACCCGGCCACGGGCAGCTTTGACGGCTACGCCTGGGCGGAAAACGTGGGGTGGATTCACTTCAAGGGCACGGGAGCCATTGCGTACAACGTCGTCACCGAGTTTAGGCCTCCATCTCCACAGCCCATTGGCGGGGTCATTGTGCCGGTGAACAGGCTGGGGCTTCTTGTTCCGTGGCTGGGGCTGGTGGCGCTGGCTGCGGTCGGAGGGGTGCTGTTGCTGCGGGCGCGGCGGCGCAGCAAACCCTAAGGATCTCTGTGACCCTTAGGGTTTCACTGTCTAGAATTTGCCCCCATCACCTGGCAACGTCATCATTGCCTTTTGCAATGAGTTGGAGTATAATATGAGCAGCTAATGGCAGGAAGAAGGAGAAGAATGTGTGCTCAGGCAATGAAGGCTCATATCAGGCAGCTCTCGGAGATCATCGTCGGGCTTCCAGAGGAAAAGGTAGCAGAGATCATCTACTATGCTCGCAGAATCAAACAGGAGACAGAGAAACCGAAAAAACCACTGAGCACTGAGGAGATTCTGACTTTGGCAACTGAACGGGCCAAGGAGCTGCGCCGGCAACCTCGCCCTGTGGTAGAAGCCCAATACCAAGCATTGTTGGAGGCCCTGGAGGCGGAGGTTACGGCCAAGGGGATCAAGGTTGAAAATCCTTGACGGACTCCACTTTCTTTACATTGTGCGCGGTGATTTATTATAACCATCACACTTCAAGCCACGTCGGTGGAGTCATCGTCCGACAGCAAGCAAAAAGGCCCTCCAGGTTTCAAGGAGGGCCTTTATTGTTACCCTTGTCTCTTGAGTCCGCTGACTACTCCTCATCCGCGCCGAAGGTGATCACCAGCGTATCCTCATCGAACCTGGCGCTTTGCACCTCCAGGCTGGCCAGGACGCGAGGCAGGATCAGGTTGCGCTTGCGGTTGCCGATGTGCACGACGAGCTCATCGCCGGAACGGGTCAGTTGCAGATCTTGCTTCTCCACGAAAGGAAGCGGCAAGCTCAAGATGTAGCCCTCGTCTTTCTTTTCCACGCTGTGCGTCCGGCCAACGAAATACATCTTGGTGGGATCGTCATCGCCGTAGATGCTCTCGGCCATGCGCCTGAGCATGTCCAGCCCTATCACCTCCTGGCCGAAGAGAGGCGCTTTGAGGATGGGCAAGGGCGAGAAAGCCTCCTCGATCATCTGGCTGTATTTCTCGTGGCTCACTTTCCAGGAGTCGAAGTAGCTATCGTGCACCCGGGCCGGGATCAGGCGGTTGGAGATCACCGCATCGGTGAGGTAACCGTAGAGATTGAGATAGGCGAAGGTACGCTGCGCCTCTTTGATGACCATCTTCTCCGGATTCAGCACCAAACGCACCGAAGCCTTCTGGGGGTCGGAGAGAAGATCGTGCATGCGGGTCAGTTGGGTGATCAGATCGGCGATGGTGTCAAACAGCTCGTCGTCAGGGATGGGCAGGTCGGTTACCGCCCGAATGAGGGGACGACTGAGCTGCACTGCTTTGCGCTCGATGGGGAAGATCTTTTCCAGATACCAGCGAGCCACTTCGGGGAAGGAGAGCAATTGCAAAGTGGCGCCGGTGGGGGCGCAATCCACGATGATGACCTCGAAATCGCAGTCGTCGTGCAGGTGGACGATCTGCAGGAGGCTGGCTAACTCCTCCATGCCGGGCAAGACAGCCAGCTCCTCGGCGATCAGATCATCCAGTCCCCTCCAGGCTAAGACCGTAGCCAGGTATTTCTGGACGTTGCCCCAATACTTATCCATCTGGTAGAGGACATCGAGCTCCTGGCCCCAGAGGTTGTCAGTTACCAGGGTTGGCTCTGGGCCCAGAGGGAGGTCGAAGCTATCGGCCAGGCTGTGGGCCGCGTCGGTACTGATGACGATGGTGCGATAGCCAAGATCGGCGCAGCGCAAGGCCGTAGCTGCCGCTACGCTCGTTTTGCCCACCCCACCTTTGCCCGTGTAAAGGATGATACGCATCATCCCTCCGAATCTCGTCTACAGGTCAAGCCCAATGTTGATTTGTTGATTTGCTGATTTGATAAGTTGCCCATCGTCAGAGCCATTAGCGCCTTCTGCACGTGCAGGCGGTTCTCGGCCACGTCGTAGATCACTGAGCGGGGGCCGGAGGCGACCTCGTCGGTGACCTCGTGGCCCCGGTCCACGGGCATGGGATGGGTGAACAGAGCGTCGTCGGTGAGGGCCATCTTCGCGGCGTCGCAGACCCACGCCGGGTACTGCAGCGCCTTCTCAATTTCCTCTTGCTTGTGGAACTCGCCGTCGCGGTAGGCCTGGGGACTCATCCAGTGGCGGGAGTAGACCACGTGAGCCCCCTCGTAGCCTGAGGTCACGTCGTGGACGATCTCGAACGTCCGGCCATGGGCGGCACAGTTCTCTTTGGTCCAGGCGATGACCTGGGGGTCCAGGTCGTATCCCTCAGGATGGGCCAGGGTCACATCCATCCCGAAGCGGGAGCCGATGAGCAGCGCCTCCTGGATGCTGCACCAGGAGCGGGCCAGCGCCCCGTGGCCCCAGGTGACGAGCAGCTTCTTACCTCGCACGTCGCCCAGGTGCTCGCGCCAGCCCATCACGTCGGCCAGGCCCTGGCAGGGGTGGTACTTGTCGTGGGCCATGGAGATGACGGGGATGGAGCACCAGTGGGCGTACTCGCGGAGTAGCTCGTCACCGGCGCCGTAGTAGGGTACTTTGTCTTCCAGGATGCGGATGCCCAGGCCGGCGGCGTAACGCGACATCACCTTCGCCGCGTCCTCGATGGTCTCGCCGGCCGTGGTGGCCGTCTTGAGCCGCATGGCCCCCGGCTCCAGGAACTGGGCGTGGCCCCCCAGTTCGGTGGCCGCGCACTCGAAGCTCTGCCGGGTGCGGACAGACGGGTTATAGAAGAACATGAAGAACGTCTTGCCCTCGAGGATCTCCATGAAGCAGGGGTTGAAGCGATCTCGCTTCATCTTCGCTGCCAACTCCAGCACCGCTTCCAGCTCTTCAATTGACCATTCCTGCGTGCAGATCAGATCGCGTTGATACAGGTCCATAGTTGTTTGCCTCCTTGTGGAAATCAGGAAATCAGTGGGTCAGACACTGCTTTCACCTCACAGCGGGCAGCCTCGAAGATGGCTTCGAACTGCTCCCGTGTCCCGGCGGCGCGAGCGCCACGCCGGATGGCCTCCAGGTCTAACTCTCCCCACTGGGCCACCAGCACGCCCCGGGCGTCGCGCAGGTGCTTGTCGCGGACATGTTCCATCGGTTCACCTGCCCAGACGGGGGTTTCCCTGCATCCGCCGGACCACACGCCAGGCCAGTTCGTCAGGGGTAAGCTCCGGGTGACGACGTCGCTCGGTCATGCGAACGGCGTCCAGAGCCAACTGGTAGGCTTGAAAGGCCAGCTCCAGCCGCCGCGCCGGACTCATCTGCTGCCAGGCGATCACCTGCTGAGGATGGAGTGGCCCCAACCGTTGGCGCAACTGTTCCACCAGGCGTTCATCCATCGAGTTCCCCCACCTTTCGTGTCTTCCATTCACCTCATGATGAGCGACATGACCGCCTTCTGCACGTGCAGCCTGTTCTCTGCCTCGTCGAAGACCACCGACTGCGGCCCGTCAATGACCTCGTCGGTCACCTCGAAGCCGCGGTCGCAGGGGAGGCAGTGCAGGTAGATGGCGTCGGGGTCGGCCAGGGCCATCTTGTCCGCATCGCAGATCCAGTCCTTGTTGGCCTCGAAAATTTCTTTGGCCCTCTGCGGATCGTCCTCGCCCACCGGCGGCTTGAACATGGGCACCGCCGTCCAGGACTTGGGGTAGACCACGTGAGCGCCGTCGAAGGCCTCCTCCATGCTGTTGGAGATGTCGAAAGAGCCGCCGTACTTCTCGGCATACCCTTCACAGGTCTGGAGAACTTCTTCGTCCAGCTCCATGCCTTCCGGATGAGCCAGCACCACGTCCATGCCCATCATGGTGGCGGCGATGATGGCGCTCTGAGGGACGGCCCGCGGCTTGTGGACGCTGGGCGAATAGGCCCAGCTCATCACGAACCGCACCCCCTCGAAGGTACCGAACTTCTCGTAGACGGTGAGGATGTCGGCCAGGGCCTGGCAGGGGTGATATTTGTCGCACTCCATGTTGATGACCGGGATGTCGGCCCAGTAGGCGAAGTTCCGCATCACCTCGTGGGCCCCGCCGTATTCCCAGTCCACCGGATCGCCGTAGCAGCGGATGGCGATGCCGTGGCCCATGCGGGCCAGCACCCGCGCCACGTCGGAGACGCGCTCGGTGGTGTAGGCCACCTCTCTACCGGGCAATGCCGGGGTGTAGATTTTGTCCGGGTCCAGGAAGTGGGCGTGGCCGCCCAACTGGGTCATCCCCGCCTCGAAGCTGTTGCGGGTGCGCAGGCTCTGGTTGTAGAAGATCATGAACAGCGTCTTGGCCCGCAGCAGGTGATCGTGGGGCTCGCCCAGGGCGAAGCGGCGTTTCAGGTCCAGGGCCACGTCCAGGATGGTCTCTACTTCCTCTCTGGCATAATCCAGGAGGGTAAGGAAATCTCGGCCTCGGAACGTTTCGGTTTTCATCTTTTTCTCCTTTTCCACGTTTGGGGATAATATACCACCGTAAGGGTATCTCGTCAAGTAAAGTTGACCAAAAGGTGTCCTTGTGGTACAATGGCGAAACGTAGTGCGTATTGCGTGTTCCGTGTTCTGTTACACAATACGCACCACGCAACACGGCTCACAAAGGACCCGTTCAATGTTTGAATTAATCTTTCTTGGCACTTCTGCTTCCGCCCCGTCCATAAAACGAAATCTGTCGGCGGCCATGGTCCTGCACAAGGAGTATCGCTTCCTGATAGACTGCGGCGAAGGGACGCAGCGACAATTGCTCAGGAGTGGCCTGGGCTTCAAGCGGTTGGACAAGATTCTCCTCACTCACGGCCACCTGGACCACATCCTGGGCCTGGGAGGTCTGGTGTCCACCTTCAGCCGTTGGGAGGCCGTCCCCAAGTTGGAGATCTATGGGGGGAACTGGGCCCTGGAACGGGTCAGTGACCTCATCTTCGGGGTGGTGTTTCGCGGAGTCAAGTCGCCTATGCAGATCGATCTGATAGCTATCGAGCCCGGTATCTTGATGGAGGATGAGACTTTTGAGCTCTCAGCCTTTCCGGTCGTCCATCGTGGGCCAGGTTGCCTCGGCTATACGTTTCGGGAGAAGGAGAAACACCCTTTTCTCATTGACAAGGCCGAGGCCCTGGGAGTGCCAGCCGGGCCAGAGCGAGGCCATCTGGTGCGGGGCGAACCCGTGACCCTGGCCGACGGCACCGTGGTCCATCCCCACCAGGTGCTGGGCCCTCCTATTCCTGGGGCCAAGCTCGTCTTCGTGGGCGATGCGTCTCGGATCAACAACCTGGTCGAAGTGGCCTGGCAAGCCGACGCCCTGGTCATCGAGGCCACCTATCTGTCGCAAGAGCAGGAGCTGGCCAGGGAATACGGCCATCTTACGGCCGCCGAAGCGGCGACCCTGGCCCATCTGGCGGAGGTCAAGCAACTGTACCTGACCCATGTCTCGCGGCGCTACTCCGAAGAGGCCGTCTCGGCCGAGGCCCAAGCCATCTTTCCCCAGACTATCGTGGTCAGAGACCTGGACCACTATCGAATCGTCAAGGAGAGGTAGGGGCGACCCTTGCGGTCGCCCCGGATGGGGCAGGGGCAAGCCCTGCCCCTACGTTTTGTCCCGCAGGAAGGTGACGATTTCCTCCAGATGCCTTTTGTCTACTTCGTCGAAGGCATCGTATTGATCACTGTCCACGTCCAGAACGGCGATTAGCTCATCCCGCTCGTTGAAGACGGGCACCACGATTTCCGACTTGGAGTTGGGGTCGCAGGCGATGTGGCCCGCAAACTGGTGGACGTCGGGCACGATGATGGTCTCCTCCTGGCGAGCAGCAGCGCCGCATACCCCTCGATCGAAGCTGATGTGCAGACAGCCCAGCGTCCCCTGATACGGCCCGATCAGCAATTCCCGCGGCGCTACCACGCGGTAGAACCCCGTCCAAAAGAAGTAGTCGAAGCGGTGATGCAAGAGACAGGCGATGGTAGCCATGGAGGCGATCAGATCCCTCTCTCCCTCCAAAGTTGCCCTGATCTGATCCGTCACCTGCCGATAGGTTTCTTCCTTCTGCTTTCTCTCCATTGAACACTCTCCCGGCTGCCCCTCAGAGTTCCCCTGAGTTCCCCCGATACTTGAACAAGAAAGGCAGGACCGCCAGGGCCACCCCCGGCAGCGCGCCCCAGCAGATTCCCCCTGCCGGCTTCTCCGCTTCTGTCTCGTCCGCCCTCTCTGCTTCCTCCTGTGACGGTGCCCCAATGCTCTCGCGCCATTGGGCCTCCAGTTCATCTTGGTCAAAGCTGTAGACTTTCATGAGAGCGTCGTCAGTAAGAGAACCCTCCTTGAAGACCAACAGCAGCTCGCTCATCTTCTCCTTGCCGTAGGTCCTCAGCAAGAAATCCACCACACTATAGGCCTGGGCGTAGAACAGGTTGATCTCGTCAGGGTTGCCGGTCATTGACGTGAGGGAGCGGATGGAGAGGAGCTTGTTCTGGCGGATGGCCTTCTCCAGGGCCCGAGCGTTGCCACTCCGTAGCTCTCCCTCGTTGTACATGGCCAGCCCTTCGTTCAGCCAGGCCGGAAGGTCGGCATAAGGATTCTTGGTGGCCAGGCCGACGACCACGTGAGTGAGCTCATGGGCAATGGTTTGGTCAACTTCGGAATGTGTGCCGTGCAAAAGCATGATATCCGGAGCGACCACCGTGCCCAGGGTGATGATCTGTTCCTCGAAAATCGCGCCCTTCGCGATCAGGGCTTCTTGCATGTCGGCCTTGCTCTGGTAGACGATGATCTTGACCGGCTTCTCCAACTCCACCCCCACGTTCTCTTCCAGACGGGTCAGGGACTCCACGGCGCTATTCAAAAGCCCTCGACCGAAGGTCTGGTCAGCATCGTACCAGTACAGGATGATCTTTCCCTCGGTCAGGCTCTGCCAGGTGAAGCGATCGTCCATGTAGGTGAAAGTGACGAACTCGGTTTCCAGCGCGTTGCCGGCCGCGTCTTCTATCCGCCAGTAGTACTCGATGTCGGAGCCCGGGGGGATCTCGCCCCGCTGCAACCGCCAGACGTACTCGGCCTCCACCTGTTGGGCAGGGCGGAACTCAGGGTAGGCGCGGTTGGTGACGGGCTCACTCCCCACTCTGTATGTCAAGGTAATCTCGTTGATCTCGCTGCTGCTCGTGGCCGCCAGACGAAACACGATTTGCCTGGGGAAGCTGTACTCGTAAGTATTGGCGATGACGGCGATCTCCTCTTGAGCCAGGACAAGGGGAGATAACACTGCCAGCACAACCAGTGCCAACACCAGCAAGCTAAATCTTCTTCTCATTCCCGTTCCTCCGTAGTGGGTAGTGCGTATGGCGTGGGTCTCAACGGAATACGCAATACGCATCACGCAATACGCATCACGTCTTCACGTTTCACCCAATTATATCACGCCTCTCCAGGTTTGCCAATTCGCGTGAAAGCAGTTATAATCACGGAGCACCGTTTTGATTGTTTGATTGCAGGAAGGAGATTGACATGACTATTCCGAAACCCAGTGTCCAGGAGCTAGCCATCAAGGCCCACGAGATGGGGGCCAGTGTGCTGCGTGGCCCTCTCCAGCGCCTCGACGAAGATAGAGGGTGGGCCGTGGGAAACATTCATCTGCGTGACTGGCTGGCTAGATATGACGGCCGGGATCTGATGCTGATCGTGGCGGTGATCGGGGAAGAACAAGAACCGACCACCAGGAATTGTGGAACGTGTGGGCGGGAGTACAGCGGCAGCGAGTGCCCCTACTGCCGGGAGGCCAGAGAGAGGCTGAGAGGCAGGCGGGCCTAGACGGTGGGCAAGAGCTGGAAACCTTGATCCAAAAAGCTCTCGCCCGGCGAATTCTGGAACGCGCGGAGAGCTATGCCCTCAGTCCTGTGGAGTGGGAGACGCTCACAGCCCTGGTGGAGCAGACGAGCTACGAGGAGACCGAGCGGGAGCACCCGGAAGCCGGCGGGGCCGCTGGTGGCGGGGTGATCATCGCTCCGGGCCGTGACCTGCCCCCCGGCGGGGTGTTGGTGGGCGAATCAGCCGAAAGGAGGCAGTAGCGTGAAGACCATATTCAACGTAGCCAATACCACTTTGGTATCCATCATCGTTGTAGCCATCGGGTACTTTGCACTTAGCAGAGGGGTGCTGATCGGCCCTGTCATCTTCCTATCAGGCTTCGTCCCCCTGGCTGGTGCCCGTCTGAACCGGCTGGAGTTGAGGCGATTGATCCCCGATATCGTCTTCGGAGCGCTGGATACGGGGCTGCTGATGATCGCTGCCCTGGCAGGGGCCCAGACCTTTGGCGTCCTGGGGGCCATCGTCGGCAGCGCCATCGGCGACGCCGTGACCGATGGGATCGCTGGCTTCTTCGAGGGAAGCATCGCCGAATGGCTGAGGGAGAGGGGCATTGAAGAGGCCCGCACCGATCTGGGGTCAGCTCTGGGCAAGATGAGCGGCTGCCTGTTGGGCAGCGGACTGATCCTAACGATTGCGTTCCTCTTGGGGATACAGGCCCACCTGACACTCGAAACGCCAGGCTAAGAGGCGGGAAGTCTGTTAAGTAAAATAGCACCAGGGCACAACCAGCAAGGGAGGTGGCGGTCGAGACAGCCACCTTTTCTTGCTTATTGGGCTTGACCAGCCAGACGCCTCGATAGGATTTGCCCGTATCTTTTTGACGACTGGTGCGTCTATACTATTGGCAAGGAGTCATCTTTTGCCGCCAAAGAGCGATACGTTGGCCCTGGTGGAGAGGGCGAAGCGCTATGAGCCTCAGGCCTTAGCCGAACTCTGCCAACTCTATTACAGGGATATTTACAGCTATATCTACTATCGGGTCAGCAATGTCCAGGACGCCGAGGACCTCACCGATGATGTCTTCTTGAAGATGGTAGAGGCGATCCGCTCCTGCCGCGCGCGTGAAGAGAGATCTTTCCTGGCCTGGCTGTTTCGCATTGCCAATAACAGCGTGGTTGACTACTACCGTCGCCGGGCAGTGCGCAATCACCTGCCCCTGGATGAGAAGCACTTACCGGTGTACGCCGGGCCCGAAGCTCCCGTTGAGACGAAGCTCACTCAGGAACGGTTGCAACAAGCCATTCTAAAACTAACGGAAGAGCAACAGCAGGCGATCATCCTCAGATTCATCGAAGGCTTGAGCAATGCCGAGATAGCCCACATTCTGGGCAAATCCGAGGGGGCAATTAAGTCTCTCCAACACCGTGGCCTTGCCTCCCTACGTCGCATTCTGGAGGGGAGGGGTGATCTAAATGAAAGAGAACCTTGACCATGCCTTGGACGAGGGTTTAACCCGGTTATTAGCAGGGGATGAGGGGGTAGAGGAATCCCTGGCTCAGCCCCAACTCGGGCCTCTGCTGCGCCTGGCCAGGGAGATCAAGGCCCTGCCTCGTCCTGAGCCGAATCCGAGGGCCTTGAGAGCTACCCAGGCACGGGTGCGAGAGGCTGCTAAACTTAAGCAGCAGGCTGGACGAGGTGGCTTATTCCCTCACTGGCTAACTGGCCAGAGGGTCTCGCTGGCACTTGCACGGGTGCTGGCCGTGGTAATCGCCATCGCGTTGATTGGCTTCGGCACCGTGGTTGCCTCGGCTGATAGCTTGCCTCACAGCCCCCTCTATCCAGTCAAGCGAACCACTGAGCGAGTGCAACTTCTTCTCACCTTCAGCCCTGGCGGCAAAGCGCAACTGCACCTCTCCTTTGCCGAACGACGGTTGAACGAGACCATGAGGTTAATGAGCTGCTGTCAGTCGCTCGATGATGCCGTGTTGAAGTCCATGCTGGAGGAGACCGACTTGGCGATAAAGATAATCTGCACATTGCCAATGCCGGAAGCTGAACCGCTGCTCAGTAAGGCCACTGAGCTGACTGCCCAACAACAAACTTGCCTGAGTCAGGTTAGAGATGAGGCATCGAGCGAGCATTGGTGTACCCTCGATGAAGCCATTGCAGCCTGTCGCTGCAACGAACAGATGCTAACAGGGGAAGCCCCCGACATGCATCAGCCGGTAGTTGGGCCTGATTAGAACAAGACAAGCAGAACGATAGCCGAACCCTGGTCTGGCAAACGTCAAATCTATCCAGGAGGAAAAAATGAGCACCAAGAAACAGTATAAGCGGACCGATGCTCGCGCGGCCAAGCGCGACCGCTTCGTGGCATCGTCAGAGCAAAAGACAGGCCGCATATCCCCAATGATCTTGATGGGTGGTCTGTTGCTGAGCCTGGTCACTGTGGGAGGCATAGTTTTCGCCTTGACGCGGCCCGCGCCAGGCGCAGCTAATGCACCCAGTGCGCCGGTGGTAGCGGTGGAGGCAAAAACGCAGCTCGTCACCGCCGCGACCAGCGGCCACGCCCCTTATCCACGGGCTATGGCCGAGGGCGGTGCGATGCGACTCCCTCTCGCTACTTTCGACGATTACCAGGCCCATTACTACACCTACATGCACGAGAATCGGCCCATCGAGTTCTTCATCCTGAAAAGCAAGGATGGGATCGTGCGGGCGGCTTTCAACGCCTGCGACGTTTGTTTTGCGGCCAGGAAAGGCTACCGCCAGGATGGAGAGGTGATGGTCTGCAACAACTGCGGGCGACGCTTCCCCGCCGAACAGATCAACGTGGTCCAGGGAGGGTGCAACCCTTCACCCTTGCAGCGTACCATCGTCGGTGACTCCCTCGTTATTCAGGTAGAAGACATCGCCGATGGATTGAGATATTTCTGAGTCTCAGCAACTGGGGGACGAGGTGGCACCTGGCCTGAGCCTTCTGACCTGGGCCGCGTTCTGTGCAGGGGAGCGGGGGGGCGGAGGAGATGGGGATCTTACCCTCTCAAGGGGTGAACTGGGCGATGACCTGCAGGATGGTGAGGATGGTGCCGAACAAAGCGATGGAGCCGATCAGCCAGCGGGTCTGCACCAGCATCCGATCCGACATCTGGTCCAGGCGCACCTCAAAGTGCCGCTCCATATCAACGAAGCGCCTGTTCATCTCATCGCGCAAGCCGACGATTTCGCCGCGCAGGTCGCCGATCTCCCTCCGCATCTCGTGCCGCAATTCTCGGACGTTTTCCTTGATGTCGGCGACGTCGTGTTCCAACACGTCCAGCCGCGAGAGCACCTGGCGATACTCGTCGCGGGGAACGGCCTTTTCCTCAACCAGTTGCTTCAGACGGGGGGAGGTCTTCTCCTCGATTACCTGTTCCAGCCAGGGGACGAACTCGAGGACCAGTTCGTCTCCCCAGGCCCGGCGCACCGTCTGGGGTACTTGTATGGCCATAGCTCACTCCTTACACGACAATCTTCATGGCAAGTCAAAGGTTTCTTGAATGATACCACCAAATCCCGGAACTGTCAAGTGCACCTGTTGTGGCCTTATCGCCCTGGCCACACATTTCTGGACACTCGTAGGTAGAAAGGAAATAGTATGCAGTTAACCGATATTGCCTTGAACAGCCTGCGCCGGCGCAAAGGGCGCATGATCTTCCTGGTGCTGGGCCTGGCCATCGGCGTGGCCACGGTCGTGGCGCTCATGGCTATCACCGATACCATGCAGACCGACATCGCGGTCAAGATGGACGAATACGGGGCCAATATCCTCATCGTGCCCAAGGCCAGCGACCTGTCTCTGTCTTATGGTGGTGTAACCGTCGCCTCCGCGGCTTACGACGTGGGCGAATTGAGTCTGACCGATTTGGATTCCATTCAGACCATTCACGATGCACGAAACATCAGCGTCGTGGCGCCGAAACTGCTGGGAGCCATCACTGTGGGGGAGCGACCGGTGTTGGTAGCAGGAGTCCGCTTCCCCGACGAACTGCGACTCAAACAATGGTGGCAACTGGACGGGGCAGAACCTGCTGGGACCTACGACGCCCTGGCCGGGGTGCGCCTGGCGCAGGCGCTGGACCTGCACCCCGGTGCGACGTTAAAGTTGAACGGCCAATCTTTCCGCGTGGTGGGCATTCTGGCCGAGAACGGCACCCAGGATGACGACATCCTCTTCATTGACCTGGCGGCGGCGCAACAGGTGATGAACCGGTCGGACGGCATCAGCCTGGTGGAGGTGGCCGCGCTCTGCATCGCCTGTCCAGTGGAGGAAATGGTCGAGCAGATCAGCGAGGTGCTGCCTCAGGCGCGTGTCACCGCCCTGCGCCAGGCGGTGACGTTACGGATGGAGACGGTAGGACAACTGGGGCGCTTTGCCCTGGCCGTGGCGGCGGTGGTGACAGCCATCGGCGGGATGGTAGTGCTGACGACCATGCTCAGCTCCGTGAGCGAACGACGGCAAGAGATAGGACTGTTCCGGGCTATGGGCTTTCGCCAGCAACACGTCATGCGGATTATCCTCAGCGAGGCGGCGTTGGTGAGCCTGGCCGGGGGTGCGTTGGGCTGGCTGGCGGGCATGGGCGCGGCGGTACTGTTGACGCCTCACCTGGCCAATGTGACCCTGCCGGTGCAGTGGAACCCGTGGTGGGCGTTCAGCGCCGCAGGCGGGGCGCTGGTGGTCGGGCTGGCGGCCAGCGTCTACCCGGCGATGTATGCTGCCCGACTCGATCCTACCATCGCCTTGCGGTCATTGTAGTGGGAGGAGCCGATGATTGAGCTGCAAGACGTGACCAAAACTTACAACACAGGCGAAGCGTTGGTCTATGCGCTACGGGATGTCAATTTGCAGGTGGCCGAAGGTGAATTCGTGGCCATCATGGGGCCGTCGGGGTCAGGCAAAAGCACCTTGCTCACCATCCTGGGGGCGATGAACTCGCCCAGCGCCGGGCAGGTGACGATTGACGGCATCAACGTCTACCAGTTGGGGGCTGAACGGCAGGCCGACTTCCGCCACGAGTACGTGGGGTTTGTCTTTCAACAATTGCAACTCCTGCCCTACCTGACCGCCCAAGAAAACGTCCTCCTGGCGCTGGCCGTTGCCAAGCTGCCCAAAGCAACCAAAATCGCCCGCGCCCGGGAGGTGTTGGCCCAGGTCGGCCTGGCGGGCAAGGAAGGACGCCTGCCTTACCAACTGTCGGGAGGGGAACAAGGGCGCGTGGCCGTGGCCCGGGCATTGGTCAATCGGGCTCCGCTGCTCCTGGCCGACGAGCCCACAGGCAACCTGGACCGGGCCACCGGCGTGCAGATTCTGAACCTGCTACGCGAGCTGAATCGCACCGGGCAAACAGTGGTCATGGTTACTCATGACCCTCATGCCGCCAGCGTAGCTGGCCGCATCGTCAATCTCCTCGATGGGCAAATCGTCGCCTAGCTCGTTGGGGTGCATTCAAAATGAGTTGGTAGGGGCGGGTCTTGCACCTGCCCAGGGCGACCGCAGAAGAGTACAGGTTTGTAAAAGTAGTTGACAAAGTTCCTTAACTATGCTATAATCCGCGCTGACTTGTTCGACGATGTCCAGTGTGCGGAAGATGTTGCCTCATCAAGGAGGAGCTTGAATGCAGATCTCAACCAAGGGGAGGTATGCCCTAAGAGCGATGATTGACCTGGGCTTGCACGTGGACCAGGGCCCGGTTCTCAGGAAGGATATCGCTGAGCGGCAGGAGATCTCCTCCGATTACATTGGACAATTATTCGTGGAATTGAGAAAGGCGGGATTCATCGAGAGTGTCAAGGGGCCGGGGGGTGGCTACGTCCTGGCTCAGGATGCGGACAAGATAAGGGCTGGAGACATCATCAGGGCCGTTGAGGGGCCCATCGCTCTGGTGCTGTGTGTTAGCCCCCATTCGGAGAGTGTCTGCCATCGGATGGATGGTTGTGTAACCTATCTGCTCTGGAAGAGGCTATCGAACACGATAGAAGAAATCCTGGACTCAGTCACACTGAAGGATCTATGCGACCAAGCCCGTGAGGTTGTAGAAGTGGCTTAGCAAACAAGAGAATCTCGAAGGGGGAATCACGATGGCAAGGATCTACGCAGACATCACCAGGACCATCGGCCACACGCCGTTGGTGAAACTGAACAGGGTCACGGAAGGATTGCAGGCCACTGTGCTGGCCAAGCTGGAGTCCTTCAACCCTCTGTCCAGCGTGAAGGACAGGATTGGGGTGAGTATGATAGATGCCGCAGAGCGTGATGGACTCATCAAGGAAGACACCATCATCCTGGAGCCCACCAGCGGCAACACCGGCATCGCCCTGGCCTTCGTCTGTGCGGCCCGTGGCTACAAGCTGGTTCTGACCATGCCAGATACGATGACCCTGGAGCGCAGGAGCCTGCTGAAAGCGCTGGGGGCGGAGCTGATTCTAACTCCCGGCGCTGAGGGGATGCCAGGAGCGGTGAGGAAGGCAGAGGAACTGGCGGCCGAGGATTCCAGATATTTCATCCCCCAGCAGTTCAGGAACCCGGCCAATCCGGCCATCCACCGCCAGACCACGGCCAGGGAGATCTGGGAAGACACCGGCGGTCAGGTGGACATCGTGGTGGCCGGCGTAGGCACCGGCGGCACCATCACCGGCGTCGCCGAGGTCATCAAGCCCCAGAAGCCCGGTTTCGTGGCCATCGCCGTGGAGCCAGCGGCCTCGCCCGTCCTGTCCGGCGGCCAGCCTGGCCCGCACAAGATCCAGGGCATCGGCGCCGGCTTCGTCCCCGATGTCCTGCGGCTGGAGCTGGTGGATGAGATCATCCAGGTCGCCGAAGAGGACGCAATTCAAATGACCCGTCGGCTGGCCAGGGAAGAGGGCATCCTGGCCGGCATCTCCTCCGGCGCGGCGGCCCGCGCTGCCCTGCAGGTGGCTGCCAGGCCGGGGAGCCAGGGGAAGCTCATCGTGGTCATCCTGCCGGATACAGGGGAGAGGTATCTGAGCACGCCGCTTTTTGGAATGGAGTAGAGATGCTGGAGCGATACTCGCGGCAGATGCTCCTGGCCGAGGTAGGGGAAGCGGGCCAGGAGAAGCTGCTGGCGGCCAGCGTGGCTGTCATCGGCTGCGGAGCGCTGGGCACGGTCGTGGCCAGTAGTCTGGTGCGGGCTGGCGTGGGGCGGGTCAAGATCGTGGATCGGGATTACATTGAGCTGAACAACCTGCAGCGACAGATCCTCTTCGATGAAGAGGACATCGCCAGGGGGCTGCCCAAGGCCATCGCCGCCGCCGAGAAGCTGCGCCGGGTCAACTCCCAGGTGGAGATAGAGCCCCTGGTGGCCGATGTCAATCCCGGCAACGTGGAGGAGATCATCGGCCAGGTGGACCTGGTGCTGGATGGCACCGACAACTTTGAGACCCGCTTCCTGGTCAACGACGCCTGCGTCAAGCACGGCCTCCCCTGGGTCTACGGGGCGGTGATCGCTACTTACGGAATGACCATGGCCATCGTTCCCCACCGCACCCCTTGCTTTCGCTGTTTCGTCGCTGAGATGCCTCCACCTGGCAGCACGCCCACCTGCGACACGGTGGGGGTGCTGGGCCCGGCGGTGAACATCGTGGCCTCGCTGGAGGTGAGCGAGGGCCTCAAGCTCCTCATGGGCAGGGAAGAGGCCCTCCACGGTCGGCTGATCTACGTGGATGCCTGGACCGGCACCCTGGAGCGGCTGGCGCTGGAGAAGAAGGATGGCTTCTGCCCGGCCTGCGACCTGGGCCGGTTTGAATTCCTGGAAGCCCGACAGGGCTCCTACCTGACCAGCCTCTGCGGGCGAGAGGCGGTGCAGGTCAACGTGCGTGGGGAGGCCAAGGTCTCCTTCCCTCGTCTGGCAGAGCGGCTCAGTCCAGTGGGGCAGGTGAGCTTCAACGATTACATGCTGCGCTTGCGGGTTGATTCCTACGAACTGACTGTCTTTCCCGATGGCCGTACCATCATCAAAGGCACCACCGACGAAGCCCTGGCCAAGACGCTTTACGCCAAATACATCGGCTCGTAGCTTTGTGGAGGAAACTATGGATGTGGAAAAAGTCAGAGAGGACTTCCCTATCCTGCAAAGGAGAATCAACGGCAAGCCGCTGATCTATTTCGACAACGCCGCCACAACCCAGCGGCCCATCCAGGTGCTCAATACCATTCAGACGTTCTACACCCTATTCAACGCTAACGTCCACCGCTCGTCCCACACCCTGGGGCGGGAGGCCACGGAGCTGTACGAGCAGGCCCACGAGAACGTGGCCCGCTTCATCGGCGCTGAGGACGAGAGGGAAATCGTCTTCGTCCGCAACAGTACCGAGGCCATCAACCTGGTAGCCTACTCGCTGCTGTTTGGCGAGAGCGAAGGGCTGAGGCTCGAGCCAGGCGACGAGGTCGTGCTGACCATCATGGAGCATCACTCTAACCTGGTGCCCTGGCAGTTTCTGCGGGACAGGGGGGGCGTGGTGCTGAGGTTCGTGGGCCTCAACGACGACGGAAGGCTGGACCTGGAGCAACTGCAGCGGCAGGTGACCGAGAAGACGAAGCTGGTCTGCTGCTCTCACGTGTCCAACGTGCTGGGGGTCATCAATGCGGTCAGCGAAATCGGGCGGATCGCCCACGAAGCTGGGGCTCTGTTTCTGGTGGATGGGGCGCAGTCAGTGCCGCACATGCCGATTGACGTGAAGGAGCTTGGCTGCGATTTCCTGGCCTTCTCCGGCCACAAGATGCTGGCCCCTATGGGCATCGGGGTGCTGTACGGGAGAAGGGAGCTCCTGGAGAAAATGACGCCTTTCCTGTACGGCGGAGACATGATCACCGACGTCAAGCTGGAGGGGGCGACGTGGAACAAGCTGCCCTGGAAATTCGAGGCGGGGACGGCTAACGTCTGCGGCGGGATCGCCCTGGGTGGGGCAGTAGAGTTGAAAAGCGGTCAGCGCCTGGAGGGGGCGGTGGATTATCTTCAGCGGATCGGAATGGAGGAGGTGAGGGCGCACGAAAGGGAGCTCACCGAGTATGCGCTGGCTGGCCTGCGGGCTATCCCGAGCGTGCGAATCTATGGCCCCTGGAATTCAGACGAGCGGGTAGGGGTGATAGCCTTCAACGTGATCAAGCGCGGCGAGCTGATTGATCCCCACATCGTGGCCGGGTTCTTGAACGACGAGGGGATCGCCGTGCGGTCGGGGGGACACTGCGCCTATCCCCTGGCCGACCGGCTGGGCGTGGCAGGGACGGTGCGGATCAGCTTCTACATCTACAACACCAAGGACGAGGTGGACCGTTTCGTCGAGGTCTTAGGCGACATCGTGAGGCGACGGCTTTTCTAAACACCTGAGTACTCGTCTGGAGGACGCTATGTACAGCGAGAAAGTGATAGAACATTTCACAAATCCACGAAACGTCGGCGCCATCGAGGACGCCGATGGCTTTGGCCAGGCAGGAGGCGGCCCCAAGTGCCCTGAGGACCTCACCTACTTCTGGGTCCGGGTGTCCGATGGCCGCCTGGTGGAGGTCAAACACAAGACGCTGGGCTGTCCCGTGGCCATCGCCTCCAGCAGCATCACCAGCGCCCTGGCCGAGGGCAAAACGCTCCAGGAGGCTCTGCTCATCACGCCAGAGGCCGTCATCGAGGCCCTGGGGGAAATCCCCGACAGGAAGCTGGACTCCAACTTAGGCCCTCACGCTTTGCGTAAAGCCATCGAGAACTATGCAAATCAACAAATCAGCAAATCAACAAAAGGAGTGACAAGGAACTAGGAATAAGTGACGAGGGAAGCAAAGGAGGTGGAGAATTGGGATGTTCGAGATAGTTAAAGAAGATATCCAGACTGTTTTCGCTAAGGACCCGGCGGCCAAGACCCTTTGGGAGGTGCTCTTCTGCTATCCTGGCTTGCACGCTCTGTGGCTGCATCGGATAGCTCACTTCCTGTGGCAGCACAAGCTTCTCTTCCTGGGCCGCCTTCTCTCCCACATCAACCGGCTTCTGACCGGGATCGAGATCCACCCCGGGGCAAAGGTAGGTCGCCGGTTCTTCATTGATCACGGCATGGGAGTGGTCATCGGCGAGACCACCGAGATCGGGGACGACGTCCTGATGTATGCGGGGGTGGTCTTGGGGGGCACTTCCCTGGAAAAGAAGAAACGTCATCCCACCATCGGCAACAACGTGGTGATTGGTACGGGAGCGACGGTGCTGGGTCCCATCACCCTGGGAGACAACGCCAAAATCGGCAGCGGCGCGGTGGTGATCAAGCCCGTTCCTCCTGGAGCAACAGTGGTTGGGGTGCCAGCGAGGATCGCGGGACCAAAAGAGCCAAGGGGCCCGGAGACCGACCTGGAACACGGCAGGCTGCCTGATCCAATGCTGAAGGCTATAAGCGAAGTCTTGGACAGGCAGAGCAAGCTCGAGGAAAGGGTGCGGGAGTTGGAGACGGTCCTGCCAACGGCTGTCCCTTTGGCTCTGCCCATGGAAGAGGCTAGAATGGTGCCATTGACACGAGGAGGAAAAATGGAAACACAAATTCGCGGGGCCCTCAAGGAGGTACTTGACCCTGAGGTTGGGATCAATGTCGTTGATCTGGGGCTGGTCAAAGAGATCGTGGTCAATGGCGGAGCGGTGGAAGTGCGGATGGTTCTGACCACGCCCGCTTGCCCGCTGATTGGTTATCTCGTGGAGCAGGTCAGGCGCAAGGCCAGGAGTGTGGATGGGGTTGAGACCGTCGAGGTGACCATCCTGGACGAACCCTGGAGCTGGGAGCGTTTTGTCAATCAGACAGCTAAGTAATATGTGGTCCCATCGCCCCAAGCAGCCACCTGTCTGGGGCGTTGTTATGGCGGGTGATGCTTACTGCCTTCAGGGGATTGGCTCTATGGCGCCGGAATCTCGGTCGGGGTAGCGGTTGGAGGTACGAGCGTGGGTGGGGAGGTAGGGGTTGCCGGTGCTTCCTCAACAGGGATGGACAATACTTGACCAACGATGATCAGTCCTGGGTCGCTGAGACCATTGGCCTCCATTATTGCTTCAACTGTGGTACCATACTTGCGGGCTAAACCGCTCAGTGTATCGCCCGCCACGACAATGTGAGTACGAAATGTGGCCCCAGCCTGCGATTCTGGCGTGCCGGGCACGATAGTATCAGCATGGGCGGGAGGCGGTGTGTAGATGGGAGCTGGTGGTACAGGAGTATAGGTGGGATACGGAGTGGCAGTGAGCATAGCCTCTATCGTTGCCTGTACAGCCTCAGCTACCAATTGTTGTATCTCAATTGGATCAGGCGTGGGCTTGAGGCCGCAGGCGGCTGCAGTAGCAGTTAACAGCAGGCAAATGGATACCAGCAAGTATACTCTTTTCATGGTTCTATCCCTTTAGTCTATTGTCGTAATAGATGCTGATCGTTCTTTCGGCGTCCGACTCCCCGATCACGGACGTTTCACGGTTTCGTGCCTATATTCCGGGTAAGGAATAGTATAGCAGAATTCGGCTTGCTTGGCAAAAGCTGTCCTCGTGTCCCAAACACGTAACGCTCACCAAAATCCAGCGTGAAATGGTCACGCCTCCTCAAAGGGCAAGAAAGATAGGGATGTGGAGAGACCCTTGAGGACAACATACATCTCCACCGCTTCGGTCAGGGAAAACGCCCCCTCGAACTCCTCTTTCAATACTATGGTCTTGATCTGGAAATCGGCGGGTGAGATAGCCATTCTCAACCAGTAGTTTTCAAAGTTCACCTCGTCGCTGCTGTCTTCCACAGACAAACGCGACTCCCTCCTGCCCTCCCGTCTTCTGATGATCCATCCTTTCGCGTTTCTCTCGACGTAGAAGGCGTTATTCTCTTCCAGCGCAAAATCGCTTTCCCTGAGAAACAGCCTGGGCTTGTCTCGATAAGGTTGGCCCTGGTGAACGCAAAAGGTCGCGCAGTTGCCACACTGGTTGCAGAAATCGTCCACATGGATGATCTGCCGCGCCTGCTCGATCTGGAAGACCTCCTCCCCGGTCACCGCCAGCCCCCCCTGCCGGCAAGAGACCCTGGGCAGCGTCAGGCTGACCGGCGTGACAAAGAAGGTGTAGTTGGCGCGGTTGGGGCACACCTCCACGCATTTGTCGCACAGGGTCGAGCATTGCAGACAGCGGGCCGCCTCGGCCATGGCCGCTTCCTCGGTCAGGGTGGCCTCGACCAGGCCGAAGCCGCCCCTCGCCCCCCTCGCCCCCCAAAGTTGGGGGGAACGGGGGGCAGGCGGGAGCATGGCCGCCGCGTGTTGCGCCGCCTTTCTGGCCCGGGCCCGCTTGACCGGCGCGATTTCTTCGTGCCCGAGTGTGGGAAGCCGGACTGACGGGCGCTCAAACGGCACACCCAACTGTCGGCAAATGGCCTCGGCGGCCTGCCTCCCGTCGGCGCAGGCCTCGACGATGGTGGCCGGCCCCCGCACCGCATCGCCACCGGCGAAAACACCCGGCACCTCAGTCGCCTGGGTGAGCGGGTCAACGATCCAATCTCCAACTTCCAATTTCCAACTTCCAACCTCCAATGCCTGGCCGATGGCGACGATGATGGCATCGGCCTCGATCTGGAATTCGCTGCCCTGGACGGGAATCGGCCTCCTCCTCCCGTCGGGGCCCAGCTCTCCCAGCTCGTTGCGTACGCACTCCAGGGCAGCGACCCGGCCCTCCTTCAGGATGATG
>Ga0194113_10002722_pt1 | contig 23980 bp, 24 predicted proteins | sample TA2MahC200mmetaG_FD_146193 | JGI IMG/M metagenome (GOLD analysis project Ga0194113, IMG submission 146193) | Freshwater microbial communities from Lake Tanganyika, Tanzania - TA2015017 Mahale Deep Cast 200m | ecosystem: Environmental > Aquatic > Freshwater > Lake | place: Tanzania: Lake... | reverse complement strand
AGGATATTTGGAAGCTCAGTTTCTGGGTTCCGATCGGGGGGTCGTAGGCTTCAAATGTCAACTCTCTTCCTCTTACCGACCTGTCAACTTCTTGCTCTTCTTCGGTTTGGCTGCCTCCGGTGAGGAGTGAGGCAATATCAACCGCCTGAACTTGCTGTTCTTCCGCTATCTGTTCTCCGAGATAATAGCCGCCGGGTTGTATGCCTTTGGTCAAAGCTTTGATCTCAAGCTCGCTAATACCTGCTTGCTCTGAAGCTGCTACCACCAGAGATATATTCAAGGTTTCGGCGGGATAATTTACCGGACTTAGAGAGGAAAGATACACCTTTACAGCGGAGTCAGCAGGAATAACTTCAAACTCCAGAGGCAGCGGCGGAGCGCTGCCGCGCTCATGCTCAGCTACGAGTTGAAGTCGGTTGAGTCCCGTTTCGTACTTATCGATTCGCAAATTCAGGTCGAGCGACTGATTGGCATTGAGAGCGCCTACATAGTAGAGGGTTTGTGCGCTGTTCTTGATGCGCACTCCTGATACCGATTGCTGCCAGAGGTTCTGCACCTGAAGCTGAGCGTTAAAAGGTGTGCCCTCATAAACTGACTGAGGGGCATTGATGATGCGCAGCGTTATCGACTCCGAAAGCGGTCTCACTTCAAACCATATAGTTCTGTGTGGAGACTCGCCGTTATAGTAAGTGGCGTAAATTTCGACAGAGTTCATGCCCATCCTGTAGTTCTCCAGGAATAGCGTGCTCTCCTGGGTGGCGGCAGATGGCAGGGTTCCGATTGTCTTCTTTTCACCTGTAGAGGAGCGCAGCATTACATTGCTCAACTGGTTGCCGCTGACATTGGAGAAGCTAACCGTAACGGGAAGCCTGTCCCCATCGAAGATGAGATGAGGATATTGCACGACCTCCAATTCCAGCGATATATCTTGAGCTTCAGCCTGAGGAGGTAAAGAGAAAAATAGCAGGAGCAGTAATATCACAATCAAAACATTCGTAATCAGATTTCGCTTAGCTCTCATCATGGATAACCCTCCCGTCTCTAAGGCGAATCGTTCTATCTGCCCAGCTTGCAATTTCCGGGTCATGAGTAACAACTATAAGCGTCTTACCTGTATCGTTTAGTCTCTTCAAGATGGACATAATTTCGCGGCTGCTTTTTGTGTCCAGATTGCCTGTCGGCTCGTCAGCAAAGATTATCTTCGGATTGCTCACCAGCGCTCGCGCAATAGCGACTCTCTGTTGCTCACCGCCGCTCATTTGAGACGGTCTGTGAGTGAGCCTGTGCCCCAAACCTACCAGGTGCAGCAATTCGACAGCTCTGTTACTGCGCTCAGCGGTTGCCAATCCCTGGAAAATCAGGGGCAGTTCCACATTCTGCTGGGCGGTCTTTAACGGGAGCAGATTGAATTGCTGAAAGACGAAGCCTATCTCAGTGGCACGTATGTCAGCGAGTTCATCTTCCGAAAGAGCAGCAACATTAATGCCGTCCAGAAGCACCTGTCCTCTCGTAGGGCGCTGAAGACATCCCATGACGTGCATCAGAGTCGATTTGCCGCTGCCGCTGGGGCCTATAATTGCCACAAACTCAGCTGGCAAGATTGTTAAAGATATGCCGCGCAATACCTCAACCTGGATCTTGGTTCCGTATATCTTCCAGACGTCTCTTACGTCGAATACTGTCCTGTGATTCAAATACTAGGCTTCTCCTTCTCGCTTAGATGGGAATCAAAGGTGAGCTGCTGCATATTATTTACGAGGCCAAATCGTAGCCTTAGAAATCTCTAGAATGGCAACAATAAACCGAGATAATTCGGGTGAGTAACTAATTAATTATACAATTTTGGGGCTTCAAATATCAAAATATATTATCGATAAGGCGTTTGATTCTATCGAAGAGTCCGTAGCCTGCGAATGCGAAAGCCAGCGATTTTACAGTCTTGCCTGCCCAGCAAAAGATGAAGAACTTCCATATGGGGTAGTGTAATCCCCCGGCAGCAATCGTTGCTGCCTTAATGAAAAAGTTGGGTATTGCAGAGAAAAGGAAAATGGCAGGGCCGCCGTATTTCTTCATCCAATTCTCTATCTTCTGATATTGTTTGAATTTCCGCAGTGCTACCTGTCCGCCATAACCTGCGGTGTACCCTGAAAGCTCACCGATGCTCTCGCCGATCCCTGCCAGCAGACCGAGGTAGAGTGGATTCAGCCCTAGTCCGGCGGCGATGAAGGCTGCCCAGGAGCCGGGCAGCGGCCAGACAGGAGATGCGCTGCCTATTACAGCCATGGCAAAGATACCGATGTAGCCTGATGTCTTGAGATATTCCTCTGGATTATCCGGTCTCTGGACGAGTACACTCACCAGTACCATTACCAGCACAGCGGCTACAAGCAGTATTATGTACTTGACCTGGCTCTTGCGCGATATGGATGGAGTCTGAACAGAGGTTTGCTCATCCGGGGAGACGGGGGATTTCTCCTCCTCGACGGGCTTATCCAGTTCTTTAGAGTTCATGTTGTGCTTTAGACTAAACCTTAGCGGGTTTGAAGTCAAGACTGCCTGTTATCAATTTTACTCCGATACCTTTGTGAATCTGTATGTAATAGTTTATACTGTTTTGGGGATATTATGGTAAATCTGGACGAAATTCTCCATAGAGTTACCAGGCCGGCGCGTTACACCGGAGGCGAGTGGAACAGCGTGGTCAAGGATTGGGATGCGACTGACATTAAAGTCGTACTTTCCTATCCCGACCTCTACGATGTGGGAATGTCTAACCTGGGTCTTGCCATAATCTACGATGTGCTGAACCATCAGCCTGATGTGCTTGCGGAAAGGGTGTTTGCACCCTGGGTGGACATGGAGGCTGAGATGCGCCGTGCAGGATTATCTCTATTTAGTCTGGAGTCAAGGCACCCTGTCAGGAACTTTGATATTCTGGGGTTCTCGTTAGGATATGAGCTTACTTATACCAATGTGCTCAATATGCTCGACCTCTCGGGGATACCCGTCCTTGCCGCTGAGAGAGGCGACTCGGAGCCCCTGGTAATAGCTGGCGGGAGCTGTGCCTTTAATCCCGAGCCGATGGCGGATTTCATCGATTTGTTTGTAGTTGGAGAAGGTGAGGAGGCGGTGCTGGAGCTTTTGGGTGTGTTCCGTAGATGGAAGGGGAAAGGCTCCGGGTGGAAAAAGGAATTTCTGAGAGAGGCGGCTGGAATTTCAGGAATTTATGTTCCAGGCTTCTATCGGGTTGACTATCACCCTGATGGAACTCTGGCTTCGATAAACCCTGGTGTTGCTGAAGCAAGACCCAGAATAGAACGGCGTGTGATGAGCAACCTGCCTCCACCATTAATTCGCCCTATCGTCCCGTACCTTCAGGTGATACATGACCGCGGTGCTGTGGAGATTCAACGTGGCTGTTCCCAGGGATGCCGTTTCTGCCAGGCTGGAATAATATACCGTCCGGTAAGGGAGCGCAGCCAGGGTGAAGTGGAAAAAGCGGTAGCTGGCCTGGTAAAAAACTGCGGCTATGATGAGATCTCGCTGCTCTCCTTGAGCACGAGCGACTACCCCGGCATAGAGAATCTGGTTGCCTCTATATTACAAAGCCACGAGGATGGCAATTTTGTATTATCTCTGCCGAGTTTACGACTGGATACATTTTCCTTGCAGTTAGCCAATTCCTTTAAGGACAGGAAAAAAACAGGTCTGACATTTGCACCGGAGGCAGGAACCGAAAGACTGCGCCAGGTGATAAACAAGAAGGTTCAAGAGGCGGAGATACTGCAAACAATAGAAACTGCCTGGGAACAAGGCTGGAGGAATATCAAACTTTATTTTATGATAGGGTTGCCTACAGAGACACACGCCGATATTGCAGGCATAGTAGAGCTAATAAATAAGATTAGAAGCATAGGCAATAAGGGTGTCAATATCAGGGTCAACGCTTCAACTTTTGTGCCCAAGCCGCATACGCCTTTCCAGCGGGTGGCGCAGGTTGGAATGGAGGAATTGGACGCCAGACAGAAAATACTTAAGTCGGGGCTGAAAAAGAGCGGCGCTCATCTTTCCTGGCAGGACCCAGAAGTAAGTATACTCGAAGCCGTATTATCTCGCGGAGACCGTCGCCTGGCAAAGGTAATACACCGTGCCTGGCAACTGGGCTGCAAGTTCGATGCATGGAGCGAGCTTTATAGCTACGAGAGATGGCAGAAGGCTTTTGATGAGTTTACCCTCGACCCCTGTTTTTATGCCTGCAGGGAACGTCCTATCGATGAACTGCTGCCCTGGGCACATATCGATACGGGCGTAAATGCGGATTTTCTGGAGAGCGAATATGAACGTGCCCGGGAAGGGCAGGCAACGCCCGATTGCCGGACAGGGCCCTGCTCTTTGTGCGGGCTTCATTTGAAGCAATCTGTCTGTCAAAGGAGATGTAAAGAGTCGCCCCGCGCTTCCGTGATCTCCCAGAAGGCTAAACTTGGCAGGGACTGTTGAGATATGAATCTAATAATCAATTTCGTACCTACGGGAATGATCCCCACGAAGAGAATGACCGCTTATGTGCCGGTGAGCGTTCAGCAGATTATTGAAGATGTGCACCAGGCCGTCGAAGCGGGAATTACCATGGTTCATTTACATGCACGGGATGAGCGAACCGGAGAGCCGACATACAAAGCGAAGACATATGAGAAAATCATCATGGGGATTCGGAAGTTCTCCGGAGACCTGATAATTGCAGTTTCTCTGAGCGGGCGTAATTTTCGTGAGTTTGAAGAGCGGGCGGAACCGTTGAAACTCGAAGGTAACGTTAAACCCGATATGGGGAGCCTGACCTTAAGTTCGGTGAATTTCAACAAGGAGGCAAGTGTAAATACGCCCGATATGATTCAGGCGCTTGCCCGCGAGATGTTGAGCAGGGGGATAATGCCCGAACTCGAAGCATTCGATGCGGGCATGATAAACTACGCCAAGTATCTTGAGAAAAGGGGATTATTGCAGCCGCCTCATTATTTCAACCTATTGATGGGTAACATCGCCTGCGCTCAGGCTGACCTGTTGCATGCCGGTATGATGATACGAGACCTGCCTCCGAACTCGTATTGGAGCCTGGCCGGCATCGGAGATTTCCAATTGATGATGAATTCGGTTGCTATCGCTACAGGCGGTGGGGTGCGTGTGGGACTTGAGGATAACATATGGTACGACTCAGGCAGAACCAGATTGGCTCGGAACATAGACCTTATCAGGCGCATCCACAGGCTCGCTGAGGACAACGAGAGAAAAGTGATGAGCCCGAAGGAACTGAGGAAGTTATTGCGTCTGGAAAAGGGCAACGGAAAGTACGGGCGCGTGTATGAAGATATGCCAGAATCCTCGCGATAGCTCCGCTTCAAGCCAGGTAAAGAAACCGGAATAGATTCATTGCCCACGATGGGAAGGGCTCCACCCGCGGCATGAAGACTTTGCATATAAAGAGTGCAATCGATACACCCAAAGCAACGCCGGCGAGTATGTCCACGAAGAAGTGTATTCCCGCATAGAATCTCGCCATAGCCCAGCCGATGGCCAGCACATAGACGATTATTCCCACCTTACGATTGCCCAGGAAAATACCGGTAGCAGCGGCGAAGGCTATCGTTGTGGCGTTGCTGGGAAACGAAGGGTCGTGAGCGTAGTAAAAAACGGTTTGTGCAGCGTGTCTGGCGCTCTCTCTTATTGCCGGGTCGTCCACTAGGAAGGGGCGAGGCCAGGGGTCCCAGAAAGCGTTGACGATATGGACTCCCAGCGTGGAAATCCCGATAGCGACGGACGTGTTCATTACGGCTCGCTGTATCTTTTCTCTCTTGAAGCGGTCGGACTGGCTGAGCCAGAGGGTGAGCATGATGAGGCATATGAGCACAGGGATGAAGAAATCGCTGGCAAGGAAGCTCATAAACTCATCGAGCGCGGGCGCTTTGCCCACGAAACCGGTTATCCAAATTGTCCATCCCGAAAGCGGCGGGGGCATCAGACCTTGTCCTTTCTCGCTTTTCTGATGTTGTTCATAATAGAGCCGATAAGCGTGTTGGTTTTCAGGCTCTCGATGCCCAGTTTATAGTACTTCTCTTCGCCGGGGTCGACTGCTCGCGTATCGACTTTTGCCTGTATTATAGATGCCAGGATGTTGGTCACAACCCATGAGGCGACAATCGCCCCCAGAAATAACCCGAGCTGCTGAGAGCCCTCCACCGTGTGCTGAACGTTGCGTTCTTTGCTGGTGAAGAACCACCCGAAGGCTCCTACAAGTGCCAGTAAACCGAAAATGTACTGGAGCCACTGCTGCTTGAACAAACAAATGCCGTCCAGCTTTGCAAATATTGATACTATCTGGTACACACCCATGGATGCCAGGAACACCAGCACGAAATAATCCAGAGCCATTCTTTATCCCTCTTTAGCAGGTTTCACGCGCCATGTCCACAGTACGTTGGAGAAGAAATTCCACAGTGTGGCAACAGCTATCGCTATTATCTGGGAGACGATATAGTATATTCCCGCAACATCCAAAGCAAGGTAATACACGCCCAGGTTGATGCCCCACCCAATTTCGCTGACCAGGTAGAATTTGACGCCTCGCATGAGGAAGGATTTCGAGCCCGGGGTACGTCGGTCGCGGAACGTCCAGAATTCATTAAACAGAAAATTAGTCAGAATGGATATCTGGTAGCTCGGTACCTGAGCCCAGACTTTATGCATGCCGGCGACTTCGACAAAAAGAGCCAGCAGCCCTACATTGACACCGAAACCGCTGGCTCCCACCACGCAGAATTTTAAAAATCGCTTTATCCGGCCGTCGTACCATGACAGGCGGTAAAGGTGTTTCAGATAGTTTATCTGTTCTTTTGCGGTAAGATTGCTCTTTCCTCGCTCACGCTCTTTGAAAGTGTAAGGAATCTCCACAACTCGTGATGGTTTTCCCTTGACCAGCACTTCGAGAAGTATTTTATAACCGATGGGGCTGAGCTCCGTTCCTTCTATCAGGTGTTTGCGGAACAGAAAGAATCCCGAAAGGGGGTCTTTTATCTTTCTGGCTGAAGCGAGAAGAACATTCGCGGGTAACTTCGCTCCTATGGAGATGATTTTTCTCTTGAGCGTCCAGCCTTCGATGGCGCCGCCGTTGACATAGCGGCTGGCGATTGCTACGTCTGCGCCCTGTTCAACTCCCTTCATCAAGTGGGGGATAAACTCAGGAGGATGCTGCAAGTCGGCGTCGATTACCCCGAGAATCTCTCCCTTTGCCTGTTTGAAGCCGGCAACCACTGCTGAAGCCAGGCCGCGTTCATCGGTGCGGACGATTACTCGGACCGGATATTTGGAGGAAAGGCTTTTTGCCAGTTCGGCAGTGCCGTCGGGGCTGTTATCGTCTACCACTATGAGTTCGTAGTTGTAGCCGGATAGGGATTTGTGAACTCTCTCCGCCAGTGTACCGATATTCTCGCTTTCATTATATGTAGGTACAATGAGTGAGAGTTCAGGCTTGGAAGCGTTATACGATTTCATCCCCTTATTCCTGAGATTGCCTCTCTGTGATGAGGGAAAAAGGTAACAACTTTATCTCGACCTCGATTTAGCTTTTGTATCTCCGACTCGGCTGGTGTATGCAGGGGTACACCATTTCAGATATTTTTTGTTTCTGCCGAACTCAACATCGAAGTAGAGCTTCCGTAATTGCTTCGTTATCTTCCCTATGTTACCGTCCCCGATCTTGCGATGGTCAATCTCGATTACGGGCGTAACATGGGCGGCTGTGCCGGTCAGGAAACACTCATTAGCCAGATAGAGTTCACTGCGGTCGATATGGCGTTCCTCGGTTTCTAAACCGAGCTCTTTTTTAGCCAGTTTGATCACCGTGTCTCTCGTGATGCCCATAAGAATTCTATCGTATGCTGCCGGGCTCACCAGCTTACCGTTTATGACGAGAAAGAGGTTTTCTCCGCTTCCTTCCGACACATAGCCATCTGAAGTGAGCATGATGCCTTCCTGGAAGCCATTTTCTATAGCCTCCGTCTTGGCGAATGCGTTGTTGACATAAATTCCGGTAATCTTGCCTCTGGGCGGTATCATATTGTCATCAGGTCTTATCCATGATGATACGCAGCACCTGATTCCATTCTTGTCATCAAGATAGGCACCGAAAGTTGTGACAATAATGCAAAGGTCGTCTTCGAGCCCGTGCAGCCTGACTCCGAATGCCTCGGAGCTTTTATAGGCGAGCGGTCTGATATAGACGTCTTCCTTGAAACCGGACTTTCCGATAAGCTCGACCGTCATTCGGCAGAGTTCGTCTACGGAGTAGGGGACGTTAATCTTGAGCAGCTTACAGTTATTCAGCAGCCTTTCATAGTGTTCGGCGCAGCGGAAGATATATAGCTGCTTCTCTTTTTCGTTCCAGTTGCCTCTGATGCCTTCAAAACAGGCAGTCCCGTAGTGGAGAGCATGGGTCATGATGCCGACCTTGGCTTCCGAGAGCGGAACAAACTTTTTCTTAAAAAAGGCATAGGGTGGCATGGCTACACTCCTTTTTATGCTTTTGCTAAGTATAACCAGCCTGGGCTGTAAAGACAAGTGGTTGTAATGCTCCTTGAATTCGAGGCTATTTAGTGCTAGCATTGAGTAAAGCCCTTTTACGGGCTCTTACTTATTTTAGGGCGGGTGCCGAATTGTATGATGTAATGATAGTAGGGGCTGGTCCTGTGGGAAGCTACCTTGCATACAGAATGGCTGAGCTGGGATATAAGGTTATAGTTTTCGAACGGAGGGCAAAGGTTGGCGAGGCGGTCTGTTGCACGGGTATCATAGGCAAGGAGTGCTTCGACCGGTTCCCTGTTGTAAATTATGGTGTCCTGACGCAGGCAAGCTCCGCAAAGTTCTTCTCTCCGTCCGCCAGATGCCTCAGGTTAAGTAAGGAAACGGCGCAGGCCTATGTGGTTGACAGGGTTGTCTTCGATTCTGCGCTGGCTGAGAAAGCACAGGGTAAAGGAGCTGAGTATCTTTTATCCGCCAGGGTTGAGAATATCAGCCTGAGGAATGATGGCGTTACCGCGAGAGTCGAACGCAGAGGTAAAGTCGTCGATTTTGATGCGAAAATCGCGCTTATCAGCAGCGGATTCGGCGGTGCTCTGACGCGCAGGCTCGGCTTGGGCGAAATCGGTGACTTTGTTCTGGGTGCTCAAGCCGAAGTGGTTGTGGAGAAATTGGAAGAGGTGGAGGTGTACTTTGGACGGGAGATAGCGCCGGGCTTCTTTGGCTGGCTGGTTCCAACCTATCCGGGCAAGGCACTGGCAGGTCTTCTCTCGCGGCGTAGCCCGGGCTCTCATTTGAAGAGTCTCATGGAGTCCCTCAAAGCGCAGCATAAGATTATTTCCACCGAAAGTAAAATCACATATGGCGGCATTCCATTGACTCCGCTTCCTAAGACTTATATGGAGAGATTGCTGGTGGTGGGGGATGCCGCCGGGCAGGTCAAGCCGACTACCGGTGGGGGAGTATATTACGGTCTATTGTGTGCCGATATAGCTGTCGATGTTACGCATAATGCTTTGTGTGCCGATGACTTCACGTCGAGGGGATTGAGTAGTTACGAGAAGATGTGGAAGAAGAAGCTTGGCAGAGAGCTGGAGATAGGGTACTGGGCGAGAAAGCTTTGTGAGAAGCTGAGCGACAGGCAGGGAGAGCAGATATTTGGCATAATTGAGGCAAACGGGCTACACGAATCGTTGCTACAATCGCCTGATTTCTCTTTCGATTGGCATGGCAATTTGATAATGAGAGCATTGAAGGATAAGAGGTTGCATCAGGCTGTTAGAAATATGACTAAATCTTCCTTTCTCCTCAAATTATCGCAGGGTAGGTGACTTTCCTTGCACCGGAAGACGTTTGACGGGGTACACAAGGGTAGATAAAATGACAGAGGTGGGGCTTAAAGCCACTTTTAACATTAAGGGAGTTAACACTTAACGCATGTACCGTAAAACAACCATCGATAACGGGCTCAGGATAGTCACCAGCGCGATGCCGCATACCCGTGCTGTATGCGTGAGCATGTTCATCGGGGCTGGTTCCAGATACGAGTTGCCCGAACAGGCGGGATTATCGCACTTTGTGGAGCATTTATGTTTCAAAGGTACCGGGAAACGCCCGACGGCTAAAGAGATATCGGAGACAATCGACTGTGTCGGCGGTGTGCTCAATGGCGGCACTGACAAGGAGCTGACAGTATACTGGGTAAAAGTAGCGCGTCCTCACTTTTTTACGGCTCTGGATTTACTGGCGGACATGCTGCGCAACTCCAAATTCGACTCCGTAGAGATGGAGAACGAACGCAAGGTTATTATCGAAGAACTGAAGATGAGCATGGACTCACCTCAGAGCCGGGTCGATACGCTCATAGATGAAGTGATTTGGCCTGGACAGGCTTTAGGTCGCGATGTAGCCGGTACCAGGGAGACGGTAAGTAGCTTCAATCGGGAGACAATGCTGGATTATTTGCCCGGGCTTTATCTGCCCAATAATACGGTAATCAGCGTAACCGGAGACATAAGCCATGAAGAGGTCGTGAACTCGGTGGGCAAATTGATGGGAGATTGGTCCGGCGGTGTTCCCATATCATGGTTCCCTGCCGAAAACAGTCAGGAATCACCCCGTATAAGGAGTGAGCAAAGAAAGACGGAGCAAGTTCATTTTTGTCTGGCGGTGCGAGGTCTGGATAATATGCATCCCGACCGTTTTCCCCTGGACCTTCTGAATGTAATCCTCGGAGAAGGGATGAGCAGCCGCTTATTCCTGGAGCTCCGGGAACGCAAAGGTCTTGCTTACGATGTGCATAGCCATGTCAGCTATTATCGCGATTCAGGCTCGTTATCCGTATATGCGGGCGTAGACCCCCGAAAGCTGGAATCAGCCGTAGAGGCTATTATTCATGAGATGGTTCGGCTCCGCGATGAACCGGTCCCTGAGGCGGAATTGGTCAAGGCTAAGGAGATGGGGAAGGGACGTCTGATGTTGCGTATGGAGGATACGCGCAGCGTAGCGGGCTGGATGGGAGGGCAGGAATTGCTCACAAATCAGATATTGACATTGGATGAAGTGATCGCGAAGGTGGATGCCGTCACTGCCGGGGATGTACGAAATGTGGCACGCAAGCTGTTGCTAACCTCCAAAATCAACTTTGCTTTAGTCGGACCGGTGCGAAACACGAAAAAAGTAGAGAAGCTGCTCCGACTTTAGTACGGCATTTGTGGTCGTTCCGAAAGAAAAAGAAGCTGCGGCACAAGCCGCAGCTTCTTTCATTTCTATATGGGACTTGTTATTGGTTATCGTATTTTAGTACATGCCTTCCATCCCGCCTCCGGGAGGCATGGGCGGCATTTTTTCCTTCTCGGGGATATCGGTAACCAGGGCTTCAGTTGTCAAAACCATGGCGGCGATACTGGCGGCATTTTCCAAACCGGCGCGGGTCACTTTAGCCGGGTCTATGATTCCTCTCTCCACCATGTTGACATACTCGTCCTTATCGGCATCGTAGCCGATGCCTTTCTTGGCCTTCTTGACGTATTCCACTGCCACCGAGCCTTCCTTGCCGGCGTTTATGGCAATCTGGCGCATCGGCTCTTCCAGGGCTTTCTTCAGGATTGCTATCCCTGTCGCCTCATCGCCATCAGCCTTAATCTTGTCCAGAACGTGCATGGCGTTCAGCAGGGCTACGCCACCGCCGGGAACTATGCCTTCCTCGACGGCTGCACGTGTTGCGGACAGGGCATCCTCGACGCGGTGCTTCTTCTCCTTGAGTTCGACCTCGGTAGCGGCGCCGACTTTGATAACTGCAACGCCTCCTGCCAGACGGGCTAGTCTTTCCTGTAACTTCTCGCGGTCGAAATCGGAAGTAGTCTCATCGATCTGGGCTTTGATTTGCTTGATGCGGCCCTTTATATCATCATCGGAGCCTTTGCCCTCTACGATGGTGGTGTCGTCCTTATTGGACACTACCTTGCGGGCGCGACCCAAATCGTTGATGGTGGTCGAATCGAGCTTTCTGCCTATATCCTCGCTGATAACCTGGCCGCCGGTCAGAATGGCTATATCTTCTAGCATAGCCTTGCGCCTGTCGCCGAAGCCCGGGGCTTTAACTGCCAGACAGTTCAGAGTTCCTCTGAGTTTATTGACAACCAGCGTTGCCAGTGCCTCTCCCTCGACGTCTTCGGCAATGACTACGAGGTTCTTGGACACCTGCAGCAGCTTCTCCAGCAGCGGCAGTATGTCGGCAATAGCCGAGATCTTCTTATCGGTAATCAATATATATGGGTCTTCCAGCACAGCCTCCATGCGCTCGGCATTGGTGATGAAGTAGGGGCTGATATAGCCGCGGTCGAACTGCATACCCTCTACATACTCGGTTTCAAACTTGATTCCCTTGGATTCTTCTACGGTGATGACGCCATCCTTGCCCACTTTCTCCATGACCTCGGCTATCAACTCGCCGATTTCATTCTCATGAGCGGACAGGCTGGCTACCTGCGCTATCTGTTCCTTGCCCTTTATCGGCGTGGCTATTTTCTTGAGCTCTTCCACCATCGCTGCCACACCTCTTTCGATTCCTCTCTTAAGGGCCATTGGATTAGCACCGGCGGCGACATTCTTCATGCCTTCATGCAGAATTGCCTGCGCCAGTACTACAGCGGTGGTTGTGCCATCGCCGGCTACGTCATTGGTCTTGGTGGCTGCCTCTTTTATCAACTGGGCGCCGATGTTCTCCAGCGGGTCCTTCAGTTCAATCTCTTTGGCGATAGTAACGCCATCGCTGCACACATTTGGCGGGCCCCATTTCTTGTCGAGCACTACGTTGCGCCCTTTGGGCCCCAGGGTTATCTTAACAGCCCCGGCGAGGGCATCGATTCCCTTTCTTAAAGCGCGTCTTGCTTCCTCATCATACGCAAGCTGTTTGGCCATTTATTCTTCCTCCTCTTTAGTTTTCCTGCAGAATTGTTTCTCTACTTGCTGATTTTAGCCAGGATGTCACTTTCGCGCAGTATCAGGTATTCCTGGTTCTCATATTTCCATTCCGTACCTGCATACTTGGCATAGATTACCCTGTCGCCCTTCTTGACATCCATCTCAATGCGCTTGCCATCGTCTGTAAGCTTCCCTGGGCCGACCGCCACGATTTCGCCCTCCTGGGGCTTCTCTTTGGCAGTATCGGGCAGGACTATGCCACCCTTCGTCACCTCCTCTTTCACTATTGGCTTTACAATGACCCGGTCTCCCAAGGGTTTCAGGTTCATTGTCATCTCCAACCTCCCTTTCTAAAGTTATTTTTATTCTCTAACCGTAATTAGCACTCTCTTTAAGAGAGTGCTAATCGCTATTAGGATAACTCAGTTTTAAGGTGACAGCAAGTCCATTTACAGGCAATTAATGGCATTTACATCCATTTATGGTGAAATGTAGGCAAATATATTGTAAATTCTCCTCGATTTATCTTACATACATATTTTACGCGTTCAGGACATATTTGCTGATTGCTCCGTATAGCGATTAATGGTTGAGATTGAGAAGAACGACTAGCGGAACGGTAGCCCGGAGGGGTAGATGCTATCTGGATATTATCCCGTGTGTTATCAGGAATTGTATAATATCGGCGACAGCCGCCTGCGGGGGCTTCTCGATTGTTTTGGAGCTTTTCTGCTGGGCGCCGCCCGACATGAGGAGCTTCATTCTTTCATGTGCGGTTAGCTTGCTGTCTATCGTAGCTGTTTTCTTCAGTCTGGGTTTCGGTTGGGAGACACTGAGAATAGACGTCAAAGGCTGGAGGGTATTTTTATCCACGCCCAGAGATTGGGAATCGACTTTGATTATTTGCTTTTTGAGCCCGGCCAGAATCGTTCTGAGCGGAGGATATATCGGCTTCGACAGAACGCTTTCAACGGCGAAGACCGCCGGCAGCGGGGCTTCCAGTATTTCTCTATCTCCCCCCTTGATGCGACGGTGAACCCTGGCAGTCATCGTATCGGCAAAAACATCGAGTCTGGTAACGGATGTTACCAGCGGTAAATCCAGCCACTCGGCGATTCCTGCCCCCATAAATCCGTTGCCTTCGTCCATCGACTCGCGGCCGCACAGGATTATATCGTATTTGAGACTGGCAATCTGCCTGGCTAGAACGGTGGATACTGAATATACATCCAGATTATCGAAAATCTCGTCACAAAGGTGTATCGCTTTATCGGCACCCATCTTCAGACAGGTCCTCAGCACCTCCTCCGTCCTAGACGGTCCCAGGCTTACGGCGATGACCTCGCCTCCATTTTTCTCCCTGATTTTAATAGCCTCGCTTACAGATGTTTCATCTACAGGGTCGATAATGTAATGGATATTATTGAGGCTTCCAGTATCGATGTTGAATTTAATAAGCGTCTGGTCGGGAACCTGTTTTACGCAGACTACAACTCTCATAATTTCACTCGGCAGTTACAATCTACTTTGTGACGACATCGGCAATTCTACTTCAAGGTCTCCTTCAATTGCCTGGCAAGCTCCGGTATTATCTGCTGCATATCGCCGATAATAACCATATCGGCAAGTTTGGCGATGGGGGCGTTCTTATCTTTATTGATGGCAACCATAAGCTGGGAGCTTTTTATGCTCAGGGTGTGGTGAAATGCTCCCGAGATGCCGCATATCAGGTAAAGCTTGGGCGCTATGTTTTTGCCCGTTAAGCCTATTCTTCTTTCATCGGATATCCATCGTTCGTCTGTGGCGCGTCTGCTTCCTCCAATGGATGCACCGAGGATACGCGCCAGCTCCTCGACTGCTTTAAGATTCTCAGCGCAGCTCAGACCTTTGCCCACGCCGATGACGATCTCTGCTTCGCTTACGCATACTGCACAGGGGTCGGCTTTCTTGTAATCGATGAATCGAGTCTTTATGCTCCCGGGGTCAACCTTTACACCGGTCTCGATAACCTGAACGTTATTTGCCTGCGGAGCTTTCTGCACAGTGAGCAACTGAGTGTCAATGGTTGCTATGAGAGGCTTATTGAGTGTCACAACTGTAGCGGTAGCCTTGCCGCCGTGTATGGGTCTGCGTATCGTAAGCTTCTTTTCTCTATCAACCTCTATCTCGGTATAGCGAGCTATCATGCCCACCCTTAGCCTTGCGGCAATTCTGGGCGCGAGGTCGTTGCCCATAGGTGTCGTGGGAAAGAGGATAAGGGATGGTTTGTTCGATTTAACTATCCGGGAGAGGACATTCACATGGGCGTCGCCTGTGTATTCCTCCAGAAGCTCGTCCTCTATAATAAAGGCTTTCTCTACTCCGTAGGGGCTTAACTGGTCTGCGAGGTGTTTGACTTTGCTGCCTATGATTACTGCCGCAAGCTCTTCACCAAGCTTTGTAGAAAGGGCTTTGCCTTCTCCGGCAAGCAGGAAAGCAGTTTTTTCGAGCTGTCCTGCCTTATGCTCGGCAATAAACCAGACGCCTTTGCTTTCAACGCTAACACTTGAGGGATTCGGGGTTAATTCCTGAGGATTCTTGCGACCCTTATCTTCCATGAATAAAGTTCCTGTAATTGAACAGCGGCTTGACACCACCCGGACGGCATCTAGGTCGGAAACGCGTTCTTAAAATATCGCGTACGATAAAGTAACAGGGGCACCCCCTTGAGATTAGCTCCATCGTAGGATTATATCACAACGATAACTATAACCCAAGGGGTGCCCCTGTTGGCTGCTTTGTTTTTAATTTTAACTCGGTTTTAAATACTTTCCGCTGCCTCTCCGCCTCCTATATCCATCTCCCTACAAGGTGCCCGTCGCGGTTGGCGCTGCCCATCGTGTGCGGGTTTCTGGCATCTCCTATCTTGTATAGCTCTTTGACTTTGCCTTCAAGCTCAGTGTATAGATTGTCAATGGGGTTCTTGCCAGCTATCAGTACCAAGGTATCTACATCTGTTATCTCGCTTGCATCCATAGTATGTATATCGATTACAGTGAGGGTCTTGTCTGCAATCCCGAATAAGAAAGTCTGTGGAGTCAGCACTACGCCTTTCTTGCGAATTCTCGGAATTGAGTGGAACCATGTCATATCCTTTATCTGGTCCAGGCTGCCTATAAAGGGAGTGGGTGCTATTATCTGCACCTGGGCACCTTGGTCGGCGAGAATCTCGGCGATGCCTATAGCAGTGATGTCTTGTCGGGCATCCCAGATGACAGCTTTCTTCCCGATCTTGGCTTTGCCGAGGACAACATCGCTCGGTGTGAACACGTTGTCCTGTTGCCAGCCCACTACTTCCGCTGTACTCTGGCCGGAGAAGGCGTTGCGCATCCAATCAGCGCCGGTTGCTACTATAACGACATCCGGTTTGGGGTGCATCTTCAGAATCATATCCGAAGTTACCGTTGTGCCGGTAACTATCTTCACTCCAGCTTGCGGTAGCTGTATCTTCTGCCACCTGACGAGTCCTCCCATCTCTTCCCTGCCCGGTATCTTCTCCGCCTGCAGAGCTTGCCCGCCCAGTTCCTTGGCTTTCTCATAAAGGGTCACATCGTGCCCTCTCAGAGCGGCGACTCTGGCTGCCTCGAGCCCAGCGGGACCTCCGCCAACTACCACTACTTTTTTCTTGGTGGCTGCCTTCTTCATACCCCCAATGCCCCATCCCATTTGCTCCATGCCCACGGTAGCATTGCAAAGGCATCTTATGGGCTGCCCGTCCAGCATGTACTTTACGCAGTTCTGGTTGTCTCCCATGCAGGGTCGAATATCGTCCAGCCTGCCCTCTTTTGCCTTGTTGGGCAGTTCCGGGTCGGCGATGAGCGGTCTGGCCATGGCTACGATGTCTGTCTTGCCCTCAGCGATGAGGCTCTCCGCCAGCATGGGGTCGTTTATCCTGCCCACGGCGACTATGGGGATATTCTTCACTACCTCTTTGATTTGCTCCACAGCGTACGCTTGGTAGGCAGGCGGCAGATAGTGAGGCCCAAAGTACATGTGCATGGACTGGGTCTCCCTGCCGATGCCGCAAAACATATAATCAACCTTTTTGTCCTGATCCAGCCATTTGGCAAGCTGCACTGCCTCGTCCGGTACAATCGAACCGGGCAGCAGGTCATCTACGGTTAGAGTGTAGCCGATGGCTTTGTTTTTGCCCACCACTTTTCTGGTAACCTCTATGGTCTCCATGAGCAGCCTGGCTCTGTTCTCCAGCGAGCCGCCGTATTCATCGGTGCGCTTGTTGATACTGGCTGAGAGGAAATCAGTACATACACCGGAGTGGTTATGTATATCTATGCCGTCGAAGCCGGCCGCCATAATGTTCTCGCAGCAGATACGGTGATAATCAAGATATTCCTTGATATCCTCTTTGGTCATCGCCTCCCACATCTCATCGGCAAAGTTGCAATCCGGGATACATGATGGTCCTTTCTTATTCCCCAGGTCGATTGAGTAAAGCTGGAAGCTGCACCTGGCTCCGTATTCGTGGACACCGTCTGCGATCTTCTTAAAGCCCGGAATTATCTCTTTCAACCATGCCCAGATGTGACGGTCGAAGTGTCCGCCGTTGGGTCTCATGAACCATGTGTCGCGCGGCATGGTGTAGCCCACTGACATGCACACCCATCCCGCCCCACCCTTTGCCTTCTCGATTTCATAGTGGATGAATTCCTCGGTAGGCAGGCCCAACTCATTCATCAGTGGGCCATGTGGCGATACCATTATCCTGTTCTTCACGGTGAAGGGGCCGATTTTAATGGGAGTGAAAAGATACTTGAATTGCTGGGCGCTCATTAGTCCTCCTTAATAAATATTTCGAGGAATTTATATTGAAAAGCAGTGGGAACTGGCTCGGTTAATATAGCTCTCCATTTGAATCTTGTCAATGTATATGTAGGAGTATTACAGGTAAGAACTAATATTAGAGCCTGTTACCGCTACCTTGTATCTGGTATTCCTGTCGTACAGGATTCGTCTCGGTAGAATTGCTATCGATAAAGAAATCGACCCTTCGCCCATCCTGCATAACCAGGAGCAAAGGGCCTGCCAAGCCTGCGGCGTCGGCAGGAAGATTTAGACTTCCATCCGTAACCGATATCTTACCCGTAACAGACTTGTGTTTTAGGCGTATTTCCCTCGGTATCCCGAATGACTTCGCGCCTGTCTCCAGCATTTCGACAAATAAGGTATAGTTGACCTTTGCTACAGCTTTACCTTCTATCAGCACCTGCCCGATTCCTTCAGCGGCTTCGATAAGTTGGCGGCCTCTTCTGTGCAGCGTCATCCGTCAGTCTCCCTACATTTTGTGCGTTGTTTATTTGCTCTGTACTAAGGAGAGGAACTCGGAACGGGTAAGCGGGCTTTTCTGAAACAGACCTCTCATAGCAGAGGTTACGATATTGCTGCCCGGCTTTTTTACACCTCTCATTGTCATGCAGAGGTGCTCAGCCTGGATGACAACTGCAACGCCTTTTGGTTCCAGCACTTTGACAATGGTATTGGCTATCTGCGTGGTCAATCTTTCCTGAAGCTGAGGTCTCTTGGCTAGAATCTCGACAACCCTGCCGATTTTGCTGGCACCGACAACTCGACCATCAGGTATATAGCCTACATGAGCTAAACCGTAAAAGGGCAGGAAGTGATGTTCGCACATGGAGTAGAAGGGGATGTCTTTGAGAATTACCATCTCGCGGTGCCCCTCTTCGAATCCTACGCGCAGTTCTTCCCTGGGGTCTTCATACATACCGGCAAAGACCTCGACGTACATTTCAGCGATACGTCTGGGCGTTCCGACCAAGCCTTCACGCTTGGGGTCTTCTCCTATGGCGTCGATGATGGAGGCGACAGCTTTTTCGATTTTGGCTTTGTCTATCATTTATCTCTCCTGACGAAGACGGTTTACAGATTAAGAGAGCAGCGGTGATAATTTAACTTTGAAGAATTATCTTCTCAACATTTTCAATATCGGCAGGTATCGCCGGGAGTTCGTGGGCGCTCTTGAGAGCGGTATCCGGGTCTTTGAGCCCTGTGCCTGTAACTATGCAAACCACTTTCTTATTGGAGAAACTGGCTCCATTCTTTACTTGTTTGATAAGACCGGCTAACGAAGCGGCGGACGCCGGCTCTCCGAAAATACCCTCTTTAACGGCGAGCAGCCGGTAGGCGTTCAATATCTCTGCATCGCTGACGGAGTCTATGGCGCCGCCTGATTCGTCTCTGGCGGCAACTGCCTTCTGCCAACTGGCGGGATTACCGATGCGTATCGCTGTGGCAATGGTTTGGGGATTGGGAACAGCTTTGCCCCGTACGATGGGCGCTGCGCCCTCCGCTTCGAACCCCATCATTTTGGGAGTGTTCTTGGCTCTGCCCCCTTGCTTGTAGTGAACAAACCCCCGCCAGTAAGCGGTTATATTGCCTGCATTTCCTACGGGGATAAAGAGATAGTCCGGGGCATCTCCCAGAGCATCGACGATTTCGAAGGCTGCGGTCTTCTGCCCCTCTATGCGGTGGGGGTTCAGGGAATTGACCAGTGTTATGGAGTGTTTTTGGGTTAGGACACGCACTAACTCCAGCGCTTTATCGAAGTTATCGTCTATAGCTATAATCCTGGCGCCGTAGACTATGGCCTGGGCAAGCTTGCCCAATGCGATATTTCCTTTGGGAACGACTACAAATACTGTGAGCCCGCAGACTGCGCCGTAAGCTGCTGCAGATGCACTGGTGTTGCCGGTGGAAGCACAGATTATACTGGAGTTTTTCGATTCTACCGCCTTGGCTACCGCAACCACCATCCCCCGATCTTTGAAAGAACCGGTCGGGTTACACCCTTCCAGCTTGAAATAGAGTTCGCCGCAGCCAAGTTCGTGCTCCAGCCTTTTTGACCTGACAAGGGGGGTATCGCCTTCTCCGATGGTGATGACCGGTGTATGGGGGGTTACCGGAAGGAATTCCTTGTATTTCTCTAGAAGGCACAGCTTCTTACTCATCAGTCTTCAACCCTGATGAAATTGCCTATCTCCTTGACGACTTTCAGTCTCGATGTTTTCTGCAACGCCTTCTGCAATGCCGATTCCTGGGCCGGGTGTGTCATAATGACTATCTCGGCTGTCCCTGTCTTTTCATCGGTTTCCTTTTGTATCACCGAGGCGATGCTGATAGCGTGGTCGCCCAATATCTTGGAGATTTTGGCAAGAACACCCGGGCTATCGACCACGGTCAGCCGCATATAATAGCGAGTTCTAATCTGGGACATGGGTGTCAGTCTTTTCGTCTTGAGCAGTTTCATATGTGGTTTAGGCCGCAGTCCCAGCCGTATGTTCTGTGCCAGTTGGATGACATCAGCCGCAATGGCGCTGGCAGTGGGAGAAGAGCCGGCGCCTCTCCCATAGAAAATCACTCTGCCTACCAGATCGCCTTCAACTTGAATTGCGTTAAATACGCCGTCAACATTAGCGAGCAACAGGTCTTCAGGGACAAAGGCGGGGTGAACCCTGACCTGAATCGAGCGTTTTTCCTTTTTGGCGATGGCAAGCAGCTTTATGGCGTATCCGAATTCCCGGGCATAGCGAAAATCACGGGCGGTGAGGCGGGATATGCCTTCATAGTGGATATCCTCCGGATGTATCTCAGTGCGAAAAGCCAGCGTTGCAAGTATAGCGAGCTTGTAGGCAGCATCGACTCCCTCGATATCGTTGGCTGGGTCGGGTTCGGCATAGCCTAGCTTCTGCGCCTGTTTCAGAGCGGTATCGAAATCAAGTCCGTCTTTTGCCATTCTGGTGAGGATATAATTGGTTGTGCCGTTAATGATGGCGTGAATAGCCAGAATGTTGTTTGCCAGAAGGTCTCGCTTAAACGGTGCAATTAAAGGTATCCCGCCGCCGACGCTGGCTTCATATCGGATGTCGACTCTATGCTTGCCGGCTAGCTCGAAAAGCTCGGAGCTATGTTTCGAGATGACCTCTTTGTTTGCGGTGACGACGTGTTTGCCTTTGGCGATCGCCCCTTTTATGAAACGGAATGCTTCGGTCTCTCCCCCTATGACTTCGATTACTATATCGACATCGGGGTCGTTGAGTATGCGTAAGGGGTCGGTGGTCATTAGGCTGTGAGGAATATCTATAGCTCTCTTTTTAGAAGGATCTCTTACCAGAATCCCCTTTATCTCGAGGGGACAACCTACCTGTTGGGCTATGGCGATCGATTTCTCACGAAGGGTCTGTGCCACTCCGCTGCCCACTACCCCCAGCCCCATGAGTCCGATGCCTATGCTTTCTTTCTTGCCCACTTTGCTCTCACGTCGCGTGTTATTGAATTCGCTCTACCGCCCAGTTTACCCTATCTTGGTCGAGATACTCTTCGATAACGCTGGCGTCTCTCTGTTCCCGGAGCCATTGCTCAGCTGCATTTCCCCAGATTATTTCCTTGTACGCATCGGGTATTTCCATACTCTCCGCTTTTTCTGACACTTTTATCACAAAATAACCCGTTGAAGTCGCAAAGGGCTGGCTTATGTTTCCTATTGCGAGATTGAATGCAACCTCATCGGCGACGGTGCCAAGAATGCCTCTGGGCACCCAGCCCAAGTCCCCTCCGTTTTGTTTCGAATTCTCGTCCTGAGAAAGCTCCCGGGCTAAGGCTGCGAAGTCCTCGCCGTTGTTTAGCCTTTCCCATGTGCTGTTTGCTTGCTCTTCGGTATCAAGCTTGATGGCATGAACGTGAACCTGTTCCGCTTCCGCCGGCACCTGCGCCTTGAAGTAATCATCGAGCTTCGAGCGAAGCATGGTGATGTAGACAGCCCGACCATATTCGCTGGCAGAGAGGCGGACCATGTTGAGCCAATTCTGATACAGTGCGTCCAGTTCCTCTTGCGAATGTGTTACATTGCCATCCGTTTCATTTCCATCCAGATTCGCCAAGTTGATTAGATAACCGTTTATTTCCTCCGCTAGTTCCTCCGGCGTAACTTGAATGCCCAGCTTCGGCACTTCATGATATACCAGTTCGCCGTCTTCCAAGTCATTCAATATCTCGTAAGGATATGTAGTCGTATCGAATTCTGTCTGCTGCGAGCTTATTACATAAAGACGAAGCATCTTGACGAAGTAGTCCATGCTTAAAGTGGTTTCATTTCCGTCGGCATACTGTATCTTGGCCACTGGCTTATGCCATACCCCGAAGTAGTTGCCGTAGGTCCAGTAGCCGACCAGTCCCAACGCCAGAACTATGGCTAGAGAGAATATTATCCAGATAATGACTGTTATATTTCTCTCGCGTTGCCATCTGGGGGGCTGACGCTTGGCAACCGAAAGCTTCGGTTCGGGCTTAAGTTTCCTGCTCAAAACGTAGTTCCTGCTAGAAAGCCTTAACTATCTAACTATGGTACATCAGGGACTGGAATAGTTAGCTGGAGTGCTCTCTGGGGTTGGCTCCCGTACCGTGGCGTATGTGCTCTGAAGTGTACGGCAGCAAGGCAATATGCCGGGCACGTTTTAGAGCAACGCTTACGGTGCGCTGGTGTCTGGCGCACACGCCTGTTCTGCGTCTGGGCTCTATTCTTCCCCGGTCCGAGATATAGCGGCGCAGCAAATTTACATCTTTGTAGTCAATAGTCTCCACACGGCTTGCGCAGAAAGGACAAACCTTTCTTTTCGGTATGTATCTGCCTTTACCTCTGCCTCTCTCTCGTTCTTTCGGTGCCGAGCCGGTCATTCTAGGTTTCATAATTCAGGACTCTCTTCTTGATTTAAAATTAATTCTTGCCAAACTTAAAATGGGATTTCACTTGGTTCCAGGTCATCGTCAGACGCTGCTTCGCCTGTCTCAGGGAGCGTGCCTGCGGGACGTCTGTCGAGAAAGAGCACACGATTGGCGATTATTTCGATTCGCGAGTGTCTCTGCCCGTCCTGGCTTTCCCAGGAGCGTGTTCTCAGTCTGCCTTCAACATAAGCGCGTTGTCCTTTGGTAAGGAACTGATTGCAGTTCTCTGCCAGCCTGTTCCAGGTAACCACATCGAACCATTCGGTCTCCTGCTTCCTCTCGCCGTCCGGCGCTGTATATGTCCGGCTGGTAGCAAGTCGAAAAGAGGTCACCGGGTTTCCGTTAGGAGTGAAGCGCATCTCAGGGTCAGTCCCCACATTGCCGATAATGATTACTTTGTTCAACCCCACCATGTTAGCACTCCTTTTCCCTAGCGTTAATCGCCAAGTCGTACAAGCATGTGGCGTAGTATCTTCTCTGAGATTCGCAGGTTGGCTTCAAGTTCCGCAGTTGCCGCCTGTTCGGTCTGGAACTTGGTAAGCACATAGTTTCCTTCTTTGAAATGTTTTACGGAATATGCTAACCTTCGTTTTCCCCAGCGGTCTACCTGTGTTATCGAACCTCCCTTGGAGGTGATAAGCTCCTTTATTTTATCTATATTGGCTGGGACCTCCTCTTCGGGGACCTCGGGGCTGATAATCACTATAAGCTCATAGTCACGCAACTATATACTCCTTAATTCTGGTAAACTCAGAAGCTCATTTCGAGCTAACATCGGAACATTATACCATGCACTGTCGCCTGCGGCAAGCAATCGCGCAGACCGTGTTCGGTCAGCTATTGCTGGTCGGTTATGCCGGGCACCGGGAAATTACTGCATATCTCGTTAACCTGTTGTCTAACCTGCTTGTGTATTTTCTTATTGTCGGGATTGGTGACGACTTTGACGATAAAGGTGGCTATTTGTTTCATCTCTTTCTCCCCGAAACCCCTGCTGGTTACTGCCGGTGTGCCCAGCCTGATGCCGCTGGTGACCTGAGGCGGGTGAGGGTCGAAGGGAATTAAATTCTTATTCACGGTTATCCCTACGGACTCAAGGGCTTTCTCAGCCGATCTGCCTGTTAAACCTACGGTGGAGAGGTCCACGAGTATCAGGTGAATATCCGTTCCTCCCGAAACGAGTCACAGCCCCAGGCGG
>Ga0194113_10002721_pt1 | contig 23982 bp, 27 predicted proteins | sample TA2MahC200mmetaG_FD_146193 | JGI IMG/M metagenome (GOLD analysis project Ga0194113, IMG submission 146193) | Freshwater microbial communities from Lake Tanganyika, Tanzania - TA2015017 Mahale Deep Cast 200m | ecosystem: Environmental > Aquatic > Freshwater > Lake | place: Tanzania: Lake... | reverse complement strand
GATGACCCCGTATGAAAAGTTTAAATCACTGCCCGCGGCGGAGAGTTACCTGTGTCCTGGAGTAACCATAAAGAAGCTTGATGACATTGCCCATGAAATGAGCGATAATGAATTTGCAGAAAGGATGATGAAAGCGCGTTCCAATCTCTTCCAACACATCTATCGACATACATACCGAGGTGACTGAGACTCATCCCTTTAGGCTCATTCTTGGATTAGAAAAGACTCTCTCTGGTGAGGTTGTTTAGAGACCTTGAAAAAGTAGTGCGACCCTTCAGGGTTGCTTATTATCAACCACATGCATGTGGCCTCGACCCATTAGGGTCGAGGTCGGCGAGGCTGAAGCCTCGTACTACGTTAGTAAACAATCTCTAAACAAATGGCCTGCAAGATTCATACTACATTACCCAAATCTGACATCTTGTCCGAAGCTATGATATAATTTTTCTTGAAGATAAACTATGTTTAATAGATTGGAATCAATTGAAAAGCGCTATGAGGAGCTGAATGAGCTGATAGCTCAGCAAGAAGTATCCTCCAATCCAGCGCGATTGCAGTCATTAGCTCAAGAACAGGCTAGCTTGGAAAACATCGTGGCCAAGTATCGCGAGTATAAAGCAGTTTCCAAAACGTTACAGGAAACGCAAATCATGCTTGATGACGGGCTCGAGCCCGAGATGATAGCTCTGGTAAAAGATGAGATAAGCAATTTAAAAAAACGACAAGAAAGTATCTTTCACGATTTGAGGCTATCTTTAATACCCAAGGATGCCAACCAAGATAAAGATGTTATTGTGGAGATTAGGGCTGGCACCGGTGGTGGAGAGGCATCTCTTTTCGCTGCCGACCTTTTCCGAATGTACAGCCGCTATGCCCAAAGTAAGGGCTGGCAGGTGGACATCATCGACTGCAGCGAGACAGAGCTTGGCGGCTTCAAGGAGATAATCTTCGAGATTAAGGGCAAAGGTGCCTTTAGCCGGTTGAAATATGAGCGTGGTGTACATCGAGTACAGCGAGTACCTGTCACCGAGGCTTCAGGACGAATCCATACCTCAACAGCCACAGTGGCGGTTCTCCCGGAAGCTGAAGATGTGGAGATAGCTATCAAACCTGAAGACATCAGGATGGATTTCTTCCGCAGTGGTGGGGCTGGTGGGCAAAATGTTAATAAGGTTACTACAGCAGTTCGTATTACTCATTTACCTACAGGCATAGTGACAACTTGCCAGGATGAGCGATCTCAGCTCAGAAACAGGATGAAAGCGATGGCGGTGCTGCGGGCTCGCCTTTTGGACAAAGAACAACGTAAACAATTCGAAGAGATAACCGAGGAGCGTCGTTCTCAAATAGGCAGTGGTGAGCGCGCTGAGAAAATCCGCACCTATAATTTCCCACAAGACCGAGTCACTGACCATCGAGCAGGCTTGACTCTTCACAATCTGCCTCGCATTCTTGATGGCGAACTTGATGAGCTTATCGAAGCTCTGGCTGCCGAGGAGCAGGTCAAACAATTAGAAAGAGCTCAACTATGACCTTATCACAGGCGCTTCAGCAGTCTGCTCACCTCTTAAACATCAGTGGCATAGAAGACAGCTATGTTGAAGCTAAAATCCTGCTAGGTCATATAACGAAACTCTCTCCAGCTCAAATATACACTCAGTTAGAGCAAACCTTAACTGTGGAACAAGAGAGGAAATTACAACGGGTCATTGAGCGTCGCCTTTGGCGAGAGCCCGCAGCCTACATTGTAAACCGCAAAGAATTCTATGGAATGGATTTCTATGTTGATTCTCGTGTCCTGATTCCTCGACCAGAGACTGAACTCCTTGTAGAAGCGGCTCTTGAATTTGCCAAGGGCAATAGCACCTGGCTGCTTTCTCAGCCACGACCTGTTCTCATTGCTGATGTTGGTACTGGCTGTGGTGCTATTGCCATCAGCATTGCCTTGAATTTGCCACAAAGTAGAGTCTATGCCACAGACATCTCATCTTCGGCCCTTGAGGTTGCCAAATTAAACTGCGAGTATCACAAAGTTACAGAGCAAGTCACACTTATTCAGGGCAATTTATTGGAGCCGGTGACAGAGTCAGTTGACATAATAATTGCCAACTTACCATATATAAAAAGTTCAGAACTGCTAGAATTAGCCCCAGAGATAGCTGAATATGAACCAAGGATAGCTTTGGATGGTGGTAGAAGCGGTTTGGAGCTGATACGACAACTTTTGGAACAAACGGGAGGGAAAATTAATCCCCGAGGTTGTCTGCTGCTGGAAATAGGGCAAACACAAGGAAAGGAGGTGGTGTCTCTAATATGTCGTTATTTTAAAAAGGCCGAATGTGAGTTTATCCTGGATTTGAATGGGATAAAGAGGATAGTCAAAGTCACTTTTTAAAAGGGAGAATTACTGTATATCCCCCTTCTATCATTGCGAGTCCTTCCGCTGAAAGACGTGGCAATCTCGGAACTGTTAGGGGAGTGGATGTTCCTGGCAATGACAATAAGCCTGGAAAGCGTAAATTTGACAAAAAGCGAAATTTGTCTTAAAGTATGCGATTGGCTAGGTTTAATAGTCAAAACTTTTTGATATCGAAAGGAGGAAAGAAAGGTGCCTGTAAACATGATTGTTTGTTGCAAGCAAGTGCTTGACCCTGAAGCACCACCCGCTAGTTTCAAGATCGACCCATCCAGTAACAAGGTAATCCCACCCCCAGGAGTGCCTCCGGTTATCAGTCCCTTTGATGAGCAAGCTGTTGAAGCAGCGCTCCGAATCAAAGACGCAATGGGAGGCAAGATTACAGTCCTGAGCCTGGGCAATAACCTGCTCCGTGATGTCGTCAAGAAACCTCTGTCCATGGGTGCTGATGAACTCATTCTCCTTGAGGACGAAGCCTTCGAAGGCGGCGATAGCTGGTCTATTGCCTATGCTTTAGCTACGGCGATCAAAAAGATAGGAGAATTTGACCTTATTTTCTGCGGTCGTCAGGCAGCAGACTGGGATGCTGGGCAGGTTGGCTCCGGCATTGCTGAAATACTCGGGATTCCCAGTGTGACTGTGGCTAAAAAGGTAGAAGTTGTTGATGGCAAGGCTAAGGTAGAGCGAGTTATCGCGGATGGTTATCAGGTCATTGAGGTAACACTTCCTGCTTTAATCACGGTTAGCAACGAGCTGGGTGAAGCCCGCTATGCCACTCTAAAGGGAATCATGGCAGCAGCCAAGAAACAGCCGACTATCTGGAAACCGGCTGATATCGGAGTTAGTCCGTCAGAAATTGGTGCTGCTGGCCGGCGAACTAAACTTGTCAAACTCTTCCAGCCAGTTAAAGAGGGCAAATGCGAAGTGGTAGAAGCAGATAGCCCGGCAGAAGCTGGCGCCAAATTGGCTGCGAGACTGAGAGAGGCAAAAATAATCTAATTAAGTCAAAGAGATTCAACAGGAGGTTATTATGGCTGAAAATAAAGGTGTTATGGTTTATGGCGAGATTATGGAGGGAAAGCTATCTTCAATTACCACCGAGCTGCTGGGATGTGGACGGCGTCTTGCTGATGAGCTGAAAGAGGAATTGCTGTGTGTATTAGTCGGTGACAAATTAGGTGAAGTGCCTCAAAAGGCTATCGCTTATGGGGCTGACAAAGTATACACTACTGAAGCCCCGCTGTTGAAGGAATACCAGACGGATTCATATGTTGCCGTGTTAGAAAAAGTAGTCAAGGATATCACACCCCGAATCCTGCTTTTGGGTCAGACATCCATGGGACGTGACCTGGCTCCCAGGTTAGCTTTTAGGTTAGGCGTTAGCCTGTCTATGGACTGCCTTGAACTCAGTATTGACCCGGGGACTAAGCTGCTCCAGCAAACCAGACCTGTTTATGGTGGCAATGCTCGGGCTACCTTTACTTCAGAGGCTTTGCCGCAGATAGCAACGGTTAGACAGAAGGCAATGTCGCCACTGGAGCCTAACGAATCGAGAAAAGGTGAGGTCTCAGCTATTAAGGTTGAGCTAGACCCGGCGAAGATAAGGACAAAGGTCTTAGATACGGTAAAAGAAGAAGTGGCCGGGATAAAGCTTGAAGATGCTCAGGCAATAGTGGCCGGAGGTAGAGGTATCGGTGGCCCTGAAGGCTTCAAGCAACTGGAAGAGCTGGCCAAGGCGTTGAAGGGAGCAGTGGGTGCTTCCAGACCACCCGCTGATAACAAGTGGGTGCCAGACACACTACAGATTGGCCTCACCGGCAAAATCGTCACGCCTGAGCTTTATATTGCAGTTGGTATTTCTGGAGCGAGCCAGCATATAGCTGGGTGTTCTGGTGCTAAAAACATAATAGCCATTAACAAAGACCCGGAAGCCAATATATTCAAGGAAGCTCGTTTTGGTGTGGTGGGTGACTGGAAACAGGTATTACCTGCCTTTACCGACAAAGTCAGGGAACTTTTGGCTGGGTAGTAAGCCAGAACCTTATTGAGAGCTGGCTTTCTGAGCAATGACTTTTTGAGCGATTTGTGCTGGCACCTCTTCATAGTGGCTGAATTCAGTGGTGAAGATGCCGCGCCCTTGAGTCATTGACCTCAAATCAACTGCGTAACGCAAAACTTCTGCCAGCGGCGCCTGTGCTTGGATGATATTCATTCCCTCTGACGGTGTCATACCTAAAACGCGGGCTCGTTTGGTGTTAAGGTCACCGATTATATCGCCGGTAAAAGTATCCGGCACGGTGATTGTCATATTCACAATCGGCTCGAGTAGGACGGGCTGTCCTTCAGCCAGCCCTTTTTTCAAAGCCTGTGCCCCGGCGATTTTAAAGGACATATCTGACGAATCCACCGGGTGAGAGCTTCCATCAAAAAGTTTTGCTCTGACATCAACCACAGGATATCCAGCTACAACCCCCTCGAGTCTAGCTTCGTTTACTCCTTTTTCTACAGCCGGAATGTAGTTCCTGGGCACCGCTCCGCCGACCACCTTTTCGGTGAACTCAAAACCAGAGCCTCTGGGTAAAGGCTCTAGTTCCAAAAGGACATGACCATACTGGCCGTGACCACCTGTTTGCTTCTTGTGTTTGTACTCTGCCTGGGTTGTTACAGTAATAGTCTCTTTGTAAGGTACTTTAGGTCGCTGGAGGTTAACTTCTACGCCGAACTTGCTCGACAATCTTTCAGCAGCGACGTCAAGATGAGTTTCTCCCATTCCTCCGAGGAGTATCTCGCCGATGTCAGCCTCCCGTTGCACTCTGAGTGTCAAGTCCTCTTCGCAGACTTTAGGTAATGCTGTACTCATTTTATCCAAATCAGCCCTGGCTTTAGGGTGGACTGCCATATTCAGCACTGGCTGAGGGAACTCGATGGGGGCGAGCTTCAGCGGACGCTCGCGTGAGTTAAGTGTATCCCCTGTGGCGGTTGATGCCAGTTTAGCTACGGCACCGATGTCTCCAGCGCTGAGTTGAGTTGCTGGCTCTTGTGTTTTGCCGCGCAGGACAAAAAGCTGTCCTATTCGCTCCGTGGTGCCTTTGTTGGCATTCCATACCTGTGAGTTACTGGAGATAGCCCCCGAATAAACCCGAAAATAACTAATTCTGCCCACACGTGGGTCATTGGTAGTCTTAAACACTAGGGCAGACAGCGGTGATTCAGCAGCCGGCTCCACTGCCTCCTCTTTTCCGGTCGAAGCATTGGTAGCTTTCAGGGCACCTTTCTCTTTAGGTGAGGGCAGATAATCATGGATGGCATCCATGAGAGGGGCAACGGCAATGTTCTTTAAAGCCGAACCGACCAGCACCGGCACAACTTTGCCCAGCCTTGTAGCCTCCTTCAGGCAGCGGTAAATCTGTTCTTCGCTTATCTCTTCTCCATCCAGATATTTAGCGATAAGTTCGTCATCAACCTCTACCACTGCTTCGACTAGCTTCTCTCGGTAAGAATTGACATCGCTAGTCATAGCCGAAGGCATTTCCGTCTCCTTCAGCGGAGTGCCGGTATATGCCTTCTTTGTTATTAAATCTACTACCCCCTGGAAATCTTTCTGTGAGCCAATAGGCAATTGAACAGGCAAGCATTTTGTCCCTAGTTTAGTTTGGATGTCCTTTAAAACATTAAAGAAGTTGGCGTTGTCGCGGTCCATTTTATTGACGAAAATGAGGCGAGGCAATTTTGCCCCACTAACATATCGCCATACCTGCTCGGTGCCTACCTCCACACTGGAGACGGCACAGACTACGATGACCGCACCTTCGCTAATGGCTAATCCTGCTTTAACTTCGGCTACAAAATCAGGGTAGCCAGGGGTATCAATGAGATTCAGCTTACAGTCTTTCCACTGCAATGGGAGTAACGACAGGTTAATGCTGATTTGACGTTTTATCTCAGCGGGGTCATAGTCTGAAGTGGTTGTGCCGTCAGCCACATTGCCTAAGCGGCTGATTGCCCCGCAATTGAAGAGCGCTGCTTCCGCCAGCGATGTTTTGCCAGCGCCTGAGTGTGACAGTAAGACGACATTACGGATTTTCTCTGAAGTAAAATGATGCACTTGTTATACCTCATTCCTAGCAGTAGTTTGTAGTAGGTTGCCCCTTGATAGATAGTGCATTGTAGCAATGTCCCGCTCTAACCGTCAAGGCGTTGGTGTGCGGTGTCCAACGCTCATTGACTTATCATATATTCCTTGAGTATTATCTCAACACAGCGCTGCTGAAAGCCGAAAGGGGTGACTATGGTAAGAGAAACGAGCATCGTCTATTTTAGCTCACCGGGGTCTGAGAACACGGGTGAGACACTCAGGCTGGCTAGACTCAGATCTGAGGAATTGGGCATAAAGACGGTGGTAGTGGCTACGACAACTGGAGATACAGGCGTAAAGGCTGCAGAGGAATTCAAGGGCTACAGAGTCATTGTCGTAACCCATACCACCGGCTTCAAAATTCCTGGCGCTCAGGAACTTGCCCCAGAAAACAGGGAAAGGATAAAAAAGCTGGGAGCTGAGGTTTTCACTGGTGCTCATGCTTTTGGCGGCGTATCGCACGCTGTAAGGAAGACTTTCAACACTCATGTCGTTGGAGACTTCATAGCCAATACATTGCGGATGCTTGGCCAGGGGGCGAAAGTGGCTATCGAAATAAGCCTAATGGCTGCTGATGCTGGACTGATAAGCCTTGATGAGGAGGTCATAGCCATCGCTGGGACAGTAAGCGGAGCAGATACAGCCATTGTCCTTAAACCAGCCCATGCTCACGATGCCTTTTCACTCAGAGTGAAAGAGATAATCTGCAAACCAAGGCTCTGAGGATACCTTCAATATTCCGCAATTTTATAAAATGTGCCACTATTCAAAAAATGGGAGCCTATCCATAATCTGATAACTGCCTGTACTACTCTCTCTTTTCTACAAAATCCAGGGAAAGGTAGCTGCCTGAATTTTTAGCTTTTTCATAGACGAGCCTGGCAACAGCTATATCTTCGATGGCAAGTCCGGTGGAATCAAAAACGGTTATCGCCTTCTTATCTTTTCTGCTCTGTTTCTTGCCGGCGATAATTTCTCCCAGAGTTGCATAGATATCCTCAGTCCTAAAAAGCCCCTTTTTTACCGGGACATTGATTTCTCCGCCGGCAACTGCTTGCCTTATATCATCTACAACTACCATCGCTTTTTTCAGTATCGACGGTTCCAACTCTTCCTTTCCCTCCGCATCTGCACCTACAGCGTTGATATGTGTACCAGGAACAACCCATTCCCTCTTGAGCACAGGCATTCGCGATGGTGTTACGGTGCACACGATATCCGAGGCAGATGTTTCTTCTAATGAACACTCATGGAGGGGGTATTGTGGAAAGTGCTGCATCAATTTCTTGACAGCGGCTCCGGAGAGGTCAAATACCTTAATCAGCCGGAGGTCGAACAGTGTCATGTGAGCCAGTAGCTGGGTACAGGACTGACGGCCAGCGCCGATAATTCCCAGGGTATGTGAACCCTTTCGTGCCAGGTATTTGGAAGCGATGGCAGCGGCAGCTCCTGTTCTATAGGCTGTTATATCCGTAGCATCCATAACGGCTAAAGGGTACCCTGTCAATGGGTCACTATAAATCAGGATAGCCATGATAGTAGGCAAGCCTTGCGCCTGATTTTGCAGATGTACGTTAACCCATTTCACTCCTGCAGTACCCGGTAGAGCCGCGGGCATAGCTCGGAAATCTCCTCGGTCCAAAAGCAGGTATGACTTGGCCGGCATCACTGCTTTCCCCTCTGCCAAATCCTTGAAAGCTTGCTCTACCGCTTTTATTGTGGCTGCCATATCAAGCAGGCCATGAACATCATTCCTGCTCAAGAAAAGTGTGGACATATCTACTCCTTACAAGTATTAAAGACTTTCGCTCGTCCATGTAGTGCGACCATTTAGGGTCGCCTGGGGGGGTGTTTTCGGGCGAGGCTAAAGCCTCGCACTACGTTTGTTGAAAGCATTTACCATTGTCTTGACTTTATCGCCCCATTAATGTCCTGTCAAGTGTGTGTGAAGACTGTTTTTATGTCCCCAACGGTTCGATGAGTTATTCAGTTTGTTCCTGACTACTCGAGAGTATCTCTAAAAGGCTGGCTGTTAATGGAGCACTGTTCCGCAAGCTGGACTAACGTCGCCTTTAATCTTCTACGCTTACCCTTCTGCGTTTGACATGCCGTTTACCTGCCCACAAACCTCTGAAAAAACCTTGGCTTAGTAGATGCCTATTATCGGCTACATTCAATAAGTCCTTGGATACCCCGCTCTCGAAGTAGGCTACCTCAACATGCTTACCCATGTTTTTTACAGCTTGTAGAGCATAAGCGAAATCAGCATCACCACTCACAAGTACTGCCACATCGTAAAAATCATTCCAAGCAAAATACAGCAGGTCTGTAGCCAACATAATATCTATGCCCTTCTCGACAGAGATACCCTGTGTCACCTTGGTACCCCCTAGTCGAACCTCCAGGTATGGTGTCTTGCGCAGGATAGCCAGAAACTCCTGTTGTTCTCGATAGCCATCAGGCCGTTGAGCTGGGTCCTGCAAGACGTTGTAGTAATACGTTCTGAACAAGCGTCTGGAGCCACATAACCTAGTGGCAAACTCGGCAAAGTTGAGGTCATGGCGTCTTAGGTTGCTTCTTAGAGCGTGATACAGGTTGCTGCCATCTATAAATATAGCCACTCTATCTTCCATAAGCTTCTCCTCCTGCGATTTGCCACCGGCTCGTGATGGTTTTCCCGTTTCCATCCGACCTAACTCAATTATACAACTTGAAATGTTTACCGTCCCATCTTGTCCATGCTAATATCTCAGGAGTCTGGCTAGGATATCACCTTTTGTCTAAATGTTTACTCCCACATGGCGCTTTTAGTTGCTCAACAGACACAGAATAGCTCTAGTGACTTCCTCTGATTTCTCTTTGTGCCCGCGCCCTGTGAGCTTACTCTAGGTAGTCTTTGAGTTTCCGGCTGCGACTGGGATGGCGTAATTTGCGCAATGCCTTGGCCTCAATCTGACGGATTCGCTCTCGGGTCACATTAAACTCCTTCCCCACCTCCTCTAAAGTTCGGGGTCGGTCATCCTCTAAACCAAACCTGAGTAATAAAACCCTTCTCTCCCGGTCACTGAGTTCAGAAAGCACCTTGTTTAGTTGCGCCTTAAGTAACTCTCGTGAGGCAGCCTCGGCTGGTGGCATAGTAGCTCGGTCTTCAACAAAATCACCGAGGTCGCTGCCTCCATCTTCGCCAATAGGAGCTTCTAAAGATAGCGGTATTTTAGATAATTTCAAGATTTCCCTTACTTTTTCTGAAGAGATGCCCATCGCTCTGCCAATTTCTTCACAGGTTGGTTCACGCCCATACTCTTGGGCTAGACAACGATTAGTCTTAAATAACTTGTTGATAATTTCTATCATATGCACTGGGATACGAATAGTACGGGCTTGGTCAGCTATAGCTCGGGTAGTACTTTGTCTAATCCACCAATGAGCGTAAGTGCTGAATTTATAACCTTTCCTGTATTGGAATTTCTCCACCGCCCGAAGCAGGCCAATGTTGCCTTCCTGAATAAGGTCCAGAAGTGGTATTCCATGTCCAGTATATTTTTTGGCAACACTCACCACCAGGCGCAAATTTGCTTCAATAAGGCGTTTCTCTGACTCACTTGCTGTTCTTTTAACCGTACTAAAATGGGTTTTAAGCTGCTGGTTCTTAGCACGAAGCTGGGAAAGGAACTCAAGATTGACGGGCTCGGCTACTAAAGATTTCATCTGATTCCAAGAGCTTCCGTCTACTATGCCCTCCAGTAATTCTGAAGGCAAAAGTCGGCTATCTATCGAAAGGTCTATCAAGCTCCGCACAACTTCTGCGGTGCTTTTACCATTGGCTTCGACAATAGCGTTTACTACTTCTTGGTCGATTACACCGTCAATAGCCGCCCGCAGTTTGGTATCATGAATTGTCGTGATGAAGCTATTTGCAGTAGTAATCCCAAGATATTTGACAAGAATATCAACTATGGGCTGAGCTGCAAGTAAATGACGAAGTAAATAGATTGTCGTACTAACCGGCAGGGGATATCTACCATAGTGCTGAAGTCGAAACTCTTCAATTTTTGCTAGATACTTGGCGTCTTCTAATTTGCTGGCTAATACCTTCTCATCGTTTGCGGTGAGAAGCGGGACCTTGCCGATCTCGTGGAGATATGTGAGAACCGGGTCATCAACTGGCTGTTCCCAAGGCTCTACTTCAAGCCCAGGCGCAGGCTTAGTTCCTTTTTCTGGCTTATCTCCCCACTCTTCTTCAAGGTCAGCAGATTCTTCACCTTCCCAAGAAGAGGCAATTTCGGCAATATCTTCTTCTGACCCCTCCTCGTGAAAGGTGTCCCAAGCGCTCTCGGGAGGTCTAATCGATTCGGCCTCGGACTTCATGATGAGGATGTCTTCAGAGTATAGGTCACTTTTGTCTTTCATATTGAATAAAAGCACTTCATCTTGGCATGATTATCGTACCGCTACCCTCGACACTGTACTATGCCCTGCGTGCTCGGTCAGTTGTATGCTAAGCATCAACGCTATATGTCTTAAGCATGTAGATGAGGATTAGGCGATTTAGTATCTTCTCTGTCTCTCTCTTCCACTAAACCCACCGCCTCTGCTGTCAGAACGAGGGCGAGCCTCATTAACATCAAGGGTCCGGTCCTTCAGTGTTTTCCCTTTGAGGCCAGCAATTGCAGCTTCGCCTTCAGACTTTGATGGCATTTCAACAAATCCAAATCCCCTGGATTGACCACTATACTTATCCTTTATGATGCTTACAGATGTGACTCCTCCAAAAGCCTTAAACTCCTCCCGCAATTCCTCTTCAGTTACTTCACGTGACAAGTTACCCACGTAGATATTCATATTTTGCTCCTCCTTCTGTTAACACGCTGTGTAACATACATAGGCCAGGTACCCCCGGCCCATGTATGTGCTTAAAGCCAAACTAGTATTCCCTACTAAGTCTGGTGCTGCTGTGGCTATAACCACCGTGTGAACCACCCCGCTGTTGCTTCTTAGCTTGTCGGCAGGGAGGACAACGCTTAGGGTCGTTGGTAAAGCCTTTAGACGCGAAGAATTCTTGTTCCCCAGCAGTGAAGGTGAAGGTAGTTCCACAATCGGGACAGAGAATTGACTTGTCTGTGAAACTCATTGGATGACCTCCTCTCTTACGAATAGTTGGTTAGAGTTGTGGTCATCCGGAGCTTGGGTAAATCGGGTAAATCTAATTTAATTTAACTAAGTACGTGATAACCTAAACTAAAACCACCACTCCCACTATACACTAAAACCCTCCCTTTTGCAAAAACCACTCAGACAGAGAGTGTTTACTAATGTAGTGCGTCTCCTGCTTTGTGGGGTGGAATAGCCTCACTATAGAAAGGCGACCCTAAAGGGTCGCACTACATTGGAAAATAAATTGTTCATAAACAATCGCTTCAGCCCCTGGCAACTGTATGCGTAGCCCGTTCCCGTCGATTTACTTAAACGGGCCTATCTTTGCCCGTGGTTTGGGAAGTAGTAAAATAGGGGTGGGTGGAATATGCCGATAACTCCTCTCAGACGGCAATATCTCAAAATCAAGCAACGCTATCCCGGAGCTATAGTCTTCTTCCGGCTGGGTGATTTCTACGAGACCTTCGACGATGATGCCAAAATCACCGCTCGAGAGTTGGAAATCACCTTAACTTCAAGGGAGATGGGCAAGGGGCAGCGGGTGCCTATGGCCGGGATTCCCTTCCACGCCCTCGATAACTACTTGGCTAAGCTCATCAATAAAGGCTACAAGGTGGCTATTTGTGAGCAGATGACCCCGCCAGGTAAGGGACTTGTGGAGCGTGAGGTTATCCGCGTGGTAACGCCGGGGACTGTGGTTGAGCCCGGGCTTCTTACGGATAAGAGCAATAACTATCTGGTCAGCTTGCTTATTGAAGATGCGGAGGCAGGGATATCTTATGTAGACATCACCACAGGTGAGTTTGCCACCACTCAACTGCCTACAGGTCAGGTCTCCGATGAACTGGAACGGCTGCACCCGGCTGAGCTTCTTCTGCCTGAGAGCCTGAATGCCAGCGGTTTAACGCTGCCGGCATCGGTAACCCGCCTCGATGATTACTGGTTCGATTTAGAAACTGCAGGGCAAGTTCTGCTTGACCATTTCGGCGCAGCTTCTCTGGAGGGATATGGCTGCGCTCACCTGCCTCTGGCTATAAGGGCGGCTGGCGCAATCATCCATTATCTTCAAGAAAACCAGAAGGCAGCGCTGGGGCAGTTGGACCATCTAGCTACATATTCGACTCAGGCTTTCATGGTTCTTGATACTCAGACGAGACGCAACCTGGAGCTTTTTGCTTCCGCTCGATGGGGAGCCAGCTCCGGCTCTCTGCTCTCCGTTATTGACTTAACCAAGACGGCGATGGGAGGCAGATTGCTCAAGAAGTGGCTGGGTCAGCCGCTGCTTGACATAAAACAATTGACCAGTCGACAAGAAGCTGTGGTCTGGTTCTGCGAGAATACACTGGTTCGACATAAGGTCGTGTCTCTCCTCGGAGACATCGCTGACCTGGAGCGATTGGTCAACCGTGTTAGAGGCGGTATAGCCATACCCAGGGATTTGGTTGCCTTGCGTTCCAGCCTGGAAAAGCTGGCTGAGGTGAAAGCGGAGATAGAAGGAAACGAGCGGTTTCCAGCCTGGCTCAGCTCCGAACTGAAGCCTTGTCCTGATGTGGTGCGTTTAATCGAGCAGGCGATTGCCGACGAATCCGGTGCTACACTGGAGAGGGGTGGTGTTATAAAGGCTGGCTTCTCCCGCGAGCTGGACGAAATCAGAAAGGCAGCATCGGAGGCTAAACGCTATCTGACAAACCTGGAGCGACAGGAGCGAGAACACACCGGGATTAAGTCTTTGAAGGTGGGGTATAACCGGGTGTTCGGCTACTACATCGAGGTGTCCAAGTCTAACCTTGACCTCGTGCCGGAAAGTTACATTCGAAAACAAACGTTGACCGGCGGAGAGCGGTTCTTCACCCCGGAGCTTAAGGAATATGAATCGGTAATACTAAATGCCCAGGACAGAATTGTCGAGCTGGAGACGGCGATTTTCCGACAAGTCTGCCAGCAGGTAGCTGGGGTTGGTGAGCAGATACTATCTTCAGCAAAGGCGCTGGCTGAGATTGATGTGTTTGCCAGTTTAGCCGAGGTGGCAGTCAGGTACGGGTATATCAGGCCGGAATTGACCGCCGATGATGCCATAACCATTAAGGGAGGACGTCATCCGGTGGTGGAGAGAAGCTTGGGCAGCGATGGCTTTATACCTAATGATACCTATCTGTGCAACAAGGATACGCAGCTCATCATACTCACCGGACCTAATATGTCGGGAAAGTCTACCTACTTAAAGCAGGTGGCGTTGATTGTGCTACTGGCTCAAATCGGCAGCTTCGTGCCGGCCGATGCTGCCACTATCGGCATCGTTGACCGCATCTTTACCAGAATCGGAGCACAGGAGGACCTGGCTGCCGGGCAGTCAACGTTTATGGTGGAGATGGTGGAGGCTGCCAATATACTGAATAATGCTACTCCGAAGTCACTGATTATCCTTGATGAGATTGGACGGGGGACGAGCACTTATGACGGGCTTTCCATCGCCTGGGCGGTGGCTGAGTTTATACATAATCATCCCAGGCTCAGGGCGAAGACACTTTTTGCCACTCATTATCATGAGCTGGTGGAGCTGGCCAGCTTTCTGCCACGGGTAAAGAATTTCAATGTGGCGGTGACCGAAGAGGAGGGCAAGGTCATTTTCCTGCGTAAGGTCGTCCCCGGCGGTGCTGATAAAAGCTATGGCATTCACGTAGCGCAACTTGCTGGCTTGCCGGCATCGGTGGTGCACCGGGCTCAGGAGGTTCTGGCCGGTCTGGAAAGCCAGCCGCGGCAGAAGCAGTCCAAAGCCGTCCGTCCTAAAAAAGAGCCAATCCCTCAGCTCCTGTTATTCGGCGATAAGTCGCCGCTTATAGAGGAAATCAGCCAGCTCGATATCGACTCCATGTCCCCGCTTGAGGCCATCACCAGGCTCTACGAACTGAAGCGCAAAGCAAAAGAAGGCGATTTACGATAGGTGACAACTGCTTTAAGTCTGAGAATTGCTCTGGCAAACGAATATTATATTATTAACTATTAAATTAACCAATCGTAACTTTACCGCCTCTTCATCTTGTAGAGACATGTTTTCGAGATTTTTCTGTCCTTATTGCGTTTAAATTTGACATATGCTTTCAGAATGATTATACTTATTATAAGTTAACTTATTAACAGGGGGATAATGATATGACTGCACAGAAAGGGAACGACTTACGTAAAAAAATAATCGAAGAGATGACCTCTGATTATTCTAGCGCTCTCGAAAAGAACTTTGATTTGGCAAGACAATTCATTCGTATAACCACGGATGGGAAAGTCGATGTCTTGGTAAAGGACAAACTTACTGGTAAAGAGGCGATTCTCTTGTATCTCATAGGGAAATTATACGCCAAAGAGGCTGGCTATGCGGCTACGGATGATGTAGGAAATGAAGAGTTAATGGATGAGCTAGGTGTTCGTATAGGTTCTCTGCTCCCTTGGCTAAAAGACCTCCGAGATGATAAACAGATTAAACAAATTAGGAGAGGAAAATACACGTATCATACCATTATGTTAAATGAGGTGGAGAACACTCTCAAAGATATAGCAGTTAAAATAGAGAAGGGTACTTAAGGAGGATAGAAGTAATGACGAACAGTGTAACTATTGAGATGCTCAGGAAGAAGTTGGAGGACCATGAGAGAAGGATCGTCAAACTTGAAGAGGCATGCATGCCTATGGAGAAGAATGTATCCGCACGAAAGGCAGGGGTTTCTAAGAGACTGTCGATTTTTGATTGGCTTAAACAACTGAAAAGCGAGGGGTTCTTTGACCGACCAAGATTTTCGACAGATATTGTTGCAAGGCTTGCAGAAAAGGGGTATCACTATCCTCCTCAAAGCTTAACAGAGCCGCTACAGCGGGCCATTAAGCAAAAAGTACTCGGTCGATTAAAGAAAAATGGCATATGGGCTTATGTCAAGAGATAATAAAGCGAGCGGTTGTGAAGACATTATAGAGATGTTCCGGGGAGTTGATACCTCGGAGTTTCCTCCATTCGATAGCTACAATAAACCTCTTGAGATTGGGTTATGGGTTTTGTGGGTAGTTAAAGATGTACTGCAAATAGAGAGCATGACAGCTGAGCAAATATCCTCAATCTCAAGGGACGTCATGGAAGTTAAGCTTACTACGGAATCTATTACTCGTGCTTTTGCTAGAGCGGGGGATAGAATTGACACGTATCGCAGTGGTGGAGAACTCTATTTCAGAATAATGAAGTCAGGGAGGGAACACTTGCTTTCTCTGGCGAATGAGGGTGGAGTCGGGGTGTGCTATTTTACAGCTGGCAAAAGATATACTAGCAAGAAACTATTAACGGAAAGCATCCTTCATGACCTTAAAGGCGAATTGAGAATCGTTGACCCTTATTGTGGCGAAAGAACCTTAGATGTTTTGAGTAGTATAAAAGATAGGCCTGTTAAATTCCTAACCAGGACAGAAAAACTTAGACAAGCAGAAAGAACGCGGTTCTTACGCGAGCTTAAGGATTTTCAATCTGAGAATCCAAATATCGAATTCAGGGATTACCTGCACGAAGATATTCATGATAGGTATATACTTTCATCGACTTCTCTAGTTATCTTGGGACATAGCATTAAAGACCTTGGAAGCAAGGAATCCTTTGCTGTGGTTCTTAATGAAACTATAAGTAGTGACGTTGTTAGGGCATTACGTGAAAATTTTGACAGAAGATGGGACCAATCGTATCCGATTTGAGCTGCGTTTTTAGAACTCTGGCTACGGTTGACGCTAAGAGTTCAGATAATCCAATAATTAGCCCACGGTTTTTGGGTACTACCCACCCCCGGGTCCTTCCTGGGAAGGACGGGTAGCCCTACTTTGATATGATATACATGTGAAGCGTAGTTATAGGGACGAACATTCAGGGTTGTGCTTGCTTGTGGTTGATTTAACCGTGATTTAATTCTACTGAATGTTTGCTCGAGTCATAAACCTCTCAAACTCTCAGATTTGTCCTAGAAAAGTAAGCCCAAAGCAAAAACAGTAACACCCAAACCGAATAAGGATGGATTAAAAGCTGTTGTCTCTCCACATAATCCAAAACCTTGGATTATCCAAGCTATTCCGAATAAGCCGAAGAATGCACTACATGCGCTCAAAATTACGATTCTCCGTTTTTTAGTCATAATACTATCTCCTTGTATTTGATTATATCATGCGAATTATTTACCAAGCAATTGAATTACTACCGACTCTCACTTTCGATAACCGATTATATAAATACCTTTTTAGGTGCCACTTGCCCACGGGTGGCCCTAAACATGGAGGCAGATGGAGAAGATTTGGCAAATGGCTTATGTTTGGGTAAAATCACAAGTATAATACAAGGCAGGAATAGTCGTACAATAGGGAGGTATTAGAGATGAGTGATGACACTTATCAGACAAGTGTAGTATGTGGAAATTGCGATTTTAAAGGCAAAGCAAGTATTCCCAAGGGCAAATTAGTGAAAGACGCCGCTTGTCCAAAATGTGGCAATAAGACATTACGTGAGGCGCTCCCCGGTGAGGTGAGTTGATTAAATATTGGTTTGCGATTTTTGAAGGTGCCACCCGCCCATGGGTGGTCCTGCTTTGATATGATATACATGTGAAGCGAAGATATAGCGAAGTTGACTCCAAAAGTGCCTATAGTCAATAATTAGCCCACGGTTCGATGAGTGCTGTCAGGGGCTTTTTCTCAGGGGTTTTCTGTTTTCTGTTATTCGATGTCCTGATTTTTCTGGGTCTTATCATCACCTTAAATCTGACCCTTCTCAATCCAGACTTCGTTACTACCGAACTGGATAAACTCGATGTCTATTCGGTGGTAATTGAGCAGGCGAAAGGCATGTTACCTGACCAGCAGTTCATTGATGCCGAGACTGTGGACGCGATGCTCACTGAACTAAAGCCCTGGCTGGAACAACAAGCTACCACTGCTTGCAAAAGTTTGCAAACCGTAGCTAATTTTGGCACCAATTTGTCCACGTTACTTGCTACACCTTTTGAGGATTTCGTTCGCACGATCTTTAACTCGAAAGCTGCGTTTCACCAATTGGTGAAATACCGTTATCCAACGAAAAAACTTGACAATGCTTTCACTAAAATGTATAATTTCACCATACGGTGAAGTTGCCTATAACGGTGAAATACAATGAGAGAGCAAGAGGTTCTAACCAAAATAAATGACGAGCTTGGGCAGACTCTGCGTGGCGTTCCATTTATAGAGGTCGGCCAGTCTGTCCTCGAGGCGTCTTTGGCTGGTATCCGGGTTGACCTCCTGGTCGAGGTTAAAGTGGAAAATAGCCTTCTCAAAGTGCTAGTAGAGGTGAAGTCTTTAGGAGAACCCAGGCTGATACGGTCAGCCATTCAGCAACTCAAGGAATACTTGGGTCGAGTTAAGGATGCCTACGCCGTAGTTGCGGCACCGTACATTAGTTACGATACAGCGCGCCTTTGCAAGCAGAATAGTGTGGGCTATATAGATCTGGCTGGAAACTGCTTTCTCAACTTTGACAAGGTTTATATAGAAAGAAAAAATTACCCTAATCCTATCGTGGAAAAACGACAAGCTCGCTCTATCTTTAGCCCGAAGTCAAGCCGTATTCTAAGAGTGATGTTCAATAGTCCTAAACGGTCCTGGCAGGTACAGGAGTTGGCAAAAGAAGCAAATGTAAGTCTTGGTTTAGCTTCAAGAGTAAAGGAGCGTCTCCTTGATTTGGAATATGCCAGCGAGAGAGATAGAGGCATAATTCTTAATCGTCCGATAGACCTATTAGAACAGTGGGCAAATAACTACTCTTTTCGAAAAAACAAGGTATATGATTATTTTAGTTTGGACGAGCCCAAGGAACTAGAGCGCAGGCTTGCCCAGTATTGTGAACAGAGGGCTATCCTTTATGCTTTGACACTTTTTTCTGGTGCCGCATTGGTAGCACCTTTTGCGAGATATACGAGAGGCTTTGTTTATGTCTGCAGAAATATTCGAGGGGTCGCGGACTCGTTAGGGCTCAAGGAGGTATCGTCAGGACCTAACTTTAGCATACTCGAACCCTATGATGAAGGCGTTTTCTATGGGATTAGGGAAATCGACGATATGAAAGTTACTAGTGACGTACAACTCTATCTTGACCTTGTTGGATACAAAGGGCGTGGAGAGGAATCCGCTAAATTTTTATTCGAGCAGAGAATAAAGCCACAATGGTAAAACAGAGCGATTATAGCCAACCGGAAGTCCAAGCCTGTATTTCTGTGTTAGTGGAAGTTATGACAGTTTTAGGAGAATTCCGGGACAACATTGTTATAGTTGGAGGGAACGTTCCGCCTCTTCTTATTCCGTCCGCTAAAGAAAAACACCCTGGCACTTTGGACATAGACCTCGCTATAGACTATAAACACATCACTGACGATACCTACAAAACAATCATAAAGACGTTGAAATCCAGAAGTTATTATCAGAAAGAGGGAGAGCAACCCTATATTTTTTACCGAGATATAGATAGTGAATCTGGGAAGAAAATCACTGTGCAAATTGACCTTTTAGCTGGAGAATATGGTGGGACAGGCAGGAGGCACCGGCACCAGAATGTCCAAGATGCTAAAGCCAGAAAAGCCAGAGGGTGTGACCTTGTTTTTAACAACCCTGTGAAAGTTAAGCTGATGGGCACTTTACCAAACGGGGCGGTAAACGAGGTAATTGTCAAAATACCTTCTATCGGGCCTTATCTTGTAACAAAAGGCATGGCACTCTGGGACAGAATGAATGAGAAAGATGCCCTGGATATTTATTTCTGCTGTCGCCACTATCCAGGTGGTCTACCAGCCTTAATAAAAGATGTAGAACCTCTAGTAAAAAATAGGTTAGCGAAAGAAGGACTAGGGAAAATACGTGCTAAATTTATTGACATTAATTCGATAGGACCAGTTGCCGTGGCAGATTTTAGCGAATTAAAAGACCAAGAAGAAAGAGCACGTATTCAGAGAGAGGCTTTTGAGTTGATAAATACATTAATGGAAAGACTAAGTATTGAGCCTTTTGTGGATTTATGAACTATGGAACAGAGGGATTTACGAACGGAAAAAGACTATTTAGAGAAAAAATGTGCCGATATATTTGTGAACTGGCTGTACGAACTGAAGCGGAAGGCGATGAACCCAGATTCGAACCCATAACTCGAAGGTCGTTGGTTCAAATCCAGCTCCCGCTACCAAACTGACTGGAATAGGTGGTCTAAATCGCATATGTAGCTTGTTTTAGGTGCCACCCGCCCACGGGTCATTCCCAGTAAGGACGGGTGAGCCTATTTCGACTCTTGAACCACTAGACTCTAGCTCTCCTCGCCCGGCTGTCGATATACTGTTGAAGTCGTTCACGTGTAGTTACCCACCGGCTACCAAGCCTTAACGCCCAGAGTCTTCCCTTCTCAGCCTGTGTTCTCAAGGTAACTGGCGCAATTCCCGCCAGCTTTGATGCCATTTTTAGGTCGATGAACTCATCAACGCTGGAAGCTGCCAACTGTCCCGAAGGATAACGCTTACTTGCATCCATGATTTCTACCGAAGAAAGACTACCATCCTCAGCATAGTTTAATATCACCCCAGGCTCTATCTCATTACCATAGCTCAATAACGTCTCCGGTTCCTGAAGAAAAATAGTGAGAACATCAACCTCGGGCTCATATTCAATTTTCAGAGCACCTCTTGGCATCTCATGTAATCTTGCTTTTGTTACCATGTTTCACCTCTATCTGGTCCTAATTAAGGTTATCACCAGAGCATATGAGCCTACCATAATCCACATTACTCTGAGCTTCCCATATTGCGATTCTAATTTATCTCCTTGTTTCAACCGCTCCCCTGAGTTAATAGCCTCTTTCACATCTGTTATAGTTAGTTTATATAACATTAGCTTGTTCTTGGCATGACGGCTGAATCGAATCTCCATTGGGTTAATTATAAGCGCATTCGCTCATGTTTGTCAATCTACAGAACATCTTCACCGCATACATTACTGTTTGAGTAATTACTAACCAATTGCTGGAGAGGAGAAAGCCCCCCTTGATATTGAGATTATTTCGCAGCGCTTGCAAATGACGCTCAGTAGGAAAAGATAAAGATTGAAGATTATCGTTTCTCCAGCGCTAAATACTACTTTACAGGTGAAGATGTCGGCATTCCGATAGTTAAAATAGCATGAGGTTCAATGCTCGCGGTCACCTGTAGTCGGGGACGCTTGGAACAATGCTCATGGTCGCCCGTGGGCGGGCGACGCATAAGAAATGATATACATGTGAAATTGTTCCTTTTGAGCGAAGTTGACTCCAAAAGTGTCTATGGTCAATAATTAGCCCACAGTTCGATGAAGGCTGTCAGGGGTTTTTTCTCAGGGGTTTTCTGTTTTCTGCTGTTCGATGTCCTGGTCTTCCTGGGTCTTATCATCACCTTAAATCTGACCCTTCTCAATCCAGACTTCGTTACTACTGAGCTGGATAAACTCGATGTCTATTCAGTGGTAATTGAGCAGGCGAAAGGTATGTTACCTGACCAGCAGTTCATTGATGCCGATACTGTGGATAAGGCGCTCAGTGAACTAAAGCCCTGGCTGGAACAACAAGCTAGCACTGTTGTACATGGCGTATGGGGCTATCTAAAAGGAGCCCAAGCGCTAAATGTGACTGTATCGCTGGAGGAAGTAAGGTCTGTGGTCAAAGAAAACTTAAGAGAGGCTGTGCTTAAGTCGCTGCCTCCGGAATTGCAGGGAGCTTCCCAAAGTCAGATAGATGCCTATATGGCACAGATGTATGTCGAAATCGACAAGGCCATACCAGGCAGTTTCCAATTCAGTGAAGCCTCTGTAAGTTCCCAGATTGCGGCACAGATTCAACAAGTCAAGCAGATTATCCGTTACATAGATACCGCTTATAAATGGTTGATTGGGCTGGCTGTTCTGCTGGTGTTGCTCATAGCCCTGGTACACTGGTGGCAGCCGAAGCCGATTACGCGGTCTATAGGTGTAACCTTCATTCTTGTCGGTGTGGCCTGCATCTTAGGTTCGCTGCTTGATGTATTGATTATCCAGGTTGTTAGCGGTCTTGCTGGTGGGCTTGGCGCCCTCTCCGGGTTTCAAACAAAGTTGCCCCAGTTGGCTAGCGACCTCACCGCTCCCATGCGGATGTACGGCATCGCTTTTTTGGTTTCCGGGATAATGGTAGTCGTAATTTCAGTGTTGTTCAGGTCACAAGAGCGGAGTCCTGATATAAGAAACAAGGTTGTTTATTGAGGTTAGACTGTCACTCTGAGCGAAGCGAAGGGCCCCGAGATTCTTCGGTCGCTTCGCTCCCTCAGAATGACAAGAAAAAAATATGTTTGAGGAGGTTAAAAGTGAAGGTCAATCAAGAAACGTGGGACTTCTATCAAAAGCTTTTAGGTTATACCGATGCAGAGATGAAGAAATTCAGAGCAAATCCGAGAAACGAAGATGTTATCTCCAAGGCAGCGACATTGATGAACAAGACGATTGTGGTGGAGGTGGTGGACTCACACGGGTGTGCCAGCCAACACAAGGTGGGCGATAAGTTCTACTTTGATGGGTCAGGCAATCTTTTAACCAAGCTCTGTCCCAAGAGAATCTGCATGGCCGCTCTGAGCCCAGTAGGGGCGCTAATTCAAGCCTCGACTGAGCTAATCTATGCCGGCGTTGACCCTAATGAGATGAGATTCAAGCGGGCAGGCTGTTCCGATGTCGGCGTGGAATGTGGTGGCTGGGGACGTATCGTTATGGAACTCCGAGTGGAAGAGCGCAAAAAATAGGGTTGTTTAGCAATTCCTACTGGAGCGTCATCTGGCACGATACGAAATTATATGGCTAATACCTTCCTCCTCGGAGCCGGTTGGTGATTCTATGAAATAGCTCAGTGGTTTGCCCAGAGTCTGGGCGATTTGCTCCAGGCTGGCAAGGTGAAGTCGCCTCTTGCCCAGCTCATAGTTTGATAATGCTGCCTGTGTGCAGCCCAGTCTGGTTGCCAGTTCTTCTTGGGTAAGACCAAGTTCCTGCCTGGCCTGCTGGAGCCGCATGCCGATGTCGCGGTAAACCATACCTGAATTTTATCACAATTTGTAATATTTAGCTAAAAAATAAAACGTTAATAACAAATTGTTATATTTTCTATTGACAAGTCTGTTGTGCTTTGTTATGCTGGCAATAACAAAACGTTATAAAAAGGAGGCCACGGAATGAAAGTTAGCAAAGATGTATGGAAGCCTCTGCAAAAGCACCTGGGTTACAGTGATGAAGAAATGAAGCAGTTCAAAAGTGACCCCCGAAATATAGATGTTATCTCTAAAACATCAGCGTTGCTGAGCAAGACGTTTGTTGCCGAGGTGGTTGAGGCGCACGGGTGTGACAGTCAGCATAAGGTGGGCGATAAGTTCTACATTGGCGGGCATGGCAATCTTTTGACCAAGCTCTGTCCCAAGAAGGTCTGCGTCTTCGCCTTGATTCCAGTGGCAACGTTAATTTACACAGCAAATGAGCTAATCTATGCCGGCGTTGACCCCAATGAGATGCGCTTCAAGAGGGTAGGTTGCTCTGATGTGGGGTTGAAATGTGGTGGCTGGGGCCACGTTGTTATGGAGCTGCGAGCAGAAGAACGCAAGAGGTAGTAAATTGCACATACTCAACTAAATGTGTATGAGAGTATAGATTTGGGATTGAAAACGAGGAAATTTTTTAACGTTCCCAGGATAGAAGAAACACCGAGTATGAAAACACTCAGGAAAAAGGAATTAAAGGAAATCTTAATCAAGAACTGGATGACTCATGACGCGATGTGGTTCTATCATTGTCTACAGGAATGTGGCATTGAGAGGACGAACAAGATAAACAAAGCTGCTGTCAGAGCGATGGGAAAGATAGAAATCAAAAGAATTCAAAAGGCTGCAGGCATAGATAAGGTGGAAACATCTGAAGATCTCAAATTGCTAATCGAGGTGGCCTGGGGCACAATCAAAGGGGATTTCATGAAGCAAACCTATAGTTTCCCTTCAGAAAACGTTCTTCGCGGTGAGATGAAGAGTTGCTTCGCCTATGAGGGAATAAAGCGAATTGGTGCGATCGACCACTACCAGTGTGGCATTTTTGACAGGATTGAAGGCTGGCTCGACAGTCTAGGAATAAAATACAGTGTCACTCCTCAAGTAGCGGGATGCATGATGCATACTGAGGGAAGGTGCTTCAGAGATTACAGATTTTACTTCTAAAAGATGCCTAG
>Ga0194113_10002718_pt1 | contig 24007 bp, 21 predicted proteins | sample TA2MahC200mmetaG_FD_146193 | JGI IMG/M metagenome (GOLD analysis project Ga0194113, IMG submission 146193) | Freshwater microbial communities from Lake Tanganyika, Tanzania - TA2015017 Mahale Deep Cast 200m | ecosystem: Environmental > Aquatic > Freshwater > Lake | place: Tanzania: Lake... | reverse complement strand
CAATCTACGCCAACTGCAACAATTGGGCAGTTACCAACAACAGCATCCACGACAACCCCGCAACCTACGCGCTCTACTACAACGGCGCCAACACCACCACCCTCGACGCCACCAATAACTGGTGGGGTACAACAGATGTGACACAGATTCAAAATCAAATCTTTGATCGCACCGATGATCTGAACAAAGGCATCGTCAATTACAACCCCTTGCTAATGTCAGAAGGAGGCGCATCCAACTACATTCCCACAGCCACAGCGAACGCCAATCCGTCCTTTGGCTATGTGCCGCTAACTGTGAGCTTCACTGGCTCGGGTTCAGATAGCGACGGAACTGTCGCGTCCTATGAGTGGGACTTTGGTGATGGCAGCCCCGTCTGGAGTTCTGCAACTAACGGAAACACAAGTCATCAGTACACAAACAGCGGTAATTATGTAGCCATGTTCCGCGTCACCGACAACTTGGGACTTGCCAATAAGATTCTTGTCAAAATAGGAGCAGTGCAATCAGGACAAGCGATAGACGTTGGCGGTGAGATACCGCAGAACCAAACCTGGTCTTCAGGATACATCTTCCGCGCTACTGACAACATCATCGTACCTACGGGTGTTACTCTGACAATTGAGCCGAACGTCGAAGTCAGGTTCAACGGTGGCAAAGGTTTGCAAGTCTATGGTACGTTGATAGCGCGTGGAACGGCTAGTCAACCCATCACTTTCACAACGAGTGCAGGGGCACCAAGTGCGGGCGCATGGCAATTCCTCAATTTCACGGACAGCAGTGTGGACGCGACGTTTGACGGGAGTGGGAATTACGTCAGCGGGAGCATTCTCCAATACTGTAAAGTGCAATACGCCGGTGGCAGTGGTGCGCCAGGTGCGATTCAGATTCAGAATGCTGCACCCTTCATTGACAACTGCCAAATCAGCAACAACACCGGCAGCGGCATCTACGCGACTAATCCGCCAAACTTGCGAATCTCGAACAACACTATCAGCAACAACACGCGGATTGGCAATTCCTACACCAACAGTGGGGGCGGCATCTTCTTGAGTGGCGGCAGTGCCACGCTCACGAACAACACGATTTCCAACAACACGGCGTATGAAGGCACAGGCGGCATAGACCTTCGGTCTGTGAATGGAGTCACGCTCATCAGTGGCAACACTATCACGGGCAATCGCGCGGAGGGTAATGGCACAGGAGTTGGAGGGATTCTGCTTCAAGGGAACACCGCTGGTGTGACCATCCGCAACAACACCCTCAGCAACAATTACGGCAGTTCGGGTTATGGTGGTGCCGGAGGGGCGATCAAGGTTAGAAGCAACACCACCTCGGTTCTAATTGATAGTAACACCATGACCAACAACGTCTTCGGCGGTGGTTGGGACGACGCGGGAGGCGTTGACTTGTCGGCTGGTGGAGGACCAGGCATGGGGAGTGGCGCGCCAATCACCCTCACGAACAACACCATTACAGGGAGTCAAGGTTATGGCGTGAAAGTAAATAGCGGCGACACTTTCACGATTCGTGGAAATACCATCAGTGGTGGCACCGGCTCTATGGGAAACGGAATTTATGTGGCGAATGGCAGTTCGATTCTGATTAACAGCAACACGATCGAGTCCCATAGCCAATATGGAATTGCCATTCGATATGGCTCTACGCTCACAGTAACGGGTAACCTTGTCCGCAACAACGCTAAAGACGGAGTACGCTTGGGGGCAGTGGATTCTTGGGCAAATGGAAGCGATTGCGGTTCTGGTATATTGCAAGGCAACACCATGACAGGCAACAACGGGACGGCGGCAATCTACGCCAACTGCAACAATTGGGCAGTTACCAACAACAGCATCCACGACAACCCCGCAACCTACGCGCTCTACTACAACGGCGCCAACACCACCACCCTCGACGCCACCAATAACTGGTGGGGCACAGTTGACGCAAGTGTGATCTACACGCAGATTTATGATTTTGAAGACAACTTACTCAAGGGGCAGGTGAACTTTTCACCTATCCGGGGATCGGATTCCACTGCCCCTATTCTCGGTCCCGCCAACCCAACCATCAGCGTGACTGGATACTCGGGGACAACGCTTGACCCAATCGTGGGCTTGGCGCTCTCCGCCACCGCGCCCGCGCAAATGCTCATTAGCGACGATCACACCTTCCCAGCGCAATTCCAATGGGAAGCGTTCGCTGCGACCAAAGAGTTTCACTCGGACGGAACCAAGTACATCTACGCCAAATACAAAAACCCCAGCGGCAACGAATCCGCGATCGCGTTTGCGCGACCCAAGCGATTGATGTACATCACCAAGGATTCAACGCTGGGCAGCCGCCCGGTGCTGATTCAAGTCAAAGTCCCTTCGGGCTATGGCGTCACGCAGGTGCGAGGGTTCTATCGCGCCATCGGTGGAAGTAGTTACACCAGCGCGCTGATGCAACAACAAGGCAACCTCTTTTCGCTGTGGGTGCCCGCGAGTGTTACAGCGAGCGGGATTGAGTATTACATTCAAGCAGAAGACAATAGCGGCAATGCCCTTGCCACGCTGCCAGAAACGAATCCGGCGGGCGCGCCGTACTCGCTCCCGGCAACCAGCATCCTCCAGCAAGGCGTCAACGCCAGCTCAAGCAACGCGTTTGAGTTGGCAATCGGTCTCACCTTTGAGATTCCCGCCGGCGCGCTCGCGCAGAACACCAACCTGCGCGTCGCCGCGCTGGGGTCGTCGCCGGTTGTGCCATCGGGCATCACGACGACCACCATCGGCTACAATTTCACGATGGCGGACGGCACCACCACATTCGCCAAACCGATCACCGTCACCATCAACTACGCTGCGAGTGACATCAGCGGCTTGGACGCGAGCCAACTGCGCGTTTACTACGTGGACAACGGCGCGCTCAAACTCGCGGGCGGCGCGGCGAGTCCGGCGACGCAAGCGATCAGCGTGACGGTGAATCACTTTAGCGATTTCCTCATCGCGCAAGGAAGTCTGATGTCGCCCGCGCCGATCACCTCGACGCGCGCCAATCTACCGCTCGCGATTCACGCCAGTGTGGTCAACTATGTGCCAGTGCAAAGCGCGACGCTCTACTACAAAGTCGGCACAAATGCGTGGCAGTCGCTGCCGATGACGCAGATCACGCAAACCTATCAGGCGACAATTCCGGCGGCAGACGTAACGGCGGCTGGTCTGGCGTACTACATTCAGGCAAGCGACGGCAGTACGGTTGCGACTTTTCCGGCGACGAATCCGGCAACCGCGCCGCAGATTGTCACAGTGCGCCCGCCGACGAGTCTAACGGTTACGCGTTTTTCAGCCCAGCCCGATGCCACCGGCGTCACGGTGGAATGGGAAACAGTGCTTGAGATTGGAGTCAGTGGTTTCCAAGTGGAGCGCGCGTTAGATGGCAAGACGTTTGTCGCGCTAGGCACATTCGTTCCGTCACGTTTCGGCGGCGTGTATTCCGTGCGCGATACTACGTTGACGCGCGGCGTACGCGCGTCCTATCGCCTAATCGAAATTGCGACGAATGGTACGCGAACGACGTATGGACCGGTCACCGCCAGTCTCAGTCAACTTGGTCGCATCTTCCTGCCGTTTGTTATGCGCGAATCTGCCGGAGGTCAAAGACCCGCGCAGTTGCCCACGGCGACGCGCACGTACACACCAACAACAACTATGACGCCAACCCCAACACCAACGAAAATTCAGACGGCTACGGCAATTTCAACTGCGACGCTGTCGCGAATACCAACGGCAACCATCCTCCCGACAGCAACGCGGACGTGGACTCCGACGCTCAAGCCAACCGCCGCGCCAACTGTGGTTAGCGCGCCCACACGCACATTGGCGCCGCCTCCGCTCCCAACCCAAGCGAGAACCATCGCCGTCAATCCAGTTCAAACGTTAACCCAAACACCGACGCTGACAATTGCGCCAATCACAGCAACCAAAACGCTAACGCCGACGTTGATAATAAAACCTTGACACAAGAGACCCGAAGGAGCGCAAAACCCCTTCGGGTCTTGTTAAACTTGCGTTAGAAATCCTGCTCCACTTGACTTGTGTCATCGCCTTGCGCGCCGACTTGTGTTAATCTGCGCGCAGTTTATCAGTAGGACAAATTTGCAAATTTGTCCTACCTTTCAGGAGGAACAAATGAAAGCAACACAGGTTTTGCGCGATGAACACGAAGGCATTCTGGCGATGCTCGCGGTGGTGGAAACCGCCGCCCGGCGTTTGCAGAACGGCAAAGAGATTCCGCGCGATCTGATGACAAACGCCGTCGGCTTTTTCCGCAACTTTGCGGACAAGTGTCATCACGGCAAAGAGGAAGATGAATTGTTCCCGGCGATGGAACAGCGCGGTGTGCCAAGAGAAGGCGGACCGATCGGGATGATGCTGGTGGAACACGATCAAGGACGCGCGTTCGTGCGCGGAATGAGCGACGCGGCAACCAAGTATGCGCAAGGCGATCCGAGCGCAGCGCCGGCGCTCGTTCAAAACACGTTGGGCTATGTCAATCTGCTGCGTCAGCACATTTGGAAAGAAAATAACGTTTTGTTCCAAATGGCAGATCAAGTTCTCGCCGATACCGATCACGAAAAATTGTACGCGGCATTTGAAAACATTGAAGCGACGCGCACCGGTCCCGGCGAACACGAACGCTATCATGCGATGATCGCCGAGTACCAAAAACTCGCGGCAAGTTGGAGTTGAGAATAACGAGAGGCAGAGAGAAATCCCTGCCTCTCGTTATTTTTCAAAACGCACACATTGACAGAGGACAGCAACACGGCTATACTTGCAAACAAAAGGAGTGGGACAAGTGAACACCAAAGCGCGTTATATCGTGAACGCAGATGGTAAACCCGTCGAAGTAACGCGGAGCGTGCCGATTGCCGCGTATCGTAGGCTCATCGCGACAATCGGGCAACGCGATCCCGACGCGGGACGTCCGTTGAAAAAATCTTTTGCCGCCGAACTGCTACGCCAAGAAAAGGATTATGCGGCGGGCAAGCGCGGCAAACCCTGGACGCAAGTCAAGCGCGAATTAGGATTAGCGTGATGTACGCGCTCGACGTGTTGCCGCAAGCGCAACGCGATCTCGCACAACTTGATCCACCACTACAAAAGCGCATCGGCACGCGCCTAGATTGGCTCGCTGAGCATGTGGATGATATCAACCACGAATCTTTGACTGGAGAATGTGTGGTTTATCGCGTACGACATCGGCGCGAGGTATACGACTAGATTTTTGCAAGACGCGCGAAAAATCCTGCGAGGAGACTAGCGGTGACATCCCCCGAACAACGCGATCTTCCGATACCCGAATTAGCATACCTCATCCTTCCGCCCTACGAAATTCCCGATCTGATCGTGATGGGCGGCGTCGTCGTCGAAAATCGCGGCGCGGCACCCGCGCACAACGTCAAAGTCGCGCTGGAATTTCCCGATGCGGACACGACGAAGATTCGGCACCTGCAAGTCCTGAGCGATGTCGAGTACATTCTGCGCGGCGGCGGCGAATTGCAATCGTTCGCCACATTGCGCGTCCGCCGACTCGCGTCGGGGCAACGCCTCGTCATCTACTTTAGCGGACCCAATCGCGTGCAACCGCGCGTGACGGCGACGCACTACGAAGGATAATTCCCAACGCCAAAGGACGAAGGACGAAATTCTTCATTCGCCTTTCGTCCTTCGTCTTTCATCCACTGTAAGATCCCCTACCAATCCCCGATATAATTCTTGGAGGCACAATGCGTCGAGACCCAATGCGCTTGCTGAAATGGATCAACTGGTATCCCCCGTTCCTGGGAATGAACATTCGCGTCGTCGGCACCTCGCCCGATTTTCTGACGCTCCGCGTGCAATCGAAATTATCGCGCCGCAATCTCAACGCGGTTGGCACGCATTTTGGCGGCACGTTGTACGCGATGTGCGATCCGTTCTTTATGCTGATCCTGATGCACGCGCTGGGCAATGGCTACATCGTTTGGGACAAAGCCGCGCACATTCGATTTCTGCAGCCGGGACGCGGCACGGTGAACGCGACATTTCACATCCCGCCCGAACGCGTCGCAGAAATTCGCGCGGCAGCAGATCGCGGCGAAAAGATCGAACCGACCTTCACTGTTGACATCGTAAACGAACAGAACGAAATCGTCGCGCGCGTCGAAAAATTGCTTTACGTCCGCCGAAAGAATTCGCAATGACGCTCGCCGACGAACGCGCCCTGCTCCATCGCGCGCAAACGAGTGCCGCAGGATTCGGCGAGTTGTTCGACGCGTACTATGAGCGCATTTACGCGTACGCGTATCGCCGCGTCGGTGCGCGCGCGATCGCCGAAGACATCGCGGCAAGCGTATTCGAGGACGCGTTGCGCGGCATCCGACGCGTGCGCTGGCAAGGCAAGCCGCTTAGCGCGTGGCTGTATCGCATCGCCGCGCGCCGCGTCGCCGATTTTTATCGCGCGCGCACAAACGACGCGCCACTGGATGAATTCGCGCACCTCACGCGCGACAGCATCGGCGATGCGTTGGAGCGCGACGAAGAATACGCGGCAGTGCGACGCGGCTTGCAAAAACTGAACGCGTCGGAACGCGAAATCATCCGTCTGGTCTACTTTGACGAACTGGACGGCGACACGATTGCAGCGCTATTACATTTGACCAAGAACAATGTTTACGTGCGAACGCATCGCGCGCTAAAAAAGTTGGAGATGATTCTATGCGAGTGAGTAGCGTTCAGCACTCAGCCGTCAGCCGTCAGTCATCAGCGGTCAGCGGTCGGCGGTCGGCGGTCAGCAGTTCAATCGTTACCCTGAAACAGCGCGAACACATTCCACCCTCTACGCGTCGCGCGGAAATCCGCGCGCGTCTGCTTGAAAGGTTTACTGAAATGAACCTGGCAATCGTCGAAACTCAAATCGGATGGATCGGCGTCGCGTTTTCTGAACGCGGACTCGCAGGTTTGCAATTGCCGCGCGCGTCGCGCGCCCAAACGCTCGCCCAACTCCAACGCGACTTTCCGCGCGCCACTGTGGAAGGTGCCGCGCCAATCGAAATCGCACGCGAACTACGCGAGTACGCCGAAGGACGGCGACGCGAATTCGGTTTGCGATTGGATTGGTCGTCGGTAAGACCGTTTCAGCGCGACGTGTTGCGCGTGACCGACTCGATCAAGTACGGCGAAACGCGTACCTACGCCTGGGTCGCGCAACAAATCGGCAAGCCGCGCGCCGCACGCGCGGTTGGACGCGCGCTCGCCACCAATCCGATCCCGATCGTTTTGCCCTGCCATCGCGTTCTGGGCAGTGACGGCGGCTTGCATGGTTACGGCGGCGGCTTGCCGCTCAAGCGCAAACTCCTCGAACTCGAAGGCGCGTTGTTGTGACGCGCCGCCGCGAATTTTTCGCCGGCGCGCGCGATACCGCGCCGCTCATCATTGGCGCGGTGCCGTTTGGAATCTTGTACGGCGTCATTTGTTTGACGGCGGGAATGCCGTGGTGGGCGGCGCAAGCAATGAGCGCGTTCGTCTTTGCGGGCTCGGCGCAATTCATCGCGGCGGGTTTGCTCGGACAAGGCACGCCGTTTCCGTTCATCGTGCTGACGACGCTCATCGTCAATTTGCGCCACGCGTTGTACGGCGCGAGCATCGCGCCGTACTTGCGCGATTTGTCCGCGACGTGGCGCGCGGTTCTCGCGTTCGGAATGACGGACGAATCGTACGCGACGACGATCGTGCATTATCGCGATGAAACGCGCGGCGAGAACGCGAACAAGCATTGGTATTTCCTCGGCGCCAATCTCGCGATGTACGTGTTCTGGCAATTGGATTGCGCGCTGGGCTATTGGATCGGTACTGCGTTGGGCGATCCACTCGCACTCGGTCTCGATTTCGTTTTGCCCGTCGTCTTCATCGCGATTCTGATTCCGCAACTCAAATCGCGCGCGACGATTTTAGCCGCGCTCGTTGCGGGCGCGATGGCGGTATTGACGGCGGGACTGCCAAACAAACTCGGTTTGCTCATCGCGATTGCGGCGGGAATTTTCGCAGGAATGATGACGGAGAAATGGAATTCGCGCTCTTGATTTTGGGGATGGCGCTCGTCACGTTTGCCACGCGCTATTCGATGATCGTCATCCTGGGTCGCTGGCAAGTTCCGCGCGCGGTGACGCTGGCGTTGACGTTCGTGCCGATGGCGGCATTCGCCGCGATCATCGCGCCCGAAATTTTGTTGCAGAAGAACGAAATCGCGCTGGTCAACGCGCGATTCATTGCGGGACTTGCCGCGATTCTCGTCGCCGCGTTCACGCGCCGCATAATGCTGACGATCATCGTCGGAATGGCAACGCTCTGGCTCGTCCAGATATTTTTCTTTCACTGAACACTGTTCACTGTTCACTGTCCACTGGAGTCAAATGTCCTGGTTCATCTTGATTTTGCTCGGCGCGATTTGGGGCTCGTCGTACTTGTTCATCAAAATCGGCGGCGCGGAAATTCCGCCGTTCACGTTCGTCGAAGGACGCGCGCTGATCGCGGCAATCGTGTTGTTTATCGCGATGCGGTGGCGCGGCGAAACATTGCCGCGCACGCGCCGCGAATGGCTGCCGCTGATCGGAATGGGAATTTTCAACGGCGTGATTCCGTACACTCTGATCACCTGGGGCGAAATTTACATTTCCAGCGGACTCGCCGCGATTCTCACGGCGGCAATGCCCATCTTCACCGTCATCCTCGCGCATTTCTGGACGCACGACGAAAAACTGACCGCGACAAAAATCCTGGGTGTCCTTGTCGGTTTTGCCGGAGTCATCGTCCTGTTCCTCGATGAATTCGCGCGCGGCTTGCAAATGGAATTCTGGGGACAATTCGCGGTCGTCGTCGCGGCGGCAAGCTACGCCATTGCGACGTTGATCGCGCGCAAATACCTCCAGGGGGTATCGCATATTGTCGCGTCAACCGGACAGTTGGCGTCTGCCGCGCTGTGGATGCTGCCGCTCTCACTCGCGTTTGATAATCCGTTCGCGCTGCGTCCGTCGCTCGCGGCAATCGGCTCGCTCGCGATCCTCGCGCTGCTTGGCACGGCAATCGCGTATGTGCTGTACTACTGGCTGATCGAGCACACCGGCGCGACGCGCACCGCGCTCGTCACGTACTTGATTCCGATCACCGGCGTATTGTGGGGCGCGTGGTTGCTGAACGAGCCGATCAAATGGGACACGCTGATCGGACTCGCGTTGATCATCGCGGGAATTGGCTTGGTGAATCGTTCCGCGTCAAGCCAACAAACAAGCAATCGGGCAACCAGGTGACTGATTGCCCGATTCCCTATTTCTTGATTGTTGCTTCGCGTTCAGGCCCAACCGAAATCCAGCGCACCGGCACTCCAACAAGTTTTTCGACGGTCTCGACGTACTGCCGCGCGCGCAGCGGCAAATCGGCGTACTTGCGCGCCCGCGTAATGTCGCTCTGCCAACCGCGCAGCGCGCGATAAATCGGTTTGACGCGCGCGAGTTGATACGCGTCGAGATCGTGATAATGTGCGCGGCGACCCTCGAATTCATAGCCCACACAAACCTGGATCGTTTCGAATTGACTCAGGATGTCGAGTTTCGTCAAGAACAGTTCGTCCGCGCCGTTGACGCGCGCAGCAAAACGCACGACCTCCGCGTCGAACCAGCCGCCGCGCCGAATGCGCCCGGTCGTCGCGGCGACCTCTTGGAGCGCGTGACGCGTTGCGCCTTCTTCCATAATTTCCGTCGGCAAGGGACCCGCGCCGACGCGCGTGGTGTACGCTTTCGTTACGCCGATGATGCGCGTGAGCGCGCGCGGCGGAATTCCCAAGCCCGCCGTCGCCGCCGACGCCAGCGTCGTCGAACCGGTGACAAACGGATACGTCCCCCAGTCCGGATCGAGCAGCGCGCCCTGCGCTTGTTCGAGTAAAAATTTTTCCTTGGCGCGCAAGCCGCGTTCGATGATCGGATACAGTTCGACGATGTACGGTTTGAGGACTGCGTAGTACGCGCGATAGTCGTCGAAAATTTTCTGGAATTCCAGCGGCACGCTGCCGAGCGCGGCGATGATTTTATTTTTCAGCGCAAGTTGCGTCCGCAACTTTTCCGCGAACAAATCGGCGTCCGCCAGATCGCTCCAGCGAATGCCGTTGTAACTCGCTTTGTCCGCAAACGCCGGACCGATACCGCGCCGCGTCGTGCCGGTTGCGCCCGCGCCTTTGGCTTCTTCGTACAGACCGTCGAGACTTTTGTGGTACGGCATTATCAAATGCGCGCGCCGCGAAATGTAAAGCCGCTTTTCGATTTTCACACCTGTCGCGCGCAATGCCGCAATCTCTTCGATCAGCACGACCGGATCGATCGCGACGCCGCCGCCGATCAGACAACGCGTGTGCGGATACAAAATTCCCGACGGCACGAGATGGATCTTGAACGTGCCGCGCGGATTGATCACGGTGTGCCCGGCGTTGTTGCCGCCGTTGAACCGCGCGACAAAATCAAAATCACGCGCCAACACGTCCACCGCTTTGCCCTTGCCTTCGTCGCCCCACTGTGTCCCCAGTACAATTGTAACGGACATTCGTCCTCCGAGTGTTCGGTATTCAGTATTCAGTGTTCAGGATTCAGTAGCCAGTGTTTGCTCAACGATTTGTTCTGCCAAACCGACATACGCGAATGGCGCAAGTGCGCGCAAACGCGTCTTGACCGTCTCGTCTACGGCGAGCGATTCGATCCACGCGCGATATTCCGCTTCCGTAAATGTTTTGCCGCGCGTCAGCGCTTTGAGTTGATCGTACGCGTCGCGCACATCTGCCGCGCGCAAAATCGTCTGCGCGCCTTCCGCGATCACTTCCCAGTGCGTGTCCAAATCGGCGCGCATTTTCTCCACGTGCGCCTCGATCCGATCCAAGCCGCGCGCGACATTCGTGTACGCGACGAGTGTGTGTCCGAGCGCGACGCCGAACGTGCGCCGCACCGTCGAATCTGAAAGATCGCGCTGGAGGCGCGAGATTGGCAGTTTACGCGCGTACTGCTCGAACAGCGCGTTCGCGATTCCCAGATTGCCTTCCGCATTTTCAAAGTCAATCGGGTTGACCTTGTGCGGCATCGTGGACGACCCCACTTCGGACGCGATGGCGCGCGGTGTCAGATAATCGTCGCTGATGTACCGCCACACATCCTGCGCGAGATCGATCAAGATCGAGTTGGTCAAACGCAGCGCGTCAAAGTACCTCACCCAGTTGTCAAACGGCGCCAGTTGCGTCGTGACCAGGTTCGGCTCCAGATCGTACGCGCGAATGAACCGCGCGCTGAAAGCGCGCCAGTCCACATTCGGCGCGGCGGCTTGATGCGCGTTGAAATTTCCGACCGCGCCAGCAAGTTTCGCTTCAAAACGATGCTCACTCAAGATCGCGCGTTGTTTGCTCAGTCGCGCGAGAAAAACGGCGAACTCTTTGCCGAGCGTCGTCGGCACGGCGGGCTGCCCATGCGTGCGCGCGAGCATCGGCGCGCTTTTGTATTCGCGCGCGCGCGCGGCAAGACGCGCGATGATTTCGTCGAGCGCGGGCAACATCACTTGGTCGCGCGCATCGCGCAACGCGAGCGCGTGCGCGGTCTGGTTCACGTCTTCCGAAGTCAAGCCGAAATGCAGCCACGCGATCACATCGGCAAGCGACGTAGACGCCAGCCGCGCGCGCAGAAAATTCTCGATCGCCTTGACATCGTGGCGCGTCGTGCGTTCGATTTCTTTGATCGCGCGCGCGTCGGAAAGAGAGAGGTTGGAGATTAGAGACTGGAGATTGGCAATTTCATCATTGGTAAACGAACGAACGAGGTGCGCGTCGCACGCGAGCGCGATCAGATAATCAATTTCGATCCGCACGCGGTCGCGCAAGTAGGCGAACTCGGAAAAATAATTTCGCAGCGGCGCGGTTTCGCGCGCGTACCGTCCGTCGAGCGGGGAAAGGGCTTGCAGTTCGTCAATCGGCATAGCATCAACTCCGCGCGCATTATAGAAATGTTGCGGGGAAAGGTCAAGTGCGTATAATCGTAACGCGAGGGGCGAACGCGCCAACATTGAACCTCGAACTTTGAACCCGGAGGAGTGCAATGAAAATTTTACCCGATGTGGCTCTGACATACGACGATGTGTTGCTCGTGCCGCAGTACTCCGATATCGGATCGCGGAAAAATTTGTCCACCCAAACGAAACTGACGAACAAGATCGTGTTGCAAATTCCGATCGTCTCGGCGAATATGGACACGGTGACCGAAAGTGAAATGGCGCTGGCGATGGCGCGCGAAGGCGGCATCGGCATCATTCACCGCTTTATGCCGATTGAGGCGCAGGTGCAAGAAATCACGCGCGTCAAAAAATCGGAAACGTTCATCGTGGACGAACCGATCACGCTGTCCGTTTCGCACACGATTGGCGATGCAAAACGGATCATCGAAGCGACCGGCGCGGGCGGCATTTTGATCCTCGACGCGGAGCAGCGCCTCGCGGGCATCATCACGACGCGCGATCTGCTGTTCGAAAACGGCGAGCAGCGTCCCGTGACGACGGTGATGCAACACGCGGTCATCACGGCGCCGCCCGATACGACGATCAAACAAGCCGAAAAAATCTTGCACGATCATCGGATCGAAAAACTGCCGCTGGTGAATCGCGAGCGGCGCGTCGTCGGACTGATCACGCTGAAAGACATTATGAAGATCGAACGCTTTCCGCGCGCGACGAAAGACGCGCGCGGACGACTCGCCGTGGGCGCGGCGGTGGGCGTGCGCGAGAAAGAATTGCGCCGCGTCGAGGCGCTGCTGGCGGCGGGCGCGGATTGTATCGTCGTAGACATCGCGCACGGCGATTCGCAACTGGAAATCGAAATGCTCAAAAGCATCCGCAAACATTTTCCAGCCGCGCAAATCATCGGCGGGAATGTCGCCACACCGGAAGGGACGCAACGGCTGATCGACGCGGGCGCGGACGCAGTCAAAGTGGGCGTGGGTCCCGGATCGATTTGCATCACGCGCGTCGTCACAGGCGCGGGAATGCCGCAACTCTCGGCGGTGATCGCGTGCGCGGAGATCGCGCGCCGCGCCGATATTCCGATCATCGCGGACGGCGGCATTCGCGCTTCCGGCGACATCGTCAAGGCATTGGCGGCGGGCGCGGCGACGGTGATGATCGGGAGTTTATTCGCCGGAACGGACGAGAGCCCGGGCTTGATGATGACGCGGCAAGGACATCGGTACAAGACATCGCGCGGAATGGCATCCGTCCAAGCCAACATCGTCCGCAAAATCCGCGAAGGAGGCACGGCGGAAATCACGCAGGAAGAAATCGCCGAGTACGTTTCGGAAGGCGTGGAAGCGGCGGTGCCGTATCGCGGACACGTCAAGGAGATGCTGGCGCAAATGCTCGGCGGCGTCCAATCGGGAATGAGTTATTGCGGCGCGCACACTCTGGACGAATTGCGCGCCAACGCGACGTTCGTGCGAATGACGCCGGTCGGGTTGAAGGAATCGTTACCGCACGATGTGGAAGTGTTGTAGAAAACCTGGAAGGTCTTTCGATTTATCGCGTCACCAACTGAAACGTCAAAAAATAGCGCACGTGACGATTTCCCGGTAGACCCAAACCGCTCATTTTGTCGCTGGGCGCGCCGCCGACCTGAATGACCCAGCCGCTGGAGAGAAACGAGTAATTGCAACGACACATATCGTCCGGCGATTTCTCAACGCCGATGTCGTCCGCGCTGGCGGTTTTCCCGTCTTGCTTGGTGACGACGAGCGGCGCGTTCGCGCGCGCGCCGGTCGAACCCAGGAGCATCACGTACGTGCTGGTGCCAGTGCCGCCACCCGGTAAATCCTGACAGTAATCGTGCTTGTCGTTCGAATCGCAAAACATCGCTTTGGTCAGCCGCCAAAATTTTTGCCCGGACGCAACGTTGACCGCTTCATACTTGGCGCCGGGGGGCCACTCGGAAGGGAACGCGGGGATCCAGATCGTCGGCGCGAGCGCGGCGGGTTTGGGTGTCGCCGAAGCGAGTCGCCGCGTCGCAGTGCGCGTCGGCGTGTTCGTCGCGGTCGGCGTCCAGGTTGGCGTGGCGGACGGAACCAGCGATGGCGTGGGCGTGTCGGTGGGCAAAGGCGTAGGTGTGAGCGTCGGCGTCAGCGTCGTCACGATCAACGCGATCTGCGAATCGGAAACGCCCAGCGCGAGCGCGAGCGCGGCAAGGTTTGCGGCGGACGATTGATTCTGCGCGGCAGATTGTTTTGCCAACGCCGTCACGCGCGCGGCGACATTCTGGTCCTTCAATTCCGCCAGACGCGTTTTCGCGCGCGCCACATCTTGATCGTACGCAAACGTATCGGCGATCAAAACGATCAGATCGTCTTGCGCCGACGGCTTGAGATCGGCGGCATCCACATTCGCGATTTCGGGGGGCCATGCGACCCAGCCGATCCACAACCCAATCGCCAATCCGCCGATCAGAAAAACGCCAACGACGACGCTCAGCGCGCGCCACGTCAACCTCACTTCCTCTTTCATCTCTCGTCTTTCATCGTTTGACCGCGTGCCGCCACGTCAAAAGAAAATTCACGTGCCGCTTGGACGGCAACCCCAAGCCGCTCACGCGATCACTGGGCAAGCCATCCACCCACGCGACATACGCGCCGCGCTCGTTGCGCTCGGGCGCATAGCCCGCCCAGAGCGGAATATTCGTTTCGCCGCGCTCGTTCGTGATCGCCTCCGTCTCTCCATCCGACCAACTCTGGCGCACCTTTTGCAATTCGACCGGCTCGTTCCGTTCGTTGACGACGGTGTAATAAATTTGGTGACCATCTTGCGCTTCATCGGGACCCTGATAAACCGCGCGCACCAATTTCCAGTATGCAAATCCCGATTCGATCTGCGCCGCTTCAACGGTCACGTTCAACGCGTCCAGGCGCCAATCCCATTCCAACTCATCGCCGATGGGCAGCACGAGCGGCGCGGGCGATGCCATCGGCGGCGTTGCGCGCGCAACGGATTCGGTTGGCGCGATCGGAAGCGATTCCGGCGGCGCGAGTTTTTCCGGCGCGTCCCATTCGATTGGCGGCGGCGCTTCGATCTTTTCCGCGCGCACCACCGGTTGCGATTCACGCGCGATTTCCGTTAGCGGCGCGATTTTTTCCGCGCGCGCCACTGGTTGCGATTCACGCACGATTTCCGTTGGCGGCGCTTCGATCTTTTCCGCGCGCGCCACTGGTTGCGATTCACGCGCGATTTCCGTTGGCGACGCGATTTTTTCTTCATGCACCACCGGTTGCGATTCACGCGCGATTTCCGTTGGCGGCGTGATTTTTTCCGCGCGTGCCACAGGCGGCTCGGCAGGCAGTTTATCGCTCAGCCACACCGGCGGGCTCACCGGCGCGGGTTGCGCGCGCGCCGGTTCCAGCGCGACCGGCTTGTCCGACTGAACTGCGATGGCTGGTTGCGGCGGCGCGGGCTGCGCGCCGGGCAAACGCCGCGCCAGATTCTGCATTTGCTTGACCGCGTCAACCACCGGCAGACGTTCGCCCAATCCGTGCTCCGGCACCGTGATCGTCGGCAAGTTGTTGTGTCCGCCGGAGCCGTGCGTCAACGCGTCCCGCCAGAACGAGCCGAACCATGCGTCCGCGTCGTACCCGCCCGTATCAAACGCGAGCCAGGGCGTCGTAGCGAAAAAATAATCCGGCGCTTGGCGTTGCATAAAATCGAAGAGCGCGATCGTGAATTCGCGCTGCGCGTCCGGCGTGACGCGCGGATAACGCAAGTCGTCGCGCCGTCCGATTTGATAGCCGCCCGCCGTGCCGATGATCGGGATCGCGCGTCCCAGGTATTTCATCGCGAGCGCGTGATAATATTCGAATTCGCGCCAACAGGAATGATCGTCCTGGATCGTTCCTGCCGGGTTCGCTTGGTTCGCGCGCGCCGCGTTGATCTCGTCGAGTGAATCGGCTCGGCGTTCCGCCGTGTTCCACCACGCCCAAGCCGTAAACGCGCCGTGCTCGTACGTCTCGCGCGTCAACGCTTGTCCGGCGCGATGAATCGGATCGTCCGGGAAATTCAGCGGACGATTGCCGCCAAAGTTGTGCAGCGCGATCCAGCATCCTTCCAGCAAAATTTCCTGCCGCCCGAGCGTGACGAGCGCGCCCATCAAATCCATCGCGCCGCCGCTGCCGATGGCGGGCAAGCCGGGAAATCCGCCCAGCGCCAAAATCAGGCGCGCGTCGAACAGCCAATTGAGCGCGACGAGTTTGGCGCACTCGATCACATTCCCCGTCATCGCGCCGTGCTTCCATTCCGCGTTCAGATTCGGCTCGTTATTCGTTTCAAAGTAGCGAACGCCGGCGTCAATCAAGCGGCGGATCGTTTTTTCTTCCGGCGCGCCGATATGCCCTGGGTTCGGTTCGGGCGTATCGTTCGGCGGCGGATCGCGGCGCAAAATTCGCACGATCGGAAAAATTCCTGCCGCCAGTAATTTTTCGCAGAATGGCAAGCTATCGCCGCCATCGTCAACGACTTTGAACCACTTGATTCCCATTTCGACGAGATGGCGAATCCAATGCTCGTACCTCTCGTCGCCGCCCGACCAGCCCGGCAAGGCACTGCCATGCAAACCTCGACCGTTATCGCCGGAGGGACGTGGAAAATCAGCAAGCGCGATTGGCATACATAACTCCAAAAAAAAAATTACAGCAGTCAGCAGTCAGCGGTCAGCGGTCAGCGGTCAGAGATCAGGAGTCAGATGACTAATCACCGAATCACCCAATCACCTACTCACCTACTCACCCGCCACACGAATCGGTTGCAAGAACAATCGGTCGCCGATCAACTGATTGTGCGCGTCGAACACCGGCACGCGAGCGCCACCCTCTGGATACACGCCGAGTTCGAGCGGGTAAATTCCGAGCGGTGTCTCCGGCGCAAAACGCAAGACGAGTTCCATCTCGCGCGCGAGCGCGGCGTCCGCTTCCGCCCAAATCCGATCCGCGTCGCCGAGCGCGTGAATGAAAACGCGATGCTGCGGCGGCGCGGCGCTCCAGCGCAAGATCACGCGCCCCGTCCCACCGGACGCGACGACCTGCGGCGCGATTTCGGCGCGCAACAATGTGGCGCGTCCGTCGAAATCGAATTGCCACGCGGCAGCATTTGCGCGCGCGGGCAAACGCGCGATGGTGATCGGATCGCCCAGGCGTTCGCGCGATTCGAGATCGTACGTTCCGATGATAACGCGCCAATCGTCCGGCGCAGACACGAGAATCGGAATTGGCACGCGCAACGAATCGGCGATCAGCGCCGGATACGCCAGCGCGTTCCAGTTACCTGACGCAATCGCGCTATCGCGTTGCGCGACGATCACATCGGCGGAATTGACGATGTGGACGAAAATCGCGCGGCGTGCGGTTTGCCCATCCGAAATGCGCGAGTAAATCGTCACGTCGAACACGTCGCCGGGTTGCGTTTCCGCGCGGCTGATGCGCGCGGCAAGAACTTGCGCGCCATCGGCAAAACGCGCGTTGACACGCGTCGCATCCGACGGGATCATGTTCACAACCGTCGGTGCATACGCCGGGGCGATGAACCGCGTGGGCGTGAACGCGGCGACGCCGAATTGCAGCGCGCCCAGCAGAACGATCGCGCCGGTTTGCGCGCGCGCCGGAACGAGCGCAAGAATCCCGCACGCCCATAACACGGCGAACGCCGCGAGCGCAGGGAAAAGCAAACGCCCTTGCGCGGCAGGCAATGCGCGATTATAGTAAACGACCGCCGCGAATGTGATCGCGCACCACAGCGCGAGGAGCGCGGGCAGAGTGTCATTGCGAGGAGCGTTTCTTGCGACGAAGCAATCTCCAATTGCGGATTGGGGATTGCTTCGCCGCTGCGCGGCTCGCAATGACACCACACACATTCCTACAACTCCGGCAAGCGCGAGCAGATCGAAGAATGCGTAGAACGCAGGCGCGGCGAGCACGCTCATCCAGCCAAATACGCCCCAGGTTGAAAACCGGAGTCCCTCAGTTTCCGCGATGAACCAGCGCGCCAGATCCATTGGCGCGGGTCGCTCGCCGATCATCTGAATGATGAGCGCCAAGCCCGACAGATCGCCATAGAGCGCGAGGTTGCGCGCGTACCACCATCCGGCGATCGATGCGACGACAAAAACGAACACACTCGCGCTGACCAGTGCGACGCGCCACGCGCGTTTGGGCGCGGCGGCGCTCGCGATCACCAGGAGCGTCAACGGGACGAGTGTGATCGTGTTAAACTTGGTCAGCAACGCGCCGCCCGCCAACGCACCCAGGATCAACGCGCGCTGCGGCGCGATCCCGCGTCGCAAGGTTCGCGCCAGCTGCCACAGCGTCGCGGCGGAAAGCAGCGTAGCAAGGTTATCGTTGTTAATCGAACTGCCGATAAACAAAAATTGCGGCAGACACGCAACAAAGATCGCGGCGAGAAACGCGACTGCGCGCGCCGCTGGAAAAACTTCGCGCGCCAGCGCGAAGGTCAGCGCGAGTGTCAACGCGCCCAGCGCGACCGAATACAATCGCAAGAGATGCGCGGCAAGCGCGGTGCCGCGCCAGGGAAAATTTTCATCCGGCGTGTGCAGAAACGCGTTGCGATTATCGTTCGTCGCGGCGGCTGGCTCGCCGAGGCGAACGAATGGATTGGGCGCGGGCAACGTGTCCAATTCGCGCGGATCGATCCAGGCGATCAGCGGCGCGCCGAGCAAATAGTACAGCGGCGCTTGCGTCCCTTCATGCGCCCACGCTTGCTCGACTCCGGCTTGCATCACCGGAAAACCGCGCCGCAGCGCGATTTCGCGGACGTACGCGTAATGCCACACTTCGTCCGGCGCTTCAAAGAGCGGCGTGGTGAAACTGTAGCACGCGCCGAGCGCGATGAACGCGGCAATGATTCCTGATAAGAATATTTTTTCGCGCATCGGCGGCTGAATCTTCAACCGCAGAGAGCGCAGAGAACGCAGAGAAAAATATAATTTCGAACGCAACGAGAAATCTCTCTATGTTCTCCGTGTCCTCTGTGACTAGAATTCCAACGTGATCGGATACGGCGAGGCGGGCTCAGCGTCGTTCGTCGGCGGCACGCGCAACAGACGTTGGCGATGATAGCGGCTGATGATCTGCGGCAGTGTTTTGCGGAGACGCGGGCTGGGTCGCAAGTTGGCGCGATCCCCAATGTACTCGGCGAGCGCGCTCAACGTTGCCAAGCCGTAAACGATACTGCGCTGAAAATTCACCGACGACGCTTCCTTGAAATAGCGCGTCGGCACGGCGATCTCCGCGATCTTGAATCCAAACGCGACGGTCTGAACGATAATCTGTGAATCGAAAACGAAATCATCGGAATTGAGAATGAACGGCAAGGTTTCCAACAAGCGGCGACTGTACGCGCGGAAACCGGTGTGACATTCGGACAGATTCTGCCGCAAGACCAGGTTTTCGGCAATCGTCAAAAAACGATTGGCGATGAATTTATAGAGCGGCATCCCGCCCGCGAGCGCGCCGCTGCTCAGAAAACGCGAACCCAGCACGAGATCGGCGCGACCGTCCTGGATCGGGCGAATCAGTTCGGGAATGAGCCGCGAGTCGTACTGATAATCGGGATGAAGCATCACGACGATATCGGCGTCCGTGCCGAGCGCGCGCAAGTAGCACGTTTTCTGGTTGCCGCCATAACCGCGATTCTGGATATGCACGATCACCTCGATCCCCAGTTGGCGCGCGATCTCGACGGTTTCGTCCTGGCTCATATCGTCCACGAGAATGATTTGGTTGACGACTCCGGCGGGAATATCGGCGTAGGTGCGTTCGATTGTTTTTGCCGCGTTGTACGCCGGCATCACGACGACGACGCGCGGCGCGGCGGGCTTGGTGCGATCACTCATCTTCACTCATCCACGCGCCAGCCGCTCATCGCATCCTGAAATTGCGCGATCTGTTCGTCGGGAATTTTGATGTACGTGCCCGTTGCCTCGGCGGCAAGGGTCCCGTCCGACAGCCGAATTTCGCCGCGCCCTTCCAGCGCCCGCCCCGCCTGTTTCACGATCTCGCCTTTCAATTTCAACGCCGCGCCAATCGGCACCGGTTTCTTAAAGCGCACCTGAAGTTGCGCGGTCATACACCACAAATTGTGCGCGATCGCCGTACGCCCGATGATCTCGTCGAGCATCGCGGTAACCAATCCGCCGTGCATCACGCCGGGATAACTTTGATGTTCGGCGCGCGGGGTGTAATCGGCATACACGCACCCATCGTCGCCGGAATAAAAGCGCATCCGCAAGCCGATTGGATTTTGGCGTCCGCAGACGAAGCAGTGATCGCTATTTGGCTGCTTTTGCATTCGCGTATTCGTTGAACGTTTTTTCGATCTGTTCCAGCGCTGGCGGCGACAACGCTTCGCGCTTTCGCTTGCGGAGCGTATTTTTCAGATCGTCCGCCATCACCACCGGCAAAGCGGGATCGTCAATCGTCAACTGCGCGCGCGGGTGAGTAAACACGACATAGCCGTCGACCGGAATCGGCGGCGCTTGGATCTTGTCCTGCAGCAATCGTTGAATCTTGCCGACGTCGTATTCCATCTCGACGATCGGATTGCCCAGCGGCTCTTGCGCCAGCGCGCCGAACAAGCGCGTCCACTTCCAGGGACGATTCCATCTGCCGTTCCGGCAAAAAATCCGATCGTCGTGCTGTTTGGTTTTGAAAACCAGCACACCACTCGGCGTCACAAGAACGTGTTCCGCCGGCAAGAGATAATTGTAGAGATGATGCTTGTTGTCGAAACCCTTGAGCGATTTTTCCAAAGCTTGATCAGCCCGCGGGGGTCTGATCCACTTGCTCGCCAAGTGCGAACCGATCATCGCGGTAATAAATCCGCCGATGAGTGTGCCGTATGCCAGCGCGATCTGATCGGACATAAACGACGTGACGAGCGAAGCGAGCAAGAGCCCCATTCCCGCGAATGTGAGATAGCGCGCCCAGGTACTGCGCTGTTGAACCAGTTTGTCGTTGGTAGTTAGCCGCATAGTTTCCTCCAATGAGCCAATGCACCAATTAACCAATGAGCCAAATTTGTTTTCCAGCAAGCGCGTTTGGCTCATTGGCACATTGGATCATTGGCTCATTTGTTTTTTGATAGCACCAGGCACGCGTTCTGCCCGCCCAGCCCGAACGAGTTGGACAAGGTGATGTTGATGTTCGCCGCGCGCGCGGTGTTTGGCACGTAATCGAGATCGCACGCCGGATCCGGCGTCTCGTAGTTCACGGTCGGATGAATTTTCTGATCGCGCAGCGTCATCACGCACGCCACCGCTTCGAACGCGCCCGCCGCGCCCATCGAGTGTCCGATCATTGACTTGGTCGAACTGATCGGAATTTTGTACGCGCGTTCGCCGAAAACGTTTTTGACCGCGAGCGTTTCCCCGGCGTCGTTCAGCGGCGTCGAAGTGCCGTGCGCGTTGATGTAATCCACCTGATCGGTCGTGATCCCGGCGTGGCGCATCGCGTCGCGCATCACGTTCGTCGCGCCGATGGCTTGCGGATCGGGCGCGGCAAAGTGATACGCGTCCGAATTCGTCGCGTAGCCCAATACCTCGGCATAAATGCGCGCGCCGCGCGCGAGCGCGTGCTCCAATCGTTCCAGCACCAAAATCGCCGATCCTTCGCCGATCACAAAGCCATCGCGATCTTTATCGAACGGGCGACTCGCGCGCGTCGGCTCGTCGTTGCGCGTCGTCATCGCGCGCATCACGCCGAACGCGCCGAAGACGATTTCGGAGATCACCGCGTCCGCGCCGCCGCCCAGCATAATGTCCGCGTCGCCGCGCCGGATAATTTCCGCCGCCGCGCCGACCGCGTGCGTGCCTGCCGCGCACGCCGTCACGACGGTCGAGTTGTACCCGCGCGCGCGAAAATAATTCGCGACGTAGAACGACGGCATATTCGGCAAAATGACGGCGGGCAAAAACGGGCTCATCCGATCGGGACCTTTTTGCAAAAAGCCGTTGTGCGCTTCAATCGCCTCGACGAATCCGCCGAGCGCGGTGCCGAGCAAAACTCCGGCGCGTTCGTTTTCCTTCAAGCCATCTGGAAAACCCGCGTCGGTCAGCGCGCTTTTTGCTGCCGCGAGCGCGAACAAAGTCGCGCGTCCCATTCGCCGCGCGTCTTTCGCGTCCACGCCATATTTCGTCACGTCGAACTCTTTGACTTCACCGGCGATGCGCGTTTTGTATTTGCTCGTATCGAACAAGGTCACGGGACCGATGCCCGATTTGCCCGCGAGCAGATTCTGCCAGAATTCATCCGGCGTTTGTCCCAGGGGCGTGATCGCGCCCAAACCGGTGACGACGACGCGCGCGCGTTTGGGGTGCGCGAGCACTTGCATCTGTGCGAGTTCTTGCGGCGAGAGCCGTTTGTCGGCGAGCATCTCGACCGGCGGCATTGTCAATGGGTTGGAAATCATACATCACTCCGAAATGAGCCAATGATCCAATTCACCAATGAGCCAAATCCTAGCGCGATTGTGTTTGGCTCATTGGCACATTGGGCAATTGGCTCATTTGAATTTTGATAGCACCAAACACGCGTTTTGTCCACCAAAGCCAAATGAATTTGACAACACGATGTTGACGGGCGCAGCGCGCGCGACGTTCGGCACGTAATCGAGATCGCACGCGGGATCCGGCGCAGCGAGATTCGCGGTCGGATGAATTTTTTGATCGCGCAACGTCAGCGCGCACGCAATCGCCTCCATCGCGCCCGCCGCGCCCATCGAATGCCCGACCATAGACTTGGTCGCGCTGATCGGAATGTTGTACGCGCGCGATCCAAAAACAGTTTTGATCGCCAACGTCTCGGCGGGATCGTTGAGTTGCGTCGCCGTGGCGTGCGCGTTGATGTAATCCACCTGCTCGATCGCGATCTCCGCGTTGGCGAGGGCAGCGCGCATCGCGCGAATCGAACCGGTCGCTTGCGGATCGGGCGCGACAAAATGAAAACCGTCGCAATTCGCGGCACAACCGATCACTTCGGCGTAGATCTTCGCGCCGCGCGCGCGCGCGTGTTCCAATTTTTCCAAGATGACGATTGCCGCGCCTTCGCCGATCACCAAGCCGTCGCGATCCTTGTCGAACGGACGGCACGCGCGCGCCGGATCGTCGTTGCGCGTGGAGAGCGCGCGCATCGCGCCGAACGCGGTGAAGATGATGTCGGAAATGATCGCGTCGGTGCCGCCCGCCAGCATCACGTCCGCATCGCCGCGCCGAATCGCTTCAGTGGACGCGCCGATCGCGTCGGTGCCTGCCGCGCAGGTGGTCACGACGGTCGAGTTGTAGCCGTGCGCGCGATAATGTTTGGCGACGAAGAACGCCGGCATATTCGGCAGAATGATCGCGGCAAGAAACGGGCTGACGCGCCCGGTACCCTGGCGCGCGAATTCGTGATGTTCTTTGATCGCTTCCGGAAAACCCGCGATGCCGGTGCCCAGCACAACGCCCACGCGATCGCTGTCATCGAAATGTTCGCCGAACCCCGCGTCGCGCAGCGCGCCCTGCGCGGCAGCCAGCGCGAACAAGGTCGCGCGTCCCATTCGCCGCGCGTCTTTCGCGTCCACGTATTTCGTCGCGTCGAAATTTTTCACTTCGGCGGCGATGCGTGTTTTGTAGTTCGTCGCGTCGAACAAGGTGACGGGACCGACGCCGGATTGGCTCGCGAGCAAGTTACGCCAAAATTCTTCCGGCGGTATCTTCTCAATAACTTGGGGTAATTCTACGGCGAACTCCAAGACGCATCGAGTGGATCTCGCCGGGCGCGCTCCGTGATCAAATCAGCGAGCTTGGGCAATCGGTACGCGCCAGAAATACGGTCTTGGATGTACGCGTAAAAACTTACCTCCAGTTTCTTGGCCGTGGCGACCAAGGTCATGAAGGTGTC
>Ga0194113_10002713_pt1 | contig 24039 bp, 25 predicted proteins | sample TA2MahC200mmetaG_FD_146193 | JGI IMG/M metagenome (GOLD analysis project Ga0194113, IMG submission 146193) | Freshwater microbial communities from Lake Tanganyika, Tanzania - TA2015017 Mahale Deep Cast 200m | ecosystem: Environmental > Aquatic > Freshwater > Lake | place: Tanzania: Lake... | reverse complement strand
GCGGATGTTCGGGCGGCTGAAGGATTTCCGACGCATTGCAACGAGATATGATCGACTCGCAGCAAACTTCCTCGCAGCCGTCTGCCTTGCCGCGACCGTCAGCTATTGGTTATGAGTCCGGAGCCTAATTGATACGCTTTCAAAGGACATTAATCAGCATCTTGGAGTTTAATCGCTCGGTCGATCTTCGCATTCCTGACAGTGACGATCGATTCACAACGAACATCCCTCAGAACAAATGAAATCTCCGGATATGAAGCGGCAAGCCGCCTTTCGGCCGCGTGGTGAAATCGGGGGGCGAGCTCCAGCCGATGGCCCTCGACCGGCGCGAAGCGAAAATCCCGGACGAGTGTCGCAAGGATCGCCACCATCTCCAGCATCGCGAAGCCCATGCCGATGCAGATGCGCGGGCCGGCGCCGAAGGGCAGGTAAGCGCAGCGATGGTGCGCCTTGGTTTTATCCGGCGTAAAGCGGTCAGGGTCGAAAGCGTTCGCGCGTCCCTGATTTTCTGTGACGATGCAACGCCCGCGCCGCCGCCGAAAGACCCAGCGCTGACCGCTACGCCGGCAGCATGACCACCTTGGTCTTGATCGGCGTTCGCGAATAGAGGTCGAGCATGTCCTGACTGAGGAGGCCGGTGCAGCCGCTCGTAATGCCGGACCCGATCGTCTCCGGGTCGCTGGTGCTGTAGATCGTGTAGACCGTATAGGCGCCGTTCTTATAGAGATACAGCACGCGGGCGCCGAGCGGATTGTCCAGGCCTCCCGGCATGCCGCCGGCATATTTGCGCGCCTCCGGCTGGCGCGCCATCATCTCCTTGGGCGGCGTCCAGGTGGGCCATTCGGCCTTGCGCCCGACATAAACGTCGCCGCTCCACAGGAAGCCGGGGCGGCTGACATTGGCGCCGTAGCGGGTGGCGTGTCCGTCGCCTTCGATGCGGTAAACATAGTAGTTGGCGGGATCGACGATAATCGTGCCCGGCGCTTCCTTGGTTTCGTAGCGCACTGTCTTGCGAAAATATTTCGGATGGAGCTTGCCGATGTCGACCGCGGGGATCGGGAATTTCTCATTGGGCACGGCGGCGTAAAACTTCGCCACCTCGGCGCGGCCCATGTCGTCGGACACACAACCGGCGAGACCGGCGGCGCCGAAACCGGCGGCGGAGCCGATCAGAAACGACCGGCGGTTGAGACGCCCCGACGCAAGACCGAGCGGAGCTTCCCTGTTTCTACCGCCGGAATCGGCGATCCCATCGTCCATGATCATGATTTTGGAGCCCCCCACGACCCGTCGCCCGCCCGGAGAATATTTCGGCGTAACCCGCTGAACGTCAGTGCTGAGCAGAGATCGCCGTCACGCGCTTTCGGAATCAGAAGAGCGCCGACGATGAGCGGAAATTCCGGTCATTCTGTGGCGGCGATCACGAGTGGCGACAAGCCGCACCGTCCTGCGCCCTGCCCCTCCGCCGGCATTTCCGCCGAAGCGCCATTGACGTCCGCGACGCGTCGCCATGATCCCTGCCGATTTCCTATTGTGCAGCATGGTTAATAGATATATTCCTAGCTTCTAGGAAATTCTTCCGATTCGCGGCCGCGCCCATGTCCGACATCCTCACCCACGCCCAGATCTGGGCGGCGATCGACGCGCTCGGAGAGCGATACGGCCTGACGCCTTCGGGCCTTGCCCGCAAGGCCGGCCTCGATCCGACGACCTTCAATCGCTCCAAGCGCGAGACGCCGAACGGACGCCAGCGCTGGCCGTCGACAGAATCGATCGCCAAGGTGCTGACGGCGACCGGCGCCGGGATCGACGAATTCATGTCCTTGGTGACGGCGAACAGCGCCGCGGGGCGGCTACGCCATACGCGGCCCCTGATCGGCCTCGCGCAGGCGGGCGTCGGCGGTTTTTTCGACGACGCGGGCTTCGCCACCGGCGCCGGCTGGGACGAGATCGACGTGCTCGCAGACGCCGACGAGCATTCCTACGCGCTGGAAATATCGGGCGACTCCATGGCGCCGCTTTATCGCGACGGCGATGTAGTGATCGTCTCGCCTGCCGCCCCGGTGCGCCGCGGCGACCGCGTGGTCGTGAAGACCACCTCCGGCGAGATCATGGCCAAGGAGCTGAAGCGCGAGACGGCGCGAACCATCGAACTGCGCTCGGTCAATCCGGCCTATCCGGACCGCACAATTTCCCGCGACGAGGTGAGCTGGATCGCGCGCATCCTCTGGGCGAGCCAATGACATGTCTCGCTTCGCCCGCCTCTCGCCGCATCTAGTCCCGCCCCGATCCGGGCGTGCTATAAGCTTCAATCTCTTACACCCGCTTCCGTCGAGGTGAACGCCGCCATGCATGTTAGTTTGATCGCCTTTATTGTCGCGCTCTTTGCCGGCGGCCCGGCGCTCGCCGATATCCCCCTCAGGGATCGGGCGAAGGCGCTGTTCGAGCCAATTCCTTCAGCGCCGCCGGCGATTCCGGGCGAGACCGCGACGCCGCAAAAACTCGCGCTCGGCAAGATGCTCTATTTCGAACCACGGCTTTCCGAGACGCACGACGTCAGCTGCGCCGACTGCCACAATCTCAGCATGGGCGGCGTCGACGGCGGCAAGCTTTCGAGCGGCCACAATGCGCAGCTCGCCGGCCGCGAAGTGCTCACGGTGATGAACGCCATTTTCAACAAGTCCCAATATTGGGACGGGCGCGCCGCCAATCTTGCCGACCAGGTGGTCAATTCGGTAATGGCCAATCCCAAGGCGATGCTGAAGACGCGCGGCGGCCCGATGCCGATCAATCCGACGGAGCATGCGGCCGCGAAGCAGCGCGCCGTCGAGCAATTCAAGGCAATTCCCGACTATGTGGCGGCGTTCAAACAAGCCTTTCCCGAAGAGAGCGATCCAGTGGCTTACGACAACATCGGCCGCGCGATCGCACTTTTTGAAGCGACGCTGATCACGCCCGACGCGCCTTTCGATCGCTGGCTCAAGGGAGACGATCAAGCGCTGTCCGACGCGCAGAAGGAGGGGCTCAAGCTCTTCATCGACAAGGGCTGCGCGACCTGCCACAACGGCGTCAATGTCGGCGGCGCCATGTTTGCGCGTTTCGGCGTCGTCAAACAGCCGGCGCCCGAATTTCTGCCGCCTGACGACTGGGGACGATTCGCGGTCACCAAGGCGATCGGCGACAAATACGCCTTCAAGGTTCCCTCGCTTCGCAATGTCGAACTGACCGCGCCCTATTTCCATACCGGCGCGACCTTCGATCTGAAGAAGGCCGTGGCAGTGATGGGCGAGAGCCAGCTCGGCGCGCAGCTTAGCGCAGACGAGACCGACAAGATCGTCGCCTTCCTGGTTTCTCTAACGGGGCGCCAGCCGGAAGTCGTCCTGCCGATTCTGCCGCCGCGCACGGCGCCGCCCGACGCGCCCTGAGCTAAGTTTCGATAGTGGAGGCGCGCGGGCTCTGCATGCGCCTCTTGATCTGGCGTATTCCGGCAAGTTGACCCCGGAGCGCGTCTATCGCGTCGCGCTCGTCCTGATTGGCGGGCTCGAAATTCTTGAGCAGGATTTCGAGCGCGTCGCCAATCCGGCCAATCTGACGACCGTAGCTTCCGACTTCTTCGAGAATGTCCTGCTCGATGTCAGGGCGAGGCGTCTGGCCGAAGTTGACGTTGATGATGCCAAATGACGCGCCCTGCTGAAAAAAGGTGAGCGGGTTAATCGGCTGAAAAAGTTGCTCCGGAGCCAATGAAATTTGAAACGGTTTCGACATGATAGGTTTTCCTACGACATTGCTATGAATTATTAAGCAACAGCCTCTTTTTTCTCCCAGCGCAGCACAGGCTTTCTCGCAGCGAGCGTTTCATCGACGCGCCGGCGCGGCGCGAGCCGCGGCGCTTGCGTGAATCGCATCATGTCGCCGGCTTTGGCGCTCTGCGCAAGATCGCGCAGCGTCGCGATGAAGAGATCGAGCGATGCTTTCGATTCAGATTCCGTCGGCTCGATGAGCATCGCGCCGTGGGCGACGAGCGGGAAATAGATCGTCATCGGGTGATAGCCTTCGTCGATCATCGCCTTGGCGAAATCGAGCGTCGTCACGCCGGCGCCGCGAAGCCAGGCGTCGTCGAATAGAACTTCATGCATGCAGATGCGGTCGCCGAACGGCTGTGTCATCACGTCGCGCAAAGACGCGCGCACATAATTCGCCGCGAGCACGGCGTCTTTCGAGGCCTGGGCAAGCCCGTCGCCGCCATGCGCCAGCATATAGGCGAGCGCGCGAACGAACATGCCCATCTGCCCATGGAAGGCGGTCAGCCGGCCGAAGCTCTGCGAACCTTCCGCGTCTTCGACGAGTTCCAGCGCATCGCCTTTGCGGCGAATAAAAGGAACAGGCGCGAAGGGCGCGAGACGTTCCGACAAAACCACCGGCCCGGCGCCAGGTCCGCCGCCGCCATGGGGCGTCGAGAAGGTCTTGTGCAGATTGATGTGCATGGCGTCGATGCCGAAATCGCCCGGACGCGCGACGCCGGCGATGGCGTTGAAATTCGCGCCGTCACAGTAGAAATAGCCGCCGGCCTCGTGAACCGCATCTGCGATGTCGACGATCTCGCGTTCGAACAGCCCGCAGGTGTTCGGATTGGTCAGCATGATCGCGGCGACGTCAGGTCCCAGCGCCTCTCTGACGGCCTGAACGCGCACCGTTCCGTCCGACGCCGCCGGCACGACGCGGACCGAAAAGCCGAGCAGCGCCGCGGTCGCCGGATTGGTGCCATGCGCGGATTGCGGAATGAGCACGACATTGCGCGTCGCGCTTTCGCCCTTGGCGGCGATCGCGGATTTGATCGCCATCATGCCACAAAGTTCGCCATGCGCGCCGGCTTTCGGCGACAGCGCCGCCGCCTGCATATTGGTGAGCGTCATCAGCCAATCGGCGAGAGTCTGCATCAGCTCCAGCGCGCCTTGCGCGGTCGATTGCGGCTGCAGCGGATGAAGATCGGCGAATCCTTCATAGCGTGCGATTTTCTCGTTGCTGCGCGGATTGTGCTTCATCGTGCAGGACCCGAGCGGATAGAGGCCGGCGTCGATCGAATAATTCTTGCGCGACAGACGCACATAGTGGCGCATCGTCTCGGGTTCGGTTAAGCCCGGAAGGCCGATCGGCGCCGCGCGCTCCAAAGCGCCGAGCCGATTTGAGACCGGCGCCGGCGCGTCGATGTCGACTCCGGTCGCGTCGAGGCGGCCGATCTCGAAGATCAGCGGCTCCTCCTGATCGAGCCCGCGATTGCCGGTGAAGGTCGCGGGCGTTCCGTCATCGTCGAGCGGTTCGACGAGTGCAGGCCTGTCGAGCATCAGAGCGACTCCTTAAGCGCCGCGACGAAGGCGTCGCGATCTTCGTTCGTGTTGACTTCAGTGCTGGCGACGATGAGGAGATCGTCGAGGTCGGCGTGTGGCAAGAGCCTCGAGACGGGAACGCCGGCGAGGACGCCCCGCGCCGCCATTTTCTCGATCAGCTCGGCGGCGTCGCCTTCGACGCGCAGGGTAAACTCGTTGAAGAAGGTCTCGTTCAGAACCTCGACTCTCGGGACCTCCGCCAGCAATTCCGCCAGGAGAACCGCATTCGCGTGATTGACGCGCGCGAGCCGCGTCAGCCCCTCTTCGCCAAGCAAGGTCAGATGAATATTGAAGGCGAGCGCGCAGAGGCCTGAATTGGTGCAGATGTTCGACGTCGCCTTGTCGCGGCGGATGTGCTGCTCGCGCGTCGACAGCGTGAGCACATAGGAGCGTCTGCCATCGGCGTCGACGCTTTCGCCGGCGAGCCGGCCGGGCGTCTGTCGCAGGAATTCGTGACGCGTGGCGAAGAGGCCGACATAAGGCCCGCCGAAATTGAGCCCATTGCCGATCGACTGGCCTTCGCCGACGACGATGTCGGCGCCCATCTCGCCCGGCGATTTGACGAGTCCGAGCGACACGGCTTCGGTGAAGACGGCGACGAGAAGCGCGCCGTTCCAATGGCAGGCCTCGGCAATCTTCGTCAGATCGCGCAGATTGCCGAAAATATCGGGCGTCTGCACGACGACGCAGGAGAGCGTGTCGTCGATGCGCGCAATGATGTCCTCGGCGGCGCGAATATCGGGCGCCATCGTCTCGACTTCGTCTTCAGCGAGACGCGAGACGGTGCGGACGACTTCGGCGTAATGGGGATGCAGTCCGCCCGAAAGAAGCACTTTACGCCGCCTGGTCAGGCGATGGGCCATCAGCACGGCCTCGGCGGTCGCGGTCGAGCCGTCGTACATCGAGGCGTTGGCGACCTCCATGCCGGTGAGCAGCGCGACCTGGGTCTGGAACTCGAAGAGATATTGCAGCGTGCCCTGCGAGATCTCCGGCTGATAGGGCGTGTAGCTCGTCAAGAATTCCGAGCGTTGAATGAGATGATCGACGCTTGCGGGGATGTGATGCTTATAGGCGCCGGCGCCGACGAAGAAGGGCGCGCGCGACGCGGGAAGATTGCGTTCGGCAAGGCGCGAGAAGAAGCGCTCGACATCGAGTTCCGACCTGCCTTTCGGCAGATCGAGCGGCGTTTTCAACAGCGTCGCGGGCGGCGCGTCGGCATAGAGCGCGTCGATCGAGGGAACGCCGATCGTCGCGAGCATCGCGCGCCTGTCGGCCTCTGACAGCGGATGATAGCGCATCGTTCTGTTCCTTGCGATTTACAGCGTCTTCAGGAAACTCGAATAGGCGGCGTCGTCCATGAGCGAAGCGCATTCGCCTGGATCGCCGAGTCGCAGCTTGACGAGCCAGCCGCGTCCGAGGGGATCGTCATTGACGAGCGCCGGAGTTTCGCCAAGCTCGGGATTGACCTCGACGATCTCACCGCTCACCGGCGAGTAGACTTCGCTCGCGGCCTTCACGCTTTCGATGACGGCAATCTCTTTGCCCTTCACGACCTTCTTGCCGACTTCAGGCAGATCGATGAAGACGATGTCGCCAAGTTGAGACTGGGCGTAATCCGAAATGCCCAATGTCGCGACATCGCCGTCGAGAGCGACATATTCATGATCCTTGGAGTAGCGCAGATCACTCATCTCGCGTCCTTTCCAATTGGCGTCTTGAAGTAGCGATGCGGGACGAAGGGCAGAGCCGCCAAGTCGACCCCGATGCGCTTGTCGCGCAGCGTCGCCGATAGCGTCGACCCGTCATTCGCACATTCGCTCAGGACATAGCCCATCGCAATTGGGCGCTGCAGAGTCGGGGAAAAGCCGCCCGACGTCACATGGCCGACAGTTTCGCCATCTGGCGCGCAGAGTATCGCGCCTTCGCGCAGCGGGGCCTTCGTCTGCGGCAGCAGTCCGACGCGCTTACGGACAGGACCCCTTTCGAACGCCTGCCGAATACGCTCGAAGCCGGGAAATCCCCCTTCGACGCGTCTGCGTCTGCCGATCGACCAGCCGAGGCCAGCTTCGACCGGGTCCGTCGTGTCGTCGAGATCATGACCGTAGAGCGGCAAGCCGGCCTCCAGTCGCAAAGCGTCGCGGGCGCCGAGTCCGGCCGGCACAACGTCCTCATGTGCGAGCAGGAGATGCGCAAGATCCTCCGAATGTTCGGCGCGCACCGACAATTCGAAGCCGTCTTCGCCCGTATAGCCGCTGCGCGAGACGAAGAGCGGCGCGCCGCCAAAGTCGAAGGCGCGCCAGCCCATGAAAGCAAGGTCCTCGGCGCCGGGGAGGAGCGCGCCGAGGACCGCGGCCGCGCGCGGCCCCTGAAGGGCGAGCAGCGCACGGTCTAAAGGATTGAAGTCGAACCGCGGCAGCGCGGCGCCGATAAGCGCGAAATCCTCGCGCTTGCGCGACGCATTGACGACGAGCAGCATCCGCTCCTCGACGCCCGGCAGTCGCGTGATCAGAAGATCGTCGAGAATGCCGCCGTTCTCATTGAGAAGCTGCGTGTAGCGCGTGCGTTCTGGCGCGAGGGAAATCAAATCCGCCGGCGTCATATTTTCGAGCGCGCGCGCCACGCCTGCTCCGGCGAGGATCGCCTGGCCCATGTGGGAAACATCGAAGAGGCTTGCGGCGCGCCGCGTATGAACCGTTTCGGCGACGATGCCCTGCTCATATTGCAGCGGCATGTCGTAGCCGGCGAAAGGCGCCATGCGCGCGCCAAGGCGCCGATGCAGAGCATCGAGCGGCAGCTTGGCCAGCGCAGGAGGCGCAAGGGTCGCGACGTCGAGTTCGGTCACCATCAAACTCCGAAGGACATGGCTCGCGCAGCAAAGCGTTAACTTTGCAGCGCGCCCCCTCTGTCCGGTGACCTGAGAGATTTCCCTGCGCTAAAAGCGTCAGGTTACGCCCGTCGGTGGGCGAAACGCTCGCGCGCCTCGCCGCTTTCCAGAGTTTGTGCTTCCTCGCGGTCCTTTAGCCTGAGCGTTTCCGGGGCGGTTTCGCCTTCGGCGCCGGCGCAAGCGCCGGTCTCTCCCGCGATGAAGTTCGACCTGCTCTAAAAATGTGGGTGATTCGCGCGCGCGTCAATCCCAACGGCTGCGCGTTTTTCTTGCACTGCGTTAAGTCGAATAAAACGCCTCAGTGGCGCTTAGGCGCCCGCATGCGATAGACGCCGTCGTCGTCGCGCTCGAAAGTCTCGTCGACCTGCGGGTGACGGACCGGCCTGTTACTGTCGTCGGGCAGCAGATTCTGCTCCGACACATAAGCAACATATTCGGTTTCGGCATTTTCGGCGAAGAGATGATAAAACGGCTGGTCTTTGCGGGGGCGAAGTTCTTCGGGAATCGACAGCCACCATTCTTCGGTATTGGCGAAAACCGGATCAACGTCATAGATCACGCCGCGAAACGGGTAGCGGCGATGCTTGACCACCTGGCCGATAGCGAATTTGGCGACGTTCTCTCGCGGCATTCGAAAGCGCCCTTAACACGCTGTTTACGCGTTCTTTACTAACGCAGGCGGCGCATAGTCGTCAATTGCGTCACGCCGTCGCCGGCGATTTAGAGCCCGTAAATCTTGGCGAAATCGGCGTCTTTGGCGGCGACCTGTCTGGCGAGGTCGACCACGACCTTGCATTGCTTCCAGGTGGCGTCGTCCTGCATGCGGCCGTCAATCATCACCGCGCCGGTGCCGTCCGGCATCGCTTCGAGCACCCGCTTGGCGAAAGCGACTTCCTGCGGATCGGGCGAGAAGACCTTTTTGGCGATGGCGATCTGCGAGGGATGCAGCGACCATGCGCCGGCGCAACCCAATAAAAAGGCGTTGCGGAACTGCGCCTCGCAGGCGGGCGAATCGGAGAAATCGCCGAAGGGACCATAAAAGGCTTTGATGCCGGCGGAGGCGCAGGCGTCGACCATCTTGGCGATGGTGTAATGCCAAAGGTCCTGCTGATAGGAGGCGCGCAGCCCCTGTCCCGGCTCGGCGTCGGCGATCACCTTGTAATCCGGATGGCCGCCGCCGACGCGCGTGGTCTTCATCGCGCGAGAGGCGGCGAGATCGGCGGGCCCGAGCGAAATGCCATGCATGCGCGGCGATGCGGCGGCGATGGCGTCGACATTCTTGACGCCCTCCGCCGTTTCCAGAATGGCGTGAATGAGAATGGGTTTTTTCACGCCGTGGCGCGCTTCGAGCTGCGCCAAAAGCTGATCGAGATAGGCGATGTCCCAGGGGCCCTCGACCTTCGGCAGCATGACGACGTCGAGCTTGTCGCCGACCGCGCCGACGACGTCGATCATGTCGTCGAGCGCCCAGGGACTGTTCAGCGCATTCATGCGCGTCCACAGGCCGGTGGAACCGAAATCGGTCGCCTTGGCCATTTCGATGAAGCCGGCGCGGGCGGCCTCCTTGGCGTCGGCCGGGATCGCGTCTTCGAGATTGCCGAGAACCACGTCGACCTGCTTGACGAGTTCGGGGACCTTGGCGCGGAATTTTTCGAGATGCGGCGGCACGAAATGAATCATCCGCTCGACCTTGACGGGAGGTTCGCGCAGCGGCGCGGGGGCGCCGACGGCGAGCGGACGGTAGAATTGATTGGGAAGTTTCATTTCGGTCGCAACTCCGGCCAAAAGAGCTGCGTCGAGTTAAGCCAGATGCCTCGGCTTGGCAATGGCGCGGTCCGTCACGGGAGCGACGCGCTCGAGTTCCAACAAGGAAGCGGCGCTATGGACTGACTTGGAACGATGTGAGCCGCGCATGGAGGGCCGCAGCTTTCGCGTTAACGTCTGCTATGTCAGTTTCTAATAGTCTTGCGAGCGGAGTGGAGTTATTAGGCGGCGTTGTTTCAAGGTGAAGTAATACAAAATCAATCGCTTTCATCGTAGTCGTGAGGCGTTGGCGCAGGACAGGCTCGTGATGAGCAAGACGATTTCTGGCTTGATAGATTTGCTCCAAATGAGTCGCAACGACAGCGCGCGACAGCTTCTTGTATGGAAAGGTTTTCTTCAACGAAGTACGCCATAAGGTTTGATCATATTCCGGACCATAAAGCCTCTTCCAGAAATATAGCGTCAGCTCCGCGATCACCTTTCCTTCGGAAACATTGATGCGGCGGCGCCTGTCTTGAGCGCGTTTGAGATGGGACGTGCTGGGTGGACGCCCGTGCGGATATGCAAGCAAATCCAAAGCAGCTTTCTGAGCTTGCGTTAACTTTGAATATTCAGCGCGACGCGCGCTGTCTAACGCCAAGGTGATTTTCTTTCGTTCGGGCTCTCGCCATTGAAATGGAACCGGGGGCTGTAGAAGCCAGTTCGGAACGCCAAAATGGTGGCTCAAGTTTTCGCACACCGAGTTACGAAGCGCTATCTCGATCGTTGCTGTAACGTTCATCAACGAAGCGCCGAGCCTCAGCGTCTCTTGATGGAGTTCGATCGCCGTTTTCGATGATCCGGTGAGTTTGACCAGCGCATCTAACCGCTCAGGCGAGAGCATCTTGGTAAGCGCGACCAAATCGGAGGAATTCATTGGCATTGACTTTTTTGACCTCAATTCCTATCTTGGCAATCGAAAAGTCGAGATCAGATTGGCAGTTGCTTCGGCGGACGAATCCTCGACTTCCCAGTTATTAAGGGGCGCTTCCCGAAGCGCCCCTTTTGATTATGACCTTCCACCAGCGTTATTCTCAGCACAAAAACTCAAGTTTTTTAACCAACTTCGGCTGGTATGGAAATCTCGCGCCAGAGTCCGCTCAACCGGCCATAGCGTCCCAGAGCAGCTTCACATTGAGCGCGATGATCGCCGTCGCGATGATCGCCGCAAGCGCGGTCGTGCGCCGGGGCGCGACGAGTTCGCCCATGACGCTGCGCTGCGCCGTGAAGGCGACGAGCGGGACGACGGCGAAGGGCAGCGTCACGCTCAGCGCCACCTGGCTCAGGACCAGCAGCTGCGCCGTCGCCGATTCGCCGGCGTAAAGCGTCACGCCGATCGCCGGCGCGATGGCGATGCTGCGGGTGATGAGGCGCCGCATCGCCGGCTTCATCCGCAGCCGCACGAATCCTTCCATCACGATCTGGCCGGTGAGCGTGGCGGTCACCGTCGAATTCAGTCCACAGGCGATGAGCGCCACCGCGAAAAGCGTCGCCGCGACCGGCTGTCCGAGCAGCGGCGCGATCAGCCGGTAGGCTTCGCCAAGCTCGGCGACTTCGGTGTGTCCGCTCGCGTGAAAGACCGCCGCCGCGAGAACCAGTATCGCGCCGTTGATGAACAATGCGAGAAACAGCGCCAGCGTGCTGTCGATCACCGCGAAGCGGATCGCCTCGCGCTTTTTTTCGAGCGGCTCGGCGACGTTCCGCGTCTGCACGACGAAGGAGTGCAGAAAGAGATTATGCGGCATCACCGTTGCGCCGAGAATGCCGAGGCCGATGTAGAGCATTTCGGGATCGGTGAAAAACTGGCGCGTCGGGATGAGCCCTTGCGCGACCAAGGCGAAATCGGGACGCGCCATGATAAGCTGGGCGGTGAAGGACAGGGTGATCATCGCCAGCATCGCCACGACGAAAAGTTCGATCTTGCGGAATCCGACACGCTCCAGCGCGAGCACCAGAAACGTGTCGAGCACGGTGATGAGAATGCCGACCGCGAGCGGCAGGCCGAACAGCAATTGCAGGCCGATGGCGGTGCCGATCACTTCCGCGAGGTCCGTGGCGAATATGCCGACCTCGGCGAGAAGCCAGAGCCCGACGGCGGCCGGGAAAGGATAGTGTTTCCGGCAGGCCTGCGCGAGATCGAGCTCCGCGCCGACGCCGAGCCGCGCCGCAAGCGACTGCAGCACGATCGCCATCAGGCTGGACAGCACGGCGACGAAAAGCAGCGCCGTGCCGAATTTCGATCCTCCGGCGAGCGCCGTCGCCCAATTGCCTGGATCCATATAGCCGGTGGCGACGAGATAGCCTGGACCAAGAAATATGAAGAGACGCCGCAAAAATGCGCCGCCTTCCGGCACATGCACCGACCGGCGCATGTCGCCACGCTGAGGAACGGGAGTTTCGGCCGTCGTCGCTGGCGTCACATTTGTCTCCACAGCCTCGCCGGCGACTGCCGGACGTGAGATGCTTCCCGCATAAGCTTTCCTTAAGGCGTTCCTTTATCACCCATGTAAATTGCCGAGCAGAAAAATTCATGTGTGGCCGAGAGCCTCGCCGGCGCTCTTGCTTGTCGCACGCCGCAATCGGAGGCATGCTCCAGGCTCGGCTATCTCTTTGCCGAATCAACGGATGCGCCTGTCGGCGCCACACATGTTCTCCATCGGCGGAGAATGGTTGAAGTTTCGAGGCGCGATCGACGCAAGAGCGTTCGCGATCCTTTTCGATCCAGGTCTAGAAGCGGGGCTTTGTAAATGTTCCAATTGACGATCCCGATCAGCTCGGAAGGCGGACATCCAAGCTTTCACAACAACGCTCCAGATCCCGTGACATCGGGCGGCGAGCTTCCGACCTTCAAGTTCGAACTCGAAAAATCGCAAGGTCGCGTCAATGGCGCGAGCTACGGCAAAGAGGCGACGGTCGCCCAGCTGCCGATCTCGAAGGATATCGCCGGCGTCTCGATGCGGATGGAGCAGGGCGTCATGCGCGAACTGCATTGGCATGCGACGGCGGCCGAATGGGCGTTCGTCACCGAGGGGCGGGTGCGCACCACCGTCATCGATCCGGCGGGCTGCTCAGAGACCAATGATTTCGAGCCCGGCGATCTTTGGTATTTCCCGCGCGGCCATGGCCATGTCATCGAGACGCTGGGGAAGCAGGAATGCCATTTCATTCTCGTTTTCGACAATGGCTATTTCTCTGAATTCGGCACGTTCAGCATCAGCGACTGGATCGGCCATGCGCCGAAGGAGCTGCTGGCGAAGAATTTCGGCATCCCCGCCTCGACCTTCGACAGTTTCCCCAAGGAGGAGGTCTATTTCGCCAGGGGAAATATTCCGCCCGAAACGCCCGCGCCGCCGCTGCAGGGATGGAAGCCGCCGCCGCTCTCCCACAAATACCGTCTTCTGTCGCAGAAGCCGTTTGAGACCTTCCCCGGCGGAATCGAATGGCGAGTCGACGGTTCGCAATTTCCGATCTCGACGACGATGACCGGCGTCGTTCTCGAAATGGAGCCGGGCGCGCTTCGCGAATTGCATTGGCACCCTAACGCTTCGGAATGGCAATATGTGCTGAGCGGCCAGCTTTGCGTCACGCTGTTCGGATCAAAGGGGCGCTGGCGCCAGGAGACGTTCTCGAAGGGCGACGTCGGCTATATTCCGCAAGGCATGGGTCATTCGCTCGAGAACGTCGGGACCGAAACCGTGCGCGTGCTGATCGTCTTCAACAACGCCCACTATCAAACAATTGATCTGTCGCAATGGATCGCCGGCAATCCGACCGACATTCTGGCGACGAATTTCGGCCAGGACCCGTCCGTGTTCGAGAAATTCCCGCGCAGAGACGTCTTCATGACAAAGTGAGAGAAAGAGGCTCGCGTCAGCGAGCCTTTTTCACTTGCCGACCTTGCGCAGCAGCGCCTCGAGCCCTTCGGGGAAAATCAGATCGTGCGAGACGGCGATCTCGTCGGCGCTCCACCAGCGCCAGCCGAGCACATGGACTTTTTCTTCCTCTGTAAGGTCGCGCGGCTTGGGCGCGAAGCGCTCCGTGCGGATGAGATAATAGCGCTCGATCGCCTGATGCCAGTCGTCGCCCATCTCCATCGGGAATTCGCGCGTGGCGACGACCGGACCGGGATCGAGGACAGTCAGACCAGTTTCTTCATAAACCTCCCGGCGCAGCGTCGCCTCGAAGCTTTCGCCTTCCATGACCGCGCCGCCCGGCGTCGCCCAGAAGTGATGATGGCCGAGCGCCAGAAAATGCGGCGTCAATCCCCCAGCGTAGCGTATCAGCAGAACATCATTCTCTTGATCGACGATCAGCGCGCGGGCTGCCTCGCGACGCGGCAGCGCGCGGCCGTCCCAGGGCGCGGCGATCTCGGCGCGGCCTTCCGGCACCGCCCAATCGACGAGCGACCAACCTCCATCCTCATAGGCGATCCAATTCGGCGTCGCGTTGAGCACCGGATGGTCGCGCTTTGCGTCGAGCGCCTTGCCGGCGGCGAGGCGCCAGGCGATGTCGAGAACGCCCGCATGGGCGACGACAAGCACCGTCTTGCCGGCGCTTTCCTTGGCGATTTGAGTCAAGGCCTTGCGCACCCGCTCGGCGAAATGTTCCAGCGTTTCGCCTTGCGGCGCCGCGAAGTCCGGCTTGCGCGTGAGATAGTTCGGATAAATGTCGGCGTGCGTCGCCTGCACTTCAGCGTGCGTGTGTCCCTGCCAAACGCCGTCGTCCTTTTCGCGCAATGCCGGGGTCTTGGCGACGTCGAGCCCGCGCGCGCCGGCGATCGGCGTCGCCGTGGCGAGCGCGCGGCGCAGATCGCTCGAATAGACCCGGTCGAAATGCGCGCCGTCGAGTTCCTTCGCCAGCGCCGCCGCCTGCGCGCGTCCGCGGGCGTTGAGCGCGATGTCGAACTGGCCCTGAAAGCGCCTTTCGATATTCCAGTTCGTCTCGCCGTGGCGCGCGAGACACAGAAGCGTGCGGGGCATGTTGTTTCGGATTTAAGGCGGAGGAGCCGTTGTGCAAAGCCGGCCTAGCGTTCGCGCATGCGGCGCCGGGCGTTCTAAAGCTTTGTTGTGCAAATGTCAGTCCGCTTTCGGGACGCCCGCGACGAATAATCGCGGACGCTTTTGCTTTACCGGTCATGCAAAGCGGAACTGGGCTTTTCGGGCGAGAACGCGTCTAAGATGCTGAAGCGAATGACTTATCCACGTTCGCGCAATTCGCCCGGATGTAGCGCGATTTAGTGCCTCAGGCCGGTGGTGAATTCCCCGCTGCGCAGCCGCGCCGGCAGGGTTTCGGCAAAGGCGGCTATGGCCTCCTCGCCATAGGTCGCGACCAATTCGCGCAAGGCTGCGGACAAGGCGGCATGGGCGAAGGAATCGCTCTCGATCCCCGCAAGTATCGCTTCTGCGAAGGCCTCGGTGACATAGGCGAGGGCGGCTCGATGCTGCTCCCCGCCCGAGTCGCAAAGCGAGGCAAGGTTCGAATGGTTCATGCCGGCACTCTAAAGAAGCCGTTCGCGCCGCGCGAGACGACCCTTGCCGGAAGGTTAATTTCGCGGCCGGGCCTTTCGATCGCGCTGCATTTGGGCGAAATCCGCCAAATGTGGTTAAGTTGATCGATTTCTATCTTGAAGCGCGCTTTGTGCGAAAAAGCCAGCGTCGGCCCTTTTTCGCGAGCGCTCTATGGATTTCCATAACGATAGGTGATGTCGCGAGTCAGCCGAGAAGCCTCCGTCAGATAGCGCGAGATCGCCGTTTGGGCGTTGGGCGTGCAGGCGCGATAGGTCAGTTCGTAGCCGCGAAATCCACGGTTGAAGGACGCCATCAGCTTCTGGCGGCGCGACCCGCTCGGCGCATCCGCGTCGAGCAAAGCGGCCATTTTCCCGCGCCATTCGTCGCCGTCGCCGGCGCCGCAGAGGTCACGCAAAAAGGACAGCGCGCCGAGGACCTCCGAGAGCCGGGTAATCTGAGGCTCGTAGGGCGGCGGCGGCCGCTCGGGCCCGCTGGGGGCCGTCGTTCCCGACGTTGTTGTCGCGCCTGGCGCGACAGGCGCGCCAGGCGTTTGTGGCTTTGTCTGTCCCTGCCCGGCGTCACGCTTACGGGGCGGGCGTTCCGACCGCCGGGGTTCGGCAGGCGCCCGCCGGGCGCGACGAGGGCCGTCGAAGCCGCCGAAGAGGAAGTCGAAGGGATCCTGCGCGGAGACGTCGCTCGAAAAAAGCGTCGCTGCCGCCGCCGCCGCGAGCGCCGCCGCGCGCGTTGATTGCGCCGTCATGGATAAAGCCGCTCCTTTCGCCACGATCCGCCCGGCTCCGCTCGGTAGAAGCGGACGCGGTCATGAAGCCGGAACGGCCGGTCGGACCAAAACTCCATCGCGATCGGCGCAATTCGAAAGCCTCGCCAATAGGGCGGCCGGGGAATGGCGCCTATCGCATATTTGGCGGCGAAGGCGGCCACCGATTTTTCGAGTGCGAAGCGGCTCTCGAGCGGCCGCGACTGCTGGCTCGCCCAGGCGCCGATGCGCGAGTCGCGCGGGCGGCTGGAGAAATATTCGTCCGCCTCGGCGTCGCCGACAGGGCTGACGGGCCCGCGCAGCCGCACTTGACGGCGAAGCGACTTCCAATGAAAGAGTCCCGCCGCCTGCATATTGGCCTCGAGCTGGCGCCCCTTGGCGCTCTCCGCGTTGGTGTAGAATACGAAGCCCTCCGGCGTCCAATCCTTCAGGAGCACCATGCGCGCGTCGGGCAGGCCGCTGGCGTCCGCGGTCGCCAGGACCATCGCTTCGGGGTCGTTCGGCTCCTTGAGCCGCGCCTCGTCGAACCATTGCGCAAACAATGCGAAAGGCTCGGCGGCGTCGACGAAGTCACCCGGCGTTAACGCGTTCAAGCGAAAATCCTCTCAAGCCGAGTCGAAGATCGGCGCTTCAAAGGTGGCCTTTTGCGATTCCAGCGCCTCAGACATACCGCCGCTTGCGTCATTGCTCAAATGTCGCGCCGCATTGGGCTCATCATGCTGACGGCGACAGCCGGCGGCCTTGCCGGCTGCTCGATCGCCGTGCCGATGGCCGCCGAGCCTTCGCCCATGTGGGGCGGCGCGCGCGTGACGCCGGATGTCACAGGCGCGATTCCGAAATCCCCGCCGAAACTGTCGCGGGCGCTCGATTCGGAAGATCATCGCCGCGCCATTGCCGCCATGAGCACGGCGCTCGATCCGCAGGGAAGCGGCGCGAGCGTCAATTGGGACAATCCGCAGACAGGCGCCAAGGGCTCCTTCACGCCGGTCGGCCAGCCTTACCCTCTCCAAGGCATGATCTGCCGCGCCTTCCATGCCGACATCGCAGTGAACGAAACGCAGGAAAGCCTTCAGGGCGCGGCCTGTCGTGAAAAAACCGCCGAATGGGCGCTGACCGACGTGAAGCCGCTAAAGAAAGGGTGAAACGTCGACGCCCTTCGGCACGCGACCGATCGACGTCAACGGCCCCGTCCTGTGACGAATGTGTTGTCTGCCGGCACGGCATGACGGCGAAGATCGTTTGCCCGCGCGGGCGAAGCTAAAGCAATACGCCCGGGTTGAGGATACCGTTCGGGTCGAGCGTCGCCTTGATCGCGCGCATGGCGTCGAGCGCCACAGGACTCTTCGTCTGGCGCAACAAATCGCGCTTCAACCGCCCGATTCCGTGTTCGGCCGAAATCGAGCCGCCGAGTTCGCTCACGACGCCGTGCACGATGGCGTTGATCTCGGTCCAATGCGCGAGGAAATCGGCCTTATCTCCGCCAACGGGCTGCGAGACGTTATAGTGGATGTTGCCGTCGCCCATATGGCCGAAGGGAACCGGGCGCGCCTGCGGGAAGGCGGCGCGCAGCCTTTGTCCCGCCTCCTCGATGAAGCGCGGAATCTCGTTCACCGGAACGGCGACATCATGCTTGATCGAGCCGCCCTCGCGCTTTTGCGCTTCCGACATGCTTTCGCGCAGCTTCCACAGCGCGCTTGCCTGATCGAGCGATTGCGCCAGCGTCGCGTCCTGCGCCAGGCCGGCGTGGAGCGCGGCGGCGAGAATTTCGGCGGCCGCGCGCTCGGCTTCACCCTCGGCGAAGGCCGCAAGTTCGACAAGAGCATACCAATCGTGCGCCTGCGCCAAGGGATCGCGCGTTCCGGGAATATGGCGCAGGACGAGGTCCAACCCCGGTCGTGACATGACCTCGAAGGCGTTGAGCATCGGTCCCGCGTGGCCTTTGACGAAGTTCAACAGCTGCAGCGCCTCTGCCGGATTGCGGAGTCCGAGAAAGGCCACCGCGCGCGAGCGCGGACGCGGAAAAAGCTTCAGCGTCGCGGCGGTGATCACGCCAAGCGTTCCTTCGGAGCCGATAAAGAGCTGCGTCAGATCGTAGCCCGTGTTGTCCTTGCGCAGCGCGCCGAGCGTCGACAGCAGCCGGCCGTCCGCGAGCGCGACCTCGATCCCGAGCGCGAGATCGCGCATCGACCCATAGGCGATGACGTGAACGCCGCCGGCGTTGGTCGCGAGATTGCCGCCGATGGTGCAGCTTCCTTCCGAGGCCAGCGACAGGGGGAAGAAGCGGTCGGCGGCCTGCGCGGCGTCCTGCGCCTGCGCCAGCGTCACGCCGGCTTCGACCGTCATCGCGTCGGCCGCGGCGTCGACGGCGCGAATCTGGTTGAGCCTTTCGAGCGAAAGCACGACGGAATCGCCGCTGGCGTCGGGGGTCTGGCCGCCGACAAGTCCGGTATTGCCGCCTTGGGGGGTTACGGGCGCGCCTGTTTCATTGCAAAGCGCAAGAATGTCGCCGACGTCGCGCGCGGTTCGGGGCTTTAGGACGCAGAGCGCGCGGCCATGATAAAGGTCGCGGGGCTCCCCAAGATAGGGAGACATCGCCGCCGCATCCGTTACGACGGCCGTTTCGCCGACGATGGCCGCGAGACGAGAAACGAGAAGAGGCGCGTCAAACCGATTGGCTGTCACAGTCAGTAAGATGCGCCCTTTTCGTAGCGCCGTCCTTAGCGATGACGGCGACGGCGATTATCATTGCGGCGCGCATAGACATAAGCGCGCATAGCGACTGGCGCGCTCGCGAGGACGACACTGCACAATGTTGCGGCGATAAGCGCATTCATCATGACGTTCTCCTTCCAGATCACGGAAATCATTCAACTTCCGGCTACGCTGGACCATGTGGCAAATCCTATGCCTGATTTTGCGAATCGGCAACGCCGCAGAGCAAGGTTCCTGCGTCCCAATGTCGCTTCTTGACCCTCCTGTGACATTCTCGGCACAGCAGGATGACGTTGGCGCCGATTAATTCATCCAAGCAGACGACGTTTGGCCGATCTGCGCCTACTCTCCCTCTCAAAAACGGCGACGATCTCGACATGCGCCGCATAGCGGAACTGGTCGAGAGGCGCGATCTCGCGAATCACATAGCCGCCTTTGAGCAAAACAGCGGCGTCGCGGGCGAAACTTTGTGCATTGCAAGAAACGGCGACGACGATCGGAATTTCCGATCGAGCGATTTCAGCCGCTTGGGCGGCGGCGCCGGCGCGTGGCGGATCAAAGACAATGGCGTCGAAGCCATTGAGTTCACTGGCGTTCAGCGGGCGGGCGAAGAGATCGCGCTCGATCGCTTCGAGCGGGAGCAGGCCCTGCGCGGCCTGCGCGGCGGCGCGCAGGGCTGCGATTGCGGGGCGGTCCGAATCATAGGCATTGACCTTGGCGCGCTGCGCCAGCCGAAGCGCGAAAGCGCCGACCCCGCAGAACAGATCGGCGACGACTCGCGCCTTCGCCGTCGCTTTGCAGACTGGCGCGGCGATCGCCTCTTCGCCGCGCTGAGTCGCCTGGAGAAAGGCGCCGGCGGGAAGCGTCAGCGTCGCTTCGCCGATTTTGATCTGCGGCGCGCGACGCAGCGCGACGAGCCTGCCGTGATTGGTCAGGCGCGCCAAATCATGCGCTTGGGCGGCGGCGATGAGGGCGTCGGTTTCGGCGTTATCAAGCGGACCAGCGCCGCGCAGCTCCATGTCGAGGCCGCCGAGCGTCGCCGTGACGGCGATGTCGAGCGGCTTGCCGCGCGGCGATAGAACCTCGGCGATGGCGCGGGCGGCGACCAGCGCGCCAACAAGCTCGCGCGCAAGCAGAGGGCAGGCGTCGATCTCCACGATGCGATGAGACCGCGCCGCCATGAAGCCGACGCGCGCCATTCCGGAATCAAATCGCGCGTGAAAGGTTACGCGGCGCCGGCCGGCGCCATGCGCGTCGATCATCGGCGCGACCGCGCATGCAAGTCCCGCGTTCGACAGAGCCGTTTCGACGAGGCCGCGTTTCCATGCCGCGTAGGCGTCGGCGCGAAGCGTCTGCACGGCGCAGCCGCCGCAATCTGTGAAGTGCGGACAGATCGGCGCGATCCGCTGCGGCGATGCTTCGACGATGTCGACGAGTTGCGCCTGCTCGCCGTCGACCTGCGCGGCGATCGTTTCGCCGGGCAGCGCATAGGGAACGAAGACGCGCCGCCCGCCAAGCAGCGCGACGCCCTCGCCGCGATGGCCGAGCCGCTCGATGGTTAGGCGCTCAGCGCTCATGATCGACCGGCGTGAATAAGAAACTCGCGATTGCCGTCGCCGCCTTCGATCGGCGATGCGATGACGCCGCAAACGCGCCAGCCGAGCGCTTCGATTTCACTCTTTACGCGCGCGCAGACCTGGGCGTGAATCTTCTCGTCGCGCACCACGCCTTTCTTCGCCGCCGCCCGACCGGCTTCAAACTGCGGCTTGATCAGCGCGACAAGGTCGGCGCGCGGCGTCGCGCGCGACAGGACCTGCGGCAGCAACATAGCGAGCGAAATGAAGCTTGCGTCGATCACGATGAGGCTCGGCGCCTCGGCAAGCTGCGCCGCCGTCAGCGCGCGCGCGTCCTGTCCTTCGAGCGAGGTCACGCGTGGATCTGCGCGCAGCCTCTCATGCAATTGCCCGTGACCGACATCGACGGCGACGACTTGGCGCGCGCCGCGCGTCAGCAGAACGTCGGTGAAGCCGCCCGTCGAGGCGCCGACATCAAGACAAAAGCGCGCCTTCGGATCGACGCCGAAATGATCGAGCGCATGCGCGAGCTTCACGCCGCCGCGCGAGACCCATGGATAGGGCGCGCGTGCGATAATGCTCGCGTCGGCGTCGATCGGCTCGGAGGGCTTTTTGACGATGCGCCCGTCGACGCTGACAAGGCCGGCTTCGATCGCCTCGCGCGCCTTGGCGCGGCTCTCGAAAAGCCCCCGCGCATGGAGCGCCGCATCGGCGCGGATCGCGCCCATCGTCACTCTCCCGATTGAAGCAATGTGCCGGCGCGCCGCGCGCTCTTGAGCAGCAGGCCGAATGCGACGGATGCGGCGGCGAAAAGAAACACGTCGATCGCAAGCCCCTGCGCCAGCAGGTCCCAGCGGATCAAATGATCGATCAATACGCCGCGCAGACCTTCGAACACATAGGTCGGCGGCAGCATCCAGGAGATGGGCTGCAGCCAATTCGGCAGCGTTGTCACCGGATAATAGACGGCGCCGAGCGGCTGCACGAAGAACATCAGCGACCAGACGAGGTTTTCCGCGCCGAGTCCATAGCGCAGCAGAATGCCGGAGACGAAAAGCCCGATGGTCCAGGCGAAGAACATCAGCACGACGAAGAAGGCCGCAAAGGCGATCCCCAGCGCCCACAAATTGAAGCCGAAGAAAAGAATCGCCATGATCGTTACCGGCAGCACGCCGACCACGAGTCGAATAAGACTCATCGCGACCAGCGCGCTGACGAATTCCACCGGCCGTAGCGGACTCATCAGAATGTTCGGCAGATTGCGCGACCACATTTCTTCGATGAAAGAAAAGCAGAAGCCCTGCTGGCCGCGCAGCAGAATGTCCCATAACAGAATGGCTCCGATGAGCGTGCCGGCGGCCTGCGCCGCACCGCCCGGCGCCGCAAGCGCGCCGGCGCGCACGAGATAGGTTTGTAAAAATCCCCAGGTCAGCAGCTGAATGGCCGGCCAATAGATAATGTCGAGCACCCTCGTGCGGGAGGCGCGCAGAAGATAGGCGTAGCGCAGCACCATCGCGCCGACGCGCTTGAATGAAAAATTCATGAAGCGGCCCCGTCGACGCGGCCGCGCGCGACGTCGAGAAACACTTCTTCGAGCGTATCGCGGCTGTAGCGCGCCAGGAGATTCGCCGGCGAACCGTCGTCGACGAGGGCGCCGTCCTTCAGCATCAGCACGCGGTCGCAGAGGCGCTCGACCTCGCTCATATTGTGCGAGGCGAGAAGGATCGCGCAATTATGCGTCTTGCGATGCGCCTCCAGTCGGGCGCGCACCCAGTCCGCCGTGTCGGGATCGAGCGAAGCGGTGGGCTCATCCAGGAGCAGGAGCTGCGGATCGTTGATCAGCGATTTGGCGATGGCGACGCGCGTCTTCTGGCCCGCGGAAAGACGTCCGGTCTGCCGGTCGAGGAAATCTTCGAGCGCGAGATCGACCGCAAGCTGTTCGATCTTGGCGTCGAGATCGTCGACGTCATAGAGCATGCCAAAGACGCGCAAATTCTGCCGCACAGTGAGACGATGCGGCAGATCGACATAGGGGCTTTCGAAATTCATCCGGCCGAGCGCGCGGTAGCGTTCGCGCGACATGTCGCAGCCGAAGACCTGGATCGAGCCCTCCGTCGGCTCGATCAACCCCATCACCATGCCGATCGTCGTGGTCTTGCCAGCGCCGTTGCCGCCGAGCAGGCCGGTGACTGAGCCGGCGTCGAGCGAGAAATCGAGCGGCCCGACGACTCTGCGATGATCGTAACTCTTGGAAAGGCCGGCGACGGCGAGCGTCGGCCCTGAGGAGAGCGCGGGTTGCGGCATGGAAGTTATTAAGCCCGCCAGGGCCGACCTCGCAAGGGCGTCATTTCTGACACGCTGGACAATAGAATGTCGAGCGGCCGGACTGGACGACGCGCGCGATCGTTCCCCTGCAGCCCGGCGTCGGACAGGCCGCGCCTTCGCGATCATAGACTCGGAAGCTGTGCTGGAAATAGCCGAGCGATCCGTCGATCTGGCGATGGTCGCGCAGCGACGAACCGCCCGCTTTCAATGCGGCCGTCAGGACTTCCTTGATCGCCTGGGGCAGCCGCGCCAGCGCCGCCGTCGGCCCGCCTCGCGCCGCAACGAGCGATCCCGCAGCCCGCAGCGGCGAGATGCGCGCGCGATGCAGCGCCTCGCAAACATAAATATTGCCAAGCCCGGCGATCAGACGCTGGTCGAGAAGAAGCGCCTTGACCGGCGCCGCGCGTTCTCGAAACCTGTTCGCAAGCAGCGCTGCGTCAAGCGCTTCGCTCAGCGGTTCGACGCCGAGGCCTCGAAAGCGGATGTCCTCGTCGATCTCATTCGTCGCAATAAGAAGCATGCAGCCGAAACGGCGCGGATCGTTGTAGACGATGCGCTTCCCCTGATCGAGATGGAAGACGACATGGTCATGCGCGGCGCTCTTGCCGCGCGCGCGGTGAAAGTGACCCGGCGTCTCGTCATCGATCCGGAAAGACCCGCTCATGCCAAGATGCATGATCAGCGACTGGCCGTCCTCTAGATCGGCGACGAGATATTTGGCGCGGCGGCGAAGGTCGAGAACGCGCCTGCCCTCGAGACGTGCGGCGAAGCGTTGTGGAAAGGGAACACGAAGGTCGTGGCGCCTCAAATCGACGCGCGCGATCGTCGCGCCGACGAGCGCGGGGGCCAGTCCACGGCGCACCGTTTCGACTTCGGGCAGCTCAGGCATAAATAAGGTTAATCCCGTCGCAAAAGCCGACGCGCCGGCGCGGCGCGGGCGTAGCCACCGGCCCGGCGACAGGCTATACCGTCCCCTTCCTTCCTCGTCACCCGAGCGCCTGATGATTGATCGAAGTTCCGAGCGAGAGGGCTCGACCCATTTCGGCTATTCCGAAGTCCCCTTGAGCGAGAA
>Ga0194113_10002710_pt1 | contig 24050 bp, 23 predicted proteins | sample TA2MahC200mmetaG_FD_146193 | JGI IMG/M metagenome (GOLD analysis project Ga0194113, IMG submission 146193) | Freshwater microbial communities from Lake Tanganyika, Tanzania - TA2015017 Mahale Deep Cast 200m | ecosystem: Environmental > Aquatic > Freshwater > Lake | place: Tanzania: Lake... | reverse complement strand
GAATGGCAACACCCTTTTCGCGTTTGGTAATGAAGACCAGAAAAGCGATGCCCAGGTGACTGAGATAAACCCGAAGGGCGAGGTTGTCTGGGCGTGGTATGCCAGAAATCACTTTGATAAACCCCCTTTCAATGATATTTTCGAACAGGGTTGGACTCATACCAATGCGGTATCCAGGCTGCCTAATGGCAATACCCTTGTTAGCTTGAGGAATTTCAGTCTGGTGGCTGAAGTCAACTCCAAAGGGGAAGTAGTCAGGACATATGGGGGGAAAGGAATTTTTGTTGCCCAGCACGATCCTGAATTCCTTTCCAATGGAAATATGCTCCTTGCCAACCACGCCAGACCGCACCGCGCTATAGAACTTGACCCAAAGACAGGCAGAATAGTCTGGCAGTCCGCAGGATTCGAGTTGACTGCGACCCCTGTCAGGGATGCTAACAGATTGCTAAACGGTAATACCCTGATCACCGGGACAACAGAAATAGTTGAGATTACACCCCTGGGAGAAACGGTCTGGAAACTCAGACTGCAGGGTGTAACCTTCAGTCAGATGGAGGCACCCGGCCTCGGGTTCTATAAGGCGGAAAGGATCGCCTCACAGAAATAGGTTATTAGGGTGTCCAAAAAGTCCGATGGAGGAGAGTGGCTAGTAGCAGGTTATGGAAGGTATAATATGCGCAAAGGATGATTCTCGCGGAGGTAAGGGCGGATGAAGATATTCAGGGAATACAGCCAATGCCAGGGGTTACTGCTTTCCCATGGTCGGTTAAAAGGCGAGTAACCGGCCTATGGAGGGCAAGACTACGCCTAGAAAATGAGGCAAGTATGACCTCTTAAAGTGATCGAAAAGTGGATCATCGAGCTTCTTGAAAAGTCCGGCGCTGCGGAATAGGACATCTTCGTCTGAACAGGCCTTTTTCGATAATATCATAATGAGTTATTGTGGTTTCATTTAAAGTGTTTTAAAGAGTCCATGATTACAGTATTACTGATCCTAGCATAATCAAGGCTGAGTTAATTTCCTACCCGAACCACTAAACTGAATACAGTCTATAAATCAATCCAACCTACATATATTCAAAAATGACTACGAGATAGGATATAATCAGTTCGAGATGGGAAAGAAGGTCATCATTGTAGGTGCCGGACTGTCTGGTCTATCCACCGGTTGCTATGCTCAGATGAATGGTTTTGAGAGCCGTATCTTTGAACGTCATACTGTTCCAGGTGGTGTTGCGGCTGCATGGAAACGCCAGGAATACCTCATCGACGGCGGCGTCCATTTCATTATGGGGCACCAGCCGGGCACGGGACTATACCAAAGCTTCAAGGATCTGGGAGTTTCAGATCCTTCACTCTACGTAGATATGGTGTCATACGGTCGCTTCGTTCATCAGAGAGGAGGTATAGATCTGGTAGTCGGCAACGACCTGAGTAAATTAGCCACTCAGATCAAACAATTAGCTCCGAAAGACTCTGCTACTATTGACAAGGTCATTGATGGTGCCAAAGCCATGCAGGGCCATGACCTCAGCACAATCGGTATGAGCCAGTTGCCGGAGCTAACCTCCCACTTCAGTCAACTGAAGAACTTGTGGCAGATACGATCTTTAATGAAGTACTTCGGTAGAGACTACAGCCGGAAGATAAGTGACTTCGTTAACGATCTCAAAACGCCGTGGCTCAAGGACTTTTTCTGTTCCCTTTTTTTACCCGAGTCACCTGTATGGTTCATCATGATGGTTCTCGCTTTGGTAGCGGATAAGCAGTGCGCCTTCCTAGCACGAGGTTGTCTGGACTTTGTATTAGCTATCGAGAAACACTACAAAGCTCTTGGTGGTGAGGTAATCTATCAATCCACCGTAGACAAGATACTGGTAGAGAACGACCGTGCTGTGGGCATTAAACTGATTGACGGGCGGGAATATCGGGCTGATTATGTAATTTCTACAGGTGATAGCTATAATACCATTTTCCATTTGCTTGATGGTCGATATATAAATGATAAGATCAAGAAGCGTCATGAAAGCTGGCCACTTAGCCGTCCTTTCCTTATCGCCAGTTACGGTGTAGCCCGCGAGTTTTCCAATGAGAATCCCTTTTCCACGATAGTTCTTGATCAGCCGATTAATATTGGGAATGAAAGAATATACATGCTATTTATCCGTATCTTGAATTATGGCAGTCGTTTCGCCCCGGCCGGGAAGACAGTCTTACAGGTAGAGATTGAGACAAGCTTCGACTACTGGTTTGATCTGCAAGCTCGCGACCGAAACGCTTATAACCAGGAGAAAAAGCGAGTGGCTGATGAATTCCTTGCCAGGGTGGAAAAGTACTATCCGGGCCTCTCATATCAGGTGGATGTGATAGACGTTGCTACGCCGTATACTACCTGGCGCTACACGCTGAACCGAAAGGGTGCCTGGGGTGCCTGGTTGATGACCTCGGATATTATGATGGAACGTATTGAACGAAGGCTACCGGGGTTTAAGAACTTCTATATGGCTGGGCATTGGGTTATGTGTGGTGGTGTACCGCCCAGCTTGTATTCCGGCCGCCATGCCATCCAGCTTATTTGCCACGACGAGAAAAAGAAATTCACTGTTGGGAGCAGCTCACTTGGATAGACGCAAAATGAATATTTCAATATAAAATATATTTGATTCCTCAAATAGAGGCCAAAGAATGAAAAAAATCGTTTTCTTCCTGGCACTTGTTTTGATACTTGTTTCTGGTTGTGCGCCAAAACAAGAGTATATGTCTTCCACACCTTCTACTTCAGCACTTGCTCCTGTTGAAACCCAGGCTACACCTGTAATACCGCCTAAACCACCGAAGGAAGATACTATTACACCACCGGAACCTACTAAGAGGCCAGCAGAAACCAGCAGCACTCTACCACTACCGGCTTCACCCAACAACCTTAAAGGAGAGCTTGAGAACCCGTATTTAAGAGAGTACAAGTCAGTCCTTCTTACCTGGGATGAGGTATCAGGCATATCCGGTTACCGGGTGTATATCTCGGACACTGAAAACGGAGGATACCGGCGTATCACGGATACAAGGGAGACTTCGTGCAGAGTATCTGAACGGCTACCCAATCCTGCTTATTTCACAGTGACCGCAATAAACAATACCGGAGAGAGCAGTCACTCTGCTGTTGTGAGAGTTGATACAGGGCTAATCCGGAAAGGAATTGTTTTTGGTCCGACAGGGGAACGGAAAGATGGTTTTGGCGATGAGGTCTTCCGCTCTCTGGCTATCTCACCTTCCAACCCCAATATCATTTATGTAGGCAGCGAAGGCAACGGGAACTTTAAAAGCACCGATGGCGGCGATACCTGGACCTGGCAGAGAAATGGCCTGCTCTATATGGCCGGGGAAATCATCCATCCACCGGAATATGCCGAGACCTATGATATTGCTATCGACCCCAAAAACCCTGATAAAGCCTATGCCGCCTTCGCCACCAGCCCCGGACCCGCTGAAGGGAACTACGCGAGTTGCAACGGTGGCTTCTACCGCACCAGTGACGGCGGAGCAACCTGGCAGAGAAGCGTCAAGGGACTGGAAAACGGGAGTGGTGGAGCGGTAACACTTGACCCAAGCAATCCATCTACCGTCTTTTTAGGAATCTCTGGCGGACTTGTCAGTTTCACGGGTTTTGATATTAGCGGTAAGCTTTTTGAAGGCGGTATTTACAAGAGTACTGATGCAGGCAGCAACTGGACCAAGTTGAACCTCCCTGACCCGGCCGTCACCGCCTGGAGCGATTTCTGGAAAATAGTCGCCTGGGACTCTAAGAACATATATGCCCTGGGACAGAAAGACGAAGACCCGGTACCGACCAAAGCGCTCGGACTGGTGAAAAGCACCGACAGCGGGGAGACATGGCAGAAAATCAGCCCACCAGGCATCTTTTTCAGCAGCTTTGACGTAGCTCCCAAGGACAAGAATATCATTTACGGAGTCAGTTACTACTCCATGTACCAGCGAGGTGTGAACATACTGTCCACCGTCTTTTATTCAAAAGATGGTGGCGCAACATGGCAGCCGGTAAAAGACTATAAGATGTACGGACCGGTGAGGGTATCGCCGCACGACAGCCAGACTGTTTTTATATCAAATCGTAACGCACTCTATAAGAGCACGGATGGTCTGATAACCGTTAAGAAAGTACTGGAATCAGAATATTTTATTACCGATATTGAATTCTCGCTATCTGACCCGAGTATTGTCTACGCCGGCGCTGATGGGCTACGGATCTTCAAAAGCACAGACGGAGGAGATACCTTTACCTTGAAGGCCGACCTGAGGAAGTTCATCACGGAGCAGAAGTAGATTAAATTCCTCCTTTTAAAAAACAGTCTTCGCGAGCGAGCGCTGAGATTTGCCTGTCATTGAATCTGAGTTTTGCCCCCGCAAGCACTTCTTTCTTGTGATATGCCCCAGTAGTAGTACCAATGGTTGCCTCGTTCAACTGACCAGTGCCGTCTCCTGTGCCGGTGGTAAATACCCTAGCGAGCTATGCGGTCGTACCTGATTATGTTTTTTCCTCCACGCTTCAGTCAGGGTAGTAAATATTTCCCTATCCAGAAGCTCATCTCGCATCTTCCCCATTGAATGATTCAAGCCTCTTGCAAAATTCCCTTAAACCTGTCCGGTGTTGTTGACAGGACTTCCTTACTTGGCCTATTTGTTACGGTAATATCCCCAAAACTGGTCAAATACCCCGTAAAAGTGATTTACAAACGCACTGCTGTCAGTTTTCGAACATACCTTCCCTCCCGCGCTCTGTTTGGCGTTCTTGAAAATACCACTGCTGCCGGATCGGGTTATCGGCTGGATTACAAGCCGCATGAGTTGTTCGGCTGTTAAAGCCAATATGCCGAACATAAGATGGGTCATCACTTTGGCCCATCCTCGGACTCGAATCATCCTACCGCTAAACTCGTCTTTGAGCCGGGCATAAACCCTCTCAACATTTGTCCGTTCTTTGTACCGGATACAAGAGCCATCATTAAGCCACAATCGTCCTCTCTTCGGCTGCTTGAGTTTTCGTGACAGTTAGCTAACTTCAACACCGACTGACGCCATTATCTTCAAGCCTTCCAAAAAGGGAGGCTTTTTCTTTTTCTGAAAACTCTTCGGATTACCTACATATCCTTTGTCAAACTCGCTAGTTCTTGATGTATCTCAATTTGACTTTTTGTTGGACAATGAAGCTAAACACACACAAAACACGAAGCACTTTAACAACCGAATACGAGGCGAAAAAGCCCTGACCTGAACGCTTGCCCGATTGAAAGGGGGTTCAGGCGTGGTAACAACAACTTTATGCTCTCCACAAGACGAAAACCCCCTATCCTATGACCGCCTTGACGGCGAATGGGCACAATGGTTTCGCACCGCCCAAAGGTTTGAACACAAAGTGCCTGCACAGGATAGGGGGGACATCAGACATAGTATCATACTGGAACTGGCTCTGGCTAGGGCTAGAGACGGCACCAAGCCATTCAGCGAGGCGATGATGTGCCGTATCGCAAGCTGTGTGGTGGCTCTATACTGGCGGAAGCAATATAAGCTCACCAATGGGCTTGACTGCGGAAGCTGTAGCCAGAAGCAAAGGGCTAAATGCCGGTCAGAGGACTTGTATCGGGAATGTCCGAAGGCTATCAAGATAGAATACCTGAATAGACCCATCACCGATGCCGAAGGGAATGTAACCGAGCTTGGGGATACGATAGCCGATGACAGGGCGTTAGACATCGGAGCTTGGGTGGATGCCAGGACTTTCCTTTTAGGTTGCCCGCAACGGCTAATCCAGATAGCCTACAAGATAAGGAACGGCGATGCTCTGGGCAAGACGGATAGACAATACCTCTGGCGGTTTCGCAAACGGGAACGAAAAACTTTACTGGCGATGTAGACGTTGGACGCCTTCCTACCAATTACTATAGTGGAAGCACTGATAATGCCAGCGAGTTGCGGGTTATCGGTAGCTTACTAATAGGCGAAGCCGATAGCCTTGCCCACTATCGGATAGCCAATAGGAGGTGTTCAAATAGAACAACTGAATATTGAGGGCAAGCGTTCAGGTGAGGGCTTTTGTGCTCACAAGGCGATACTGGTAAATGCCCTGTCCAGAGCATTAGCCGAAAGGGTGATGCTTATGGACTTCACGATAGGGCGGAAAGGCTTTCTTACCTACCTTAAGTCATTGGGCGGGAGCAACGTGGTAAAAGTAGTCCCGTCCAACGGCGATGCCAGCGGGTTGCGGGTTGCCGATAAACGGCTAAAGGTGGTCTGCGGAGCGAATACCAGTTACCTTGACGATATGGCTTGGGTAGGCGATAAGACGCCCTTGACGCTCTGCGATGTCAGGGTAAGCCCTTCCAATGCCGTCAAGCCTAACCTCGGAGCACTGGAACTATCGGAAGCACTATCAAGGGTAGTGCCGTTTACCGCCAAAGAGGATAACCGACCTGTCTTACAATGTGTCCTTTTCAGGGTAGCAGACGGCAAGCTCACGATGGTAAGCGCCGATGGTTTCAGGCTTGCGATGGTGAAGCTGGACTTTGACGGCGATGAGGGCGAAGTCCTGATAAATCGGGATGAGCTAAGGGGTGTGATAAGTGCCTTACGGCGTGCCTATCGGGTAAGAGTGGGCTTTGAGAAAAGCGGGGAAAGCCTTGACGGAATGAGCCTCGTGCTGGACACGGAGCTAATCCGTTACAAATGGCGGGGAGCTGACGGGAACTTTCCCGAATACGAGAAGCTGATACCCGCCGACTTCACCACCTTTGTTAGTTTTGACACTAACGAGGCAATCAGGGCGGTAAGCTCACTCAAAGTCCTGTCCGACAGCAAGAACTACCCGATAGACCTCACCATCGGCAACGGCAAACTGGTAATGTCCAGTCCCGATGATAAGGGACAGGCAGAGATACCCGCCGACACACAGGGCGAAGGCAAGATACGACTGGATGGCAGTTACCTTGCTGACGCCTTGAGAGCTTGTGGCGGGATGGTAGAGCTAAAGCTGGTCAACAGCCATTCGCCGATGCTCTTTACCAGTCCCGACTATGAGCTTGTTGTAATGCCGATGTTTGCGGGTGAAAGCCAGAAGCCGAAAGGTGAGACCGAGACCGCCGAGCCAGTCAAGGTAGAAGCCAGCCAGCCCACCGAGCCAACCGAAGCCACCGAGCTAGAAGCCGAGACCGCCGAAGCCGAGAAAGCCCAAGCGGTAGCCGAAGCCGAAGCAATCACAAAAGCCGAGAAGCCGAAGCGGAAGCGAAGCAAGGCAAAAGAACCAGTCGCCGTATAGCGACACAGCCTGAAATTGAACGCTTGAACTCAGAAAACAACCAACGCAGAAGAGCGGGGGAGACCCCGCTTTTTTGCTTTCTTAAGGGGTATTCGTTTCCCTTCAAGGCTAATCCTTTCAGGGTGAACCTTGTGCGTGGGAGCGGATACCCCTTATTTGTTGGTCAAAGGGCAGATGGGAGTGCTGACGCCCGATGGCAGAGGCAGACCCTGGCTGGACGTAAGCCCTCGAAGCCCCGCCTCCGCTAAAGCTACGGCGGGCAGGCAGGGACAATACCGGCGGTTGCGTATTTTGGTGGAAGTCCAATAGGACAGTTGCACGATACGAACCACAACCAATGAGAGTAGGTGCTCCCAGCAAACCAAAACTGAAAGAGGAGGTATGCCTGTGGAGAAGCGCAAGGAATATGCCGAAGGTGAAATCATCACCTGTCCCAGATGCGGCGGGGACGACATTGACTGCGAGGAAGCTCCCGACAAGGGAAAGTGCCTTACCTGCGGACTGGAGTTCACTGTGAGACAGGTAGCCGTCTGGGAAGAATAAGCAAGCCCTGAACAGGGCGGAAAGGAGGAAGCCAGCTATGGCGGATAAGGACACCATCTTTGTCCTCAGCCGGGAAGATGTCGTCGGTTGCGCCCATGAAATGGGTATTCCTGAAGAAGCGATAACCGATGACGTTCTCGCCCAGGTGAAGAAGGGCGTGGAATGGGGATTGGAGTGTTGGTCTGAGGTCGTCAAGGAAGCCATCAACATGGCGCTCAAGGGCTAAGACCGGCTCACTCATACCCATTCTTGCAGGGGTAACTATGCCTGAAAAACTTGAATAGAAAGGAGATAAAGCCATGCCTATCAAATGGAATGCCCTGATGGTCAGCGAGGCGGTGGACATGGTCGAGGGATACGTCAACCAGGCTATCGAGCCGTTGGAGCAGGCGAAGCTCGTGGCAACTGAAGCTAGGAAAATCCCCAACCTGCCAGGGTACATCGACCAGCACCTGTCTCGTCTCATCAGCGAAATCGAGCGGGTCACTGGCGGGGTATTGCCCTGGAACCAGCAACGTCACCCGGGTAATGTCCGGGCCGCGATAAGCGGGGTCCGCGAGTCCATTCCGTCGGGAACGGTAGAAGCGGAAAAACAAAAGCTCGACAATGGCAAGCAACTCAGCCTGGTGAGATAAACGGCGCCGGTCAAGCCGGAATCGAAGGGGTTACTATGCTCAAAAATCTGGAAAAGAAAGGAATAAAAACATGGCAACAGGTCAAATGGATTTGTTCGGCGGAGTAAAGCTCGCCGAGCCGGAGTCTACCACGACCGTCAGGTTGGGGAAAAGAACCGTCCAGTTCCCACTCCGCAAGAAACGGCGGGAGGCGGTAAAGCGCCTGATGGAGACTCTGGAAGAGCTGGAAGGCAAGGACATCTACATCGGCTCTTATGACGCCGGCGGGCGGCACTACTGGCTCAACAACCTGAAGCTCCAAAGACTTCAGCTGGAATGGCATCCCAGCAGGCTTAAAAGCGACCCGAACTATATCCCCGGAGTCATCGTGCTGTGGGGGAGCAAGTCAGCATCCATCCGGATATTCACCGACTATCTGGTAGCTGTCCGTGAGCAGGATTACCAGGGTTACCGGCACTACCTGCTGGACTTCCGTAACGGCTTCGGGGAAAGCCCGATAGACAACTATCGCTCGCATTACGCCTGCCTGCAAATAACCAGGTTCAAAGACTAGAAGCTACCCCGCAAAATTTGAAGGGGTAACTATGCCCGAAAAAGGAGGTAAGAAATAGACACTCTATTCGTAATCAATCCGGCGTTTAGCACTGGTCAGATTGTCGCCAGCCGGGGGGTCTACGACTTGGCTTGTCAGAATCCCGACTTTGCCCGCTTCATCCAGGAATCCCTCAACCGCCATGTCAAAGGCGATTGGGGAGACGTGGATGATGAGGACAAGCAGACCAATGACCAGGCGCTCAAGCAAGGTACTCGCCTGTTGTCAGCCTACAACAATGACCGCTTTCCAAAGAACGGGGTGGCAACCATCTGGATAATCACTGAGGCCGACCGCAGCGCCACCTCCATCCTCTTCCCTGACGAGTACTGACCGCCTTGACCCCGGCACTCGGTCGTCAAGGCAGAGTGCCGGGGTTACATTCCAACACCAAATTCACAGGGCTAATTATGCCCTGAAAGGAGGAATTACTGTGCCCAAAGAAGTCACTGTCGAACAGGAAACCATCGAAGTGAATGAGAATCAGTTCACCGTCACCCGCATACCCACTGCTACATCTGGAAGTTGGTTCGTGGTCCACGATGCCTTTGAGATATGGGCGGCCGTGGCGATTGACGACTTCTCCGGCGACATCGTTGGCTGGCGGAACCCGCCGGACGAGAAGCACCGGCCGGGGATAGAGACCGCCATCAAGAAGGCTTTCGACATTCCGGTTCAATCGTAACCGGCGAACGCTACGCCTGGAAACAGGAAAAAGGAGGGATTATTGTGCCCAGAAACATAGACTCGATGATAGGTGACCTAGTTGGCACCTTGACCGATCCCATCATTGTGTACCCGGGTGGCTGGGGCGACAGCCTTCCCGAATGGTTGAAGAACGCCATTGTCATGGAACGGTTGATCGAGAACATGAACGAAACCAAAGGCGAGCAGCCGACCGGAACGGATGCCGAAGCCTGCGCCTATCTCAATACGGCATCGCTGACGGCACCGATGGACGGCGATTGGAGCCAGATTTACCTTTACGTCGCTGGAAAGACGTATCGGCATTGGAATAAGAGCGAGTTGCCCGAAGACATTCGGGTGGACTCGCTTAACGACCAGCAGACGGCAGATTTGAAACGCCTGAAGGAATGGCTCTATCTCCGGCGCACGACTGTAAGGCAAGAGGCGGAGAGAATGGAAAGGCGGCAGCAGAAAGAAGAGGAGTTAGCTAAGAGAAAGGAGGAGCAGCCGGCGCTGTTTGAGTTCTAGAAGTCCACCTATTCCTTGTCGAAGGGGACCCGGTATTCGCCCGGGTCCCCTTTTTTGTCATCAAAAGGCGTGTGCCAGTTCGCAAGGTAGATAATACCAATCAAATTGTGATTGACATTTATCATTTCCTACGAATATACTTAGGCAGTTACTTATCTGGAAGGAAGAAACTCGAATGCCTTATGAACGCAGTCGGGCTATTGAAGAGCGATTTCAGAAGACCCTGATCCTGCTTAAAGCCAAGAGATTGAACGCAGGCCAGTTGGCGGAGGAATTGGATGTGTCTCGCCCTACCGCCCACAGATTGATTTCCGAACTCAAGCGACGTGGTTATTCCATACGTTCAGTACACGAAGAGGAAGGTTGGGCTTACGAGCTGGTCGAAAAGCCTGGTATAAGAAGCAAGACTGGTATTAAGAAGGAATGACGCCATGCCAAGAATATTCGATAACATCGAAATAGTTCTTTTACCAGCTTTGCGGGATTCGCTTAAGGTGTCGGAGCGAGCGGATTTTTGCGTCGGATATTTTAACCTTAGAGGCTGGAAGCACATTGACCAGTTTATTGAACCCTGGTGGGGCGGAGAAGGAGCCTGCTGCCGATTGTTAGTCGGAATGCAGCCTCTGCCGCGTGAACAGCTTCGCTCTCTCATCGGATTGGCACAACAGGGTACTCTCGACCAACAGGCAATCCTGCGGCTCAAGAAACAGGTTGCTGAAGAATTCCACGAGCAACTGCTCATCGGTGCGCCAACGAATGATGACGAGGCCGGCTTACGCCGCTTGAGTGTACAACTGAGGGCAAAGAAAGTCATCGTGAAGCTCTTTCTGCGGCAAGCCCTACATGCGAAGCTATACCTTCTCCACCGGACCGACCCGAACAATCCTTGCGTTGGTTTTGTGGGAAGCAGCAACCTGACCTTCGCGGGCTTGTCCACCCAGGGCGAGTTAAATGTTGACGTACTCGACCAGGACGCCTGTATCAAGCTTACCAAATGGTTCAACGATCGCTGGAACGACAAATGGTGCCTCGATATTTCCGCCGAGCTGGCGGACATCATTGACACTAGCTGGGCCAGGGAAGAGCAGCCACCTCCTTATCATGTCTATCTGAAGATGGCGTATCACCTGTCGCAGGAGGCTCGTGCCGGGCTCTCTGAATTCCACGTGCCGGCAGATTTCGGGAATAAGCTGTTTGAATTCCAGACTGCCGCCGTGAAAATTGCCGCCCATCATCTCAACAAGCGCGGCGGAGTGCTCATAGGAGACGTAGTAGGTCTGGGTAAAACGCTGGTAGCGACCGCATTAGCCCGGATATTCCAGGATGACCAGTCATTGGAAACCCTTATTATTTGCCCCAAGAACCTCGTCAAGATGTGGCAAGATTATGTGGACAAGTATCGCCTCATCGCCAAAGTGCTTTCTTTGAGCCGTGTGATTCAGGAACTTCCCAAACTGAGACGATACCGAGTTGTTGTGATTGACGAAAGCCACAACCTCCGAAATCAGGAAGGCAGGCGTTACAGGGCCATCATGGAATATGTCCAGGAGAATGAGAGTAAGTGCGTTCTCCTCTCGGCAACACCATACAACAAGACCTATCTCGACCTTTCGGCACAGTTACGCCTGTTTGTGGCAGAAGACAAAGACATAGGAATCAGGCCAGAAAAAGCCCTAAAGGAGATCGGTGAGACCGAGTTCATTCGCCGCCATCAATGTTCATTGCGCTCGCTCGCGGCATTCGAGAAGAGCGAGTGGGCCGACGACTGGCGGGATCTCATGCGTCTGTACCTTGTAAGACGCACACGGACTTTTATCCAGGACAACTATGCCGATACCGACCCTGCGACCGGCAGAAAGTTCCTCGTTTTCGAGGATGGCACGAAGTCTTACTTTCCCGTCCGCGTCCCCAAGACGGCAAAATTTAAAATAAGGGACAACGATCCGGACGACCAATACGCTCGCCTCTATCAAGATAAAGTGATAGATACGGTGAATGTCCTCAACCTACCGCGCTATGGCCTGGGCGCTTATACTGTGGCTCGCCCGCAACCGCCAACTACGCCTTCTGAAGACAAGATAATCTGGGATCTTTCCCGTGGCGGCAAACGGCTGATGGGCTTCTGTCGTGTCAACCTGTTCAAGCGTCTGGAAAGCGGTGGCCCTGCTTTCATTCAGTCTATCAACCGGCATATTCTTCGTAATTATGTTGTCCTTCACGCGATAGAGAATGGCTTAAACGTTCCATTGGGTACTCAGGCGGCCGAAATGCTCGATACTCGAACTTCGGACGCTGATGATGACCCGGCTGCGGCGAACATGTTTGATGATAACGGCGACGACGGCGCGACAGAGCCGAAGGTTGACCTCAACCATATCCCAACGGAAAAGGAATTCAGGGCACAGGCAGAAAAGGTTTATCAATACTATGCTGGTCCCTGCAAGAACCGTTTCAAATGGTTGCGCCCTTCCCTTTTCAGAAATGAACTTGCCCTTCATCTTGCTGCAGATGCTAAATCTCTTATCGAAGTCCTTAGACTCTGCGGCATATGGGATACCAAGAAAGATGCCAAGCTGGAAGCTCTGTTCAAGCTGATCTCCAAACAACATCCGGATGATAAAGTCCTCATCTTTAGTCAGTTTGCGGACACGGTGAACTACCTGTCTGAGCAGCTTGAGGAACGCGGAGTCAAAGCAGTTCGGGGTGTTACAGGCGACTCTGAGGACCCAACCACAGATGCCTGGAGATTCAGCCCCGAGAGCAATGAAAAGACGACCGTTATTTCGCCCGAAAAGGTAATTCGTGTTCTGGTAGCTACCGATGTTCTCAGTGAAGGCCAGAACCTTCAAGATGCGCATATTGTGGTTAACTATGACTTGCCCTGGGCAATTATACGTTTGGTGCAGCGGGCCGGCCGTGTCGACAGGATTGGGCAGAAAGCCGAGAACATACTGTGTTATTCCTTCTTGCCTGCAGATGGAGTGGAGCGGATTATCAGGCTTCGCAGCCGTGTCCGGCAGAGGCTAAAGGAAAATGCTGAGGTTGTCGGCACGGACGAAGAGTTCTTTGAAGACGATGTCAAGGGCCAGCCGATTGTTGACCTCTATAACGAAAAGGCTGGCATACTCGATGGTGAAGCGGACAGCGAGGTCGACCTGGCTTCCTATGCCTACCAGATATGGAAGAACGCAGTAGATGCGAATCCAGCCTTGTTGAAGACCATATCCGACCTGCCTGATGTTGTCTACTCTACCCGGGCGTATCAAGGCACCATGAGTCAGCCCCAGGGAGTTCTGGTCTACGTTCGCACTGCTGAAGGTAATGATTCTCTGGCATGGGTAGATAAAGAGGGCAAAAGCGTCACGCAATCCCAACTTCGGATACTGGACACAGCGCGCTGTAAGCCCGACACCCCGGCAATCTCGCGTCATGAACTCCATCATGGTTTAGTCCAGACTGCGGTGAGACAGGTGACAGCGGATGAAAAACTGGTTGGTGGGCAACTCGGACGTCCATCAGGAGCACGGTTCCGCACTTACGAGCGGCTGAAGCGTTACGCTACCGAGATTAAAGGCACGTTATTTGACCGTGAAGAGCTGACCAAGGCCATTGATGAGATTTATAAGTATCCACTTCGGCAATCCGCGATCGATACTCTGAACCGGCAACTGAAGTCAGGCATCTCAGACGAAACTCTGGCTGAACTGGTGTGCGCCTTGCGCGCCGAAGACCGTTTATGCGTAATCAGCGAAGAAGAGACGGAAGCCGAGCCACGCATCATTTGCTCCATGGGCTTGTTTCCGCCTGCAGGGGGTAACTAATGCCGGATTCCACAACACAGATGCGCGAGAAGTTAAAGACCTGCAATCTTCCGGAGCTCTTTATAGATGAGCTTGGATGGAACCATCACCGCGCTATGCCGCTAGTCGTGCAAAACGATGGCGTCGATTACGTTCTTAGCGCAATCGCCGAGAAGCACGGTATGGTGGCTTATGAATGTCAGCCTGGTCCGGCGGGACAGATACCGGACTATCCCACCCGGGGTAAGATCGAGCGACAAGTGGCCAAGAGTGCCCACGAACATATCGTCGTCTTTGTCAATCGGGAAAGGACAATGCAAACATGGCAATGGGTGCGGCGCGAGAAAGGCAAGCCCGTTGCCCGGCGTGAGCACGCGTATGTTTGCGCCCAACCCGGCGACTCCCTTATACAAAAACTCCAGAACCTTATGATCAGCCTAGATGAAGAGGAGAAGCTGACCATTGTTGATGTTACTGGCAAGGTCCGTCAGGCGTTCGATGTCGACCGGGTGACCAAGCGCTTCTACGACCGTTTCAAGGAAGAACATAAGGCTTTCCTCTCCTTCATTGATGGCATTACTTCAGTGGCTGACCGCGAATGGTATGCCTCTCTGATGTTGAACCGTCTCATGTTTATCTACTTCATTCAGAAGAAGGGGTTCCTGGACGGAGACGACCACTACTTGAGAAACCGCCTGCAAATGGTGCAGCAGTCACAGGGCAAGGGGAAATTTCATACTTTCTACCGCTATTTTTTGCGGCGTCTTTTCCACGAAGGATTAGCCCAACGTGAGGTAGAACGAAAAGCGGACCTGAAGACACTTTTGGGAAACGTCCCCTATCTGAACGGCGGCCTTTTTGATACACATCAGCTCGAAAATGATAACCCCGAAATCCAAATTCCGGATGAGGCTTTTGAAAGGCTTTTCAACTTCTTTGACGCTTACCAATGGCACCTGGACGAACGGCCTACTCGGACGGACAACGAGATAAATCCGGATGTGCTGGGCTATATCTTTGAGAAGTACATCAACCAGAAGCAGATGGGAGCTTACTACTCCAAGGAAGATATCACCGAGTACATCAGCAAGAGCACTATTGTGCCGTTTCTTTTTGATGCCGCCGAGAAAAAGTGTGCCATCGCCTTTCGGCCGGAAGGTGCAGTCTGGCGGCTGCTGAGCGATGATCCTGCCCGCTACATCTACGACGCTGTTAAGAGGGGCGTTGACCTGCCACTGCCGGAGGATATTGCAGCTGGTATCTTAGATGTATCAAAGCGCGGTGGCTGGAACCATCCGGCGGATGATGGCTTTGCCCTGCCTACTGAGACATGGCGTGAACATGTGGCCCGCCGTAACCGATGCTTGGAGATACGGGCAAGACTGGCTGCCGGCCAGATTCACAGTATTAATGACCTGGTTACCTTCAATCTTGACCTACGCCAATTCGCCCAGGATGTTATCGAGACATGCGAAGGTCCTGAGCTACTGCGCGCCATCTACCAGACCATCGCGGAAATATCGGTACTAGACCCCACCTGCGGTTCCGGCGCCTTTCTTTTTGCCGCACTCAATATTTTGGAACCTTTATACGAAGCCTGCCTGGAGCGCATGGAAGTGTTTCTAGAGGAACTTGATAAGTCAGGCGAAAAGCACCACCCGGAAAAGTTCTCCGACTTCCGCAAGGTGCTCGAACACGCTAATGACCGAACCAAACACCCGAGCCTCCGGTATTTCATTCTAAAGTCTATTGTTCTGAAGAACCTCTACGGCGTGGACATTATGGCCGAGGCGGTGGAAATCTGCAAACTGCGTCTATTCCTCAAGCTGGTAGCCCAGGTCGAGGGGGTAGAAGACATCGAACCGCTGCCGGATATTGATTTTAATATCCGTGCAGGTAATAGCTTGGTGGGTTTCGCCTCGTTGGACTCCGTGAGGCGTGCCATGACAATACGGACCGATGGGCGCTATCGCATGGTAATGCCTGAGGATGAGACCGCCCTGAAACGCATTGACGAAAGTGCCGAGTTAGCTGATAAAGCCTTCCGCCGATTCCGTGAGCAGCAAACGGATTACGGCATGCAGGCAAACCAGTATTCAGCCGCGAAGAGCGATTTACAGAAGCGGTTGGCGACCCTGAGAACGGAGCTTGATCGGTATCTAGCCACAGAGTACGGCATCAATCAGAGGGACCCAACTGATTTTGAAAGATGGCATTCTAGCCACCAACCATTTCATTGGTTTGTTGAGTTCTACGGAATAATGAAAGAACGGGGCTTCGACATAATTATTGGTAATCCACCTTACGTGGAATACCCAAGCAAAGCAGTCAACTATTCTGTAAAAGAGTACGAAACACTAAGCTGCGGTAATTTGTATCCGTTCATAGTAGAACGATGCCTTTGTTCACTTCGAGAGAACGGTAGATTTGGTCAGATCATACCATTGCCTTCAATAAACACTAATCGAATGAAAGCTTTCCAGGAAATGTTGCGTAAGTGTGGCAGGAGTCTTTGGGTCAGCAACTACGATGAAAGACCAAAGAACCTCTTTGTGGGAGTAGACCAACGCCTTTGCATCCTGATAACAAGCAGAAGTAACGAAAATGGTGAAGAGAGCGAAATTTTGACAACTGGTATCAATCGGTGGGCATCCGTTCTTAGGCCATACCTATTCTTCAAAATAAATTACACTCATTTGAAGAATGTCCCCGACTACACAACATCAGCAATTCTTAAGGCGAGTCGGGAAATTGAGGCTTCCATCATCACCAAATGGTCTAAACACAAGCCGATCGCAGAATTACTTGCAGGAAACTCTAGGAATACCCTTCCTCTAATAGCTTACAGAACGGCTGGAGGAAGATATTGGAAAATATTCTTGGATAGACCGTTTGATACTGAATCGCTGAGCAACAAAGTCGCTCACCTTAGGGCAGGCATTGACTCGAAGGTAATGGTAGCTGCCCTGAGCTCAAGTCTTTTTTGGTGGTACTATTCTCTCCACTTTGACATGTATAACCTCAAAGATTACATGATTTTTGGATTCAGATTTAATTATCCTTCAGGGAATATTCTCAACTCACTGTCTTCGTTGGGAGGCAAGTTGATGAAGAACTTGGAGACTACTTCAGAAACGACAACCATAGAGTCACGAACCAGAGGTTCTGTAACCTCAACCTTGTATGTAGTTTCTCGGTCGAAAGCAATCATTGACGAGATTGACCATACGCTGGCGAAACACTACGGCTTCACGGAAGAAGAGTTGGACTTTATTATTAATTATGACATCAAGTACCGAATGGGTACGGACTCTGATGCTGAGGACGAATAGCAAGTCTGGCCAAAATGGAAACAGGTTATCGGCGCCTGTATCAATCAAACTACAGGCAGGCGCCATGCCGGTCGTTACCCTTGGAGACATCGCTATTCTAAATAACCGCAAGCTGGCTTTCTTCTGCTCGGTCAAATGCCCTGGGGAACCCATCGTTCAAGCATATGACTTTGCCCGAGCTGCACGCGACGCCGGTGTCATTGTCATTGGTGGCTTTCAATCACCTATTGAGAAAGACTGCCTCGATATCCTGCTCCGCGGCAGCCAACCGGTCATAATCTGCCCTGCCAGAAGCCTTCACAACATGCGTCTACCAAGCCCCTGGCAAATAGCTATGAATCAGAGACGGCTGCTTTTGCTATCGCCGTTTGCCGAAGGCATCCGGCGACCCACCGTCGAGCTGTCCGAGAAACGCAACGAGTTTGTTGCTAACCTGGCTGATCAAATCCTCTTTGCTTATGCTAATCCAGGCGGCAAAATGGAAGCCCTTGCCCAGAAAGTCATTGAGTGGGGCAAGCCGGTCTTCACATTCGAGAAGGAGGAAGGCTCTAACCTGGTGTCGCTGGGGGCGAGAGTATTAAAGATGACAGATTTTGGAAGCAATGCCTGGGTCACGACCCCCGCTAATAGAGATGAGAAGCATGGCAAACGATAAGATTACTGTTACCAAGTCCGCAAGCAATGCTGTAATAGTTAAGGAGGTTACTTGAATTGTTTAACAGAGCTGCTCAATTCAACCAACCTCGGCATAAAGTTTTCGTCAGCTACCACCACTTGAATGACCAGACGTATAGAGATCGCTTCGAAGGATTATTCGCTGGCGTCTACAACATATTGGTTTCCAAGTCAGTGCAAATCGGTGATATAGATCCGGGTTTGAAGACTGAAACCGTCAGGCAAAAAATTAGGGACGATTATTTGCGGGATTCGACCGTTACGGTGGTACTGATTGGTGCAGAGACTTGGAAACGTAAACACGTTGACTGGGAAATCGCCTCCAGCATCAGGAATACGCAGTATAACCCCCGTTCGGGCCTTCTTGGTATTATTCTCCCAACCTACCCGCGGTCTGATCGAAGTAAATACGACCCATACACTATTCCGCCGAGACTTTGCGACAACATCGCATGCGGGTTTGCCAAAGTCTATAACTGGAGTGATGACCCAAGTGCGGTGCAGACATGGATTGATGAGGCTTTTCGACGAAGGGACTCAGTGAATCCCGACAACTCGTTCCCGCACTATGTCAATAATCGTCAGGGTGACCGATGGCAAAGATGAAACAAGAGGAATATTCCGCCGACGCACGAGAATTACGGACGAACCTCGACATCCTCAAGGCGTGCGGTGGTGAGACGAAGACAGAGAGGGAATCATTATGAGCTGGAGAGACATTTTGACGTTTAAGATCACCGAAGGCAACACCTTATCCCTTGAAGTTGGCCCACTGTTATTGCTGCTGTTATTAGTCGGCGTTGTGGCGTGGTTTGTTTACCGCTACCGCTATTGGCGCAGGGGATGGTCTTCCTGGGCACCAGTTGAAGCAAACATCCAGCTCGGCAGCATCGGAACGGTCAAGATCCGTCCGAGCTATGAAGATATCCAAGTGGCCCATAAAGCGTGGGTAGAACTGGTCACTCGAAAAGCTGCTCTACCATTTGAAGAGGATAACGACGTCATAGCCGAGGTCTATGATTCGTGGTATGCCCTGTTTCAAGAAATGCGGAGTCTCACAAAGGCGATTCCTGCCGAAAGAGTACGCGGAAGCAAGGATACTCAGGAGTTAGTAAGACTTCTTGTTGACGCTCTCAACAAGGGGCTGCGTCCCCATCTAACTCGTTGGCAGGCCAGGTTCAGGCAATGGTACGGTGAGGCTCTCAAAAAGAGTCCTGACAAGAGCCCACAAGAGATCCAACGCGATTTCCCTCAATATCGTGAACTGGTTGAGGACTTGATCAGAGTCAACAAGCAACTAGTCGAATACGCGAACTTTATTAAACAGATTGCGCAAGGACAAGGCGCAAAGTGAGGGACCATATGCCTGACAAGAAAAATATTTTCATATCCCATCTACACGAGGACGATGAATTGGTACCCGAACTCAAAGAACTAGTTGAGGGTGCAGGCATGGAGGTTCATGATTATTCCATCACCGATGATAAACCGAATCATGCCCAAAACCCTGACTACATTAAGTATCAGATTCTCGCACCCAAAATAGATTTATGTAGCACCCTCGTTGTGCTCATAACTCACGACACCTCTGAGAGCGACTACGTGAATTTTGAGATCAAGTACGCCGTTGGTCAGGGCAAGCGGGTAGTGGGAGTTTTTGGACGAGGGTGCACCGACGCCGACGTTCCGGAAGAGCTCGGTAAATGTGGGGATGCAGCAGTCGTCGGTTGGCAAGGTCAACGTGTTGTAGACGCAATCAATGGCGATATAGCAGAATGGGACAATCCTGAGAATGGCCAGCCAAGAAACCCTGAGTGGCGTATCCAGAGGTATAGTTGCTAATGAGACTTTTCACCTACGTGGTTGCACGTGATTATGGGTTTGCACCAAATCCTTTCTATGGATGTTGTACGTTGGCAACCTGTAAACCGAGGATTCGGGCGACAGCTGCAGTTGGCGATTGGATAGTCGGAACTGGAGCGAAGACGAAGTACGGTCTTGCTGGGCACCTAATCTTCGCAATGAAAGTGGATGAGGCGGTTGATTTTGACTCATATTGGAATGATTCTAGATTCTTTTCCAAAAAGCCGGTAATGAACGGAAGCTTGAAGCAGCTTTACGGCGATAACATATACCATCGCCTCGATGGGCGTTGGATTCAGCATAATTCACACCATAGCTTTGACGCTGGCGAACCCAACCAGAGGAATATCGACCGCGATACGAGCGCGAATCGCTTACTCATTTCACGCAAGTTCGTTTACTACGGCAACGCCGCGCCACCGATCCCGCATAGATTCCGACGATACGGGCAAACTGATGAGGACCTGTGTTGCCCCGGTAGGGGATACGCCATAAAGTCTAGTCAGATGGCTTCGGCATTCGAAGCATGGCTTGAAAGGTGTGGGGAGTGGGGAGTGCAGGGGATGCCGTTAGAGTTCAATTCACACAAACGCATTACCCCGACAAGGTAACCGGCAACGATCATCTATGAAAATGTATGCATACCCTAAGCAGGGCGAACTAGAAGAAGTCAAAATCGAGTTGACAAAAGATTGTCCCCTCGCATGCATACACTGCTCAAGCAAAGCTTATCCAGGAAATCCCCTCCAGCTGCCACGAAACCTGGTCCTTTCACTAATAGACCAAGCAGCAGAATTGGGCGTGAAATCAATCGTGTTCTCAGGAGGTGAGCCACTCTTATGGCCGTGGCTTAGTGATGCAGTTAGCGCTTGCTCCAACCGTGGCCTTGACTGTTCAATATACTCCACTGGAATAGTTTCTAGCGGGAACGGCGCTCAGCAAATCTTGGCTTTAGCTAAACGTGGTTTGAAGCGGGTCATTTTCAGCCTACACTCACCTTTGAAAGAACACCACGAGGAGATTACCAGAAGCGTCGGGAGCTTTGATAAGACTGTCGCAGTGCTGCGAGCCATTAGGAGACGAGTGGGGGTCGAAATCCACTTCGTTCCGCTCAAGCGCAATTTCAGTCACTTGCCCAAGCTTATCGAATTTGCCAAAGATGCCGGAGTCGAAAAGGTGAGTATTCTTCGCTTTGTTCCCCAAGGGCGCGGCCTGGTTCTGAGAAGAAGCCGTGAGATATTGACGGTGAATGAAACGATGGAACTGAGGTCACTGGTCTTGAGTTGCAGGCAACGACTCGGCAACAATCTTCGCCTCGGTTCTCCCTACAACATAATGATATTGGAGAATGATATAGATTGCACTGCCGCCCGACGAACTTTATGCATCGGTCCAAATGGCAATGTGTATCCGTGTGATGCCTTCAAAAATATTGAACCTCTCGATGTTGGGCTGAAGAACCAATACAACAATATCGGGGCAAACTCATTGAAAGAGTGTTGGGAGAAGTCCACATATCTGAATACCATTCGACACTACCTGGCTACGCCTTTTGGGGAACCCTGCGCAGGATGCCAATATTTAAAGCGGTGCAAATCAGGCTGTCTCGCCCAAAAGGTGCTTGAGCAGGAGTCTATCGAAAATGGCAATATCGCCAAGAGACCAGACCCTCTTTGCTTGGCACGTATGTTAGGAGAGTAGCAATGCTTCGTTCAACCAAGAAACAAATGTTTGATTTATTAGCGGAGAGCGCAGGCCGATGCAGTCTTTGCACTCGTATGTTCGGGCGGACAAGAGTATTGAGCGAGAAGAACGGTAATATTGATTCCCGTATCCTATTTATCGGTGAAGCACCTGGTCGGTTCGGAGCGGACCGAACTGGGATGCCTTTCCATGGCGATATAGCCGGTCAGAATTTTGAACGCCTGTTATGTGCCGCAGGCCTAACTCGCCAAGAGGTGTTCGTCACAAACGCCGTTTTGTGTAATCCACGTGATGAGAAAGGCAACAATTCGCCACCTACCAGAAGGGAGGTCAGAAACTGTTCCATTCACCTGAGCGTCGTAGTCGAAATCATTAAGCCTGAGATTATTGTGACCCTAGGACAAATTGCTCTCGTCGCGCTCAATGCCATCGAATCCCATAGCATTGAGCTGCGGCGTGATGTTCGGAAGCCCATCAGATGGAGCGGTTCCACTGTCTTGCCGATGTACCATCCCGGCACAAGATCGGCCCTTCACAGAAGCTCCATTGAACAAGGTAAAGATTTTTTATTCTTGCGTGAGATGCTCGGTCTGCAAGCTGTCATTAGAGGACCCAGATGTTAATGGGCCAATCGGCGTGTGTGCTCAGATTTTCGCGATGGTCAGTGTGTGGTCAGGAGGTGAGAAGTCATGCATGATCTCCACTCCGCATTGAAAACTGAAGTTGTCCAACGGGCCGGATGGGACGGTGGCGAGGCTGTATTGGTGCAGCTTCAGCAGGGAAAAGACCAGGTTCACTTTAGTCTTCACATTCGCCCTTCGTCCTTCACGACCTATGGTGTTCAGATGACCGACCTTTTGGCGCTGCTCGGTTTCGAGCATTCCCGGTGTGCTTTTGTAAACGGTGGCGAATGCTACGCTAAGGCAGCTGAGGAGAGTATTGACGTAGCCGCTTTTGCCAAAGATCTCGGCCCAATGTGGCAAATGCTTTCTCAATCTCAACAGCACCTAGGAAAATGCGGCCTAGGAATCGATCAACCAGAGGGATGGCGTCTTTTCGGCGGAGGTGCGCCGGGGCGCAGCGCCCCATATTACGGCGGTGGTGATGGGCACACAGCCCAGAAAATAGAAGTCATGAAACAATCCGAAGACCAAGCTTTCAAGTTCATATTCACATGGTTGGTGGCTGACCGATCCAAAGGTTGGACAATTCACTATCGTCCTGTACATCCACCGATATCCGATGAAATCGCGGCCGTTTTTGAATTCTTGCATATTCAGCAGTTCACATCTTGTCCGCAGTTCGACTTTGAGAGCTGCTATTGGCGATTTATTCCGTTCAATGAACGTGGAGACGATATGTCTTTCAATCGTCCGGCTGATCGGGCTCATGCCTGGTTCGACGCGCACAAAGATAGTTTCTCACTTGGCGTGGAGCGGCTGCTTGCAGCGGAGCAGAAAGCAAACTCTTTCGGAATGCGCATCCTTCCAGCTCGAGCCAAACCGTCCATGATTGCCAGCCTTATAGGCAGCGGCAAGATCTCTCCCGATCAGAAGGAAGTCACGAAGGTAAAAGCATTCGAGTACGACGTGGCGCTATCGTTTGCTGGGACGGAGCGAGTATTCGCCGAGAAGCTAGCCCAAATGACGAGGGACGCCGGATTCAACGTGTTTTACGATGGCTTTTATCCGGAGCAACTATGGGGCAAGGACCTTGTTGAGTTCTTTGACAGTGTCTATAGAAAGAAATCCCGATACTGCGTGATGTTTATCTCTCGGGAGTATCGGGACCGCATGTGGACCACTCATGAAAGGCGGAGTGCTCTTGCGAGAGCGCTGGAAGAGAAGGGTAACGAATACCTGTTACCAATCGAGGTCGAGAAGGTTGATATAGATGGGCTAAGACCAACGATAGGCCGTATATCGTTGGCTGAGCACAATGTTGGGCAAATCTCCCAAATGTTGATTGCAAAGCTGAAGGCCCGACCATGAGCCAACGACGGGATTGCTTATGCTATAGTGAAATCTAATTCGAAGGTGTCGGTTCTGTCTATCGTCAAGTACCGCCCCACGCTACAGGACTTGAACCGGCCATCAAAATACCAAGGGAAATGTCTTCTCGAAGAGCGGAGTTTTACCTTTTATCCACGATGGTGGAGCTGGGGGGATTCGAACCCCCTACCTTTTGACTGCCAGTCAAACGTTCTCCCAATTGAACTACAGCCCCGTGATTCCAAATGTAATTTAGCACAAAATAGGCAATCTTTCAACCAAAGAGAACGTTTGATTTTCCCAACCCACCAGCTACGGAGTAGCTTTGCCCAAGACCTTTTGACTTTCATCCAAAGGTAGGGGGGTTCGC
>Ga0194113_10002708_pt1 | contig 24066 bp, 13 predicted proteins | sample TA2MahC200mmetaG_FD_146193 | JGI IMG/M metagenome (GOLD analysis project Ga0194113, IMG submission 146193) | Freshwater microbial communities from Lake Tanganyika, Tanzania - TA2015017 Mahale Deep Cast 200m | ecosystem: Environmental > Aquatic > Freshwater > Lake | place: Tanzania: Lake... | reverse complement strand
GAGCAAGTGGATTCGCGGTTCAGGGCGGGTGTTGGCCACGCCCACCGGCGAGCCTGTGAGCGTTGCGCGAAGCTCGCGGCATGACCCCTGTGGGATGTTGTCCCTCGGCCCGGGGGAGTCCGCGCTTGGAGTGCCGCCCTCCCGGTCCTGGCGAGAGCGAGAGGATGGGGACCGGCAGGAGCCTCCTGGATCACCGAGTCGGTATGCGGAGGCGATAAGACCGCTGCGCCGAGGTCGGTGCGGATTCGAGCCAGGAGTTGGTGACCGGGGTAACGGCTTGGTTGGTGAAGACGGCCTGCCAGGGGCCGACGGTCAATGACGATTCCCGGCGTTCGAGAATCTGCGTCGCTCGTAGGCCACCCTTCCAAGTCAACTCCAAGCTCTCCTGACTGAGAGCGATACTCACGAATCCAAGAAACGACTGTCGGTCGGCCGGGTTGGTGTCAGCCAGGACTTCATGACCGTCGATCATGCCATCACCGTCCGTATCGGGGACCAAACAGGACGTACCCCAGTAATACTCGTCAGCATCGAGCAGGTCGTCCCGATCAGCGTCGCTCGACCCATCGCTGCGGGCAAGATCGCCCAACTGGTCACGCTCCCAAGCATCCGCCATGCCGTCTTGGTCCTGGTCTACGTACTCGTCAGCGCCGATGTCCCGTGGCCCAAGACCAGCGGCCCCCTGAAGCGGGTGGTCCCAAGGGAGTTCACCGTCCAGATCCTGCGCCGAAGCGTCGCCGCCGGCGTCAATGCAGGGCGAGTCGGGCCGTAAACGGAAACCGAACACCAAGCGTGGCTCCTGCGTGAGGACCTCCCTTCCGCCCGGGTTGGGAACGATGCAGCAGTGACTATACTCAGGGGCGGCGTCTTGGTGGAGGTAATTGCCTCCCTCGTTGTAGTAGATCATGCAGCCGTCAGCGTGAGGTTGGAGAAAGGCCTCGCCACCGGCGAAGTACACTCCACCTCCGCCCTCGGTCGCACGATTGCGCACGATCGTGCAGTAATCCGCCCCGCCGATGAGCACGGCGGCCACCCCGCCGCCCTTGCGCGCGGTGTTGCCGTGAATGTAGCTGGTGTTCACCGTCCCTCCCCAGTCGCAGCAGACGCCCCCCCCAACATCCGCTTGGTTGTCCGCGATGACGCACCGCGAGGCTGAACTGCCGGAATTGTTGAAGTGAACGCCGCCACCACCCCTCTTTGCCACGTTGCGCTGGATGCGGCAGCCCCGGATGCGGGCATAGACCTTGCCCGTATCGAGGTTGAAACACGCGACACCGCCGCCGTCCCTGAGCAGGGTTCGGTTGTCGATGATGACGCAATCGAGGACGTTGCCGCCGTGGTAACAATAGACGCCGCCCCCGGATTGCAGGGCCTGGTTGTCGGAGACGGTGCAGCGGACGACCGTCCCGCCGCTGACGCCCTGGGCGTCGATGTAGACGCCCCCTCCCGCCCCCTCAGCCCGGTTGCTGCTCACAAGGCAATTGGTCAGCACCCCGCCGCGCAGGTACACGCCTCCACCGTGCCCTTGGGCCAGCCCTCCACGGACCGTAAAACCATCCACGACTGCTGCGGGATGCTCGAGTCGCAGGCATTGCCGGGCGTTCTCGCCGTCAATGACGGTGGTCTGAGGGCCGTTGAGGCTGCGCAAAACTACCGCCCGCCTCAGGACCAAGGTGGGCTCGCGGTAGATGCCATCCGCCGCCGTGATTTGGTGTCCATCCGGCGCCGCGTCCAACGCCGCGGCAAGGTTAGTGGCCGCCCGCTCCCAAGTGTCGTAGGGCCATTGGTGAGCACCGCCGCCGGCGACATAATGCTGGTCGGTCGCGTAGACCGTGACCAAATTCGGCGCGGTGAACGTGGCGGTCTGGCCGTCGGCGTTCAGCACGCGGAGCGCCGCCGCGTGTCGGCCACTGTTCGTATAAACGTTCGTTTGAGTGGCTAGATCCGCGCCGGACGCGTCCACCAGACCGTCATTGTTGAAATCCCACTCGTAGGTCAGACCGGCAAGGTTGGCGCCACTGATTCGGGCAATCAATGCGACGCTCACCGGGGCTAGCCCCGAGGCTGGCGAAGACTCGATCCCGCACCGGAGGGGCCCCATTTCGAAGCAGCCGATGTCCACGGCGTTCTGAACCACGCGCGCCGCTCCGTCCAGGTCAGTGGTTTCGATCGAGGCGGCTACATTCGTGCCCGCGTTGACGCAGGGGGAGTCGGCGGCTAAATGGTAGTCCGAGTGGGAGAGGCTGAGGAACTGCGGATCCCGGTTGACGTTGCCATTGATTTCAGCAACGCCTGCGTAGCAGCAGTGCTGGAAGAAATGGTAGTTCGCCCCGCCCGCGAGATCGTATCCGTCCTCGGCTTGGTTATGATAGATAATTGAATTGATCAGTTGCGGCTTTCCCCATTGTTGAACCACTAGGCCGCCGCCGGATCGAGCCCGATTGCCCGCGATGGTCACCGCCTCAATCTTGGGTTCTCCGGCCAGCGAGAGGCCGCCGCCCCACGCAGCCTGGTTATCCGCCAGCAAACAACCGCGCACCGTGGAATTCCCCTCGACGTGGAGGCCCCCACCGTAGCGGGTGGCAACGTTCCCCATCACCCGGCAGAGTCGTACCAGGCCCTGCCTCACATAGCCACCACCGCCATCCTCGGCCATTCCCCCGGTCAAGGTCAGTCCTTCGACTACGGCATTGGTGTGGGCCAGCACGATACAGCGGTACGCTCCCTCACCGTCGAGGATGGCGGTCAAAGCGCCATGGACACTGCTCACGCGCACCGCTTTGTTCACCACCACAGGCGCTCCCGAGCGGTAGAGGCCGTTGGTGAGCAAGACCTGATCGGCGTCGCGCGCCACGTCAAGGGCAGCCTGGAGGTTGGTTGCCGCCGTCGGCCAACTGGTGAACGGGGGTGTGTGGCTCCCCTCAGCACTGACGTAGCGCACCCGGCTGGCGTAGGCCACGAGAACATTTGTGCGAATGAAATAGGCCAACTCACCCACGGTGTTGCTGGCCAACAAGGCAACCGTATAAGTCCCCTCGTTGGCGTATTCATGGGTCAGAGTTGTCATGTTCAGTCCATCGCGGTCGTATCGACCGTCCCCGTCCAGGTCCCAGAAGTAATGGACTGGGAGCGCGTTGGTCGCGCCGGCGCCCCCCTCGATCCTGGCGAGCAAGGGAATCGTGCCCGTTCTGGGTGAGAGATCGAAACCGCAAACGAAGTGGCCGAGTTCCTGGCAGCCGAGATCGGTCACCCCGTTCTGGAGCCGTGGCGCCTGCGCCAGATCGACCGCGTCGGTCATCCACGTCTGGTTGGTACCCACATCCCGGCACGGCGAAGCCCAGCTCAGTTGATAGCCTCCAGGCACCAACTTCGGCGGGGCCGTGATATTGCCCAAACCTCCAGGGTCCGGGAGAAGGCAGCAGTGCTCGAACAGGCCGCCGCCGGCGTACAAGTTCTGGCCCGCGTTATGGTAGATGATGCTGTTAATGGCCTTCAGGTCCCAACCGCATCGAAGGCCTTCGGTCAGGCTGTCTTGGCTCAGATTCCTGACAATGGTGCAGCTTTCCACCGAACTCAGAGCTAAGTCCGCGCCGGTTCCTCGCCTTGCCCAATTCTCGACGATCAAGAGGTTCCGCAGCCTGCCGCCCACGCCGTAGACTCCTCCTCCGTCTTCCGCGGCTACGTTGCCCCTTAAGATGCACCGCTCCAACGTGCTGTTCGATTCGAAATACACGCCCCCGCCAGTAGCCGCCTCATTCCCCTCGATAACGCAGTCCAGCAGCGCCGCCCCGGGCCCCGCCCGCACGCCCCCTCCCCGGGTTGCGCGGCAGGCCACCACGCGGCAATGACGCATTGTGCCCAGCAGGTCTACCCCGCCACCGTCGGCAGAGCTCGCGCCGTTGCGGATGGTCAGGCCCTCGACGGCCGCAAAGCGGTTTCTGAGCCTGAGGCAGGTCGTTGTGCCCCCTCCGTCCAAAACCGTCCGTAACGGGCCCTCCGCGCTGATGAGTGTCATCTCGTGGGTCACCTCGAGAGGACGGGAGAGCCCGTAGACGCCCGGGGCGAAGACCACCGTGTCAGCGGCCTCCGCGGCGTCAATGGCGGCTTGGACATTGGTCGCTGCGGTTGCCCAAGTGACGAACGGCGCAACATGCCCACCCTGCAAGGAAACGTAGTGGGATCGGGTGAGACCGAACACCACGAGCGCCAGGCGTGAGGTTCGCGACAGCGAATACGTGTTGCTGACCACGAGTTCAACGATCTTGGAACCGGCCGAGCCAAAGGTGTGCAGCGGATGCCGCTCGGCGCTGTCACTCTGGCCGTCTCCGTCGAAGTCCCACGCCCAGCGTTCCCCACCCGTCGCATGGCGCGTCTCATCGCGGAACTGCACCGGCTCTCCGATTCGAGCCGTGTCGAGCTCGGCGCGGAAGGCTGCTTCCAAGGCATAACCTGGCAGGTGGACGTAGTCCCTTCGCGTCAGGCTCGCAACGGATTCCTCCGCCGTGCCCGGGCGCCGGCGAACGGTTAGGGTGACCGTGTACTGACCCGGCGACTGGTACGTATGGCTCGGGTTCTGAGCTGTGCTATCGATGATGTCGTCATGGTCGAAATCCCATGCCCAATTTGTCGGACTGCCTCTGGATTGGTCGGTGAAGCGCACGGTCATGGGTGCCGAACCCAACAATGGCGCCGCGATAAAGTCGGCGACTAACGGCGCAACGACTCGAATACAGTCGCGGCGCCGCAGGCTGGCTTCCTCTCCCGCCGCGTTTCGCACCATGAGAAGGGGAGAGAAGGTTCCCGCCGCAGAAAACGAATAGGTGGCGGCGGGGCCCTCCGCGGTTTCAAACTGCCCATCGCCGTCCAAGTCCCAGGCGTACTGGAGGCCGACCAAGTTAGTGCCCGTGACATAGGCGTCAAAGGCCACATCCAGCAAAGGCTGCTCACCCTCCTTGGGCGTCACCCGAAAGCCACATCGCAACGCCCCTGCTTCATAGGCTCCAAGGTCCACCGCCCGGTTTTGGATCCGGGGCAGACCTTCAAGGTCTGTCTCCCCCTGCATGCGGGGTTCGTTGCGACCTGCGTCCACGCAAGGCGAGCTCACGGCTAAACGGCAATCGCCCTCTTCTGGGGCCAGAAAGGCCGGGTCGGCTGACAAGTTATTCTCCCCCTCTGGCTTAGGCACCGAACAACAGCACTCGAAGAGAACCTCGGAACCATCGACGTTCGAGTGAGATCGCCCAGCCTCGTTGCCGTACACGATCGAGTTGACCACCCAACCGTCGGTTTCGAACCGTAAACCACCCCCCGTCAATTCGGCGCGGTTCCGGGTAATAGTACAATTCCAGATGGCGCCGTCCCACTCGCAGGCCACCCCACCTCCTGAATCCCCCAGACTCTGGTTGTCCACAATCAGGCAATTGCGAAGGTGGCCTCCCCAGGCCATCGCTACCCCGCCGCCTGAGCTAGCCGCCTGATTGCGGCGGATCACGCAGTTGAGCACCACCGCGTCGTCCTCGCAGTAGACCCCACCTCCCTTGGCCCCGGAGACGTTGTCTTCGATCACGCAGGACTCGATGGTGCCCTCGCCGATCCAGATCCCGCCGCCGTCCTCGGGCGAATTCCCACGTCGGACCGTGAAGCCCTTCACAAGTCCCCCACCTGTAACCTCGAGACAACGGCCCCCCTGTAGACGGTCGATTACCCCATCGATGATCGTGTGCTCGGGCCCGTTAACCGACACCAGTTGGGCAGCCCGCGTCAGGACAATGAACGGCTTATACGTGCCATTGGTCACGACGATTATGTCGCCGTCGAGGGCGAACCTGGCGGCCATCTGGATCTCTCGAGCCGCCGTTGCCCAACTCGTAAAGGGCAGGGTTTGGCTGCCTACCGGAGAGACGTAGAGCGTTCGGCCAAGGCAACTGCAGGTGGCCAAGGCGAACAACCCCGAGAGCACGCGTACCAGCTTCATTGGACCTCCTTCCTTTGCGGAGTGCTAAGAGTGCTGCAACGATGCACGTTAGGCTACTGCATTCACACCTCTGGCCGCGGGTCCCGTGCACCGCTTGGGCGCGGACGGTTACACGCTAGCATGGTTCCGACGGTCCCGGCAGCCCTTTGCCCAGAGGAGAGACCTTCCCGAACTACACGATCCCCAGCCTAAGCAACCCAGAACTTGGAATCAAGCCGAATGAACCCTGGCACCTCAGTCCCGAGTCCTTAGCGCAGTGGAGCGCGGCTGCTCAAACCCATTGGTGGACCTGACCGTCCGTGCTCAGGCTTCGGCGCCTTGGCCCGCGCTCAGGTTTTGGCTGGGCATCGACGCGGCGTCGGGATTAGAAATGGGCAGGTCAACTCTGCCGTACGCGGTACGGAACAACGTGACTCGACGAAGGACTGCTATGGACACTCGAATTTCCGTTCGGCTCTGGCTTCCTTGGTGCGTGGCGGCTGGCCTGGGCCTGGCACCAGCCTTGGTCAGCTCGCAGGAGCAGGCAGAAGCGATCTTCGCGGCGACCGGCCCGGCGCCGGAGGCGAAGTCGGCCGCAGCCGAGTTTCAGGCGGTCACGGGCGCCCGCGTGTTCGCTGGCGAGCTGGGTTACGAGGTTTGCAGCCAGCCGAGCGCGACCGGCTTGGCACTGAAGAGGCTCGCCGCGCCCCTCACCCAACAGGCCACCTTCAAGCTCAAGCTCGAACCCCTGGCCGCCAACGGTGGGCGCACGCGCAATCTGAACGGATTCCTCGCCTTCGGCGACGGACCGGAAGACGCCCAACGGGTCAAGTGCGGCATTCGCTTCAAGCAGAACAACTGCGTCATCGTCGAGGGACCGCTCAAGGCGGGCAGTGCGACCACGGCCAGGTTCGACCGCGGCGGCGCCCAGGTTATCGAGTTGACCGTTGCGGTGAGCCTTCCCGCCGGGGAAGTGGTGTTGAGTGCCTCGGGCCAGACGCTCACGGCGAAGCTGGCACGGCCCCTGCGAGCGATCACGCACGTGGGTTATGCGGTCGACCACGCCTTCACCGCGTTCAGTCCGGTCGCGATCGAGGGGCGTTGATGGGGGCAGAGGGAGTTCGCATGAAAGCATTGCCTCGCACACGCTCCTGCTTCGTCTGCGGCCTGCACAACCCGATCGGGCTCAACCTCCAGCTCGAAACCGACGAGCGGATTGTGCGCGGCTGGCTTCGGCCCAAGCCCGAGCATGCCGGTTTCAGCGCCACGGTGCATGGGGGACTGCTGATGACGGTGTTGGATGAGGCGATGGTGTGGGTCTGCGGCATTCACACGGGCCAGTTCGCCTACTCCGCCGAGATCAACACCCGCTTCCTCAAGCCACTCCATCCCGGCGAAGAGGTCGAGGTCACGGCCGAGTTTGTGGCGAACCGCAAGAATCGCTTGTTCGAGACCCGCGCGTTTCTCCGGGGGGCGGATCAGGGTCTGATCGCCAGCGCGACCGGCAAGTACTTGCCTATCCCCGCCGACCACGCAGCCAGCGCGCTGGATGACTTCGTCGGCGATGTGCAGGCGATCTTGAGGCGTGCCGCAGCCTCGCCCCCGCCCTGAGGGCAAAGGGCGAGAGGGCCCCGTACGGTCGGGCTACTTCACCTCCACGGTGATGTTATTCTGGACGAGGGTGGTGCCCTCGCTGAGGGCCAGCCGCGCCAACGCCGCGTTATAGTCGCTGAGCGCGCTGATGGCCTGGGAGCGGCGCAGCGTGACGTCCCGCTGGAATTGCAGCACCTGGAAACTGGTGCTCTTGCCGTTCTCGAGCTTCTTCACCTCGGCCTCGTAGGCCTGCACTGCGTAGAGCATGGCTTCCTCGGTCGCCTTGACGCGCTCGAAACTGGTCTGGGCCTGGGCGATCGCGTCCGCCACTTCGACCATGATGCCCTGTTCGAGCTTCTTGAGTTGGAGCAGCGCCCGTTCGAGTTCGGTCTTGTGGGTGCGATAGTTCGTGCGCGCCGTGCGCCGCGACAACGGTATCGAGAAAGTGATCCCATACGAATAGGTGGGGCTGTCGCGCCGGGAGATGCCGGCCAGCGTCCCGCTGAACTCCTCGCCGGCACCCCCGAGGCCATAGCTGCCCACCAGGTCGAGCTGAGGGAAGAGCTGGTTTTTGTCGTAGCGCAAGATGATGTTGCGCCGTTCGAGGTCTAAGCGGGCCTGGAGCAAGTCCGGTCGCAGACTGAGGCCCTTGGACCAACTGTCCTGCAGATGGAAGACTTGGGCTGGGGCCTCGAGTCTCTCGCTGGGCTCGAGGGAGACTCCCTGCCAGGCTGAGAATTCGTCCGTCAGCAGGTTCTTGAGTCGGGTCTCGCTGATCCTCAAGTTGCTCTGGGCGCCGAGCAAGTCGGCCCGACTGGCGGCTACTTGCGACTCGGCTTGCTTCTCGTCCAACGGCGCCAGGACACCGACCTCGACGCGTTTCTTGTTCTCGCGCAACAGTTGCTCGGCCAGTTCGAGGGCCTTCTCCTGGACTTTAACGGTTTCGCGGGCGGCAATGAGGCTGTAATAGGCCTGTTGCACGGCTGCCACCGTGTTCATCACCTGCTGTTCAAACGTCAACTCCGAGATCTTCAGGTTGTTCTTGTTGACGCGGATGTTCAGGCGCGCGCCGTCGATCCAGAAGTTCTTCAGGAGCGGTTGGCTCATGCGCAGGTTGACGGAGCCCTGGCCTCGCTCGAACGCTCCAAAGGCATTCTGGCCGTAATTGTCCGCCAGGTCGCCGCTGATCTGGTACCCGAAGCCAGTCGGCGTCAGCCCGGATATCCCCGCGCTGAACCGGTCGGACTCGTTCACCGTCGAGGGGAATAGGCGGCCTTGCTCGTCCACGCCGCCCGGCACCGAACTCGAGGCGCGCACGGCGCTGGCGGTGAAATTCGGGTCGTAAGCCCCGTAGGCCCCACTCAGAGACAAGCCCGCCAGTTCCGGCCCCAACCGCTGGATCTGGACGTCCAGGTTATGTGCCAGGGCCATCTGGATGCAGTCACTCAGAGAGAGCGGCCGCATCTGGCCCGGGCCGTCCGTCGCTCCGGCCATCGCCACGGTGCCCAGCGTCAAGCCCAACCCAACCAGTCGCGTTACATGCATAGCGGTCCACCTTATGAGATCCAACCGTTTCGTCAAAGCCAAGAATGCAACTCCTCGGCCTGGCCACACGCCTTACCTCCCAACCCGCCAGGCTCGGTCCGGGACGTCATTCCATGCTTTAGACCCGGCGGGCGACGTTTGGTTTCGCCGCCAGCCGGTCCCCAACGCCGCGCTGACGTCCGTCCCAACGACGCCCGCGCCCGGGACGACGGGGCGCGGATCACGCCTCGATGGCCGCGCGACCCTCACGCAGGGATGCCAGGGATTGCCGGCCGGCGGCCGGGGACGCCCTCGGCGGCCTGTTCGGATTTAGAGCCGTGATTGATCGCGCCTCCTTATCAGTAGTTAGATTGCAGTTGCCAATCAGGGCATCTGTGGCACGTTTTCGCCGTCTTAGACTGTGAGTATCGAGTATGGAAAAGCCAAAGATTGTTGCCTATTTGAAGCCGCACTGCGGGTGGAGCAACGGCGTGCGGGCCGTGCTGCGCAAATACGACCTTCCGTTTGATGACCGCGACATCATCAACGATCCGCTCCAACGGCAAGAGATGATCGAACGCAGTGGCCAGATGCTGAGTCCCTGCGTCGTCGTAGGCGATCGCATGCTCGCCGATGTCAGTGGCGACGAGGTCGAGGCCTACCTCTTGAGCCACCGCCTCGTGCAACCGACGCAGCGCGCCGCCGACGCCCCCACCAACGCCCCATGCCAAGACGAACCGCGGGCCGCGGCCCCGATCTCGTTCCGCTGAGAGCGCCGCGGAGGTGGTGTGCCGGGCGGACGTGACCGTCCGCGCTCCAGCTCTCCAAGGAATCGGGGTGTGGCTGAGGGTGCGGGTTTTGCCTTCCGCGACGAAGGGCGCTCGGCCATGCTGAGCGGGTGGCAGGCGTCATCGCCATTGTGGGCCGACCGAACGTTGGGAAATCGGCCTTGTTCAACCGGATCGTCGGCCGCCGCATCGCCATTGTGCATGACCAACCCGGCGTCACGCGGGATCGGATCAGTGCCGAGGCGGAGTGGCGGGGGCGGCCGTTCACCCTGGTGGACACGGGGGGATTGGGGTTGGTGCGCGGGGAGAAGACCAGCGACGCCCTGCTGACGGCCGCGGTGGCACAGGTCGAGGCTGCCATCGAGGCCGCGGACGTTATCCTGTTGGTGGTCGATGTGCAGGAGGGGCTGGTCCCCCTCGACCAGGAAGTCGCCCAACGCCTGCGGCAGGCGGGTAAGCCCGTGATCCTGGCGGTCAACAAGGTGGACCACGACGGCGCGGAGGCGGGCCTGGTTGATTTCGGTCGCTTGGGTTTCGAACGGCTCCTGCCAGTGTCGGCGATTCACGGGCGTGGGGTGGCGCAACTGATGCATGCCGCGATGGCCCTGCTGCCGGCCGCGCCGCTCGCGCCGGAGTTACCCACGAAAGGGCCCGGTCCCGGTTCGGTGGCTGGCGCCGGGGCCATGGGAGAGCCGCTCAAGCTGGCCATCGTCGGGCGGCCGAACGTGGGGAAGTCTTCGCTCATCAATGCCCTCACCCGAGCCGACCGGGTCATTGTCAGCCCGATTCCCGGCACCACGCGCGATGCGGTGGACGTTCCCTTCGAGGTGGAGACCGACGGCATGCGGCAGCGCTATCTGTTGATCGACACGGCTGGGATCCGGAAACCTCGGCGCGTGGGCGATTCGATCGAGTTCTTCAGTGTGAAACGCGCGGAAGACTCGATTGCGCGCTGCGATTTGGCCGTGTTCGTCCTCGATGCGGAGAGCGGGATTCTGGAACAGGACAAGAAGATCGCCGACCGGATCGTGGCGGCCCGGAAGGCGTGCGTTCTGGTGGTCAACAAATGGGATCTGTTCGAGGAAGCGGTCCGCCGGGCCCAACCCGCGCCCGCCTCGCGTGGCCGGCCGGCTCGGGGACGCGGGCGCGCCGAGCAGCCCCTGACAGGCCTCGGCCAGTTTGGCCGCTGGGTGCAGGAGCAACTTTTCTTCCTGGACTACGCCCCGGTCATCTTCACGTCCGCCAGCACGGGCTTTCACCTGGACCGTTTGCTCGAGACGGTGCGTTTCGTGGCGGCCCAGTTGCGGCAGCACATCCCGACGGCCTTGCTGAACCGGACCTTGCACGACGCGGTCGAACGGCGCCAACCCATCAGCGCCTCCGGCACGCGCCTGCGTTTCTTCTACGCGACGCAGACCCGGCAGGCGCCGCCCACCTTCCTGTTGTTTGTTAACCGGCACGAGCTCTTTTCCGAGGCTTACACGAAATATCTTGCCGGTGAGCTGCGGCGAGCCTTCGGTTTCGAGGGGTGTCCGCTGGTCCTCGTGCCTAAGGCACGACCCAAGACCATCGCCCCCAAGCGCCACCGGGCGGTCCGGCGGGGGCCCAGCGGCCAGCGCCAGCGACGTGATCCATGGCCATAGCCCATGCTGGGCAGGGTGGTTCCCGCGCGCGTGGTTCAGGGTCAACCGGCGGATGCACTGACGGGTCTGAAGCTGGCTGGATGCTAGGGGCGCATGCGGGTCTTGACGGTGGGCGGCAAGGGCGCAGCATCTGGGGCGTGACAAGTAACGCTAGGAACACGGCCCGCGTGGGGCGGCTCGAGGCGAGCGGCGATGTGGGTGGCCTGGGACGCGTCGCGCGTTGGGCGGGGGTGGCGGGGTGGATGTTGGCCGGCGCGGTCGCGAGCCAGGCGGAGCCGGTCTTGCGTCTAACGGGTTTCGATGCCGAGGGGGTATTGGGGTGGGTTAACGCGCCCGTACCGGGCGTGTGCAGCGTGGAAGTGGCGGGTGCGCTGGAGGGTCCATGGCTGCCGGGGCCGAACGCCTTTGCGACTGGGTCGACGGGATGGATCACGGTGCCGCAGGAGGGGAGTGGCCGACGGTTCTATCGGTTGCGGGCGGTCGAGGTGGCGGCGACGGCGTCTGGTTTTGCCAACCTGGTCCATTCGTACGGGTTACTCGAGACGATGGCCGGCACGGGTGCGGGTCAGGTGGATGGGGTGAGTTATTGGCAGTCGTGGTTCGAGGGTTGGCCGGCGACGTGGGTTGCTCTGTCGCGACCGCACTTTGCGATGGCGGATCGCGCGGGCAACGTCTACATCGCGGACAAGAACAGTCACTCGGTGTTGAGGGTCGAGCCGGATGGGACGATCCATACCCACGCGGGCACGCACGAGGGTGGCTACGCTGGGGAAGGGCCGGCGGCGGCGACGAGCCTAGCGCTGCAGTCGCCCAACGGCCTCTGGGTCCATGCGGATGGGACGGTGTACATCCTGGATACGGGCAACGGCCGGGTGCGGCGGGTGACGCCTGCGGGCGTGATGACGACGGTGTGTTGGGCGACGGCGGATGGGTCGGCGTTAGGCGGCGGGCGGGGTCTATGGGTGCGCGAGGACGGGGGCTTGGTCTATTTCTGTGCCGAGACGCGGATACGGAGTTGGACGCCGGCGAGCGGGTTGCGGACGGTGGCTAGTGGTTTTGCGGAGCTGGGCACCTTATTTGTCGAGGCGAATGGGGATTTGATTGTGTGCGATCGGGGGGCTCACTTGGTGTATCGCGTGCGGCCGACGGGCACGCGGACGGTCCTGGCGGGCAACGGCACGCCGAGTGGGGGTGGGGACGGTTGGCCTGGGGTGGCGACCGGGTTGGACGGTGTGCGCAGCGCCTGGCCCGTGCCGACGGGGGGTTACCTGCTCCTTACCCACGACGGCTGCCAGCTCTGGTACTTGGACGGCGGGGGCACGGTTCGCCTGCTGCTCCATGGCGGGCGCGGGCGCACGCATGGTGGCGACGGCCAGTTCTTCTACACGCCCGAGCCGACGATCAGCGAGGGGCGCAGCGTGACGATGGCTTACGACGGGTCGATTCTGGTGTGCGAAAGCGACTATGGCTACGTGCGGCGAATCCGCTTCCAACGCCTGCCGCCGTGAGCGGGCAGCTCAGGGGTTCAAGTCCAATCCGCACGTTCGCAAGTAGCCTTTCAATTCGGGAATCGCAATGAGTCCGAAGTGAAAGACGGAGGCGGCTAGTAACACCGTCGCCCCCGCTTCAGCGGCTTCCCGGAAATGCTCCGGCGCGCCCGCGCCGCCGGAGGCCACCACCTCGGCCTGGGTGGCGGAGGCGATCAGGCGGATCAGGGGCAGGTCGAATCCGGTGCGCGCGCCGTCGGTGGCCTTGCTGGTGGGCAGCAAGCAGCGGACGCCGTAGCCCGCGGCCTGCTTGGCCCATTCGAGGGCATCGGCGCCTGTGGCGGTGCGTCCGCCGTCGATGAACACCTCGTACCCGGAGGGCAAGCCCGGGTTGCGGTCCACGTCGATGGCCACGGTCACTTTGTCCGCGCCCAACTCCCGGATCATCTCCGGGATGACCTCCGGATGGCGGAACGCGGCGCTGCTGGTAGACACCTTGTTGGCGCCAGCTTGGATAACGGCTGCGGCCGAGGCGACGTCCCGAATCCCGCCGCCCACGGTGAAGGGGATGGTGGTCACGGCCGCCACGCGCCGGACGACCTCGAGTAGGGTGGGGCGGTTCTCGACCGTGGCGGTGATGTCGAGCATGGCGAGTTCGTCCGCGCCGGCGGCGCAATAGGCCTGGGCGCAGGCCACAGGATCGCCGGCGTCTTTGATGTTGACGAAGTGGACGCCTTTAACTACTCGGCCATTCTGCATGTCCAGGCACGGCATGATGCGAATCTTCGGTCTCATAGCGTGGTGTTTCTGTTGAACTGCGGTCCGAATGAATTGGGCTGACTCCTTGTGCTGCGGGCTTAGATGTATTCTACGGTGGCGGGGGGTTTAGGGGTCAAATCGTAGAGGCAACGGTTCACCCCGGGTAGGGCGGTGATGCGTCGGCTCAGGCGGCGCAAGGTCGCCCAGGGTAGCTCGCGCACCGTCGCCTTGCGCGCGTCCACGCTGTCAATGCAGCGCACCACGACGATCTGGCCAAACTCGCGTTTGCCGTTGCGGATCCCGGTTGCGTAGTCGTTGAGCAACACGGCCAAGTACTGAAACGCGTCTGTGTTCCGGAGCTCGTTCTCGACCAAGGCCGTGGCGGCGCGCACCGTTGCCAGCTTGGCTTCGGTGACTTCTCCCACGATGCGGGCGGCGAGGGCCGGGCCGGGAAAGGGGATACGGGCGGTAATGCTCTTGGGCAAGCCCAGGAGGCGGGCGACGCGACGCACGCCGTCCTTGCGGAGGGTCGCTAGCGGCTCTAGAACCTGGTAGCCGTAGGCCTGTTGCGGGTCGATGCCGATCTGCGCCAGGATGTTGTGCTGGCGTTTAATCCCCGCCACCGTCTCCTCGATATCGGTCAAAATCGTCCCGTGCAGCAAAAACGTCGCGCGCGTCCGCTGCACCGCTTGCGCGAACACGTCGCGGTAAAACGTGTCGGTGATGGCCTGTCGCTTGGCTTCCGGATCGGTGATCCCCTGCAACGCCTTCAGGAACGTTTGGCGCGCGTCGATCAGCTCCACGGGAATCCCCATGCTCCGGAACGCCTTCACCACCCGCTGAGGTTCCCCGTCGCGCATGAGGGCGTTATCGACGAAGATGGTTTTCAACTGCGGCCCGAGCGCCCGGTGCGCCAGCACGGTGACCACCGAGCTGTCGACGCCGCCGCTGAGGGCGTTGATGGCGATGTTGTTGCCGACCTGGCGCCGAAGCGCAGCCACTTGTTCTGTGATGAAGGCCCTATAGTTCATAGATGTATGGCTTGTAGAACTCTGGTTGCAGACTTTTGGGACTGTTTGGCTTGCGGCGCGCAGGTTACGGAAACTGAACCGTGTTGGCAACCTCGACACCCCGACACCTTGAGCAACCCCTTCAGCCTTGGTTCGGCCGCGAGGAGCAGGGGCCTCACCCAGGCGGATGCGACCGAGCTACCCGCGCCGGAACAGATTGCGTCGAAGCGGGTTGCGTAGAAGTCTCACGGAGGAGGCGGCGGAACCGTCAGTCCGCTCGATGGTGTCAACTTCTATTCTCATGTCGAATTAAATGGCTTGAGACGCTACGCCACGGCGAGACCGGTTGGGAGCTCGATCTGGGGGAACGGGCCACGCTGTGGTATGTGGTGACTGTCGAACGTTAGCTAGCTCGCGACGTGCGCGCGAGCGGGTCGCCTTCAAGGCGCGGTGGTTTGGGCCACCGCATAGAGGTGGGACATGGTGGCGACATAGAGCACGCCGTTTGCCGCCGTGACCGTCGAGCTAAGGGGTTGGCCCAGGGCGAGTTCAGCGAGCAACTGCTTGTCCCGGCCGGCCGCGAACACATAGAAGAAACCACGTCGGGTGCCGAGGTACACCTTGCCGTCGGCCACGAAGGGCGAGGCCCAGACCTCTCCCTGCAGGTCGTGCGTCCAGACGGGTGTGCCGGTGTCGGCGTCGACACAGTGCAAGGTCTGGCTGCAATCGGAGACATACGCCAACCCTTGCGCGACCGCCACGCTCGAGAACGTGTGCCGGCCTAAGGGGCGCGACCAACGGAGTCCGCTGACGGTGACGTCGCCGGTGCCGGTGGCGTCGAGGCACTTGAGCCAAGCTTGGTTCTTGCCCCACCACAGGTCGCCGCCGCCGGCGACGTAGAGGCGGTTGTCGTGGAAGACGGGTGCGCCGTAGAAGTTGCTCGGGCCCTCGCGCTTGTTGAGGTGGAAGCGGTGGACGTCCGTCTTGGGGCCATCGGGGTCGAAGTCGAACTGGAAGACCTGCTTCAAGGTTTGGACGGAGGCGAGGGGGGCGTTGGTGGCGAGGGGTTCGAAGGCGTAGACGATGCCGTTGCCGGCGGCGAAGAAGAGTAGGTCGCGGCCGTGGACGGCGGCCAAGGCTGGCGGGGCCCAGGTCGAATGGAAGATGTTCGGGGCGATTCCCTCGCGTTCGCGGCCCAGGAATTGGCCGGTGGCCTTGTCGAGCACGACCAAGCTGGGGGCGTCTGGGGCGCGGATGCGGCGGTGGGTGTTATCGACCCCGGTTCCCGTGTTGAGGTACAGATGCGGGCCCCGGATGAGGATCGAGCTGTGGGCGGCGTCGTGTGACCAAATGCCGGCGCCACTGGTTAGATCGAAGAGCCAGAGAATATCCGCGTCCAGGGGGCCGAGCTCGAGGCGGTTCGCCGTGGGCGCACCTTCGACGATGCGGCCGGCGGAATCGAAACCGGGGGGCAACACGCGGCCGATCGCGTTCGTAGGCTGGATGGCCAGGTAGTTGCCTTCGTGGCGGAACGGTCCGTCATTGCCGTTGGCCAGCCCGTGCAGGTCCAGGCATAAGACCACCCCGCGATTGTCGACGACATAGACGCGGTCGCCCTCGACCGTGGCGGTCGAGCAGATCCCGCTTCTTGGCCAGTCGAAGTAGATGTCCTCGGTCCGCTTCGGCACGACCAGTTGCCATTGAAGTTGGCCGGTGGCTTCGTCCAAGCACATGAGCACGCCGCGGTCGCCTTGGTGTTTGGGGTCACGTGGATCGCCGTTGTTGGACCCGATGAGGACGCGGCCGCTGCCGATGACAGGTGAGGCGTGGGTTTCGGTGCCGAGCTTGGCTGTCCACTTGAGGTTGAGGCCGGTCTGGGGGTTGAAGGTGGCAGGCAGGTTCCGCTCGCTCGAGACGGAGTTGCGGGTCCAGGCCTGGCCGAACTGCGGTGCGTCCTCGCCCCGTAGCGGCGCGTGCAGCAGGCCCCACGCGAGGCCGACCCACGCCACCGCCTTCAGGCCACGACCAGGTGTCGCCCCGCGACACTTCAATCTGCATGAATCCATAAGCTCAGCCTCGGCTGGAAACCACGATTTGGCTCGCGGACGGGCTGCCCCGGGTCCTGGAACCGCGCGTACTGTGCCTGGGCGGCACTGGGCGAAGGAAGCTTAAAGCGAGCTTGGCGGGGCGCGGCTAGGGGACGGAGTGGACTGGCGGAAAGGCTTGAACGATCGGGTTGAGCGCGGGACACTGCGGCCAGGTTCCGTGCGCAACGAGGCGGCGGGACGACGATGGACGATGAAACCTCGGGATGGACCGCCGTCGGCGGGTCCGTACGCGCCGAGGGCGGCGTGTCCAGCCGCGGACGGGTTGTTGATCTCTGCGACCTACGATTATGCCTGGCATACTTAACCAAACGGTGGATCGACGCGTGTTTCTGAAGCAGACGGTGATCGCCGCCACGGTGTTGGCCGTGCGCGGCGGTGGGGAGTCGGCAAGCGCAGCCGAAGGCGGGGCCGAGGCGCGCTTGGCGCTGTTGGCAGACACGCACATTCCGGGCGATCGAGTCGATGGCCACCGCGGGTTCAACCCGTGGGAGAATCTCAAGCGCGTGGTGCCCGAGGTAGTCGAGGCGCGCCCGGCGGGGGCGGTCATCTGCGGGGATGCGGCTCGGCTCGAGGGGAAGCTGGAGGACTACCGGGAACTGCGGGGGTTATTGGAGCCGGTGGCGGCGGTGGCGCCGGTGTGCATCGGGTTAGGGAACCACGACGATCGCGCCAATTTTGGCAAGGTGTTTCCGGAGCCGGGCGGCCAGCGTCAGCCGGTGTCGGGGAAGCACGTGGTGGTGTTCGAGGCGGGGCCGGTGCGGGTGGTGGTGTTGGACTCCTTGCTCTACGTCAACAAGGTGGCGGGCCTACTGGGGCTGAGTCAGCGACAGTGGCTCAGTCAGGCGCTGCCCGGGCTGGCCGATCGGCCGATCGTTCTGTTCGTGCACCACACTCTCGGGGAAGGCGACGGCGACCTGCTCGATGGGGACCGGCTGTTCGCGATCTTGCGTTCGTGTCCGCAGGTCAAGGCCATCTTCTATGGGCATTCGCACGTGTGGGAGTTGGGCGAACGCCAGGGGGTGAAACTGATTAACTTGCCGGCGGTCGGCTACAACTTCCGCGACCGCGATCCGGTGGGTTGGGTGGACGCGCGGTTTCGGCGGGAAGGTGTCGAGCTAACGCTGCGGGCGCTGGCGGGGAACCGGGACGGTGACGGCCGGGCGGTGTACGTGCCGTGGAGCTAATGGCGAGAGTCCGAGTGCGGATGAGCGGTTGGCGAGGGAGGCCGCCCGGGATGCTGTGCTCCGCCGGTGAGCGCGGCAAAGCTCGGGCGGTCGGTGGGCGGCGGTGGGGCTGGGGCGGGAGGGTGTTGGGGCTGGCTGGGCGGGGGCTGCAGTTGCAGGCGGGGGAACCGCTGGCGTTGCGGGACACGTACAGCGACACGTGGGTGGCCACCGACGCGCTCGGTCGCACGCTGCCGGTGGGGGGCGAGGTGGGGCTCCCGCGGCCCGATCGCACGGTGGGCATTTTCTACTTCTTATGGCATGGGGCGCACATTCAGGGAGGCCCGTATGACGTCAGTCGGATTCTGGCGCAAGAGCCGGAGGCCATGAGCCGACCGGACAGCCCGCTTTGGGGACCGTTGCACGCGCCGCATCATTGGGGGGAGTCGATCTTTGGCTATTACTTGACGGATGACGAGGAGGTGCTCCGCAAGCATGCCCAGATGCTCGACGACGCTGGGGTGGACGTGGCGATCTTCGACGTGACCAACCAAGTCACGTATCGCGACTGGTACGGGGCGTTGTTGCGCGTTTGGACGCAGATGCGGGCGCTGGGGAACCGCACGCCGCAGGTTGCCTTTTTGACGCCGTTTGGGGATCCGACGAAAGTGGTGCGCGATCTGTGGCGAGATTTGTACGAGCCGGGGCGCCACGCCGACCTTTGGTTTCGGTGGGAGGGCAAAGCGCTGATCCTGGCCGATCCGAAGTTGGTCGTCGACCGGGTCGAGGACCCGCGCCTCCGTGAGTTTTTCACGTTTCGCAAGCCGCAACCGGACTATTTCCAGGGACCGACCGGGCCGGACATGTGGAGCTGGTTGGAGGTTTATCCCCAACACGTGTTCCGCAACGCGCGGGGCGAGAAGGAGCAGATGTCCGTTGGGGTGGGCCAAAACGCGGTGGGAGATCGTTTGGGGTCGATGAGCGAACCCGGGGCACGCGGGCGGAGTTTTCACCAGGGCGCAACCGATGGTCGGCCAGGCGCGGTCCTGCGCGGTTTGAACGTGCAGGAGCAATGGGTACGGGCGCTGGCGGAGGATCCGCGCGTTATCTTCATTACGGGTTGGAACGAATGGATTGCCGGGCGGTTCGCCGAGTTCAATCGCATTCGCCTGCCCGTGATGTTCGTCGACCAATTCGACCAAGAGCACAGTCGCGACATTGAACCGATGAAAGGCGGGCACGGCGACAATTACCTGTATCAGATGGCGGGGTTTATTCGCCGGTACAAGGGCGCACGGTCGTTGCCAGCGCTGGTGCCCGCCCCCATTGCGATCGATGGCCAGTTCGGCGACTGGTCGGCGGTGGAGCCCGAGTTCCGCGATACCTTGGGCGACCCGGTCCGGCGCCAGCACCGTGGTTGGGACCCGCAGGTCACCTACACCGATCTGAGCGGCCGCAATGACCTCACCGTGGCGAAAGTGAGCTTCGACGCCGACCGGGTCTACTTCTACGCGCGCACCCGCCTGGCACTGTCTCCCGCTACGGATCCGAGCTGGATGTTGCTGTTCCTGGACGTGGACACGCAGGCGGCCACCGGCTGGCTCGGCTACGATTTCGTCGTCAATCGGACGCGCTGGCCGGGTCGGGGCGCCTCGATCGAGATCCACGCCGGTGACGGTTACCGCTGGCAACCGGCCGGCCGGATCGAGTTTCAGGTGTGCGGTCAGGAACTCGAGTTGGCGATCCCGTGGGCCGCTCTCGGGCTGCGCCATCCCCCCGCCCAGCTCGACTTCAAGTGGGCCGATCACGTCCCTGAGACGGGCGACTGGAGCGACTTCACTCTGCACGGGGACGCCGCCCCCAACGACCGGTACAACTACCGGGCGCACGGGTTTAGGCCGGCGTCGAGCCGTGATGATCGCCAGCGCTTGAAGTAGATGATACCTAGTTGGTTAGAAAAGAGTGACAGGGTCCCAGGGGGCGGGTTCGACCTGGCCAAGGCAAACGCAGAATAACAGTTCCAGGGTGATGCTTGTTGACATGGCTTTCGCCCTAATCCTGAGTGAACCCGTCTGACGCCGTGCGGCGGTCTGGACCCGAACGTGACCTCCATCTCCACCGTTTCACCCCACCACCACCCCACCAACCCGAGCAGGGGCCGGGGCCCTCACTCTGGAAGACATTGGACAACAGTTGGTTCTGTCTGCCAGAGTTATAGTAGTTGACAGGTTTTCGTCGGCCCGCCCCGCCGGCCGTCTAAGGGACGGTCTGATCGCTTTATTTTCGCAGGAATATAGTAATTGACCCGGTGCATTTCGGGGAGTTGAGCGAGTTTCAACTGGACCCGCCGGCTCCCGCGGGAGAGCGCCCGACGCTGCAACTGTTGCGTGGGTTGCTCTATTTCTTCGGGCGCGACCGGCCGGCGCGGGTGGACATCAAGACGCCGATCAGCTCGACGGCGGTGCGCGGGACGGAGTTCAACCTGGCGGTCGGGATTGACGGCCGCACAGTGCTGACGCTGGTGGAGGGCGAAGCGGAGTTTCGCACGGTTGCGGGGCGGGTGGTGCTCACGAGCGGACAGCAGGCGGTGGCCGAGGTTGGCCGGCCGCCGGAGGTCACGACGGGTATTCTGACGGTCAACGTTATCCAATGGCGGTTGTATTATCCGGCCGTGCTCGACCTGGGGGAACTAGGCCTGACGGCGGGCGAGCGCGCGGATCTGGCCGCCACTCTGGAGGCATATGCGGCGGGGGATCTGCGCCAAGCGCTGGCGCTCTACCCGGGCGGGCGCGTGCCCCGCTCCGCCGCGGAGCGAGTCTATCTGGCGGCGGTCTTGCTGGCTGCCGGTCAAGTCGAGAAGTCGGAGGTGTTACTGGCGGAGGTCGAGGGTGGAGCGGCGACCGACGGCGGGGCGCCAACGGCCCGGCTCGCTGGCGCCTTGCGTCGATTGATCGCTGCGGTCAAGAACCAGGCTCGGGAATCGGGCGCGCCACCGGAACTGGCGACCGAGTGGCTGGCAGCCTCGTATACGACCCAGTCGCGCGCCAACGACCGGCAGGCGCTGGCCCAGGCGTTGGCCCAGGCGCGCCAGGCGGTCGCGCGATCAGCCGAGTTTGCCTTTGGCTGGGCCCGGGTAGCGGAACTGGAATTCAGCCACGGCCGGCGCGGGGCGGCGCGGGAGGCGTTGGAGCGGAGCCTGGAGTTGGCGCCGCGGAATGCGAAGGGGCTGACGCTGAAGGGCTACCTGTTGGCGGCCGAGAACCGTGTGCGGGAGGCGCGCGAGGCGTTCGAGCAAGCGATTGGCTTGGATGGGGCCTTGGGGGAAGCGTGGCTGGGGCGGGGTCTGTGCCGGATTCGCGAGGGTCGGGGCCGGTCGGGTCGGGCGGATTTGTTGGTGGCGGCGGCGCTGGAACCGCAGCGGGCGTTGCTGCGAAGTTATTTGGGCAAGGCGTTTAGTGAGGCCGGGTATGCCACGCGCGCGGAGGCGGAGCTGGGGCTGGCGCGTCGGCTGGATGCGCAGGATCCGACCGCTTGGCTGTACTCGGCACTGCACCTGCAGCAGGGCAGCCGAATCAACGAAGCCATTCGCGACCTGGAACGGTCGCAAGCGCTCAACGACCAGCGTCGGCTGTACCGATCGCGTTTGTTGCTCGATCAGGATCGGGCGGTGCGGAGCGCGAACTTGGCGCGGCTGTATCAGGAGGCGGGCATGGACGACGTGGCGGTGCGGGAGGCGGTGCGGGCGGTGAACGCGGACTATGCGAATTACTCGGCGCACCTGTTTCTGGCCAATAGTTACCAGGCGCAGAGCGATCCTAACCTCTTCAACCTGCGCTACGAGACGCCGGCCCAGAGCGAGTATCTGCTGGCGAATTTGCTCGCCCCGCCGGATGCGGGCACGCTATCGGCGGCGGTGTCGCAGCAGGAGTACGCGAAGCTGTTCGCGCGGGATCGGCTGGGTGTGTTTTCGTTGACGGAGTACTTGAGCCGGGGCGCGTGGACCCAGACGGGGGCGCAGTACGGTCAGTTGGGTGGGAGCAGTTACAGCGTGGACGCGTTCTATCGGTCCGATCCCGGGCAGGGTCCCAACCAAGACTCCGAGCAACGGGTGTTGTCGCTGTCTCTCAAGCAGCAGGTCACACCGGCTGACACGGCGTTTGTGCAGGTGACGCATTACGCTGGGGAGGGAGGCGACGTGGCCCAGCGGTACGATCCGGCGGTAGGGGGTCTGGACTACCGTTATGAGGAAGGGCTCGAACCGTTGCTGCATGCAGGGTACCATCATGCCTGGGGGTCGAGCGCGCACACGCTGTTTCTGGCGAGCGCGGCGGTGTCGCGGCTGAGCCTGACCAACACGGCGCAGCCCAGCCTGCTGGCGTTTCGGCCCGGAGGCTCTTGGGCGGCGTTGTTCGAGATCGGGTTAGGCGAACGACTGCAGGTGGACCCGTCGATTTACACGGTCGAACTGCAGCAGCTCTTCACCGGACCGCGTTCGAGCACGATCGTGGGCGGCCGCTTTCAGTATGGCGATTTCCAGGTCCGCAACTACCAGGACAACGCCCCTGCCATTTACGGGCCGGTGTTCGATCCGGCGGCGCCGGTGGCGGACGAGTCGTATAGCCGGTTGTTTCGGCGCTGGAGCGTGTATGGCTACCAGAGCTACCGGATCGTCGAGCCGCTGCAATTGATCGCCGGCGTTAGTTACGATCGGCTGACGTACCCGGAGAACTTCCTGTATGCGCCGGTCTCGGGCGCGGCGGCGACCCGGGATCAGGTCTCGCCGAAAGCGGGGGTGATCTGGACTCCGACGGGCCGCACGACGGTGCGGGGCGCTTACACCCGATCGTTGGGCGGGTCGGACCTCGATCGGAGCCTTCAGCTCGAGCCCTCGCAGGTGGCGGGTTTCGTGCAGTCCTATCGCAGTCTGATCTCGGAGTCGGTGTTGGGGGCGCAGGCGGGCCCGGAATTCGAGACGTTCGGACTTGCGCTCGAGCAGAAGCTCGGGTCGAGCACCTATGTGGGGGCGGGGGGAGAAGCGCTGTACTCGGAGGTGGAGCGGGCGTTGGGCGGGTTTGACGCGATTCCGCCCGCGCCGGCTCTTTGGGCGGCCCCTTTTCAAATGCGCCAGACGGCGGATTATCGCGAGCGGTCCGTGACGGTATTTGCGCATCAGTTGCTCGGCGATGTGGTGGCGTTAGGTGCGCGCTATCGGCTGACGCAGTCGGAGTTGGCAACCAGCCTACCCGAGGTGCCGGACACGGTGTTTACGGGCGCTTACCAACCGCAACGCGCGCTCGAGAGCGTGCTGCATCAGGTCAGCCTGCAGACCACGCTGAACCATCGCGCGGGCTGGTTCGCCCGCGGGCAGGCAGTGTGGAATCGGCAGAGCAATCAAGGCGACTTGAGCCTGCAGGCGGGCGACGATTTTTGGCAGTTCAACTTGTTGGCCGGCTACCGTTTCGCGCGGCGGCAGGCCGAGGTGGCGTTGGGCGTGCTGAATTTCTTCGACCAAGACTACCGGCTGAGTCCCTTGACACCTTATGCGGACCTGCCGCGTGAGCGCACCTTGGTGGTCCGGTTGCGGCTCAACTTTTAGGGGGCGGCTTACTGATGAGAGGTCGGGATAGACGACACATTGCAGGTAGGGCGCGCAGTCCTCTGCGCGCCGTAAACGACTGTGGACACAGCAAGCCGCGGCGCGCAGAGGACTGCGCGCCCTACCCTCGGTGGGTAGTACGTTTCGGTGGCTCATGAGTCGTTTCGCGGGCAAGATGCCCGCGCTCCGTTAGCAGATGGCCGCGCTCGAGTTTTGCCAAGCTCCCGACGCGGGCAAGATGCCCGCGCTCCGTTGGCAGATGGCCGCGCTCGAGTTTTGCCAGACTCCCGACGCGGGCAAGATGCCCGCGCTCCGTTAGCAGATGGCCGCGCTCGAGTTTTGCCAGACTCCCGACGCGGGCAAGATGCCCGCGCTCCGTTAGCAGATGGCCGCGCTCGAGTTTTGCCAGACTCCCGACGCGGGCAAGATGCCCGCGCTCCGT
>Ga0194113_10002707_pt1 | contig 24068 bp, 19 predicted proteins | sample TA2MahC200mmetaG_FD_146193 | JGI IMG/M metagenome (GOLD analysis project Ga0194113, IMG submission 146193) | Freshwater microbial communities from Lake Tanganyika, Tanzania - TA2015017 Mahale Deep Cast 200m | ecosystem: Environmental > Aquatic > Freshwater > Lake | place: Tanzania: Lake... | reverse complement strand
TTTTTCAGACATCAGGCAGAAAAATTCTTTTTTCTTCAAAGAAAGAATCTGAAGTTTTGGAAGAAAAAAAAGACGAGAATCCAAAATTAGAGCATCCTAGAGAAAAATTCTGCGAAAAAAATGCTAAAAAAGGCAGTTTAGGGAGATTTTCAAGTAATGAACTACTAGAGAAAGTTGGATTTTTGAAATGATATTTTTTTAAATTTTTGATTATTTTTTAGTATAGTAATTGTTAAAAATAGAACTCCCCTTTTTTTAAAATGATAACATACAGTGATATTTATGAGGCAACTCGGAAAGAGAGATATTCAGATCAAATACAGCCTCTGCCTAAGAATTTTGTAGTAGAGGTTTCAGCATATCTTCAGGAAAAGAAACAACTTTCTCTAAAAGATGACGAGATTTTATCTGACATGATTACTAAAACAAAAAAGCAATTAGAGAATGCTATAACTCTTTTTAGAGAGCTCATAATAAGGCGCAGAAAGAAAATATTAAATCTGATTCTTATTGCAGCAGAGACAGGAATTTCAAAACAGGATTTTGAAAATATGCTTCCTTTTGAAAAAACTCTTTTTGAAGAATTAATGAAAAGCATAGAAATCTCTGACAAAAAAATCACTGAAGTTTTAAGCAACAAAAAATTTCAAGAATCAAAAAACGAACTTGTTTTATTTAACGAAAAAGTCGGAGAATTTTTAGATATTGAAGGTGAAAAAATCGGGCCATTTGAAAAAGGCCAGATAGCAAATTTACCTCGCGAAGTAGCTAAAATTCTTGTAGAAGACGGAAAAGCTGAATTCTTTGAAAAATAAATTTAAAAACTTGTTCTTCTCATTAAAACATAAGGAAATTTAGAGAAATTGTGCCTGTGTAGCTCAGGGGTAGAGCGGCGCACTTGTAATGCGTAGGTCGGGGGTTCAACTCCCTCCACAGGCTTTGCGAAGCAAGAATGTGTTACAAAATTATTTTCAGAGAATTTTAGTTTACAGGCTTTGCGAAGCAAGATTCACTTCTCTGCTTTTAATTTTTCTAACTTAAAAATTCTAATCTCGCAGAATGAAAGAGGATAGATTTTCTTGAGTTTGATGCTTAGAGTTTTCTGAATTGAATTTTTTAGAAGCTCATCAAAAAGAGTTTCTATGCTCTTGGCTTTAACATAATTAATTAGTTCTTCTTTTGCTTTTTCTCTAAGAGCTTTTCTTACAGCTCTTGAAACTTTTTTTCTTGTTATTAAAAAAGGTTTTATTCGTACAAAAGCATCTTTGCATTCAGCTGAAAATGAATCTTCAACATAATTCGTACCTTTTCTAACCATTCTTCTTATAAAATAAGGCATAATTACTAATTCTCTTGGTTCTGCTATAGCAGAAGTTTCTTTGATTTTTACTCTTAACTTAAGAACAGCCCCTTTTCCTCTTAAAAGCCGAGTTAAATCATAGATTATGTTTCTTCCTTCAAGTTCTTTTAATTCATAACCATATAATTGAGTTTCTTTTTTCAAAATTGGTATTTTCACGTCAAAGAATTTTTTTCTTTTTTTTGCTTGAGCCATTTTATTCCTGCAGCACCTTTCCTGCTCTTTTTCCTTTTTTCTGATATTTAGATTTTCCGCAAACCTCACAGATGTAAAGGAAATTTGTTTTTTTAGTTGTTTTTGTTTTTCTTTTGAATTTTGATACAGCTGGTTTAGAGCCCCATTTACCTTTATTGCCAATTCCTCTTCCAAGTCCCCTACTCTTAGCTCTTGAAATACTTCCTCTTGTAAGAGTTCCTCTTTTTGCTCCCGTTGAAACTAATTTTATCTTCTGCTTGGTTTTTTTATTGCAATACGGACAAAATCGATTTGTGATTTTTGGAACTTTCATGATTAAATTTTTAAAATTTAATTTGACTAAATTAGAATATTTCAGTCTCTGAAAAAAAAAGAAAGTGAGTTTTTAAAGCTTGTTAATGAAATGGCCCTGCCCAGGATCGAACTGGGGCTCTGTCCACGTCAAGGACAAGGTCTACCATTAGCCTACAGGGCCTTAATAAAAGAAGATATCTTACTTATAAAAATCTTTTTGGGATTTATTATATGCTTTGAGAAAATTCATAAGATTTAAATATAAGAAAGAGCTTTTTGGAATATGAGGTACAATACTTATCAGACTTCTAGAAAAATAAGGGGCTTGATTATGTTTTTATACATTCTTTTTGCGCTTTATTTTTTAAATTATCCTTTCAAATTAATTGTTATTCCAGCATTATTTTCTGATATTGAGCCCTGGATTGTTTTTATTGGGGGAATTTTGTTAATTATCGGAGGTTTTAGCTATTTTAAGAAAGGCAGAATGCACTACTAGTTAAAAGACTGAATTTCAATTTATTTCTTTTTTTATCAATAAATTTATATACGTAATTCCTCTATTTTTTCTATGGATTTTAAAAGAGGAAAAGAGGGATTTTTTATGAAAAATTCTAAAGGACAAGTAACTATTTTTATTATCATAGCAATTCTTATTGTTGCAGGAATATTGGCATACTTTTTTTTAAGAAGTTCTTTGACTGGAACAACTATTCCATCTCAGATGGAGCCAGCTTATGCTAATTTTTTATCTTGTTTAGAAGGAGCAACAACCACGGGAGCAAGTGTCTTGAATTCGCAAGGAGGGTATATTTATTTACCTGAATTTGAACCAGGTTCTTCTTATATGCCTTTTTCATCACAACTTAATTTCTTAGGAAATCCAATTCCTTATTGGTATTATGTTTCTGGAAATAATATCGAGAAAGAGCAGATTCCGACAAAAAGAATGATGGAGAATCAGTTAGGAACTTTTATTGAGCAAAGAATGAATAATTGTGATTTCACTTCATATTATTCTCAAGGTTTTGAGATATTCTGGACAGAGCCAAAATCTAAAATTAATATCAAAGAAGATAGAATTGAAGTTACCCTTGATAGTGCTTTAAAAATCTCTAAGAATGATGAAACAGCTGTGATAAGAACACACAAGATTACAATGCGTTCTCAATTAGGTAATCTTTATGATTCTGCAAAAAAAGTTTATGACAAACAGCAAGAGAATTTGTTTTTAGAAGAATATGGTTTAGATGTTTTGTGGAGTTATGCTCCTGTTGATGGAGCTGAAATAACTTGTTCTCCTCTTATATGGCAAGCAGATGAAGTTTTTGCTGAATTACAAGAAGCTATTGAAGCAAACACTTTTGCCTTAACAACAACTGGAGAAAGAGAGAATTATTTCTTTGTTGATCTTCCTGTAAAAGAAGAAGTTCGTTTTTTAAATTCAAAAAACTGGCCGCATAGTTTTGAAGTTTCACCTGCAGAAGGAAGTATTCTCTTATCAACTCCTATTGGAAATCAGCTTGGTTTAGGTATTCTTGGATTTTGCTATGTTCCTTATCATTTTGTTTATGATATGAAATATCCCGTTCTTGTACAGGTTCAATTTGGAGATGAAATATTTCAGTTTCCTATGGCTGTTATTATACAAGGAAACAATCCGAGAGAGCCATTAGATGCAGAACTTGGAGAAAGCTTTGATTCTGAAATCTGTGAATATAAAAACACAGAAATAACAGTTCGAGTTCGAAATAAAAATGATGTCCCAATAGAAGCTGATATTTCATATGAATGTCTTGCAAATGCTTGTTATATCGGCAAAACATCTAATTCAGGAATACTTGTTGAGAATTTCCCCCAATGTATTAATGGATATGTCACAGCAAAAGCACCTGGTTTCAGAGATACAAGATATATGTTTTCAAGTGTTTCTTCTGGAAATATTAATATGATAATGGAAAAACTTTATTCTAAAAATGTTCAAATTAAATTAAATGGAGTCAATTTCAATGGAGAAGCAATAATTTATTTTGTTTCAGATGATTCCACAAAGACCCTGATTTATCCAGAGCAAAAAATTGTTGAGCTCGGAGAAGGACAATATGAAATTCAAGTTTATATTTTCCGGGATTCTTCAATTAGTTTAGAAGGAGTTGTAACGGAGCAATGTTTAGATGTTCCAAGAACTGGAATTCTTGGAGTTTTGGGATTAAAGCATGAAAGATGTTTTGAAATTGAAATTCCAGAGCAAACTCTTTCCCAGGTTCTTTCTGGAGGAGGAATTCAGAATTATTATATTTTAGAATCAGAATTAATGGGCTCAAATTCTGTTGAAATTTATACAGAAGGTTTACCAAAACCAGAAACTCTTGAGCAATTGCAGAACAATCATATTTTATTTGAGAGTAAAGGACTTGAAATAAGATTTGTATAAAATGGAAAAGGAATTGCAAGACAAAAAAAAGAAAATTGTTTTTAGCATCTTTTTATTTGGAATTTTATTAATCAGCATTTTATTTATTGATTTGATTTCATCACAATCCTATGCTCGTTCTGTTGTAGGATATACTCCTTATGTTGGTGTTCAGTATTCTACTAGAGATACATATTTTCCTTGGGTGTATGGTGCTGATGGAAACTTTAATAGAAATCTCTGTGAAGCAGGGCAGGATTTTATTCTTTATGTTTCTCCAACAGGATGCATTCCTTCTGTTGTAAGAAGTGATTTACTTGAAGAGCAAAATGTTCCTGTTTTTTGTCCGATTATGGCAACAAAACTAAATCCTCTGGTAGATGTTGAAGCAATAGATTATATTTCTTTTAGAGGAAATACTCCTAAAGAAGTTTCTGGATTAGGATATTATCCTGCACAAGCTGCATTAGGAAAAGTCGGACTTCAGACAACATCATCCTTAGCAAATACAATCGGATATGCTGTTATTGTTTTAAGACAGCAAAAAAATGAATCTGCAATGCCCGAATTTGTTGAAGGAAATATTACAGCTATGATTAAATATGATGTTAAAAATGCATTTGGAGTAGGGCAAGCATCATTTTATCTTAATGAAATGAGTGACTCAGAATGGAATGAAAATTTCAAAAGATATGGTTTTTGGCAAGGAAGAGGTTATCTAAGAGTTGATTCTGTTGAAGATAATCGAGCAGTTATTTCAATTTATTCAGATAGAGACACATACAGCATGGCTAAGACAGAGAAGAGAGTGGTTGCAACTGTTCCAATTGAGGTTGGAAAAACTTCTCGAGAAATACTTATGCCTGGTTTTGATTATTGCATGGGTGCATTGCAATTGCAACTTCACTCAGTTGAAAATCCCGGAACAATGGCAAAACTGAATATTAATGGAGATTATATTGATTTAAAAAAAGGAGAAAAATTTATTGATGACAAGTGTTATATAAGGGATATTAATAAAAGAGGAGTTGCAGAAACAGTATCTATCACATGCAGAGAAGACACAAAAACAAATACTTTTTCTTTAACTATAAATCCAAAAATTGTTCTTAATATAAACGGAACTCCAAAAGAATATAGCATTGGTGATAAATTGTATGAAGAAATAAAAGATGGAAAATTAACTGGAAAATCAGTTTATCTTGTTTATGCGAGAACAAATAAAGATTCAAGAAAAGGAGAGGATTTAACAATTACAATTGTTGCAATTGAAGGAATAAATGAAAAACTAAGTACTGACCGCGTGATTGCTATGGGTAAATTTCTAAACAGATATCCTGATCCTGAAAAATCTCAGAAAGAAGAAGGACTTGCTAATAAGATTAAAAATACTTTTATAACAGGTATTTCTGAAATAGAAAGAATTTTTATTAGAGGACTTGTAACAGGAGAAGCATTTAGAAATATCAATGTTAATTCATCAGAAATAGAGCATTTTGGAAAAAAGATCAAATTAGTTGGATTTGCAGGTGCAAGAAATGCTGATTTTTCTCAATTTTCTTCTTATTTTAAAGAATACTATGACAAAGCTATGAAAGATTATAATGATATATTAGATAATTATGATAAGGAAAAATATCCGCAAGAAGATTCAGCAACTATCGGACAAAAAGCCTTAGAAGGAATGATAGAACTTGCCCAGAAAGCTCAGCAAATGAAAACTTTGCTTGAGTTCTGTGAGAATTTTGAAAAAAGATATTCTAATATTGATGCTCCAAATGTTTGCCAAGATGAATCTCAAATCTCAAGTCTTGATTTTTCAGCAAGAGAAGTTGAAATTTCTGGAAAAATCTATAGTATTTCAATGGTTAGAATTCAAGAACCATCCTTTGATGATTTAGGGGTGACTGTTGATATTGGAGGAACATCAGATAATTTTACTGGTTCAAAAAATATGGGCTTGAATGATAGAGTGGAAATTAATACCTCTGAATATATTACTTTGATTGGAGTTGAAAGAGATTATGCAATCTTTGATATTAGTGGCATAACAAGAACAACAACTGCAAGCACAGTAAAAATAAATCTGAATTCTTACGAGATTGTCGGAAGTCATAATTATAGAATTGGTGTCACAAAAATTAATCTGGATAAGGTTGCTAAAGTTTCTGTTAAACCAAATATAAAACGTGAAACAACTAATGCAACTTTTTCTTTTAAAATAGGAATTGAAAAAAGAGCAATACAGCTTACTCCTGAAAAAACACAGGAAAGAATTGAAAAACTTAATAAAACAATTGCCCGCTGGGAAAATATAAATGAAAAACTTGGAACAGTTGTCAAAACAGGTAAAGCTGCTTGCCTCGCTACATCAACAGCATTGACTGTTAAATATTTCTTTGCCAATCTTAGAGGAGAGGGAATTGCAAGAGAAATGATTATGAGAGAATCCGGTGGATGGATGGAATTTTGTGAAGCTGAAAAGATTAGAACTGGAAAATCTGTAAGTGATTGTTTATTAGAAAATTCTGATAAAATAGATGCAAATGTTAACGAAATAACCCAAATAATACAAGAGCAAAATAAAAAATATAAGGAGCTTCAGCAAGGAATAACTAAAAAAACTGATTTTTTGGGAGAAGATGTTGTTGATACAGATGCTTTGATGGAGAGACTTGTTGATACAGACTCTCAATTTAAAAATGATTTGAATAGTGTTGCAAACAAGATAGATAAAATCAAAATTAGTGGCTCTAATGTTTCTGTTTCAGACATAATTAATAAAATAAATAGTGAAACAATCACATTGACTCAAGCAAAAGAGATTCAATTAAATGCTCAGCTTTTGAATTCTGAAGATTCCAGAATAAGAGAAATTGCAAAAAAGAATTTAGAAGCAGGTTTGGGAGATGTTTGGGTTAATATGCAGCAGACAGTTGAAAGAAACACCTTTGCCAGCACTTATGCTGCAGGAAGTGCAGCAACATTAATTTCAAGTTCAAAAGAGAAAATGACTGAAATCTATATGACTGAAGATAAAACTTTTTCACAACTTACAGGTCTTTCAGCAAATGTGCCTGCTAATAGTTTAGTTCATCTTGTTAAGAATCGAGCTGATGGACAAGAATATCTTCTTGTTTTAGATAATGATTATGTTGTAAAAGAAACATATGATATTGGTGCGGGAGGCCAATTAACCCTATCAACACAGAGAAATCCATTGCAAATTTCAATCAAGAAATTTGATAGAACAACATATCAAAATCCATCTACAACAATGGTTTTGAAATATTATGAAAGTGGAAACTATCAAGGTGTCCCTGCAATTATTCCATTTAATACTGCAGAGGGATGGTATGCTGCAGTTAAACCATCTGTTTCTTTGAGTAGCTCAATAAAAGCTGTTGATGATTCTGGAAGAGTTTCAAGTTTTTGGTTATGTAATGTTGGTGCTAATAAAAAAGAAGAATTTTTTGAGGTTACTGATTTTGGAAGAGGTGATGATATTTGCCAAATGATTAATCGCGCCACAGGACAGCCATATGATCAATTTCCCGGACTTGAGCCAAGTGAAGCATTGAAATTAGTTAATAATGCTCAAATTGCAATTTCTCAGGCTCAAAGAGCTTACAAAGCATCTGGAATGAGTAGTAAAGTTAGCATACTTGGAAAATCCATTTCAGTAGGAGAACCTGCTTATGGAATTCCAGATTTACAATGTCAGGATTTCATGTCACCTAAAGATTGCAATCTTATGTTTAACATTTGTGATCCTTTTGTATGTCCTAGTTCTAGATGTAATTTAGGGGGTGCTTATACTGTAAGAGATGTAATTCAATCAGGAGTAGCTGGAAGCATTGCATTGTGTCTTCCTAATTTCCCTGAAGTTGTTATACCTGTATGTGTTTCAGGTGTTCATGCTGGAATTGATGGTTATTTAAGTGTAATGAAATCTTATCAAGAGTGTTTGGGAACAAGTTTACAAACAGGACAAACTGTTGGAGTTTGTGATTATTTGCACTCTATTTATATGTGTGAATTTTTCTGGAAGCAATCTTTACCTGTTGCAAAATACGCTGTTCCTAAATTGATAAATAAATTAGTTGGACAAAGTGTTCGTGGCGGAGGTGAATATCTTGGTGCTAAAGATGCTTGGGAAAAAGCAGGAGATTCTATAGATTATTTTACTCAATATTATGCAGCTAATTCTTATAAAGCATTTAAAGCAAGATCTCTCGAGGGTGTTGGAACAGAAGTTTGTAAAAATTGGCTTTCAATTCCAGGTTTAGGAGATGGAAAATTATTTGATGCTTTAATTTCTCCTGATTCACCATTCCAGTTCTATGGAAGTTTTCAAGAAATACCTTTCACAACAGCAACTGTTCCTCCTATTTCACACTATAAAGTATTTTATCATGTTTATGCTGGAAAAGATTTACCTGCTTATTATGAAGTTTATATAAAAGGAGATGTAGGTTCTTATTATCAAGATATTTCTTCTCGAAGACTTGTTGCAAGAGGATTTATAGCTGCAGGAGAACGTGCATCCAACACAGAAGATTTCACAGCACCTTCTGGATACAAAGAACTTTGTATTGTTGTAAATAATCAAGAAGAGTGTGGATTCAAACAAGTTTCTACTGATTTTGCTGTTCAATATATATCAGACAGTTATGTTTCTCAACAAGCTAAACAAACGAATATTACTAGCGCAAATACTTGTATTTCTGGAACATCTAGTCTTCTTAGTTTATTAAATCCAAATCTTGAAGCAGGAGCAACTGATTTGTTAAATCCTGCTATTTACAATGTAGGACTTGTTAGAATCTGCGCAACAGATGATCCTGGAAAAACAACAGATCCTCATGTAGGAACAAAGCAAGCTCGATGGCAAGAAGTTGGCTATTGTGACACACCTGCAGTAAAATGTTGGCTTGATACAAAGAGCGTGAAAGACTCAATAGATATTGGAACAATTGAAAATAAAACTTTGAGCGAGGTGTCTGGTAATTATTTAGATATTCTAAAAAAAGAATTAGATTATGTTGAAAATTTTGATGAGCTTGTTAAAGAAATTGAAAGTGTATCCTCTACAAATGAAAAAATAGAAAAAATAAATGCAAATCTTAACAGAGTATTTTATAATCATGAAAAAGGGCAATTGCTTTTCTTAAGAGGTGAAGCCTTTAAGAGACTTGCTTTACTTGCAGCATCACTAAAAATAACAATAGTAGAACCAAAAGAAGAAGCACCTCCAACAGAACCTTCTGAAGGGGAAGTTTGTCCTATTCCAACACCCACTGAAGAAGTATTAAAAATATCAAATGCTAGAGATAGAGTTATAAAAACCATAGAAGAACTTAATGGAAAATCCGCTCCTGGACAGAATTGTTTTCATTCAATTGAATTTGTTTATGCAAGTGCAGGAGTTAATTTCAAATGCGCTTATGCTGATAGAACAGGTCAGCAATATTACATAAATAATAATGCATTCATAAAAATCGGTGAAGACAAAAATAGTGAAGGAAAAATTATTTTTCAAGTACCAACTCAAGATACTTCTTGTGAAGTGCCTTTAGGTGTATTAAATTATGAACAAAAATTAAATGTAATTGAGCCTGGAGATTGGTTAGATATTGTTTATACTGACAAGTCATCTCATGCAGTAATATTTATTTCTTGGATTGATAAAGAAAAAGGATATGCGAGAATATTTGATTGGATTGGGGGAGGAGATAGAACATATGGATATCAAAATCTTTATTTAACAGAAAAAGACCGGCCTGTTTATTTGATTAGGGGTCCTGTTCTTGTTTAGAAAAACTTTAGAATTATAATTCTGCTAATCATGCGGGAGATAAGATTCGAACTGAAAACTCACAGCGGGTTTTCGATCCTGCAACCATTGAATCCTTTATGCGGGAGATAGGATTCGAACCTATGTAGGCACTAAGCCATCAGGTCCTAAGCCTGACCCGTTTGACCACTCCGGCACTCCCGCATGTAGATAAGTGCTGGAAGGGCAAACCTTTTGACCACTCCGGCACTCCCGCCTATAAAATAAGAATTACTCGCAAGATATTTAAATCTATTCTAATTATTTCAGAAATGTCAAAAAGTTTAGAAATATTTTTCTTTTTTATCTATCTTCTGTTTGGAATTTACATTATAAATTTAGGATTTGATTTTTTTTCAATGCCTTTGTTTATTGTTTCAATCAATAAATGGATAGTTTTGATTGCGGGATTTTTGCTTATTTTTGGAGGAATACTTTATTTAAAACCAACTAAAGGCGGATTTTTCTATTAAATTTTTAAGAATTAAAAAATAATTAAATTATTTTTTTGATTTAATCTCGTTTTCTTTTTGCTTTATTTTTTCTTCAAGCTCTAATTTTTCTATTAATTCCTTGTATCTATTTCTTATTGTAACTTCTGTGATACCGGCTATATCTGCAACTTCTCTTTGTGTTTTTTTCTCGTCATTCATTAAAGCTGCAACATATAAAGCTGCTGCTGCAATTCCAGCAGGACCTCTTCCAGAAGTTAATTCAACTTCTTCTGCTTTTTTGAGAACCTTAAGAGCATCATTTTGAGTTTTTGGAGAGAGTTTTAAAACAGAGGAAAATCTTGATATGTAATCTTTTGGAGAGCTTTGATTTACTTTTATTCCTAATTTTCTTATAATAAATCTATATGTTCTTCCTATTTCTTTTCTTTCTACATCAGAAGCTGTTGCCATTTCATCTAAAGTTCTTGGTATATTATAAGAGCGGCATGCTGCATAAAGACAAGCTGCAATTACAGATTCCATTGAGCGACCCCGAACAAGTCCTCTTTGCACAACATAATTATAGATTCTAGCAGCTTCATCTCTTACAACATTCGGAAGATTAAGATACGATGCAATAACTCTTAATTCAGCCATTGCAAGTCTAAGATTTCTTTCAATGCTTGTTGAAACTCTTTCTTGCCATTTTTTTAATCTTAAGAATTTTCGGGTTTGTTTTGGCTCTAATCTATAAATATCAGAGATTTCACCTACATTAGTTGTAAGTCCTTTGTCAAATTTTTGAATGCTTGTGGGAGCACCACCTCTGCCTTTTTTTTCTCCTTTGTCAAATTTTCCTTGCAAATCAATACCTGTGTCAACCATTTTTTCTTCAACAACTAATCCACAATCATTGCAAATGATTTCTCCTAAATGAGGATCATAAGTAAGATGAATACTTCCACATTCCGGGCATTTTTTTATAAAAGTCATTTTTAGAAAATTAAGAACATTTTTTTATTACTTCGGGGTTTACCATAAACTTTATAAGTAAAGTTATGCGCAACCTTTATAAACTTTTCCCCTTTATAAGGCTTTCGTTTTTAGAAATTTTGATTTTTATTGTTTTTCTTCTATTAGAATTCCATTTACCATGCCTTCTTGACTTGGCCTATTTGTAATTTTAACTTTTCCCAATTCTGTTTCTACAATTGTTCCTTTTGTTAGAACGTTTTGTCTTGCAAGGAATCTATTTGAAGGTGTTTCAAGAACATTTTTTATTTCTAATTTCTTGTTTTTGTTCTTAATTAAAACATTCACAAATTTTGATCTTAAAAGCAGAGTTTTTTTATTTCCTCCTCTAACAATTAAGCTTTTTCTTTTTTCTTCTCCTAGTTTTACAGTTCTTTTTTGACGAGGCAATTCATAGAGTTTCTTTTTTCTTGCCTTATGATATTTTCCCCCTGATATTTTTCTTCCTTTTTTCATGGTATTTTTTAGATATTATTTTAATTTTTATACTAATGCCACCTGCTTTTTTATTTATATAACTTTCTATTTTGAGAGCATATATGGATGTAAATTTACGGCAAATATTTTTTAAAAATATCAACAACGAAATGTTTATAAACAAAAACTAACAGGGAATAGAATATAAAAAATACCTAATAAAAATAAAATGGTTAACGGAATTGAGAGGCCTCTTGACCTTTTAAACAACTCAAAAGGAAAAGAAATCCTCGTTCATTTGAAAGGAGATAAACAGTTTGTTGGTACTCTACTAGCATTTGATATCCATATCAACTTGGTTCTTGATAACATAAAAGAAATGGAAAACAATGAAATAAAAAGAAATCTTGGATTGACTTTTTTAAGAGGAGATACTATCATATTTATTTCTCCGGCATCAACAGCCTTAAGAAAAGAATGATTTCAAATTTAGTTATCTTTATTAACTAAAAAAATTATTCTAAATAATGACAGAAAAAGCAAAAATTACTTTTCTTGGAACAAGTGATTCTGTGCCGAGTGCTGTAAGAAATCATCCAGCTGTGCTTTTAACTTATTTTGGAGAAAATATTCTTATTGATTGTGGAGAAGGAACTCAAAGGCAAATTCGAAAAGCAAAAAAAAATCCCTGTAAAATAACACGGATACTAATAACTCATTGGCATGCAGATCATGTTCTTGGAATTCCCGGGCTTTTGAAAACTCTTGCTCTTAGTGGTTATAATAAAACTCTTTTTGTATATGGGCCAAAAGGAACAAGCGAATTAATGAAAAATCTTTTGAATTTATTTGGAATTCAAAAAGAATATCCTATAGTTGTAAAAGATGTTATTGGCAAGTTTTTTGAAAATGAAGATTTTTCTATTGAAGCAGAAAGCATGACTCATAGAATTCCCTGCAATGCTTACAAATTTATTCTTAAAGGAAAGATGAAAATTGATAAGAAAAAATTGAATAGATTTAAAATTTCCGAAGGCCCTCATTTGAAAAATTTAAAAGAAGGAAAAAATATTTCTTATGCTGGAAAAAAATATTCTGCTAAGAATCTTATTTCTAAGGAAAGAGATAGAATAATTTCTTTTGTTTTAGATACTTCTTTTAATTCAAAAATAACTCCTTTTGTTAAAAATTCAGATATTTTTGTTTGTGAATCTACTTTTACTTCTGAACTTGAAGCTAAAGCAAAAGAATATCAACATTTAACTGTTAGTCAGGTTGCAAAAATAGCAAAAAAAGCTAAGATAAGAAAACTTTTTTTGACTCATATAAGTCAAAGATTTTCTCGAAATTTGAAAAAGGTCTTAGAAGAAGCTAAAAAAATCTTTAAAGAATCTTATCTTCCTTTTGATTTAGATATTGTTGAAATCTAATTTATTTTCTAATTTATAATAGAAAGATTTTAAATAGAATTATTTCTTGTTTTTATGAGCCTTATATTCTGCCAAGCTTGGACGATATAGGGTGAGGTGTGAAACATCGAGCCCCTGTAGCTCAGCCTGGATAGAGCGACTGCCTTCTAGGGAATATTTCCATAAGGAAATATGTCTGTTTCGGAGAACCGGAGCAAGCAGTAGGTCGCAGGTTCAAATCCTGTCGGGGGCATAAATCCTTAAGGATTTAAGACAGCGAACGCGGAATTTTCAATTCCAGCGTCTGGCGCATTGTGGAGGTGGCGAAGTGGTTAACGCGCTCGGTTGCAGCCCGAGTATCTCGTGGGTTCGAATCCCACCCTCCACTTATCTAATTAAGATTAGTTCACCCCTTTCTATATTGGTATATGGCGGGCAATATCCTAGTTTCTTCCATACTTTATATCTAGTAATATGTCTCTTATTTGCAAAGCCAACTTTATTCATCCATTTATCAAAATTTTTTTTACCAACTATGTTTATACTGCTTCCATAGTATTTTTTGCCCTTCTTATTATCAATTTTTTCCCTTTTCTCTATGTGGGATGAAAATCCAATTTTATTAAGTAGGCCTTTCAATTGTTTTACAAAAGAATTAGAACTGAAATACCCTATCATTATAGGATAATAATTTTTCTTTTTATATCTTGTTTTAAATTTTATAGAAAAATCAGTATCAGCAAGACCCCTTAAAAATCTATAAATTTCTTTTTTATTAGCACTAAAGATACATTTAGGAACTTTAATATCACTCTTTTTTCCTTTAGGTAATCCTATGCAATCTGTTAAGAAAGAGATAACCCCTTTTGATTCAAATTTAGTTATTACACATCTTCTTGAGTCTTTAAATATTCTTATTTTCGTGACAGGATTAATGTTAAAAACTTTTTTAAAAATTGGATTTATATGGTTTCCATGATATTCTACATCTTCATTAGCATCACCAGTTATCGATAGCTCATATCTTTTATTTTTCATATAAATGTTTCCGTCCCCCATTATAATTCCAATTAACTCCGATAATTCTGGAGAAAGATCTTTTGGTAATGAAATCTTTCTTATAAAATCATATTTACTAAATTTAACATCTTTCAAATTAAATCTCATTTTATTTTCAATTCTTTTCTCATGTATTTTTCTAATCTTCTAGATATGTTTATCCCTTCTTTTTCAGCATATTTTTTATATGCATCCAAAATTTTCTTATCTATAGAAAGAGTCAATTTTCTTCTTTTATTCATACGTATACATACGTAATCTTAATATTTAAATATTTCCATTATTTTTAATAAATGAGGTTCGAATCCCAGTCCTCGCTTGAGATTTTAAATTTTTAGAAATTTTTGTTTGCAGAAGATTCAACTCCTTTAATTTTCTTGTGTTTATTATGCCTCTTAATTAGAATAATTACAACAAACAAAAGAATAAGAAATAGGATTATGATGATAAACCAGGTTGTGTAAATAATTGATTTTTTTCCAACATTAAACAAAACACTCGCACTTGCAACTTCGCCGTTATAGGTAGTTTTAATATAAATTGCATATTTTCCGTATAAAGATTCTTCTGGAATTTGCAATTCTTTTACATAGCTCAATTTTGTCATTACTGCCAGTGATTCATGCTCACGCAATATTTCGTTGCCGTCTGAATCCAGTAATTTATATTCTGCAAGAACATCTACAGATTGTTTTATATCCCCTAAATTAAATATTTCTACTATGTAATAAATTTCATCTCCAGGCAATACCCACATAAATTTTTTGGGCAGTTCAATTCTTACATCAAACAAGGACTTTTTTGTTACAACTTCAATTCCAATCAAAATTTCTTCTTCAGTTCCATTAGCTTCTACTATCAATTTCCCAAGATAAAAATCTGGAATTGCTTCTTCTCTTACTAAAAAATCTATTATGATGATTTTTTCTTGGCCCGGATCAAGTTCAAATTTTTTCTCGCTTATTTTTATAAAATTCCGTAAAGAAGAAGCTTTTTTAATCTGTTTATTAAACAATTTAAAGAACAGAAAAATTCTGCAGAAAGTTTAGAAGCAAGTCTTTTTTTATGAAAAATTTAGTAAATTTTTCTTAATCTTCTGTTAAATCAAATTTTTTAACTATATATTTCACATCAAAAAACTTTTTAAATAGCGATTTCTTTAATTTCTCATAAAAAGAGGCTCACGAATACATTTATTTTTTATCTAAACAAAAAATGAGAAAAGAAATTTCATTTTTGATTGTCACTGCTATTATTGCTTTGGGTATAGTTCTTATTTATTATTGGGGCGGACAGCCGACGGGATTTGCTGTGATTGATCAATATAAAGACGAAACAAACTGCACAGATGCTGGTTATACATGGGAAAATATAACTACAGAAGAGGGATGTGACATATTCTCTTATGGTGTCGGATTTATTAATTCTACTGGCTATACTCTTACAGGTGAAGAAGGAGCAACCAATTTCACTGTCACTGGAGCATGGAATATAACAAATGAATCTTTTCCGGTTGCTATTCCAGAGCAAGAATACATTGTTGATTCTGAGACATGGATTGTCACAAATTTAACAGCTACAGAATATAGCTATGTTAACTTTACATATACATATGATAATCAAACTTGCGGAAGTGTAACAGGAGGACAGTGTGTTGGTCCTGATGAAGAGCCAGCAGTAACTGTTTCTATTTCTGAACCTTCTGAGGGTTATGAGTCTAGCGAAGATATACCTTTAACATTTACAACAACAGGAAACAATATAAGTTGTTCATATGAAATTACTTCTGATAATGGGACTTTTATGAAAGAAGGAACTCTTAGTGGATGTGCAAATACAACATTTGATCTTCCAGATTATGATGGAGATGAGAATTATATTGCTATTGTTTATGTAACAGGGCCTGCAGGAAATGCCTCAGCTACTTCAGAAGAATTTTGGATTTCTTCACCTTCTGATGAAGATGGTGAAACAACAGAGGAAGAAGAAGTTGTAGAAGAGGAAGTACCTGTAATAGTACAAACACCTAGCATAACACAGATATCTATTACTGCTTTAGGCGGCCAAGATATCATTCAAGGACATTCGAACGCATTAGCACTTTCTGTACAAAATACTGGAACAAATCCCGTATCTGCTTGTTCTTTAACAGGAGATGATTCTGGATGGATTACAATTACAGGAGGCGCACAGAATATTGCTGTGGGAGCAAGTGCATCATTTGGATTTTCGATTAATATCCCTGAAGAGACAACAGTAGGAGCATATACTTTAGGTTTATCTGTTACTTGTGCTGAAACTTCTGCAAGTAGTAGTGTCGCTGTTAATGTCATACAGAAAAAAATTGACTTTAACATAACAGATGTAAGAAGAACAAGAGAGAACAGAGTAAGTGTTGATTACATTATTACAGAACTTGCAGGCGAGGATCAAGATTTAGAGATTTACTTTTCTATTAAAGATGCGTCTGGAGTAGAAGTTGGAAATGCCTCTCAAAATAGAAGCATCGATGCAAACGACACAGATGATTTCAGGACAAATGTACAAATAAATGCAACACTTCTTCCTGTAAATGAAACAACAGGAGAATCTATTGAAACAGATTTAACTCTTTCAGCATCCTTTAACTCTCAGGTTTATTCAAGTTCTGTAAGAGAACCAATTGTCCTTGGTGCACCTATTGTTGGAGCTGCAATCTTCGAAGGAATTGGTGCTGGAGAAATTGCTATTGTTGTGATTGTTATAGGGGTATTGGTTGTGATTTTATTTGTTGTCAAAAAGATAAGAAGTTCTGGAAAAACTTTAAAGACTTTATTTCAACGTAAAAAAGGAAATTAAAATTCCTCTTTTTTTACTTAAATTTTTATTGAATTTTATATGTAGTGCCTACCAAATCTTTAAATACTTTGGTGTAGGGGGTAATTAATGGCATTTGTAGTTAAAAAAAACATTCGAGGAAAAGATTATTTTTATCTTAATGAAAATAAAAGAGTTGACGGAAAAGTCAGAACAAAAACAATTGCTTATCTTGGAAAAATCAAAAAAGAAGCTGAAAAAAAAGCAAGTGAAATCTTAAAAAGCAGAGAAAGAAAAATAGATAAAATAGTTTTAGTAAAAGATAAAAAGACAGATCATAAAAAAGGAACCATGGAAAAAAAGAATATTTCAATCGAAGAATTAACAACTTTCTGCAAACGTAAAGGATTTGTTTATCCTTCTGGAGAAATTTATGGAGGATTTGCTGGTTTTTGGGATTTTGGTCCTTTGGGCGTTGAATTAAAAAACAACATAAAAAAATTATGGTGGCAATTTCATGTTTTAAGCAGAGAAGATATTGTGGGCATTGATGGAAGCATAATAACAAATCCAAAAGTTTGGGAAGCTTCAGGTCATGTTTCAAGTTTTGTCGATGTTGCTGTTGTCTGTAAAAAATGCGGAAATAAAACTAAGATTGATAAATATGAAGTGGGAAAAGCACTCTGCGAGAAATGCAACGGAGAATTAGAAAGCAAAGGAGAGTTCAATCCAATGTTTGCAACTTCAGTGGGACCGATTTCAGAAGAATCAATAAAAGCTTATCTGAGACCTGAAACAGCACAATTAATCTTTGCAAACTTCAAATCTGTTTATGATAATTTAAGACTTAAACTCCCCTGTGGAATAGCTCAAATTGGAAAAGCATTTCGAAATGAGATTGCTCCAAGAGATTTTTTATTTCGTTCAAGAGAATTTGAACAGATGGAAATCGAATATTTCATTAATCCAAATGAAGAAAAATGCCCTTATAAAATTCCTAATGTTGAAACTTTCATTTATTCTGAGGAAATTCAAAAGAAAAATTTAGAGCCAATTAAAATGAGAATAAAAGATGCTTTTGAAAAAGGAATAATAAAAAAAGAATGGCATGCTTATTGGCTTGCAACTGAGCTTTTATGGTTTAAGAGTTTGGGGGCAAACCTTGAAAATTTTAGAATAAGACAACATTCTAAAGAAGAACTTTCACATTATTCTTCTGACACATGGGACCTTGAATATAAATTTCCTTTTGGATGGAAAGAACTTGAAGGAATTGCTGATAGGGGAAATTTTGATTTATTCCAGCACGAGAAAGCTTCAAAAAAAGATTTAAAGGTTTTTGATGAAAACTCAAAAGAAAGAATTCTTCCATCTGTTATATGCGAACCTAGCCTTGGTGTTGAAAGAGCATTTTTAGTTTTTATGTTTGATTCTTATTTTTATGACACTGGAAGAGAAAATATTGTTTTGAAAATTCATCCAAAACTCGCACCGATTAAAGCAGCTATTTTTCCAATTGTTAAAATCAATAAGGATATTGTTAGAATATCTCACGAAATTTATGCAAATTTGAAAAAAGAATTCAATGTTATTTATGATTCTGGAGGAAGTGTGGGTAGAAGATATGCGCGAAATGATGAAATAGGAACACCTTTTTGCATAACAATTGATGAAGAAGGTTTGAAGAAAAAAGATGTTACAATTAGGGATAGAGACACTAAAAAGCAAATTAGAGTAAAAATTTCTGAATTAAAAAATATTTTAGCAAAATTAATTGAAAAAGAGATTAAATTTGAAGCAGCTGGAGAGATTTTCGAATAATTTTTGCAATTAAATTTTATCGACGAGAAAATAAATGAACGTCAAAATATTTTTTTAAGGAAATTTATGTTCTAATCTTCTTAGCCAAAACTTTTTTAAACAAAAGATTCTTTTTGTTATTAATTAAAAGTAGAGGTGTTAAAAATGGCTAAAAAGAAAAAAGCTGCTAAAAAGAAAAAAGCAGTGAAAAAGAAATCATCTAAGAAAAAAAAGAAAAGATAAATTTATAGGGTTATTTTTTATTTTTTTCTTTAAATTTATAGCCCTCTAAATTTATTTTATTAAAATGGAAGAATGTATATTTTGTAAAATTGTTAAAGGAGAAATTCCTTGCAAGAAGATTTTTGAATCAAATAATTTTTTATGCATTCTAGACAAGTATCCTATTGCAGAAGGCCATACTTTGATTATTTCTAAAAAACATCTTGAAACAATTTTGAATATGCCTTTGGATTTAGGGGGTGAATTTTTAAATTGTGTTAAATATATTTCTTCAAAATTTATTAAAGAGAAAAAAGCAGGAGGATTTAATCTTATGCAAAGCAATTATCCTGCAGCTCAGCAAGAAATTCCGCATTTACATTTTCATTTAATTCCTAGAAGAAAAGATGACGGATTGAAATTTAGATTTAAAAATTAAAAATATGACGCTGGGGGGATTCTAACCCCCGATCTCGGCCTCATGAGAGCCGCGCTTTAAACAGCTAAGCTACAGCGTCATTTAGGGCAAATCTTTTAAATATATTTCATTTAAAAGTTTTGAGGTAGAGAAAACTTTATCTTGAATGATATTAAAATGGCAGAACAAGCATTAATGAATCTAACACCGGAGAATATGGCATTTTCTATAACCACTCTTACTCGAATGATTCAAGCTCTTGGAGGATTAATTATTCTTTATCTTATTTTTGGCATAATCAATTTAATAATCAGTATAAAGAAAAATAAAGAGCTTAAAAAAATGAGTGAAAATCTTAAAAAAATTCGGGCAATTTTGTCTAAAAAAAAGAAAAAATAAGATTTTTATTGTTTTTCTTTCTTAATTCTTGTTAAAAAACCAGCAACCTGATTTCTTATTTTTTTACTTGGCAAAGACTTACCTAAAATTGTCTTGTTATCTTCAAATTTATCATTAAAATTCACTCCTTGCTTCACTAAGCCGCGAGCTGTTCTTTTTATCAGTTTTGTTTTTATTTTTCCCATTTTGTATTTAACACTTTTATTTTGTCTTTTCTTTAGTTTTTAAAAGTTATTATCAAGAAAATTTCTTTAAAAAATCAATTCTATCTTAGTTTTTCTATTGAACCAAGATTTTTTGTAGCTGTAAGGATGTCTTGTATCTTCTTTAAAGGCCCATAAAGACAGATTATATCATAAAACAAACCAAATTCAGAAGCTTTTTTGGATGCTTTTATTACATCAGAATCACTTATTTTCTTTTTGTTGTATGCGATTAGTATCCTCTCATCTCCATTATTTTTTATCTTGAGCAGAATTTCGTTTTTACTGAAACTTAAAATATCCATTATTTCTATAGATTTTTCTGCTAAAAATTCTTTTATTCTATTGAAAAAAGTACTGTCTTTTTGTGAAGGCTTTTTTTTGCTTTTTTTTGCTTTTGAAATTCTTTTGATTTTAGGCTTATCAAAAATATCCAGAGATTTTTCTTGAATTTTTTCTAAATCTGGTTGAAATTGATGAACACCTGCATTAAATTGCATTGGTATGGAAATTTCTTCGATTTTTTGAGAGATATCTTTAATTTTTGTTGGTCTTTCTTTTAGTAAATCTGACTCAGGTGCATGAAAAAACCTCCATATTAATCTTTCATCTTTCTTGAAAGGTACTGCAAAATCTTTTATTTCTCTTAGAGCAACTCTAATTGCAGGCTCTTGTTCAGCATCATCTAAAAATTTTTTTTCTTTGAGAAGGGCATAAGCATCTTTTTCTTTACTTTTAAGATGAAATGAAAATCTTTCAAGCATAAATTCTTGTCCTGAAAGAAGATAGAGAGGAGAATTACCCACCCTCATATGACTTGTTTTTATTCTTCTTTCTGAAAGAAGTTCTGAAAGAAAGGCAGATGTAAAAAGTGTGCTTAATTCAATTTCTCTTGCAATATGAACAGGAAGACTTGGTCCGTTTCTTCTTAAAAATGAAATTATTTTGTTTTTTATTTCAGATGTATCTTGAGTCATTTAGAAAAAAGAATTACAAGCATTATAAATTTTCTTACACTGCAATAGATGAGAAAATTAACAGAATTAGTTAAAAAATTTTCTTATGGCCTAATCCATCCTACTTCATAATAACTTACATCATTTTCTTCGTCTACAATTGCTAAAAGAAGATTTTTCTTTGTACTATGTGCTACGCGATTTTTTGCTGAAAATTCATGCCAGGTTAATTTTCTTGCTTCATGATCAACAAATACAATCCATTTTGCATGCTTAGTTCCAGGTCTTGCACCCTTATCGTAAACTCGAAAATCAGCTCCGAATTTGAGAGCTGTTTTTACAATATAACCTCTTTCTCTTAAATCTCTATACACAGAATATTTTAGATTAATTCTTTTATCAAATCTTTCTATTTTTTTCAAAAGTTCCTTTAAAGAAATTTTCTTGTTTCTTTGAAAAATTTCCATTTTGTCTTTTTCTACAAGAAAAATAGCCTCTGACAAAGAATACTGAATCTTTTCTCCAATAGGTTCTCCAAAATTGCTTTTTTTGTATAATGTAAATGCCTCTGGAAAATTACTTGAAATGCTTCCTTCAACGAATTGAGCCGAAATCTTTTCCATTATGAAATTTCTCCGAAATTTTATTTGACGAAATTCAAAGAATTTCAGTCTATTTAATTAGGTAGAATTGATATTTAAAATCTTCTAACCTATTTGAAATTAGAGGAAGAAATCGTTAATGATAAATAATTTAAATCATCTTTATCTCATAAGAGAATGGAAAATCCGAAATATAATTTCAAGACTATAGAGCAGAAGTGGCAAAAAAAATGGGAAAAATTCAAAATTTTCGAGACAAAAGATAATTCTAAAAAAAATAAATTTTATGTTTTAGATATGTTTCCTTATCCTTCTGGATTAGGACTTCATATGGGACATGCATTTGTCTTTTCTTTAGGAGATATTTTTGCGCGATTTAAGAAATTACAAGGATTTAATGTACTTTATCCGGTAGGATATGATGCATTAGGATTACCTGCTGAAAATGCAGCAATTCAAGCCAAAATCCACCCATTAGAGTATACAAAAAATTCAATTAAAAATTTTAAAAAACAACAAAAAGCTATGGGGTGGAGTTATGACTGGAGTCGATTAATAAATACGTCTGAACCGAATTATTACAAATGGGACCAATGGATTTTTTTAAAGATGCTTGAAAAAGGAATTGCTTATAGAAAAAAAGCACCTGTTAATTGGTGCCATAAGTGTGAAAGTGTTCTTGCAAATGAGCAAGTGATTAATGGATGTTGCTGGAGACATGAAGACACTCTTGTAGAGATAAAACATTTAGAGCAATGGTTCTTTAAAATCACTCAATATGCTGAAAACCTGATTAATGATCTGGATAAATTAGATTGGCCAGAAAACGCAAAAAAACTACAAAGAAATTGGATTGGCAAGTCTTCTGGAACAGAAATTGATTTTGAAATTATAACTCCTGAAAAAAATTTAGGCAAATGGCCGATATTTACAACTAGGCCGGATACTCTTTATGGAGTTACATTTATGGTGATTTCAGCTCAACATCCCAGACTTTTTGATTTAGTTAGTGCAGATCAGGAAGAAAAAGTTAAGAAATTTTTGAAGCATCTTAAGAGTGTTAGTGAAAAAAATTTGGCGGATATGGATAAAGAAGGTGTTTTTACTGGAAGTTACGCAATATCTCCCCTTACCTTAGAAAAAATTCCAATATATGCTGGAAATTTTGTTGTTGCTGATTATGGCTCAGGCATGGTTATGGCTGTGCCTGCTCATGATATTCGGGATTTTGAATTTGCTAAAAAATATAAAATAAAAATAAAAGAAGTTGTAGATGGTGGAAAAATTGAAAAAAATGCTTATGTAGGAGAAGGCAATCTGATGAATTCCGGAGAATTTAATGAACTTAATAGTAGAGAAGCAAGAGAGATTATTACAAAGCATCTTGAAAAGAAAAAATTAGGTAGAAGAAAGATTAGTTATAAACTTAGAGATTGGCTTATTTCCCGTCAGAGATATTGGGGAACTCCAATACCGGTGGTTTATTGTGAAAAATGTGGCGTTGTTCCTATTCCAGAAAAAGATTTGCCCGTTATTCTACCAAAAAAGGTTAAATTTGGAAAAGGAAATCCCTTGCTTACAAATGATTCCTGGTTAAAAACTAAATGTCCTAAATGTGGAGAAACTTCTAGAAGAGAAACAGATACAATGGATACTTTTGCTAATTCTTCTTGGTATTATCTAAGATACACAGATCCCCATAATGATAAGAAAATCTTTGACAGCAAAAAAGCAAACTATTGGGCTCCTATTGATCAGTATATTGGCGGACCAGAACACATTACCGCGCATTTGATTTATGCTAGATTTTATACTAAATTTTTGAGAGATTTAGGAATTATTAATTTTAATGAGCCTGCTTTGAGATATTTTACTCAAGGAATTGTTCATGCTGCTGACGGAGAAAAAATGTCTAAATCAAGAGGAAATGTTGTTGAGCCTTTGAATATAATAAATACATACGGAGCAGACACTCTTAGACTTGCATTGGTTAGTTTAGCTTCTCCAGATAAAAATACAAATTGGGATGAGAAAATTGTTATTGGAAGTTCTAAATTTTTAAATAAAGTCTATAATTATTTTTCAAAATTTAAAGAAACAAAAATAAATAAATTTGTAGAGAGCAAATTAAATAAAACAATTTTAGAGATTACAGATTATATTCAAAATTTCAAGCACAATTTGGCTGTAATAAAACTAAGAGAACTTTTTTCTCTTATTGAA